>Ga0181573_10001405_pt1 | contig 23811 bp, 23 predicted proteins | sample 101ome_25_FD_148643 | JGI IMG/M metagenome (GOLD analysis project Ga0181573, IMG submission 148643) | Coastal salt marsh microbial communities from the Groves Creek Marsh, Skidaway Island, Georgia - 101409BT metaG (spades assembly) | ecosystem: Environmental > Aquatic > Marine > Intertidal zone...
TGTGGTGTGGAATAACCTGAGAGGCAGTCAACCGGCTAAGCTAGGTCTCGATTACAACACCCTCAAACACATTAAACCGACCATTATTTGCACGCACATTTCAGCCTATGGACGAGACAATGATCGCGCGGACTGGCCGGGATATGACTACCTCATGCAGGCGGAGTGCGGATTCCTGGGTCTTACAGGTGAACCTGAGTCGCCGCCCTCTCGATTTGGCCTATCCATGATCGACTTCATGACCGGGGTGGTAGCGGCCTTGGGCTGTGTATCCGCGCTGCTGGGCAGAGATCGTCAGGGGGGTCGCGATGTAGACGTCAGCTTATTCGATGTCGCGCTGCACCAGCTGACTTATCCCGGCACCTGGTACATGAACCACGGCATTGAGACCGAGCGCGTTGCGCGCTCAGCCCATCCCTACAATACACCGGTGCAGCTCTTCAAACCGCCCGACGGCTGGATCTTTTTAATGTGCATGACCCAGAAGTTTTGGGAGCTGCTTGCAGAGCTGATCGAACATCCCGAATTGAAAACCGACCCGCGATTTGTATCGATGAGTGATCGCGCGGCGAACCGCGAAGCGCTCACCGTAGAGTTGGATGCTATTCTTTCAACACAAACCACCGACCATTGGTTTGGCATACTCCAAACCAATATCCCGGTTGCACCCGTCAACACCCTGTCAGAAGCCTTGGACAACCCCTTCGTCGCTGGCAACGGCATGCGACAAACCCTAACCCATCGTACGGTCGGCGATTATCAGGCCCTCAGCAATCCCATCAAGCTCGACAACCGCCGTCTCAGCACAGGCTGTGGTAACGGACTGGGCGCTGACAACGACACCGTGCTCGCACAGGAGTTGTCCATAGAAGACCTTGAAGCATTACAAGCCAAAGGGACAATCTAGTCGCCTGCTGACACTATCGGGAAGTCAGTGCTTGCCGAGAAAATCGAAAAGGATGTTGCAGAAGGCTATTTTCTCTTCCTTGCCCGCCACCACATGAGCCACTTGATCCATCGTCACCCCAACGCCGTTGGGTAAACCCTGTTCGAGCGGCAGTGTTGTCCTCGGGCCAGTAATCACATCCTGACCCGCATGTACCACAAGTGTGGGGGCGGCAATATCGCCGAGATGCGGGCGGATATCGTGGCCAAGACAGGCCTGAATAAAGCGAAGGTGTGCTGATAGGCGCCCCTCGAGATTCCCCCACACCCCGTCACTACCCAAGAGCTTGTCGCGATAAGCATTGTAGTAATCCGGCCTGAAGGAGTAAGAGGCCACCATTGACTGAAACGCTGCAAAGCCCGCGTGCTCATGCATGTCACCGAAGGCGCGAAGCTGATCCGCGAGCATGGGGTCAGCCCAAGTCCAGCACCCCATATTGACCATACAACGGACCAGATCAGGCCGCTTCAAGGCAACCCATTGACCAATACAAGCGCCCATACCCACAAGGCCAACGAAGTACACAGACTTCATATTGAGATGATCCAGAAGAGCCGCAATATCATCCGCAAACAATTCCGTAGAAGGAGTCATTGACAGGTCGTCGGTGGATTCTCCGATACCCCGATAGTCGATGATCACGGTCTGGTAACTATCCGTCATACCTCGAGCAAGGTAGTGATGCCGGCCATGGCAGAAGGTATCCCATCCGCCAATGTACACAGCAGGTGGGCCCTCTCCGTGCACCTCGTAATACATCTCGTGACCATTAATGGATGCAGTTGGCATAACGTTCTCCCTTCAATTCTCGACCCTGCCTGGGCGTTTTATAGCGTGATATGTGTAGCGTCGCGCGACGCTGGATGGTAACGGGAAGTGAGGTCTGGCGTCTCAAAAAAGCCGAATGACGCCTAGCGTTTGTTCAGATACGCCAATACCTGCTCAAGCGTCGTGACATCGGCGTAACGTCGTCCGACATCCCGTAGGTTACTGTCGTGAGCCTCCATGTCCTGATCGCCGCAGCAGTCTTCAGGAACGATGGTGCGATACCCTGTCGAGAAACTGTCCACGATGGAGGCACGAACACAACCTGACGTAGTGCACCCTGTGATGATAGTGGTGTCTATGCAATGGGTGACCAGCCAGGGCTTTAGTGGGGTTTCATAAAAAATGGATGGCGCAGTTTTGATGAACTCAAAAACATAGTCATCGCTGACACGCGGGTCCAGTTCTGTGCAGCGGTGGCCATGATAGAAGCTGCCATCGTAGAGAGTGTCGATTTTCCAGTAGGTCATTTCGTCGGGCCCGCCCCAGGACACCCGGCACGCCGCAGCAGGGATGCTCTTTTCCTTGCAGACTCCTAACAAGCGTGCCGTGTTATCAACTGCGCGCTGAATAAATGGACTTTTTCCTATTGGACTCACCCCATCAGTGAAGCCCAACTGAAAGTCCACCATGATCAGCGCGGGTCGTTCACCAAAACCTATCTCTCGCTGGCCGTAACCTGCTTTTTCGAAATTATCCATGACCTGATCTCTAGCGTTGGGAGTACCTGCAATATGACGTAAGATGGCGATCCATTACAAGGAGTCTTGGCCCATGACACAGCCCGGTTTTGTGGACAATTTCAGTCAAACCTTTGCTCTTGATCCAGCTCATACCGCACTTCTGATTATCGATATGCAAAACGCCACGGGTAACCGGGAAATGGGCCTTGGCAAACTTCTGGCCGAGCGCGGGGAAGCGGACAGCGCTCGATACCGTTTTGATCGAATCGAACAGGTTCTGGTGCCCAACATTCAGCGACTCCTCACTCACTTCAGGTCTACCGGTGGCAAGGTGATTTTTATTACCTACGGCGCAAACGCGCCTGATGCGAGTGATGCACCGCCACACATGGCACCCATTATCAAAGCCACCAATAACATTGCGGGGCAGCCAGAGCACGAGATCGTTGCGGGCCTGCAGCCAAATCCCGGGGAAATCGTACTCAATAAAACAACTCAGGGCGCTTTCCGCAGTACTGCACTTGATAGCACGTTGCGCGCACTCGATGTCGACACCGTCGTCTCCGTTGGCGTCTCCACAAACAACTGCGTAGCAATGACCTCTATGGAAGCCTGCGATTTGCAATACCGGGTAGTTGTCGTTGCGGATGGTACCGGCACCGACAGTGATCAAATGCAGGAGGCAACCCTAACAATGCTGAAGCGGCTTTGGGCTCGGGTGCTGACTACCGATGAAGTACTCGACGAGCTGACCCGCGCTAACACGGCATCCTGAGGATGAAACAACTGCCCACCGGGGGGCTCCTTGGCACGTTGCTCGTGGCTGCCGGCGCGGTGTTGCTGGCCTCGAAAGGCCTGTTTGCGAAAAGCCTTTATGCCCAGGGCCTGAATCACAATGATGTCGCTGCCATCCGCTCAGTCATGGCTGTCCCTGGCTTTTGGATTGTGGCGCTGGTCCTTCATGGCAGGCCTAAATCCCTGACTCGAGCCTGTACGGAAAGCCACTCGCACGACCAAACGCATTCCATGACAATGGCAGATGTACTTGGCGCCATGTTTGCCGGGTTGCTCTGCTACTACTTTGGGGCATTGGCGAACTTTTATGCCTTGTCGCTCATTCAGGCGAACGTAGAGCGAGCATTATTATTTTCCTATCCAGCAATGGTAATCGTCTTCCACGCACTCTGGACGCGGGAGCGACCCGCCACCTCTACGCTGATTAGCGTTGCGCTGACGAGCTTTGGCGTTCTGCTGGTGACGGGTGCAGCAGATCATTCGCTTACCCAGCAACAGCTCATTGGTGTGGGATGGGTACTGTTTTGCTCTGTTACTATCGCACTCTATTTCATGATGAGCGCATCCCTGACCCAGCGGCTGGGCTCGGGAAATTTCACCGCCATAGCTATGACCACCGCCGGCGTCGCTTTTTTACTCCACTACCAACTCCAGGGGTCCACCCGCTGGCTCTCGATGCCCCCTGATGCAATCGCTCAGATGTTGGGACTGGTGTTGTTTGCCACCATCCTGCCACTGGTCTGCGTGGCTGAAGGAGTCAGGCGCATTGGCGCTGCTCGGGGCGCAGTCATCAGCACGCTGGGGCCTCCCGCTACTGCCGGCATGGCCTTTTATTTGCTTGGTGAGAGGCTGTCCTATGCCCAACTCTCAGGCATGCTGATCATAGTCGCCAGTATCACTTTCCTAGAACTTCGCCAGCGGCGTTAAAGAGAAACCTCAGCCCTGAGTTGGCCATTTCCTTAAATGTCCGTACAATTGCGGGTAATGACGGATGAGAGGTTGCAACGATGTTCGAAATCAGGCCACTGAGCAGCAGTTTCGGTGCCGAGGTCTGCGGCTTTACCATTGGCGAGAACAACACTCCTGAACAGGTAGATGCCGTAAAAGCTTTGTGGGCAAAGCACAAAATACTTCTGTTTCGTGACCAGAGCATCGACGAAAAAGTGCTCGTCGACTTTAGTCGTCAGTTTGGCGAGCTCGAAATACACGTGCGAACCGAGTATCTATCGCCGCACTTTCCAGAGGTGCTCTACATATCGAACATGAAGAATGGCGATCGGAAAATTGGCATCCTCGCAGATACCGAGGTGGGCTGGCACTACGACCAGATATATCTCCCCCGCCCCGCGGTGGGCTCACTCCTGTGTGCCGATATTCTCCCGCCCACGGGAGGCAATACCGAATTTGCAGATATGACTGCGGCATACGAGGCTCTTCCGGAGGCAACCCAAGCACGACTCAAGGGATGCAAGGCCGTTCAGTCCTACGAGGCATTTAATCGAGCTTATAGCGTGCCTACCAATGACGCCCAGAAAAAGCGGTCACCCGATATCGAGCACCCCATCGTGCGACGCCACCCCATCACCGGGAAGGATGCTCTTTATCTCTGCCCAGGAATGACCACCGAAATAGTGGGGTGGAATGCCACAGAAAGCAGCGAAATGCTCGAACAGCTGTTTGAGTGGTGCGTCAAGCCCGAGTTCGTTTACTCACACCAATGGCAGGCCGGGGATGCGATTTTGTGGGATAACGCTTGCACCATGCATCGGCGTGACCCCTTTGATCAGAGCCATCAACGCCTGATGAAGCGGACGACGATCCTGCCCGCGGAGCACCTCGCCGTCCCTGTGTAACCAACGACTCACAGGGTTGGGCCCTAAGGGCGACCCCCGAATCTTATCTTTAAACCTTGTCCTCAGGCGGCGTGCAGCCGGTCGCGCAGCACTGCCCCGGTTGCTTCTGGCGCGCTGGCGATCCGCTTTCCCCGAGGTCAGCGACGCCCCGATCGAGCAGTCTCTCGACCAAAGCACGTCGCTCCTCGATGGGATAGCGCCGATAGATCTCCCGCTTCATCGCCTGAGGCGAGCCACCGCCGTGTAGACTGATAATCGAATACCAGCCCCCTGTTGAAGATGCGGTCAAATCCCCAATAAATCTGGAGACCTCCATGCGTTGCTCGTAGGGAATATCGGCTCTACCGCCCAGCACAGCAGCAAGATCCCCAGCCGTCTCTGGATTATGGTCCTCATCCGGACCCGGTAGCGCCACTACCAGGCCTCCCGAGACCTCGTGGGCCGCGCGATGCATGTCATAGATTTGGGTCGCCAGGAGCAGCTTTCCCACATTGGAGAAAACTGGCTCAGGCATATAAGAACCCGCAGGATCTTGAACGCCATAAACCGACGACGCGACGCCACAGGCATAAAAACCTTCGACTATCTTGATGAGGTCCACCATGCTCTCCCGTAAATGGGGCACGTTCTCAGTGTCTAGCCCATTCGCCTCGGTCATCAGCGCTCCCGCGCCGATCAACAAATCACCAAACCCTGCTCTTGCACCGATACAGCTCTGCCGATGGTGGTTGGCATAGGAGGTTACCAAGTGCTCGGTATGCTCCCATTCTCCAGCCATGAACACCCTGTCCCAGGGCACAAACACGTCGTGGAATTGGCACACAGCTGTGCTCTGCCCGTACTTTGCGCTGAATTTTGCCTCCTCCTCCCCTGGCCGACCCGCCACCTTGGAAATGATAGTTAAGCTCGCTGCATCCAGGGGAACTGCACAACACACGGCAAAATCAGCGTCGGAGGATGTCATGGTCCGGCAAGGCATCACCAGGAGCTCATGCATGTAAGGGCCACCCGTCACGATGGCCTTCGTTCCACGGATGACGATACCGTCGCTTCGGCGCTCTTTTATATGGACATAGGCATCAGGGTTGGTCTGTTGATGGGGGCGAAGACTGCGATCTCCCTTGGCATCTGTCATGGCAACACCCAAGGTCAAATCCGCCTTTTGCACCGCGTGTAGATAAGTGACAAAGCGGTCGTGGTACTCAAGCGACCCATCCGCGTCGGTCATCCGCCACGTGGACTGATAAATCGCGTTCAAGGCATCGTGCGTCAAATAGCGCTGGGCACAGCCGCTCTCCCGACAAAGCAAACGCACCGCCTCGAGTTTACTAAGTAGGTCCTCGGTATGCCGATTAATATGCAGCATGCGATTGACTGTGTGTCCCGAGGTGGACTGCTCCGCAAGCATCAAGCCTCCATACTCAGGTCGTTGGGCAAAATCATAGGTAATACCTACTGCCCGAATTCCCGGCGCTAGCCGAGGATCATCCGCAACCGATTCAACGCGTTCTCCGTCGATAAATACCGTTGGCTGGTACTGTCTGAGACTGTCTTTGTACTCCTCGGCACTCATGATTTTGCCGCCGGCCTTCATCAGCATGACTTACCCTCCACCAGTAGGCTTTTTATTTGACGGGACATAGGGTTTGTCACGACAATCCTCTCAAGGCGTTCAAAAACTCACCACAACCGGGTTGGGCATCCAAACTCCAGATAGTATTCCAGAGTGCCTCAGAACGCTCATCAGATAAAACAAGGCTGCAGTTTTGAATAAATTTCTGCCTCACTTGTGTCTCCTCAAGTAATCGACCCGCCGCCCCGCGATTGACGGCCTCAAAGTGGCAGAGGGTTTCCCCTGACTTAAGCGTGATTTCAACCCCACCGGAAAATGCCTGCGGATAGCGGGATCTCCCGTCATGCTCGCAGGTAATTTTCTTGGCCAACGCGAGCGTTGCCGGGTCGCATCGGTGGTGTTCATCAAGCTCTTGAAGGCCAAATCGACCCTTCGTTAACGCTGTTGCCACAGCATAGGGAGCGCTGAATTTCGCGTCATACTCGCTCTCCGGCTGTCGTTTACGTTCGATCGGGTCAACAACAACGCCAAATTGACGCTCATCAAGCTTGATAACCACATGATCGATATCGGAAACATTGAATCCATGTTGCTTGCGGAGCGCCAGCGCTGCATCGATAGGCGCATGGTTGAAATGGCACACCGGGTACGGCTTGATCGCTACCTCATCGAGCGCCCAAGGCTGGACGTCAGGCTGCCAGTCTAGGGTTGCCGCGAGGGAGGCGTTACGAGTAAACAGCGAATAGAAACCGAATCGACCGCCGTAGGGGTCATGGGGTGCCTGAAATCCAGACATGGCAAGGCGGGCGGCCGTGAGTGCCGACGACGAGGCCCAACCCGGGTGCAATCGCTTGGTCCAGGCACCTTCATCGAGAAATGCCATACTACCGCCAGCCATGCTGAGGGCGACACCCTGGGCATTAATCGCGTCAAGCTCAGAACCGCCCAGTAGGCGCACGGCGGCCACTGTCGCGCCAAAGATCCCGACGACACCCGTTGGATGAAAGCCTAGCTCCTGAAAAATACCCCCCGCAGCAGCACCCAGCCTGCCGTCAATTTCCAGAGCCACCAGGACTGCCATTAGCAGGTCGGTGCCACTGACCTCTTCGCAATTCGCCAGCGCCAGCGCTGTTGGTAAAGCACTTGCCGAGCAGTGGACGACTGATGGCAGGTGGGTATCGTCGTAATCAAGACCATGAACCAAGACGCCGTTAAGTAATGCTGCATCGCGCGGGGGGTACAGTCTGTCGCAACCGATCGCGACGGAGGTTCCGGTCTCTTCAAATGCATCTATCGCTTGGCGGGTTCGCTCAGAAAAGTCATAGTGGTGCGACGCGTAGGCAATTCCAATGGCGTCTGCTACGCAGCACTTAAGGTACTGCCATACCCTATCCGGCACCTGTGCCTTTGATAACCCTAATCCCACGCGCGCAAAGCAAGCAGCGGCGCTGTTGGTTAGGTATTCCGTAAGCTGTTCTGACTCTGCTCTACTCTCTACTGCCGCCAAAACTCAACGCTCTCTCGAAAATGTCCGGACATTTTAGCGGAGCGAGGCGAAGATAGCTAACCTACTGCTTGGCCTCGAGCAAATGAGCCAGGGCCAGAATGCGCTGGCTCTTATAAACGATAGGATAATCAATGAAGTAGCCGTCGAGCTGGATCGAGGCGGAGCCCTCACTCTCAGCATCTTCAAAGGCCGCGACGACGGCCCGGGCATGGGCGATCTCTTGTTCCGACGGGGTGAACACCTCATTGGTCAGTGGCACCTGACTCGGATGGATGCAAAGCTTGCCACCAAAACCATACTTTCGGCCCCGCTCGGCGGAAGCAATAAAGCGCTCGTTATCATTGATCTGTAGGACAACCGTATCCACGGGAGGTAATAGATCACCAAGGCGGGATGCATGCGACAAGCGTGCCCGGGCATACTGAAGCACTTCCTCATCTGCGGACCAGAGATAATCAAGATCCAGCGTGTAATCACCACCGCCAAAAGCAAGACGCTTAACGCGGCTACCAGAAGTCGCAATAGCCGCGGCACTCTCCACTCCCGCCGCCGTCTCGATGATCGGAAGCAGATCGAGACTGCCAACTAACATCCCAGCGGCGGCCTCGGCCTCTGCCAGCGACTGCTCTACCTGCCCAAGCACGTCAGGTGATTCAACTTTTGGCAGGACGATGCCATCCAGCCAGGCTCCTACAGTCTGTTTAATATCTTCCTGACAGTATTGCGTATCCGCACCATTCACCCTGACATAGTGCAGAGCGCGCCTGTCTGCCGCCTTAAACGCCTCAACCACCTTGCCTCGGGTCATCTCTTTCTCAGCGATAGCGACTGCATCTTCCAAATCGAGAATGACGGCATCTGCACCAAGCTCGAATACCTTTTCGACGCGTCTAGGGTGATTCGCCGGCGCAAACATAAAACTCCGCGTGGCAGCCAGGACTCGCTCACTCATGGGGTTACTCCACTCCTTTTACTTGTCCCACGACCAGTGCCCGGCATTCTGCCAGCCACTAGTAAACTCCAAAGAATAGCTATAGTTCTGGGCAGGATGCTCTGATACAGATATTTCAAAAACACGACCCTTGTTGCCATGATAGCGCCGGCATAAACACAGAGACGGGGTTCCAACCTCAACACCGAGAGCGTTCGCCCGCTCTTCCTCAAAACTACTTGCGTAGATTTCGATGCCAATTTTTTGAACCTCCTCACCGAAGGCCTTGCTGATGGTTTCGTAAACAGGGCGCGAATTTACGCCCCCGAGCTGCCGAGCGATAGTGGCGTAATCCGGCAGCACATAAACATCTGTCCAGCAAACCGGCATGCCTGAATCAAACATCCGAGGACCCGAAATCCTGGTCCACAGACTGCCTTTACTTGCTTTCAATTTTTGGGCCACAGCACCGCTCAGCGTCACATTTTCTTCCGACACAACTCGGAAGGCGCTGTTGGCCGGGTAGCTAAAAAGCTCCTCCGGAGATCTAACCATCTGGACAAAAGCGGGTTTTGCTTCGGGAGAGAGCACCAGCGTACCCCGACCCCGCTGACGTTGCACGATACCCATGTCCTCAAGCACTCTAAGGGCCTCGCGCACCGTGTGCCGGCTGCTCTGGTATCGCTGGATAAGCTCCATTTCGCCGGGCAGCAAAGTGCCAACCGGAAAAATACCCTGACCAATACCCGCCAGCAGATCATCTGCTATTTCTCTGTACAGGGGGCGTCCAGATCCTCGATCCATAGCACCTTGAGTCTGTTGCATATTCCCCACCGTTAAAACACACTCCAATTTGTCCGTACATGTTAACGCAGTGCCCCCTCTCCCCAAAGTACCTCGGACAAGCCGAGGAGAGGTACCCCCTTGACACCGGAGCACACGATGACCAACCTCGACATTGCCACACGCTATGCCCAGATGGGCGGCCGCTACTTCGAAGATTTTGAGGTAGGCGATAGATACCAGCATCTTCCTGGCCGAACGATCTCACAGCAGGACAACAGCTGGTTCACGCTACTAACCATGAACACTCATCCACTGCACTTTGACGAGGAATATGCTGCGACAACCGAGTTCGGCCGGCCCCTGATCGCCAGCCCGCTGACCGTGGCTGTGGTAGTGGGTATGAGCGTGTCTGATGTCAGTGCCAAAGCCATCGCCAATCTGGGCTGGAAGGAAATTAAGCTACCCAACCCTGTATTCCCGGGCGATACCTTATATGCCAATAGCGAAGTGCTAGACAAAAGGGAATCCAAGTCTCGGCCGAATGCGGGCATCGTCAGCGTGCTGACCAAAGGAATAAATCAGGACAACATCGAGGTATGTGTCTTCGAACGGCAGATGCTGATCCCCAAGAGACCGTCCTCGGATCGCTGAATCCCAACCCAACTCTACACTGCCGCCCTTCTCGAGGAATCACCCATGGCAACCGATACAGATCTGGAACAACAAATCTTGGCCACCATCGACAAATGGGTCGATCAGGAGCTTAAACCAATTGCTCGAGAATTTGATCAGGCCGATCAGTATCCTGACGAGCTTGTGGAACAGATGAAAGAACTGGGGCTCTTCGGCGCCACGATCGACGAGGAATACGGAGGGCTGGGTATCAGCGCGAGTACCTACGCCAAAATCGTGTCCCGAATTTGCGAAGTCTGGATGGCGCCCTCAGGGATTTTTAATTCCCACCTCATTATGGCCAGCTGTGTCCAACGCGCGGGTACCGAAGCGCAGAAGGCCCACTTCCTTCCAAAATTCGCATCGGGGGAGCTGCGTGGAGGAATCGGTCTTACCGAACCTGATGCGGGGTCAGACCTTCAATCGATTCGCACGGTGGCTCGCCGCGATGGTGACAGCTATGTGATTAATGGAACAAAGACCTGGATTTCAAACGGCATTAAAGGCAACTGTCTAGCGGTGCTAACCAAGACCAATCCCCTCGCAGAGCCAAGACACAAGGGGATGAGTCTGTTCTTGTGTGAAAAAGGCGAGGGTTTCAGTGTTGGCAAGAAACTGAAAAAACTCGGGTACCGCGCTATCGATAGCGCCGAACTGATTTTTGACGATTTTGTCGTGTCTGCTGAAAATCTTATCGGTGGTGAGGAGGGCAGAGGATTTCAGCAGGTTGCAGGTGGACTGGAGCTTGGACGCATCAACATCGCAGCCCGTGGCGCAGGCATGGCAAAAGGCGCTACTGACATGGCGCTCGCCTACGCCATGGAGCGTAAAACCTTTGGCAAGGCGATTTCGGAACATCAAGCGATTCAGCTAAAACTCGCCGAGATGTCGACCAGAGCAGCAGCCGCTGCACTTCTGGTTCAGGAAGCTGCCGTAAAATATGACCGAGCAGAACGCTGTGATCTTGAAGCCGGACAGGCTAAATTTTTCGCCTCCGAAACCGCAGTTCAAAACAGCCTCGACGCAATGCGCATTTTCGGTGGCTACAGTTACTCACCGGAGTATGAAATCGAGCGATTCTATCGGGACGCGCCCTTGTTGTGCATTGGCGAGGGCACCAATGAAATACAGCGCATGATCATTGCCAAGCAAATGGTGGCGAGGGCTGGTTAGGTCCGGTTATTCGAGAAAGCGGGTGAAGTTGTCGGCAGCGAGACGGCTCGTACGGAAGGTGTTCACCAACGCATCGGTGGCCGGGTAGCCCAAAGACATGGCGCAGACCAACATCTGCTCATCAGGCGCCTCCAGCAGCGGCATGACACTATCATAGTAGGGGCAGAAAGCCGCCTGAGGACAGGTTTCGAGCCCCTCCCCTCTAGCCGCCAACATTAGCGACTGAAGAAACATGCCATAGTCGAGCCAGCTACCCAGTTCCATATCCCGATCAATGGTGAAAAACAACGCGACCGGCGCACCAAAGAACTGATAATTGGTTACCCGATAGCTTTGTACCGCTTCGGTGTCCGCTTTGTCGATGCCCAGTAAACCATAGAGACCAAATCCCGTTTCCCGCCGCCTCCCAATGTAAGGTTGGCGCCAGTTTTTCGGGTAATAGTGATACTCCGCATCGCCCTCATCACCGCCTAGAAACCGCTCTGAACAAGCCGCTGTGATCTTTTCCTTTCGATCACCCCTTACGACATACACGTTCCAGGGTTGAATATTGGAGCCGGAGGGGGCACGGCCGGCGACATTGATCAGATGCAAAATCTGTTCATCGCTCACTCCTCGAGCAGAATCAAAAGCCCGGATACTCTGCCGGCCGACAATTGCCTCACTGACCTTCATATTACGCGGCGTTCTTGGACAACCAATAGTGGGCTCGCCCCCCCTGTGGTGTACCAATAAAATCGCTCAGCAACTGGACTGCTTTTAACAGTTGAGGCATGGCAATACCCGTTGAGTAGCCCATGGCCTCACACAGCATCACCACATCTTCTGTAGCTACATTGCCCTTCGCCCCTGGCGCGAAAGGACAGCCACCCAACCCACCTGCGGACGAGTCAAATTGCCGCACACCCACTTCAAGAGCGGCATACACATTCGCCATTGCCATCGCCCGTGTGTCATGGAAGTGACAGCCTAGGACACCGACACCGAACTCCTCTACCAACGGCCTCATCAAATCTCGGACCGCGCCCGGATTCGCGGCACCTATGGTGTCGGCAATGACCAGCCGCGCGGGTTTATACGACATCAACTGACGTGCCTGAGCCAGCACCACATCTGGGGACACCGGCCCCTCGTACGGACACTCAAAGGCTACTGCCAGATAGGCATGTACAGCCACGCCGTCAGTGACTGCACGAGTCATTAAGTCTTCACCCATGGCAAAGGTTTGCTCAAGGCTCATTCGTATGTTGTTCTGATTCATCTCCTCAGTAGCAGCCAGGGCAATTGCCAGGGTGTTAACCCCACAACCGACAGCAGCGTCGTAACCTTTCATATTCGGCACAAGCGCCGAGTATGCAATTGCCGGCGCAGGTAGGTTAGCTGCGAGAATATCGGTGCCCGCCATTTGCGGAACCGCTTTAGGGGAAACGAAACTTCCGATCTCCAGTTCAGGTACGCCTGTCTCGGCAAGTGCTTCAATCAACTGTTGCCGCTGCTCCAACGTCAGGTGTTTGGGCTGTGCCTGCAAGCCATCACGAGCGGCTACCTCCTTAATTACTACTGTATCAGTCATGCTGTCTTCCTCGGTCGACTGTACTGCTAAAATCACACCCGCCATCACATCACGTTATATCGGCGTCAAACAATACCGATGCCTCCGGTGACGGATTTTCGTCTGCTTAATCTTTTTGGTCGTAACTCTTCATGTTCTCTGTCACTGTTCTTCACAGAGCTGCACCAGCGCACCAGACAGCGTGTCAGGACTGACATCCTTTACCAGCCAATTCTCCAATCCAGAGCGGGGGTCGTTTGCTGTCATCGCACCGCCACCACGGACAACCTGATCGGTCGCTGCCTGCAAACTGTCAACTCCCAGTGAGAGTAAAAACAAGCCTTCACCGCGCTCCTCTAGTACCCGCCTTGGCTCGCCCTCTGAAACGGGCTGAACCAAGACAAGCCAAGTGTCGCCCGCCTTGAATCGCGCTGTCTTAACACCCCGCCCGGGCAGCTCATCGAACAATACCTCCTCTACAGCGAGTTGTTGCCGCCATTGTGATACGGCTTTCTCTAAGTCACGAACAAGAAGCGTTATGTGATGCACACCGGTAATCATGGCTGTCTCTCGTAAATGAGTCGCCCATCAGAGTAAGTCCGATTGACTTTAATACGATGCAACTGATGGATCGGTACAGTGTAAGGGTCATCGTCGAGGACAACAAAATCAGCCAGCTTGTTCAGCTCGAGACTTCCAATATCATCCTCGAGGCCAAGCTGCCAGGCGGCATCAATGGTATGGGCTCTAATAGCCTGATCGACGCTGAGTCTTTCGCTGATTTTTGCCTGAATCGGATAGTCCGAATTTCCCGCTTGCTGCCTCGTAACGGCCATCTCAATGTTAAATAGCGGGTTAAGAGCGTCCTGTCCTATCCACGTGACAGGGTAATCGCTCCCCAGCGTTATTTTTGCCCCGTGGCGTCTGATTGAGGCAATAGGATAGAGCTGCTGGAATCGATCATGACCCAGGTACTCGAGCGCCACATAATCATATTCAAACCAGGTTGGAGTGGTTTGCCCGATGACATCCAAGGCAGCAAAACGGGCGATGTCCTTCGAATCCACAACCTCGATGTGACAGATCGTAAAACGACTGCGGGTGTCCGGATGACTAGCGCGTGCCGCTTCAACCGCATCTAGCGCCGTCCTCACTGCGCCATCACCAATGGCGTGTAAATGAAGATCGATATTCTGACCTGCCGCCATAACCACGGTTTCCTTCATTTGACCGGGAGGTAACAGGGGTGTCGCACGGTGGCCTTCGGGAATCGAATACGGGTCGAGGGTAACCGCGGTCTTGGCTTCCACGGTGCCATCAAGAGAGAGCTTGAGCGTGTTAACTTCAAAGAAAGGGTGGTCATAGCGCTCATTGAGTTCAGCCAACCTATCAATGGCATCGATCAAGTCAGAGGGCCGGTTAACATAGAGCGACGCCACGACTCGCACCGGCAAGCGCTGCTTTTTAGCCAGCGCGAAAGCAACCTCTCGGCCAACTTCTTCGGTATCAATCATGCCCGCATCAAAAGCGGCTGTGAGCCCCACAGCAGACATTTTTTCAAAAAATATCGGTGCTTTTGCCTCCAGGGTTTTCTTCGATACCAGATTCAAGGCTGTCGCTACAGGATCGATTGCCGCGCCTTCCACCAGCCAACCCGTCGGCACACCATCCTCATCCCGCTGGAAAAAATGGGCACCGGGGACGGGATCTGGTGTTGATTTGGTGATGCCTGCCATCGCCAGTGCTGTGGAGTTAGCCCATGCCGTATGCCCACCTTCATCGATGATCAACGCGGGCTTGTCTTGTACAACCTCATCAAGTTGCGCGGCAGTGGGGCCGTCCAAACCAAAAGCCCGCGCGAGAAAACCTGCGCCCAGCACTGGGTTCTGATCCGGATTGTCAAGCACATGCTGTTTCAGGGAGGCGATGACTTCCTCGGCACTCTGGGAGGGAGATAGCATCGCGCCCTCCATCAGAGGCAAGGTATCCATGATGTGGATGTGGGTATCTATAAACCCTGGAAACACAGGCTTACCACGCAGAGAGAGTACGTCGGAGTCTTCTTGAATCCATGCCATGGCGCTGTTGTCATCACCGAGGTGCACAATCCGATTGCCCTCTATCACCATCGCTGTATATTGCGTCGCCACGTCATCCATGCTGTAGATCAAACCGTCCACAAACACCCTCCGCTCTGCGCCTGCATTACCGCTGGAGGCCAAGGCAAGGATCATGAACAATGCCACTACCGTCCCTGTTCGAATTCCCATGGGCTCTCCTGTCCTAGTCCAGAGGGGGGATGAAATATAAACCGCACGGATGCCGTGGGCGTATGGATTGCTGGTAGTATCATGGCGCGTTCGTCACCACTGGCGCAATAGAAAGGGTGCTGAACACGCCCGCGGGAGGCCCATGACCTATTCACGTACGCTTGAGCATCACCCGCAGGGGCTGGGAGTGCGGCCTGCCCTCATCATGGTTGATGTGGTTAAGGGTTTTACTGATCCGACCTGCCCATTAGGGGCTGAGGCTGACACTGTGGTGGCTGCTAACTGCCAGCTGATGGAGGCGTTTCACGCGGCGGAGCTACCCGTTTTTTTGAGCACAGTCATCTACCGGAACCCCGAGCAAGCCACGGTTTTCCGAAGTCGATTGCCAGATTTGAATCTATTAGTGCCCGACTCCCCCTGGGTCGAATTCGACCCCCGACTTCCCCTCCTCGACAGCGACACCAGACTGGAGAAACGTCACGCGAGCTGCTTTCATGGCACAGATCTCGACGGAACCCTGCGATCTCTCAATGTCGACTCTCTCGTGGTTACGGGCCTTACTACAAGCGGCTGCGTGAGAGCCACTGCAGTTGACGGCTTGCAGAACAATTACCAAGTAGTGGTGCCTAGGGAAGCAACTGGCGATCGTAATCCTGATGCACACCTTGCGAATCTTTTTGACCTGAACGCAAAATACGCTGATGTAGTGTCCGTTGCGGAAGTACTAGCGGCCCTAGCTTGAGGCTTTCTGCGACGCTTCGAAGGCAGCCAACTGCTCAGCCGTCGCCTCTGTCTGATACTGAGATTTCCAAGTCTGATAGGGCATGCCATAAACCAGCTCCCTAGCTGTCTCCATGTCTACTGCGTCCCCCCTGGATTCAGCTTCCGCGACATACCATTTAGACAGACAGTTACGGCAGAATCCCGCAAGGGTCATCAACTCAATATTCTGCACGTCTTTCCTACTGTCGAGGTGAGCCAACAAGCGGCGAAATACTGCCGCCTCAATCGCGTCATTTTGCACTAAAATCTACCTCCAAATAGTCCGCAATTAGTGTAGCGAGAGCCTCTCCTTGCTTGGGAAAACGCCAGGTGAGGCTGTCAAAATTTTCCTGCCGGTAAAAGCTCGTTGCCTTGATCTCCAGTGGCCGTCGAATAACAGGCTCGGCTACCGAATCGGGTGAGCACCAGAAAAGGTGAAATCCGTTATCGAACACACGTACGAGCTCCCCAGCCGAGACCACAATACTAGTCTCTTCCCAAGTCTCTCTTACGGCGGCGCACTGAGCGCTCTCTCCGGGGTCAACGCTCCCTCCGGGCGGACCCCACTCATCATCATGGGACGAAACCAGTAACAGAGCATCATTGTGGTAAACCAGACAACCTGCACTTCTCGCCGATAACGCCTCGCCCTTAAATTCACAGTCGGGCGCCTTCGTGCAACCTGTCACGAGCACAACAACCAGAACCAGCCATCTACCTGTCATAAATCACTTCGACCGCTTCGCCGCCAACGGTGCCTCGCAGTTTCTCGAGAAGCTCATCACTCGGGTTCACGCACCAGCGCTCGCCGAGTCGAATGAGTGCGGACGCCTTTGGCTGTGTGTAATCGAGCGTGATGGGACATGTCCCCCCACGATCTGATTCCAGAACGTTTCGGAGTGCAGTCTTGAGGCCATTTTCGAGCTCGCTGTAATTGACCCGTAGTCTTATCTCTCTCACCTGGCCCTGACGGGCATCTTCCAAAGATCTTATTTCCCTCACTCGCATGGAGAGCCCGCCAGTGTAGTCATCGTGCTGAAGGCGCCCTTCTAACAAAACAATGCGGTCCTTCTCCAATAGATCTCGGTGATCACTGTAAGCTTCAGCGTAGACCGTGCATTCAATTTGACCCGTGTTGTCATCCAGTTTGACCACCGCCATGACACCACGCTGAGTCTTAATCGTCCTGATGTCGACGATAATCCCAGCCACCGTTGTACTCGTGTCTACCTGTAAATCCCGAATCCGTCGGGCCACGAATTTGCGAAGCTCTTGCTCGTATTCCTGAATCGGATGCCCGCTCAGGAAGCAGCCAAGGCTTTCCTTTTCTCCATTCAGAATTTCCTTTAGCGTCCAGGGGCGCGCCGACGATGCTCACCATAGACATCGTCCTCATCACTCGACGGCGCAACGCTACCAAACAGATCGGTCATGCCCGCTGCGCTGTTGGCGGCATCCTGCTCCGCAGCACGCAGTGCGTCATCCAGCGCCTCCAGCTGGATCCAACGTTCCGTCGAGAAATGATCCAGCGCGCCGCTTTTTATCAGCGCCTCCAAGGCACGTCGATTCACCTTTTTGGGATCGGTTCGAGCACACAGATCGAACAGGTCTTTAAACGACCCGCCCGACGTGCGGGCCGCAATGAGATTTTCGATGGGGCCTTCGCCCAAACCCTTGATCGCGCCCAACCCGTAGACGATTTCGCCATCATGGTTGACCGTAAACGCATACTCTCCCTCATTAACTCCGGGCGACTTGAGAGCCAGCTTCATCAGTCGACATTCGTCACGGAATGTGAGCAGCTTATCGGTATTGTCCATTTCAGAACTCATCACCGCCGCCATAAACTGCGCCGGATAATGGGTTTTCAACCAAGCGGTCTGGTAGGACACTAGGGCATAAGCAGCAGAGTGAGACTTGTTAAATCCGTAGCCGGCAAATTTTTCAACCAGGTCGAAAATTTTCATCGCCAGCTCGGCATCAACCCCTTTGGAGACCGCACCCTCCTCAAAAACCGAGCGCTGCTTGGCCATCTCTTCCGGTTTCTTTTTGCCCATGGCACGCCGGAGTAAATCAGCTCCGCCCAGCGTGTAGCCAGCCAATTCCTGGGCAATCTGCATGACCTGCTCCTGGTACAAAATGATTCCATAGGTAGGCTGCAATATCGGCTCGAGTGACGGGTGTTGATACTGTTGATCCGGGTAAGCAAGGGCCTCCCTGCCATGCTTTCTGTTAATGAAGTTATCCACCATTCCGGACTGAAGCGGACCGGGTCGAAACAGTGCAACCAGAGCGATAATATCTTCGAAGCAATCGGGTTGAAGTCGCTTGATCAGGTCCTTCATACCCCGTGATTCAAGCTGGAACACAGCGGTGGTCTCGGCGCGCTTTAACAAATCAAAGACCCGAGCGTCGTCTAGCGGTATGTTGGCGATATTGATAGCAGGTTCGCCAGCCGGTCGCGAGGCGTTGATCATTTCGACAGCCCAGTCGATGATGGTCAGGGTTCTCAACCCCAAGAAGTCAAATTTGACTAGCCCTGCGTCCTCCACGTCATTCTTGTCGTATTGCGTGACGAGGCCGCCCCCCTCCTCATCGCAATAGAGAGGCGAGAAATCGGTTAACCGCGAAGGAGCGATCACTACACCCCCAGCATGCTTACCCACATTGCGGGTAATGCCCTCAAGCTGTCGTGCCATGTCCCAGATTTCCTGAGCAGATGCGTCCTCCTCCAACAAACGTCGAAGGGCTTCCTCTTGCTCGAGGGCCTTATCAAGGGTCATACCAACTTCAAAGGGAATCAGCTTGGACATTTTGTCAGCCAGGCCGTAAGGCTTGTCCTGAACCCGCGCAACATCTCTCACAACAGCTTTCGCTGCCATCGTGCCAAAGGTAATAATTTGGGACACAGCCTCCTTACCGTAAGTCTGCGCTACGTAATCGATCACTTCATCGCGCCGCTCCATGCAGAAGTCCACATCAAAGTCAGGCATGGAAACTCGCTGGGGGTTCAAAAAACGCTCGAACAGCAAGTCGTACTCCAGCGGGTCAAGGTCGGTTATGTCCAAAGCATAAGCCACCAGCGATCCTGCCCCCGATCCACGGCCGGGGCCCACTGGTATCCCGTGCTGCTTACCCCAGCGTATGAAATCCATCACGACAAGGAAGTATCCGGGAAAGCCCATTTCACTGATTGTCTGAAGCTCAAAATCGAGGCGGTCCCGGTATCGTTGGCGGTCGCTCTCGTCTGCAATCCGGAGCTCCTCGAACCGACGGGCCAGACCCTCATGAGATTGTTTGGCCAGAAACTGATCAACTGTCATCCCCGTGGGCACGGGAAAATCTGGCAAATATGGCTCACCCAGCGGAATGGTAACGCTGCAGCGTCGGGCTATTTCAATGCTGTTGGCGAGAGCCTCTGGAATATCGGAAAAAAGCGCCGCCATCTCCTCGGGGGATTTAAGGTATTGCTGTTCGGAGTACAGCCTGGGGCGACGAGGATCGTCCAGCGTCCGGCCGTCTCCAATGCAGACTCTGGCCTCATGGGCTTCATACTCTTCTTGGACATGAAAACGAACGTCGTTGGTAGCCACAACGGGACAATCCAGATCAGCGGCAAGGGCCACGACCGCGTGAATAAAGTCCTCTTCATCCGACCGGCCAGTTCGGTGCAACTCGAGGTAAAACCGATCGGGAAAGATTGCCATCCAGTCTGTCAACGCCGCTCGCGCCGCATCGGCGTGCCCGTGAATTAGCAGCTGCCCTACATCTCCTTGGCGACCTCCAGAGAGAGCAAGAACACCATCGCTAAACTCCGCGATCCATTCCCGATGGATACGAGCCATCCCCAGATACTGTCCTTCTTGCCAAGCTTTGGAGATCAGGCAAATCAGATTTCGGTAACCGGTGTCATCCATCGCCAATAGGGTCAGCCCATGGGGCCTGTCCCTGTCACCCGGATCTTCAAGCAGAAAATCGGCGCCCACAACGAGTTTTATTCCCGCCGCCTGCGCCGCTTTGTAAGCCTTGATAAGTCCGTAAAAGTTGGTGAGATCGGTGATCGCCACGGCGGGCATCTCCATCCCCGCAACCGCTTCCATAAGCCTCGGGATCCTGACGATCCCGTCGCTCAGGGAGAATTCGGAGTGGACGCGGAGATGAACAAAAGAACTCATGGGGGATACGCTAGCCGACTCAGTCGGCTTTGAGCAAGCGTTTTACCGGGCCAAAGCTTCGTCGGTGTATCTCCAGCACTCCGTGAGTCTTCAATGCGTCCAGATGTTCGCGAGTGGGATAGCCCTTGTGCCTCCCAAAGCCATACTGAGGGTATTGGTTATCCAGCACCATTAACTCGCTGTCCCGCTGAACTTTAGCCAGAATTGAGGCGGCTCCTATGGCGGGCTCAAGCGCATCGCCGCCAACTATTGGCCTCGCCTCGTAGCGCCACCTGGGCAGCCGGTTTCCATCGACAAGGACAAGTTCGGGCTCGATGCTCAACCCCTCAACCGCTCTTTTCATCGCCAATAATGCGGCCTCTAGGATATTCAGCTCGTCAATTTCCTGCACCGACGCGCGCCCCAAAGACCAGGCCACCGCCTGCTCTTTAATTTTTGCAGAGAGAGCCTCTCGCCGAGCGGGTGACAGTTTTTTAGAATCCGTGATGCCCGCTGGGACGTGCTCCCCCAGAATCACGGCCGCGGCCACTACATCACCTGCAAGAGGGCCCCGCCCCACTTCGTCCACACCGGCCACCAACCCATGACCAAGCTGGGCAAATAAATCGACCACCCCCGCTAGCCTGTTAACCCTTCAAGGGCATCGACCGCTCTACCAGTAAATCCCCCACCGATCATCGCTGCCAGCTCATCAAAATGCGGGATCTGGTCCCGGTCGCCTCGCTCGAGAGCATGCACGACAGCGTCAGCAAGGGCTTGGGGGGTTGCCGAGTCCTGCAGCAGCTCTGGCACCACAGCGCGGCCCGCCAGCACATTGGGCAACCCTACAAACCTCGTCATCGCGAGTCGCGACAGTATCTGCCAGGATAGCCAATGCATGCGGTAGGCAATGACCATGGGCTTTCTGAGCAGCATCGCCTCAAGCGTGGCAGTACCTGACGCCAGTAAAACCGCATCAGCCATGGCCATCGTCTCCCGACCCTGCCCCTGAATCACCCTCACCGGTAACTCGGTGCCCTGCAGCACCGTCTCAATCTGACGCAGCCGCTCCTGATTTGCCGCGGGGATAATAAATTTCAACGCAGGGTCGCGACGGTGCAAGTGCTTGATGGTCTCCAGATAAACAGGCATCAAGGCGGCGATCTCACCACCGCGACTCCCCGGGAGGACTGCCAGAACCCTCGCCTCACTCGCCATACCAAGTTGCTGGCGAATCAGGGTTTGATCAGGCAGCGCTGCGAGTTCCTCTACTAAAGGATGGCCCACACAGGTCGCCGGTATTCCGGCCTCCTCATAGACCGCAACTTCAAAAGGCAGCAAACAAAGCATCAAATCCACAGACTTGGCAATGCGCTTGATGCGTCCCGCTCGCCATGCCCACACCGAGGGGCTCACTAAATGTGCGGTTTTTACCCCTCCCTTACGCAGGCGAGACTCCACGCCGAGATTGAAGTCGGGGCTATCGATGCCAAGAAAGCAATCCGGACGCTGGCTCAGCTGCTGCTCACATAAATCCCGACGGATACGCAGTAACTCAGGAAGGCGCTTTAGGGGTTCTACGATGCCAAAGACCGAGAGTCGGTCCATGGGGTGCAGCGATTCCAGGCCTTGTTCTGCAAGACGGGACCCGCCGATACCCGACAGTCTAAGCCCATCAGCAAAGCGGCGTCTCAGCTCACGGGCGACAGCGGCGCCGAGAATGTCTCCTGAGGCCTCTCCTGCTGCCATTCCGATATGTAGGGAACTACCAGACACCTCAACGAACAATGCCACGCTCTGAGGCGTGAAGGCTATCTACCAACGGTTGCACTTCCGGTGTTTCTTTGGCCATTCCCTCCAGACGCTGCACGGCTGCATCGAGGGTCAAGCCTTGCCGGTAGATGATTTTATAGGCTCGACGCAATTCTGCGATGGCATGGGGATCAAATCCTCGGCGCCGCAACCCCTCAGCATTGATAGTTTTGGCCTGCGCTGGCGCTCCCGCCACCGTCACGTATGCCGGCACATCCTTACCAATGCTGGTGCCCATACCACTAAAGCTGTGAGCGCCGATCTTGCAAAACTGGTGGACAAGGGTGTAACCGCTGAGGATTGCCCAATCGCCGACGATAACGTGTCCAGCCAGCGCGGTGTTATTCACCAGAATCGTGCGGTTACCCACCACGCTATCGTGACCGATATGGACATAGGCCATGATCAGATTGTGGCTACCAATCTCAGTCAGGGATTTGTCCTGCACTGTGCCTCGATGAATCGTAACGTTCTCACGAATAATATTGTCATCACCAATGCGTAATTCAGTGGGCTCATCGCGATATTTCAGGTCCGGGGTCGCTTCTCCGATCGAGGAAAATTGGTAAATGTGATTGCGGGCGCCAATGCTGGTCGGCCCCTTCACTACAACATGTGACTCGATGACCGTTTGCTCACCAACAACCACCCCCTGCCCAATGATGGAGTAAGGACCAATCGTAGCTGAGTCCGCTACCTGCGCTGACGGGTCAACAATGGCTGTTGGGTGAATCACCGATTATCTATCCGCACATAAAATGGTGGCTGAGGCACAAAGCTTTTCATCCACCTCGGCACGCACGGCAAACTTCCAGATACCTCGCCGCTCGCTGACAATCTCCGCGTGCAAATGGACGCGATCCCCCGGGACACAGGGACGCTTGAAGCGCAGGTTATCGACCCCTACCAAATAGTAGATAGAGCCATCCGCAGGGGTTTTACCCATCGATTTAAAGCCGAGGATACCCGCCGCCTGCGCCATTGCCTCCACGAGAAGTACGCCGGGAAACACGGGGTTGTCCGGGAAATGGCCGTCGAAGAAAGGTTCGTTAATACTCAGATTTTTATAGGCTTCTATCCGTTTACCCAGTTCGATATCCAGCACTCGATCGACCAGTAAAAAGGGGTAGCGATGAGGCAGATGCTCGCGTACAGCGTCTATATCCATAATCACAACGATGTCTCCTCAATCGGGATTAGCCGGCTCCATCAAACTGGCCAGCTGCTTTTCAAGGTGGGCTACCCGCTTGGCCATCTGAGCAAGCTGCTCAAACCGCACTGCATTCTTACTCCAATCTCGGTGGGGTTGAATGGGCGTTCCCGAGGCATAAACACCGGGCTCAGCGATGGAGCGCGTGACGCGTCCCTGTCCGTTGATATGAACGTTGTCACCAATAGTCAGATGATCACTGACTCCCACCATCCCTGCCAGCGTGCAATCCCTGCCTATCGTTGTGCTACCGGCTATGCCAGTGCAGGCAGCAATACCCGTACGCTCACCAATCCGGACGTTGTGA
>Ga0181573_10001406_pt1 | contig 23782 bp, 21 predicted proteins | sample 101ome_25_FD_148643 | JGI IMG/M metagenome (GOLD analysis project Ga0181573, IMG submission 148643) | Coastal salt marsh microbial communities from the Groves Creek Marsh, Skidaway Island, Georgia - 101409BT metaG (spades assembly) | ecosystem: Environmental > Aquatic > Marine > Intertidal zone...
CCGACGTGGTGACCTACACGGCCCTCATCTCCGCCATGGAGAAGGGCGGGCAGTGGGGCCTCGCCATCGAGGCGTTTGAGCGAATGATGTCGCAGGGGTGCAAGGCCGATGCCATCGTCTACAATGCCGTGGTCAACGCCCTGTGGGAGACGGGCATCATCTGGGCACAGAGGCACGCGCTGAGGCTGTTCAAGACGGCCCTCGCGGAGGGCCACTTCCCCCAGCAGAGCTTGATCCCTGGGCTCGTGAGGGCCGAAGTGAACCTGCACGCGACAACCTCTGGCGTGGCCATGCTCTCGCTGTACGTCTGGCTGGTCAAGCTCAGGCGTTTCGTCGAGGAGCACGGCGCCGGAGCAGTCCCGGCCAAGGTCACGATCGTGACCGACCGCGGGCGCGGGTCACGAGAGCAGGGCAACTCGGTCATCAAAGAGTCGGTCAATGCCATCATGGCCTCGTGGAAGAGCCCGTTCGTGCTGCGTGAGCAGAGGAACTACTCGGGCAGCCTGTCCCTCGAGGCGTCGGGCGAGGAGCTCGCGGTCTGGGTCATGCAGCCGCAGTTCGCCGACAGGATCTTCTCCTACTTCCCTTGCTCGGAGATACTCCCGGGAGGAGAAAGCGAGCAGAAGCTGCGGGACCTGACGGCGAGCGGCGGCGACATGGACCTCGAGGCCAAGACCGAGAAGTCCTGCGTGGCCGCCTTTGCCGCCGTCAAACACTTCGAGAAGACGCATTGCCTCGTCGTCCAGAACATGGGTTTCGAGTACCTGCAGAAACGTGCTTCGCTCGTCCAGAGCTGCGTGCGGATCAACAGGAACCTTGGCAGCCACGACGAGGGCGCGCACGACGCAATCCTGCTGATGGACAGGGTCATGTCGACCAGCCTCAGCTTTGCGTCCGAGGTGTTTGATCTTCTTGCTGCATCCTGTGTGGCGATTGCGTTCGACCACTCCGAGCGCGAGTCCGAGAAGGACTTTGAGGTGTTTGAGAAGGCCTCGGGGCTCCCGTCTTGGGCCATCAAGCAGATGGAGTGGAGCATCCGCCAGATCCTCAACCACGACACGCAGTCCATCTCGAGCATCCGCTGCCTCAAGCTTCTCAACGAGCGGCTCGGCGTCCAGACGCTCGGACCGCTGAGCGCCGCCGCCATCGCGGGCAGCCAGCAGGAGCTCTGCCTGGCCTGCGTCTCGGAGACCTCGTTACTGAACTGCAGGCCGTCCATCGTGGCGGCTGCGGTGGTGTACGTGAACAGGAGGGAGCGCGGCGCCATCCCGTTCTGGCCGAGCTCCCTCTCGAGGCTCACCGGCTACAACGACATGGGCGCCCTCGAGCTCTCTGTCGCCATCAAGGCGGCGCAGAGGATCACCAGCAGCAGCAGGTACACTGGCGAGGGCGCGGACGAGATCGAAGGCTACGACGTCGACGGCGTGGCGACGGCGGACATCATCTCCTCCCTAGGCGTCAAGGCCGCCGGGGGCCTCGGCGGCGGCCGCCTCGACGACATTGGCAGCATCGGGGACGGCAAGGAGGACACGCTCAACGCCCACACCGAGGCCATCCTCAACTCGATATACGATCTTGTCTCCCACTCGGAGTTCCCCATCACCCCGGAGGAGACCGAGTCGAGCGCGCCCAACGGCAGCACGGAGCGATCCACGTCGAACCAGGGCGGCAGCGGCAGCAGCAACAACGACGACAGCAACGAGAGCAACGAGGCGTCTGACAGTCAGCCGGCCTCGAACGACGGCTCGAACGACGGCTCGAACGACGGCTCGAGCGAGCGCGAGAACGACGACTAGGTGTGGTGGCACCGCCGTCCTCTCGGGTCCTCTCGGGCTCGTCGGTATTTCATCACGCATAGCTCACAACACGTACGACGATTCAACGGCGCCGGGCCGCACAACACGACATTGCCCGCGTCCATTTTATGATACAGAACAGCGACACAATACGACGCAATACGAATACTGAAGTAGTGGTCGACATGATACCCTCTGGGTGACGGGAGCGACGCCGTCGCCGTCGTCACCCCAAGGCCATCACTTCTCGTTTTTACCACGAGAATTTAATTGATATTGATACTATCCCCTTCTCTATCTCTCACGATCGCGATCATCACTTGCTGATCGCCGCGATCCCAAACCCGATGGCGACCAACGTGGCCCAACCCAGCACATCGTACGTGGTATCGCTCCAGTACCCACCGCTCGACCCGGTCGCCTTCTTCATCCCGCTCTTCTTCTTCTCCACCCGATCGCTCAACATCGCGCTCTCGTTGGCCGCCTCCAACTGCTTCTGCAGCTCGGCATACAGCTGCGGCGCCTTGGAGCTCATCTCCAGCGCCCGCTTGTAGCTTTCGTTCGAGGGATCCATCGCCGCCGCCTTCTCAAAGCAGTCCCCAGCCTTGGTAAAGAACTCAGCGGACACTTCCGCGTTCGCCGACAGGAACCCCTGCGATGTATATGCATTCCCCAGACACCACAGCGCGTCGTGACGGTTCTCCGGATCCAGCTCGATCGCCTGTTTGAACTTGGCGATCGCGTCTTCGATCATCGCATACGCCTCATGCCCTTGTCGAAAATGTGCCAATTCTAACAACGCCCCTCCCCACTTTGTCAACGCCTGAAAACGTGGTCGAGAACGACGACGGGAACGATGATGACGCGAGTGAGAGACTGACTGGGAGAGCGAGCGAGAGAGAGAGAGAGAGAGAGAGAGAGCTAGGCGGATAGACTGCGCGGTAGCTGGATGCCGGGCGATGCGACGATCGTCTCCGTTCGATCCCGTCCTCGTTCGACCCACTCCCAAGATTCAAAACACGCACGAGCGAATTCTTCTCGTCAGCCGCGACCTCCTTCTCCGCCTGTTCCCGAGCCTGTTCAAAGAACATCAGCCTACACAGAGTCGAGCGCAAAAGCCAAGCATCGGTCGTGAGTGAGCAGCGGGCGGCAATGAACTCAGTGAAGTTTCTTGGCGAGGAGATTTTTGCCGACCGCGCCCCGTTCCGCACGCACGTACCGCTCGATATCCTCTCTCGACAGTGATTCCATTGTATATATGTATGTATGTCCTCCGTAGTATTTTGGTTTTGCCTGTTCGCTTCGGTTACAACAAATTTTTCCGCCATTCGAGCGCACTACTCGGCCGAGTGGTTCCGATCGGCGTCGCCGCCCTCACCCACGCCCGCGCCTCCGAACGTAGTCCTCCCCGATGGCCCTCCCGATCCCACGACCGTCGTCCCGCACGTATCGTTTCATCCAACCCCCGTCCCCGTCGATCCGCCCGACGGCCTCCTCCAGCCCGTCCACCGCGGCCACGTCGAGGTACCCCTTCCCCTGCAAATGCACACACAGCTCCTCCTGATGATTATCCATCAACTCGCTATTCGGCACCGCAATCACCCGCTTCCCCGCCCGCAAACTCTCGAAAATCGACCCGGCCCCCGCGTGCGAGATCACCAAACTCGCCTCGTCGATACGCTCTTTGAGCGTCGGCGCGTACCGAAAGTACGTCACCTGACCGCGATAGGAGGAATCAGTGAGACGCCGTACGCAGAAATCATCGAGAGAATCCGGACCCTGTACAGGTACCTATACAGGTGTACCTACCGTGACGTCCTTCCGCTCCTTCGGCAAGGGAACCACGACCGTGGCCCTCTGTTCGGCCGGCTCGACAGCGCCAAAGATCTCCGATGGAAAAAACGTCTCGCTGTTGCCAATCTGCAGCACGAGTCCCGTGTACCCCCTCGATCCGAGCAGCCGAACGAAGGACACCGAGTCTGCCGCCTTGCTCAAAGCATCAAACCTCGTCGTCCCCACAGTCAACAGCACAACCCGTTCCTCCTCATGCCGTCGTTGACGCTCGCGGTCCATGCTCGATCTCGCGCCCATGACGACCCGACTACCACGACCCGACTACAACTACGACTACGACTAGGACTACGACGACCCGCTGCCCCACGCCGCCTTGCGCTCCTCCGTCTCGTTCGTCTCCGGACAGACCACCGTCTTTCTATCAAGCGGCACCAGCACGCTCCCCGTCCGCGCACTCCTCGCTTTCACCACCCCCAACTCGTCCTCCGCCGTCGTCAAATAATACGCCCGCTGGTCCCCCAAACTCAACACCCTCGCCCGCACAATATCCCCCGGCCGAAAACACTTGTGCAGCTCCACCGAGTCGATATCAGAAGACCGCACGTCGGAAGCTCGCAACAGACCCGAGAACGTCTCCGTCAGCGGCGCACGCGGCGAAATCTCCAGATTGACCGTCCTGATGTTCGTCTTGACGACTGTGGCGGTGACAATCGCCCCCACGGTCGGCGGCGTCGGCGGGGCCTTGCCGGTGAGCAGCGTGGCAAAGGGATAGGAGGAGGAGGTGCCGGGTTGTTGGTTCTGCGTGTGTGCGTGTGTGTGTATGTGAGTGGTGCGTGGGCGAATTCGAAACCGTCTCCGCGCTTGGTGCTCACGGGACGGGACGGGGCAAGGCGACCGGCGTTCGACACGACTCGACACGTACGTCTTCTGTGACCGGTTCTCCAGGACATACAACCATGACACGTGGTCTTCCTCTTTGAGAACGAAACGGAATGGGCGTGCTCCCCCCGGCCGTCAACATAAGGTAACTACAGGGATTCGTAGTTTCTTATACCTACCACACGTACGGTACGTACGAGAGACTTCTCGTCTCTATGCATGCGGCTGGGGGCGATTCGGCTCTTTCTGGCCGGATTCCTGAGATGCGCCTCCGATTCCGACGACGATGCCCGGCGTCCCGTCTGGCCGGCGTGTCCCCCCATACACGGCGTGTATACGTCGCCATACGTGTATTATCCGCAGTAAATTGCGCAGAAACGGAGAAACGCGGAGGACGCCGCCGCAAACATGACGGGACCTCGTCGTCCTCCCTCCCAAGGAGAAGAACGACTGCGCACGAAACTCGCTCGCTCACGAAACTCGCGCACGCACCACGCACCACGCAGGACGTCAACTTGAACTACCATGGCTTCCAAGGTTTCCGGAGATACCCTCCGCACTGCCATCACGAGCATCCTCGAGGGTGCCGAGGCCAAGAAGCGTGGCTTCACCGAGACGGTCGAGCTGCAGATCGGCCTCAAGAACTACGATCCGCAGAAGGATAAGCGTTTCAGCGGTTCCGTTAAGCTGCCGTACTGCCCGCGTCCCAAGCTGGCGGTGTGCGTGCTGGGAGATGTCAACCATTGCGAGCAGGCGACTGCCCTCGGGGTGGACGCCATGTCGGTGGAGGACCTGAAGAAGCTGAACAAGAACAAGAAGCTTGTCAAGAAGCTGGCTGCCAAGTACAGTGCGTTCCTGGCTTCCGACTCGGTCATCAAGATGATCCCTCGTCTGCTCGGGCCGGGCCTGAACAAGGCCGGAAAGTTCCCGACGCTGGTGACGCATAACGACTCGCTGGAGGCCAAGATCATCGAGATCCGCTCCACGGTCAAGTACCAGCTGAAGAAGGTGCTGTGCATGGGCGTGGCCGTCGGAAACGTCGAGATGGCGGACAAGGAGCTGTTTGTCAACATCCAGATGTCGATCAACTTTTTGGTCTCGCTGCTCAAGAAGCAGTGGCAGAACGTCAAGTCGCTGCACATCAAGTCGACGATGGGCAAGCCGGTGAGGCTGTACTAAGTGCGTAGGTTGTGTGAATACGCGAGAACCAACGTGGCGCTGGTGCACGCACGTCCATGTCGGTCGGGAGGGGGGTGACCTTGGACGCGCCAACGCCCGCGTTTGGGAGTGGCTCTGTTGCCACGACGTATTTCGTGCGAATCCCGTAGTAGTATTTATTGGCGTTGTCGGCGTTTCTCTCTTTTGATGTAACGGCGATCACGCGATTGACAGACGGTGGGCGAAGAAGGCCGACCCCCCACCCGCGCGTGCCTGGCACCCGCGGGTGCGATCTAGATAGGCCCACGGAACGAACGCGTCTCTGTCGCGGGCGCATTGACGGATTCGGAAAGCGAATTCGAACATCACATACCGTTTCGTTGTTGCATTCGACACTGCGCGAAGGCGGAGCAGAAGGACACACGGACGACACGTTTGCCGGATTTCACGAATTCACCCATCTCTTTCCGTGACGCGAACGTTCGAACGAATACGCGCAACGAATACTGGTAGACATGTTCACGGCACTTCAACCGGGGCGCGCATTGAGCTTCCCGACCCCGGCGTCCTCTCGTCGGGGGACGACTTCGAAATCGAACCGTCCAGCGGGGACGGTGACGGTGTGCGCGTCGAGTCCCTCGAAGGACCCGCAGTCGCAGAACAGAAGCAAGGCTGCCTTGTCGATGGTGTCTGCGTTCCTGGTGGCGAGCGTCTTGAACGCGTCGTCGCCGGCGTTGGCGACCGAGTCGTTCCTGAGGCGCACGGGGGCCAAGGGCCTCCTGATGCAGGAGGAGGAACAGCTGGTCAAGCTGCGTGATTTGGAGGAGGAGAAAGTGAAGGAGGAGATTGAGGTGGCGCGTGAGGAGTTTGAGGAGGCGGCCAAGGCGTCGTTCGACGGGTCGACGCTGTGTGCGACGCCGTTTGGGGTGGACGTCGTGGGGATCACCGAGGCGATTGCGTTGACGGGGGCGCTCGTGGGAGGTGTGTCGGCCAGGCGGAGGAAGGACGAGCTGGAGAAGCTGAACGAGCAGCTGAGGACGATCAACGCGCAGCTGCGTCAGCAGGCCCGTGCCGGGACGCTCTATGCGCCCGGCCTGACGTACGTGCCGCAGACGCCGAGTGGTGGTGGTGGTGGTGGTGGTGGCAGCGTGGCGACGCCGAGCCCGCCGAGCGCGACGGGCGTGAGCCTGCCGACGGGCGCCAAGTCGCTCACGACGCTCTCGACGCCGGAGGCGAGCAACAACAAGCCCAAGACGGTTGTCGTGGGGACGGATGCGTCGGTGGCAGACGGGATCAAGGAGACCAACGGGACCGACGCGGCCGTGCCGTTGGTGAGTCTGGCGAGCATGGACGAGGAGGACATGAGGCCGGAGGTCAAGCAGTGCCAGGCGGCGTTGAAAGAAGGGAAGCGTCTGCTGAGGGAGAAGGATGCGGGGCCGGCGATGGTACGCTTCGAGAAGGCGCTCATGCTGGCGCGTACGCTGGGGGACAAGGTGCGGGAGCGGAGGGCGGTGCGCGGATTGGCGGCTGCCAACAGGCTGTTGGGCAGGTATGAGCAGGCGATCGATTATCTGATGGAGGTGCTCAAGCTGAGCGAAGTGATGAACGACCACATTGGAGACGTGGATGCGTACGGGAGCATCGCGGATATCTACACAGAAATGGGGAACTTTGATAGGGCGGCGGAATTCTATGACAAGTACATCGCGGGAATGACGGAGAGCACCGTGTAGTTGTAATCGTGTTCATTCATTCATTCATTCATTCATTCATGTGTGTGTGTGTGTGTCTGCTCATTCATTCATGTGTGTGTGTGTCTGCTTGTACTTGTCGAGGAGATACATGCCGCTGACGATGGGCGGTTGGTCTCGGCCTTGGTCTCGGTCTTGGCCGCCGGCGACGGGGATCTTCGCGTCAAAGTTGGGGTCCACGAAGGCTGGCATCGAAAATCTCGGCCTTCCTTCCGCGTTCACGACTCTGTGTTTGGTGCTCTGATAACCCGTGATGGCGCTGCCCATGTCTCCGATGTTGACGATCAGCGTCGCCTCGCCGACCGCCGCGCCGCCCACCGCTCGCCAGCGACCCTCGTGGAAGATCTCCAAACCGTCGACGGGGTCTGCGTACAGGAAGGTGATGAAGCCGTAGTCTGTGTGCGCTCCGCACGCAAACCTGCCTGCCGCTTCGTCCGAGGGCTCTGGTAAGTACCTAATCGGGCGTAGGGTGAGCATCGCGTCGTCAAAGTAGCGATCGTAGTGGTGCCGGTCGAGACCGAGAGACAACGCAATGATACCGACGACGCGAGCGGAGAGATCCAGCAGCTGTTGCATGTACCCCTCGACGCTTTCCCGGTACCCGGGCAGTGACGCCGGCGGAGGCCACTGGTTCTCGCCCGAGAGGAGGTGCGGCCGTCGACAGGGGCGTCGGAAGTAGATGCCTTCTCGCAGGTCCCCGCACGCTGCGTTCTCGGGGTCGAGTCGCTCCGTCGCCCCGTGCCAACCGCAGTAGGACTCGTTGAGCGAGAGCTTGGCCTTCTCCTCCGGTGGAAGGTCGAAGAACGACCGATGCCGGCGTGCGTTGTCCAGCACGATTTCAAATGGAAAGGGGGGCCTGACGAGGAAGAACCCGTGGGCGGAGAGGCTCTCCCGCACGCGCTCGGCGTGCCGGCGGTCGTCGATCGACTCGTCGTCCAGCGCGATGACCTCCAGCGGGATGACATCCAGCGGCGTATCTGGCGTATCTGACGTGTCTGGCGTATCGAGCAAATGCCGACAAACGGACGAGACGACCATCGCCCCGTCGGCGATACTCGCGACTGCCTCGGGCGGGACGTGGAGGAAGAGCGACCGCGCACCGGCTCCCGCCTTGGCACACGCCTCCAGAGACCTGTAATACAGGTAGTTGCAGACGAATTTGCCCGCATCGTCCGACACTTCAACCGTATAGTCTTTCAAGCCTTCGAGCGTGCGGATGCGCTCGACGGGCACCGTCGAGCGCAGCACCTCTGGTCCCGACGGCGACCGGGAAATCGCTTGGCCCGTCGGCTGGCACCCGTTGACGTCCGGTATTCTGAACGAGCATTCGTTCACGGCACATCGCTCCAGTTTGAAAACCGAGCTGCGTTCGTCCACACCGAGGTGCAGGAACGAGATCGGAGACGTGCAGCCTTCGAGCAGCGGCTCGAGCTCCTCTTCGATGAACCGATCGACGTCCTCCATGGAGACGCCGAGGACTCGACACGCGACGCCCTCGATATCCAGGCGCCGCACCATGTCCACGATCTCCGTCGTCGGATTGCGTTCCACGTCACCAAACGGGCCGAACCCTGTCACGACCACTCCACCGCTCGTTGGCAGCAGCAGACGGGAAACGACCTCGTCGGTTGAGAGGACGGCATCCGTGTACCCTCTGAACGCGCCGATGGCCGCCTCGTGCCGGGCCCGACTGCCCGTCGCGCAGGCGTCCTCCACGACGACAACCCGATACCCGAGATCCGCGGCGTCCCGAACCGCGTGGTCAACGCACTGATCCGTCAGTACCCCCGCGACCAGCAACGTTCCGACCTCCATATTCCGCAAGACGTAGTCCAACTGCGTGGACTGAAAGACGGACGACGACGACTTGGCGAGGCACAGCTCGTCGTCACTTGCCGGCTTGAGCTCCTCGACGAGCTCGTCCCTCGGGTCTTTCGCAAATACCCGAAACCCCTGGATAGAAACAAAGCGCGTCGTGCGAGTGAGAGCGAGAGTGATAGCAAGAGCGAGAGCACGTCAGGGCGCCACGACGTAGGACGTAGGACGAAGGACGAAGGACACCAATACCCACAGTCACCTTGTAGTCGCGCGAAATGTCCTTTGCGTCGCGCCTCAGGCTACTGATCACCGTAGTCACCACGTCGACCCCAGCGACGCGACATGCTCGTACCAGCCGCGCCCAGTTCGGCCTACACAGCCGATCGACGCGGTCAAAGAAGTAGTCGTTGTCGAAGTCTCTCCTGGCAACGCTCGCGAGCGGCGACGTCCTCGAGCAGCAGTAGTGCTGGCAATCGATGAAAAGGGCGGCGACGCCGACTTCGCCGGACAGCCTGGTCGGCAGCTCCCTCCGGCTCGAGGTCGAGTCGAACCCATAGACGACGCCCTCCCTCGAGTTCGCCATCGCGCGCTCTCCTCCGATTCTCCGTACTATTCACGGGCTGCACCACGCGCCGGGTGAAGCCGAGCGGATTCGCACAGACTCAAAACCCGCAGAAAAAAAACTCACCTTGTTCCGAACTACGCGAAGTTCGCGCTACTTCGTCGAGCTTGGAACGGAATCGGCCGACGACGGAAACGTGCTACTATCGGCTATGATCACCAGACGTCTGGAGACCGCTCGCTCCGCCGTCATCAGCCGGATGAGCGTCAGCGTGAGCGTCAGGCGGCCGTTCGCAACCGACGATCGAGACGACTACGATCGAGACGACAACGATCGAGACGACGACGATCGAGACGACAACGATCGAGACGACAACGATCGAGACGACAACGATCGAGACAACGAACGAGACCGGTCACTGATATCGCTGATGACCATGATCGACCGCCTCAAACAGCGTCGGCGACACGCGAGCGACCAGTACGTGTCGCGCTTCCTCAACCAGCTCGGCTCGTCGGCGCTCGACGTCGACGCCTTCGTTGACGCACACGCAGTATACAGCACGCAGCTGAGCGTGAAGCGAGACCTCGAGCCGGTCGTCATGTTTCTCATGTCCACGGGCTTGTCGAAGGAGGAGGTGGGGCGGATTGCGGCCAAGGCGCCGCTGGTGTTTCGGAAGGACCCGGCCGAGCTGTTTGCGCGATACGAGTGGCTGCGGTACGAGCTCGGGAGCGACGACAAGGCCCGGGGGATGTTGCTGCGGAGGCCCGAGGTTTTTGCCGGCGACGGGTCTCTGGACGACTTCCGAAGTCTCCTGGAGATTCCTCCATGGGTGCGAGGAACATAACGATTGCGTTCATTCTTTTTTCGCTTCATTTCATTCCGTAGGTCATTCCTTCATTCATTTATACACAGTATAGACACAAACACCGACGCAAGGACAGGCAGGCAGGCAGGAAGAATATGAGAGAAGACCACACCACCGGTCATCAGGAAACCCTCGTCCTCTTCGACCTTGACGACTGCTTGTACCACGCCCCGGCGATGTCCGCGGCCGTGTGCCACAACATCAAAGCCTACATGACGACCCACTTGGACGTTCCAGGCGACCAAGTCGACGAGCTGTGCAACCATCTCTACGCGACGCACGGGACGACACTGGCCGGACTCGTCAATGCCCTCGACCACCACATCGACTTTGACCACTGGCACGAGCACGTCCACTACGGCAAGATCGACTACGAGCAGCACTTGAAGTGCGACCCATTCCTGGTCTCCCTGCTCAAGTCGATGTCCCCCCTCGCCCGCAAGCTCGTCTTCACCAACGCCGACCGCAAGCACGCCAGAATCTGCCTGGACATTCTGGGCATCGCCGACTTTTTCCGGGACGACGGCGACATCATCTGCTTCGAGACACTGCAAGACATGGCTCGGGAGGCCGAAGCAGCGGGCGGGGCGCTCGCGGCCAAGCTCGCCGGCGCGGGGATCCCCGCAGGCCGCGGGGTGCTCTGCAAGCCCAACCACCTCGCCTTCGAGGTCGTACTGAATCGGCTCGGGGCAGAGCCGCAGTCCACGGTGTTCTTCGACGACAGCGTCCGGAACGTCGCCAGTGCGCACGAGCTCGGCATCTTCAGCGTGTTGGTGGGTATTGAACTCGACCTTGAACTCGACCGACGTGCGTCCGCTCATCGTGCGCCCTGGCCCTCTCACTCGCGCTACGCGCTTCGCTCGTTCGCCAGGTCCGGCCCGGGCAGGTTCCGGACGCCCGCTGCTCCATGCACATCCAGCACATTCACCGGGTCGCCCGGGAGCTCTCGTGGCTGACCAACGGGGATCACGACGCGGCCGGCAAGGAAGAGGAAGAGGGAGAGCAGAGGGAGATCGCTCTGGCCGTGCGCGCCTAGAGACGATCCAGTGAAGCGGCGCTTCTGTCTCCCTGCACACACACAAGTAACAATCCGCTGCGTCGCGACGACGACCAACATCATCACGAGTTTGGTACAGAGTTCAGGTACGGATAGAGCCGATCGCGTGCCGCGCACGCGCGTCCGCCGCGCCTGCATCCTTGAACTCGAATCGCACTCGAATTCCGCTTTTCATCACTCGCTCGACGCCGCTCGCAGCCCGTCCACCTGCACCATTCATCAGACGACAAGGAACCCACACAATAAAAGCACAGCCATGTCGGTCATCACACTGCCCGTCGGCTGCACGGAGAACAGAGTCGCCGTCCATCCGGCGACGCTCTTCACCATGATTGACGCCTACGTGCGGCGGAACGAGGGCCAGGCCCGGGTCATCGGCACGCTGTTGGGGACGATCAGCGATGGGGTGATTGAGATTAAGAACTGCTTCGCGGTGCCGCACAGCGAGAGCGACGACCAGGTCGCGGTGGACGTCGTGCACCACCAGACCATGGCCGAGCTGCAGAAGAAGGTGAACAGTCGCGAGCGGATCGTGGGTTGGTGGTCGACCGGGACGGATGTGAGCGGGAGCGATGCGCTGATTCACAACTTTTACACGAACGAGTGCATGAATCCCATCCATCTGATTCTGGACACGGACGTCTCGCAGAGCGGCTCGGTGGTCAAGGCGTTCGTGTCTCGGGTGCTGAGCATCGACGGGGTGCAGCTGGCGAGGGAGTTCCAGGAGGTGCCGTGCGAGGTGAGAACTAGCGAGGCCGAGCGGGTGGTCGGGGACGCACTGCTGAGCGAGACGGTGGAGAGCTTGCCGACCGAGCTGGAGGGGCTGGCAAGTAGTCTGAAAAACCTCGACCAGCTGGTGGGGGCGGCGAGGGAGTATGTCGACGCGGTGCTCGCGGGAAAAATCGAGGGGGATATCGGGCTGGGAAGGCAGATTGCAGATGCGCTCACGGCGGTGCCGAAGATGAGCTCGGAGGACATGGCCACGGCGATTCGCAACAACCAGAACGATATTTTGCTGACGACGTACTTGTCGGATTTGATCCGGGCACAGCTGGCGCTCAGCGACAGGCTGGGTACCATGCAGCTCCCGCTCAACTTTTAGGCGTGTGATACCCATTCACCCAATCACTCATTCACTCTCTCCGTCTCCGTCTCTCCCGCCTTTGGCAGGGGAGGCATCGGGAACACCCATGGGTTCAGCGCCCCCCGTCCCTCCCACCCGCGCCCGTCCCGCTTGCCTTCCCGGTAGATGCTCGGATGCGTCACCCCCAACCCGGCACCTCCAAGCCCCTCCTCGCAGTCACCCCGACCCCCACCCCGGTCACCGCCCAACAACAGCCTCGCGTGCTCGCTCAACAGCTCGCCCCGCGCAATCCCCGTATTCGGTATCCGATGCACCAGAAACGCGGCCATGAACAGCGGCAAATGCAGCAAAGACGCTCGAAACAGCACCCTCGCATTGCCCGTCGTCGGCCTCCCGTAGAACCTCGCCGCCGTCAGCAGCATTCCCGCCGTGATGAACGCCGACTCGTACGCAAAGTACGGCGACGTGATACCAAGCCAGGTCGACATCGCCCCCAGCGGAAATAGATACAGACAGTTCCGCAGCGCGCACGCCGCCGTCCGCTTCCCCGTCGCGTCCACCAACGACAGCATGCGGTACCCCCCCGCCGCATAGTCCTTCCTCGACATCCACGCCAGGGCCATGAAGTGCGGCAACTGCCAAAAGTACAGCCCCGCCGCCAGCAACGCTGCCCCCACATCCAACTCTCCCAACGCCCCCGCCCACCCGATCAGCGGCGGCACCGCCCCCACCACCGCCCCCACCCACGTGTTTGCGATCGTCACCTGCTTGAGCGGCGTGTACACCCCCGCGTACAGCGCGATATTCCCCGCCCCCAGCGCCGCCGCCGTCTCGTTCACTTTATTCAACAGAATATACACGCCAGCAGCGCCCGTGACCAACGCAAACCCCAGCGCGTGCGCCCGAGACATTCGCCCCTGCGGCAACGGCCTGGCCGCCGTCCGCGTCATCCTCGCGTCGTTTGAGACCTCGTACAGCTGATTCAACGCGTTCGCCGAGGAAGAGCACAGCATCGTACCGAGCGAGGTCCAACCGCACCCTCGCCAGTCGATGTCCTCCGTGCTCGCCGCGACAAAGCCAGCCGCGGCCGTCGCCGTCACGAGCGCACTCAGCCGCAACTTCGAGAGCTGCTTGTAGTCCTTCCACCGACGACCAGCCGGGTTTGCTCGATTCGCTCGGTTCGAAGCGCTCGAAGCGCTCGAGGTCGCGGCTCGTCGTCGAAAAAGTCGGCCCGTCGGTCTCGATTCCGGAATCGGACCCTGCCGACTGGGGCGGATCGTCGAGAAGCTCGCGCGCTCTCCCACCGATGCCCACGCGCCAGTCTCGCCCCCCGCGCGTGCCGTTCTGACAGCAGCAGCGGCCCGTGCCACCAGCTCGCTCGTGGCACGCCGCAGCGACATGAACGTGCGTGAGGAGGCGCAGCGACGACGCTTCTGGGCGTTTTGTTTTTTTCCGAGAGAATCGCGCGCAATGCGTATCGCCAGGTCCACATCCACAGCCCGTCGCCATCCCGTCGTCGTCGTCGTCGTCGTCGTCGGTTCGGCCGGAAGACCGAGATCGGGCGTCGAGTGTGGAGGTCGTCGTCGTCGTTCTCGTTCCGGAGTCGTCGCAGCCCAGGAACTCCACGACACGCCCACCCCCAGCGACGCTGCGCGCTCCACACACTCCCGACGCGACCACCTCCGCGCCCTCGTCCTCTCCCTCTCCCTGTCCCTCTCTTCCACCCTCGCCCTCGCCCTCCCCGCCCGGCCATCCCACGCCATCGGTTTCAAAAAGGACATGAGCAAGGCTCGCCGGAACACGGGCGTCGACAAGTCCGCCTACCTCGACCTCGACATCAGCCCCTACAACGTCACCGAGACAATCACGACGACCACGACGACGACGACGACGACCACCGCGGACGACGGCACCCCGACGCCCACGACCACCACCGCCACCACCAGCCGCCCCCTCACGTCGATCAAATTCTACGACATCCTCGAAGGCAAGGGCGACCCCGTCGCCCCCGGCGACCCCGTCACCGTCCACTTCGACTGCATCTTCCGGAAAATCGACGCCGTATCCACCAGGTCGGCCCGCCTGCTGGGCGGAAACCGCGTCATCGCAGAGCCTTTTTCGTTCGTCGCCGCCAGCCAGCTCGACGCCCCAAAGACCGTCACCACGGACGCCGGCGGCGGCCTGTTCACGGGTCAGAGCGGCCCCAAGGCGCCACAAGCGGTGAGCTACGCCGTGGTCGGCATGAAACCCGGCGGCAAGCGGAGCGTGTTTGTTCCGGCCGTCCTCGGATATGGCTCGAAGGGTGAGCAGGAAATTCCGCCCAATTGCCCCGAGTTTGAGCTAGAAATCGAGCTGCTGAGTGTCGGCGGAGAGCAATAGGAGCACGTTCTCGGACTTTTATGGCATTACAGTTACAGTTGCATTGTCGAGTTTATTAAAACTACCGGTGCCCCACGTACGCCTTGAGCTCTCCCACCGCGGCCCCGAACACGCCCCCGACCCGCATCATCTTCTCCTTCTGCACCACGTACTTCCCTTTGCTCGTGTGCCGCCCGACCTTGGCCGACCCGTTCCCTCGGTAATACCCGACCGGCCCATTCTTGCCCGTCAACTGCGTGAATCCCTGACGGGGAACCCTCCGGCCGCGACGGACTACGTGCGACGTCAGCGCCGCGAGCAACGACATCGACGATGACGATGACGACGACGATGACGACGACTACTACGACGACGACGACGACGAGTTTGTTTGTGTTTGTGTTCGTGTTTGTCCCCTCTTTCGTTATATGGTACTCGCTGCGACCTGAATGGGCAAGCAGTTTCCGTCGCCTGGTCGCTCCTCTTCTCCTCGTCGTCTGTTGTTCGCGCGCCACGCCCACGCCCACGCCCACGTACGAATACTACGAATACTACACGTACGCTCTGACGTATACAAACGGGGAGCGTGCACAGAATACCGAGAAATCGTTGTCGCGGCAGCTCCGGACCGGGGCGCAGCTATCACCGACCCGCGTGTCTCGCTCTTCTCTCCCGCGTTTCCTCGCATTCTTTCACAATAGAACACGACAGAGAGGCATACGACCGACTTGGCCTTTTGACGACACGGCGACTGTCCGTCCGTTCTGTTCTTCCCCAGTCCACCACACGGCTGCATTCGAGTCCAACTGGATTTCTCGACCTGATTCCTCATAGCCACCTCGTGTCCTCGTCTCCATACCTGTCCGTGCATCTATACCATGTATTTGCTTCGTTTCGTGACCGTGGTGGGCGAGTAAGGGGGAAACGGGGCTTTTGGCGATCGAAATTGCGAATTTTCGCTGCGCGCTTTGAGAAATTATGGCGGGTGCTGGCGACGGGATCGATGGGAAGACGGCGCGAGCGTCGTCGGGTGTTGATGAGAGGGGGGCGGGGGCGTCGGCGGGGAGTCTGCGGGAAGCGCTGGACGAGGCGATTATAGAGCGCGTTCTTGATGGCGGGGAGGGCCTGAGCAGGGCGGCGACGCCGTCGTTGCAGCAGCACCAGCAGCAGCCGTCGTCGCATCATCATCATCATCATCACCAGCGGGTTCCTTCGCAGCTGGAAGACCAGCTGGGTGTGAGTTTCGTCGAGATGGATCCGTCGTCCAGGTACGGCCGGTTTGACGAGGAGCTGGGTCGCGGCGCGTGCAAGGTCGTGTACAAAGCGTTTGATACGCAGGAGGGTCGCGAAGTGGCGTGGAACAAGGTAGATCTGGGCGGGGGCGTCAGTCAGGGTTTCCAGGGTGGTTTGGGGGACGACGACCTGGGGAAGGACGAGCAGGACCGGATACTGGCGGAGATCCGGGTGCTCAAGGCGCTCAAGCATAAGAACATCATGAGTTTCTACAAGTGGTGGTACAACGAGGATAAGCTGCAGGTGAACTTTATATCGGAGATGTTTGCGTCCGGGACGCTCAGGCGGTATAGAAAGCGGCACAAGCACCTGGGGGACGACGTGTTGAAGCAGTGGGGGTGGCAGATTCTGTCCGGGCTGGTGTACCTGCATGGGCATAAGCCGCCGATCGTTCACCGGGATTTGAAGTGCGATAATATCTTCATCAACGGGGCCGATGGGGTGGTGAAGATCGGGGACCTGGGGTTGGCGACCATGCTGCACGGGCGGACGGCGCCGCAGTCGGTGATCGGGACGCCAGAGTTCATGGCGCCAGAGCTGTACGAGGAGTATTACGATGATCGGGTGGACGTGTATGCGTTTGGGATGGTGATGCTGGAGTTGGCGACGATGGAGTACCCGTATTCGGAGTGTTCGAACGCGGCGCAGATTTATCGCAAGGTGACGCTGCAAGTGAGGCCGGCGGGGTTGCAGAAGGTGACGTGCAAAGAGCTGGCGGACTTTATTAATACGTGCATTGCGCCGTTGGAGCAGCGGCCGAGGTCGAGGCAGTTGCTGAAGCATCCGTACTTTGCGAGCATCCGGAACTCATTGCATCCGAGCAAGAGTGAGCTGTTTTTGGCGTCTGGTATGGCGCGGGCGAGCGGGGACGGCGAGGGTGGGCGGGACGGGGGGCCGAGGAGTTCGAGTGCGGCGCTCGGGCGGGGGCAGGCGCCAAACAGCGGGGGGAGCTCGCAGAGCGTGGGGATGAGCGGGGTGGCGACGGTGGGCAACCAGTTGAGTCGGAGCATGAGCGCGTCGCCGGCTCCGGTCGGGGCGTTTCACGATGCGCACGCGGGCGTGGTCGGCGCGGTGGGCGGGCTGAGTTCAGCGGCCCAGTCGCAGCTGTACTCGCAGCAGAGCGTGAATTCGGGCTTGGCTAATGAGACGGTGATCCCGAGCGAGTTGATGCGAGAGCTGGTCGACAGCAAGGCGGCCGCGATGTGGGCGTCTGCGGTGGGGGGCGCAGGCGGTGGTTCGGGGAGCGGGACGGGGTCGATGACGCCGCCGCCGAGCCAGCGGAGCGGACGGGGCGGGCTGCCGAGTCCGCCTCGGGAACGCCTTCCGAGCCCCCTGGGTGGCGCCGCGAACGGTGGCGACCAGGCCGTGTCGGCAGACAATATGGCAAACGGCGGATCCGCGCCCCTCTCTGGCGCAGCCACGCCGACCACGGGCGCCGCCCTGGGCGTGAACCCCAACCCCAACAATACCACGCCGGGATCGACAAAGCGGAGAAAAGGCATCTCCTGTCGCTGCGCGGCGACCAACAGGTGCTTTGAGTTCGCCGGCAAGTACAGGGAGGACCGAGGAAAGCGGCTGCTTAGCCTGCGTCTGAAGATTGTCGAGCCGGACGAGACCAGCAGGACCATCGAGTTCGAGTTTGACATGACGAGCGACACGGCGACGAATGTGGCGAGCGAGATGGTCGGTGTCCTAGAGCTGAGCCCCGAGGACGCCGTGGCGATTTCAGAGGCCATGGAGGCAGAGATATCGCAGCTGCTGTCTTCTCTCGAGGGCCAGGCCTCGTCCGACCTCGCGCAGGCCGTGGGCGAGTTCCAGCACGAGCTGAGCTCGGCCCTGCAGCACGCGTCGAGCGTCGACACCGCGTTTGGCAACTCGTCCGTCTCGATCTCGGGAGGCGTCTCAGGCGGTCATTCGGCCGTCAACTCGCTGGATCCGCCCCCGTCGCGGCTGCAGCCGCGGCGAACGATGTCCGGCATGTCGGGCATGTCCGGCTCGGCTAACAACAACGGAATCGTCACGTCTGGACTGTCGGGCTTGGAGAGCATGAACTCCCTGCACTCGTTGGACAGCCAGCGCAGCGCGGCCAGCGTGCACAGCAACCACAGCATGCACAGCAACCACAGCGAGGGCCACGCGAGCGGCATGTCGACGCCAAACGCGCCGTCCAGGTCTGCCAACCCGTCCCCGTTGTACTACGCCAACGGCAACGGCAGCGGTAACGATCACGTTGGGTCCAACGATAACCTGCTGGCCGCGGGCTCCGCCAAGATGCAATCCAACGCGGAGAAGGGCGTCAAGGCGCAGACGCCCCCGGGCGGCTCGTCCCGGTCTTCCTTCGAGATGCGGCTGTCTCCCCGCGACGGAGATCTCTCTCGAGACAGCAGTGCCCTGGAAGCCAGGTCCCTGAAGAAGCTCTACGAGAGCCTGCAGCAGGTCAGCGACAACTGCGACTCGCCGGGAGCCACGACCAAGCCCCCCCTCCCCCCGTCTGCCTCGTCCAAGCAGCTGTCCGGCCAGGTGTCCACGCAGTCGTTGAACTCGGGGTCGGCCAGCGACGGTGTCGAAGACAAGCCGATGACCAAGGAAGACAAGCTGCAGCAGGCAATGAATGCCCTTAAGGTCGTCGAGTCGAGGTCGCTCGAGCTCCTCGGCGGCGGCTGCAGCAAGAAGGGCGTGCCGATGAAGACCGACAAGAAGGGCGACGACGTCTCGCTCGAACCCTTTGGTATCCCAAACGCGACCGTGACGGCGAGCTCGAGCCACGACTCCATCGATACAACGGGGGTCGCCGCCGAAAACCTGCCATCAGTCGCGGGCGACGGGAAGCCCCAAGTCAAGTGAATTTAAAGACGAGACGACTGGGACAATCAAACAACAAACAACAAACAACTCGACTCTGATACGACGACGACGGCCGTACACACACGAATAGGCGGCGAGCGAGCGTGTGAAAGCGAGAGACCCAAAGGGAGGGACCCGAAAGGATTCGCGAATCCCGCATGAACCGCTTGCTCCGCGTGCGCAGGGCTGTCTCCGTCTCCGATATCCTGTTCGTACAACGACACGCCGGCCAGTCGGTCAGTCATACGTTCAGGCGTCATCTCGTCACGCCGCCGGCGACGAAACCACCAGCTCGATCCGTCCCGTCGGTCGCCTGTATGTCGCGGTTGGAGTCGGAACGGATGGCCATCGTCCGGTCGTTCCCGGGCACGTCCTCCCTGTCTATCCAGGTCCAGATTGCGGGCAAGATGCGCAACCTGGACCGGCCGAAGGATGAGATGGTCGAGAAGCCGCTGATGCGACTGCAGAAGACGGCGTGCCAGAAGCCCAAGGGTGGGAAGAAGAAGAGCAAGGAGGGGCGGGCCGAGGACGTGCCGCCGCCGGCAGTCTCGCTGTACGGTGGTCCGGACGATTCGTTTCCGCTGCTCGATCCGGCGACGACAAGTAATGAGATGGCGTGGAGGGACGGGCACACGCTGAAGGTTGGGGATGCGGCGTACGAGGTCGTCGTGGACCCGCCGTTCGTGGAGCGGCTCCTGGTGCACGGCAGCGTGTTTGCCGGCGTGCCGGCGGTTCCGTACGTGGAGACGGCCGACGCGGATCGCATTGAGTGGCAATGGTATCGGATATCTCCCGAAACTGACGACTGGGTGCCCTGCGCTGTGGACGAGGGCGACGATGATGGGGGCGATGGGGGCGAGCGCGCCGGATCGTCGCGGAGCTTTGTCCCGAGGCAGTCGGACATCGGGAACAAACTGATGGTCTCGTGCACGCCGGTCCAACGGCGCGTGAATACGGTCACGAACGAGCCGTATGACCTCAAAGGGTTCACGTCCTCGGTCGTGGTGGGGCCGGTCGTTGCTCCGCCGGTGTCGTTCGCGTCTGCCGGGAGGTCGTCGCGGCCGCTGTCGAAGACGGCGCATCCCGAGTTCCGGGTGATGAGCTATAACATTCTGGCAGATCAGTACGCCTCGACGGACCGGGCCAAGGATGTGCTCTTCGCTCACTGTCCCAGCGAGTGCCTCGAGTCGCAGTACAGGCGGCCGCTGGTGTTCAAGGAGATCCTGGACTACAAGCCGGACGTCGCCTGCTTGCAAGAAGTCGATGCGTCTGCCTTCGATATGCTGCTTCGACCGGGTCTTCTCGAGTTTGGCATGTGCGGTGTCTATACCAACAAGGCCGGCAAGGTGAAGGAGGGCAGCGCAACCTTCTGGCGGGAAGACCGGTTCCGGGTGGTGGACACCAACGACATGGAGATGCGGAGGTATTTTCCGAAAGACGCTTCCAAGGCGTCCATTGACGCCGCTCCGCTCGGTCCTGCCCTCCGTCTCATGTTTGAGTCGTCTCCAGCGCTTTGTGAGGCGCTGCAAAAGGTTGGGACGATCGCGCAGCTGACGCTGCTCGTGCCAAGCGGGCCTGTGGCGGCGTGGGGCGCCGCGAGGCCGTTGTGCGTCGTCAACACGCACCTGTTCTTCCATTACGCGGCGCCTCACATCCGCACCATCCACGTGTGGGCCATGCTGCATCACGCGAAGGAGTTTATCGATCGGTGCTTGGCTGTTCGGGGCGACGAACTGGGTCACCGGGTGCCCAGCGTCGTATTCTGCGGCGATCTGAATTCCGACATAAATGATGGGATACCAGGCGCAGTTCGGCTACTGGAGTCTGGGGCCCTCGACAAGGGCTACTGGGACTGGAAATTCGGCAAGGACTTTGCGTGGGGCAACGCGGCGCGTGGCGAGGAGGACCAGGGCGAGGGCGAGGGAGCCGACGGTGGCGGCGGCGGCGGCGGCGGTACGGGTGCGGCTGATATCGTGCCTCGTCCCGATGATGCGTCGGGGGCTGTCGCAGGCATGGACCTGACGTCGCCGTTTGCGCTGCGTTCGGCCGACGGCATGGAGCCCGAGTTCACCAATTACGTCAGAGGATTTCAAGGACTCTTGGACTACGTCTGGTACGACACGGATCACATTCGAGCGAACGGCACGTTGCCGATACCCACGAAGGAGCAGCTGGGCGGGTACCTGCCGTGCGCGCAGTACCCGTCTGACCACCTCGCCGTCGTTGCCGACTTGGCGTTCCGCAGCGACGACGACAACGACGACAGCGGCGACAGCGGCGACAGGGACGAAGAAAACGACACCACTCTACGCAGTGGCCTCAACCTCCCGGCCGTGTACAAGAACGTGGCGCAGGCAGAGACGGCGCTCCTCCAGGGCCGGGTCATCGCCGTGCCGACCGACACGATTTACGGGATAGCAGCGCTGGCGTCCTCTTCCAAGGCAATCCAGGCGATCTACGACATCAAGCGACGGGACCACACCAAGCCGCTGGCCGTCTGCGTGGCCGACCACCACGACATCCCCAACATCTGCCACGTCAAGCACCTGCCAAACGACCTGCTCAGCAGCCTCCTACCTGGCCCGGTTACGGTGATTCTGGACCGAAAGAACGACTCAAAGCGAGTCTCGGACGCGCTGAACCCCGGCGTCGACGCGCTCGCCGTGCGCATCCCCGACTTTCCGTTCCTCCGGGCAGTCTGCCGCCAGGTCCAGACGCCCCTCGCGCTGACTTCGGCGAACCTCAGCGGCGAACAGAGCCCCGTGCACACGAGCGAATTCGGTCACATTGCCGAGCGATGCGCCGTTGTCTTTGACCACGGTGCCCTCGGCCAGCGCCCGAACCTGAGCGACGCGCTCAAGCGGGCGGGATCGACCATCGTCGATCTTCGCAGCCCGGGTGGGTTTCGGATCGTTCGCGAGGGCTCCGCTCTCGAAGAGACGGTCGGCATTCTCGTCCGCAAAGGTCTCCGATTCCTCGCGGATGGCGACTAATCTTACAGGTTGTCGATCAACTCGGGAAACCTAGAGTCCAGGATCGTCCATCGATCTGGCAGCGAGGGCTCTGCTCGAGAATCGTCCTAGAAGCGGTCCGGCACCTGCATGACAATGTCATACAAGTACGCCCCTTTTTTGTACTTGGCACCCTGCAACAACAACAACAACAACAATGGACGAGCGAGCGAGTGAGCCAACCGTGCACGCGAGCCTTCCCCACCCAAACCAACAACGCACCAAATTTGCCAGCTTATTGAAGAACTCGGCAAAGTCGATCTCATCGTCCCTATACGTCGTCATCCGGCTCTTGTCGTATTTCGACTTCCACGACGCAAACCCGTCCACCTTCCCAAACGCCTCCTCGCTCGCCGCAGCGTCCTTCGTCGACGCCGGCCAAAGCAACAGCGTCGCCCTCTCCCAGAACGGCGCCTTGGCCGCAAACGGACCGTCCAGAGACCCATCCTTCACCCCAAGCTTCCCCATGAACGCCTGCACCTCTTCCGGCGACGCCGTCGTCGCCGGCACCTCGACCTTGCCGTCCGCCGTGGCCGCGTCAGTCCTACCCAGCCTGACTTGGAACTGCGCGCCGTACTGTTTGGACAGCATGTAGTTATTCGGCGACAACGTCGCCTTCTTGGTCGCATCCCACGATTTGACCACGCCCACCTTGGCACCCAGCACGATGGCATCCGCCATCGTCAGCATATCCTGCCCGGCAGGACTGTTCTTCTTCACCGCTTCCCTCGCCTTCTGTAGCTTCTCAACGACTCCCTTGAGCTCGCTGGGACACTCCTCCGAGAGCGCCACCGACCCGTTGACCCCCCCAGTCTTGGCGTTGGCATCGTACGTCGCCGCGTCCAGGATCAGCAGCCGCATCAGCGCCGGCGCGTCGTCGGCACTCAGCACGCTGGAAAGCTCAGTCTCGCAGCGCTCCGAAAAGTCCGCCAGAAGATCCTTCTTCTGGAAAGAGGACAGCGAGGACGACTTGATGGTCTTGTCGACGAGCTTGGCAGAGGCCGGACGCGGACTGGCTGCGAGCAGCACGCCCGCGAGGGTGGCCGAGAGTGCAGCGCGACGGTCCACGAGGGGGGTTTCGCGGCCGTCGGCACCGTCGGCACGCACCACGGCGACCCGGGACTGGCCTCGAGTGGTCACCGAAGTGGACCCGGCGACATGGATAATCGCGCCGGAGCGGGGTGTGCGCGATGCGATCGCAGTCGTTGGCACCATCATCGAGTCGGGTGTGTCTTCGTACGCAAGGATCCGATGAACGGAGGATGTGGATGATGAAACGAAATCGTTCGGGGAGGATTTTGAACTCGGGCTTCGCGGTCGGGACAACTCTTTGTGCCTTCTTCGGTGCCCTGGCGAGACCAGACGAGACCAGACGAGACCAGACGAGACCAGACGAGACCAGACGAGACAACGAGGACGACCGGACGCGCGGATACCGGAGACGCCTGAGCAGCGAAGGAACGAACGAACGGCAAGGCGGATCGATCAATATGACCGAGAGAGGAGGCC
>Ga0181573_10001410_pt1 | contig 23731 bp, 20 predicted proteins | sample 101ome_25_FD_148643 | JGI IMG/M metagenome (GOLD analysis project Ga0181573, IMG submission 148643) | Coastal salt marsh microbial communities from the Groves Creek Marsh, Skidaway Island, Georgia - 101409BT metaG (spades assembly) | ecosystem: Environmental > Aquatic > Marine > Intertidal zone...
TTCACTTCAGGCTCACCGAGGACGTCCCGTTTCCTTTTCTCTGCCTGCTCGTGTCGGGAGGCCACAACCTCCTGCTGGTGGTCGAAGGCATCGGCAGATTCGTGCAGCTAGGCACGACACTGGACGATGCGCTCGGCGAGTGCTACGATAAGACTGCCCGCACGCTGGACGTCGAGGCCGTGCCGAGCGGCGGGGCGGCCCTAGAGGCGCTCGCCAGGAGGGGCGACGAGAACGCGTTCTCATTCCCGGTGCCGCTGAAAAAGCGAAAAACGTGCGATTTCTCGTTTGCTGGGCTCAAAACATCCGTCCGACTGACCGTTGAGCGCGAGAAGGAAACGAGGAGGGCTGAACAGCTCCCCGAGTCGACCAAGGCGGACATTGCCGCGTCGTTCCAAAAGACGGCGGCGGCGCACCTCGACGAGCGAGTACGCCGCGCCTTCCAGTGGTCGAGGGAGACGCATCCCGGCATCAAGCACCTCGTATTGGCGGGCGGCGTCGCTTCTAACCAGTACCTGCGCGGCCGCCTGGCCGCGGCATGTGAGGACAACAGCGCGGCGCTCGTGTGCCCCCCGGTCAAGCTCTGCACGGACAACGGCGCCATGGTGGCATGGTGCGCCATCGAGCGGCAGCGAGCCGGCCTGCCGATCCGACCGGATCCCCTGCTGGACGACAAGCCTGAAGACTGGCTGGACCTGCGGCCCCGGTGGCCGCTCACCGAGCGGCGAGACGAGCGGTCGTTCGTGGGCCAGGCTGCGCGGTCGGCGAAGAAAAAGGGACTGCACACGAGCCTCGAGCTGCTCACTGGATCATCGAGGTGACTGGGTGAGTGGTTGGGTGGGTGGGGGCTTGTTGGCACGCCTTTCGTGATCACGATTCATGAAATCGAAAAATCCGATTTTTGAGTTGTGAGAGACAGACAGACGATGTCGTGCGTCGTACGCTTGAACTTGAATGGGTGCTGATAACTCAGGAAGGAAGGCTGGGAGCCAGCGGAATGGCGACGAGGAGGGTGGACCCGTTGAAGAACAAGTCGAGAAGCAGCTGGGAGGCCCCTCCTCCTCCCAACTGCTGGACACGACCAACCAGCAGTTGGACCTGCCGTCCGTCTTGAACCTGTATCTGCGCGCCGCTGTGGCCACCATCGCCACGATCGCTGGTGACAAGAAGGCGTCTGACCTCACGGAGGAAGACCTCGCCCGGGTCCAGGAGGCCTCGCTGTCCGCGCTGGGAGACGTGGGAGGCGCCGTCGTGCAGCTCAACACGGCGTCGGCACGATACGGTCGGTTTGACAACAATAGGCGACATACGATCGACGACCGGTCGTCCTGCAAGTTCAAGTTGGTCTTCTCGCACGTTTGCGAGTACTTGGGTTGCAACGAACCGACGTGTGTGCTGTGTCGGTCGAACCCGAACAAGATGTGCACGTCGCCTTTCGACTCGAGGTACTACGTGTCCAGTAGGTCGCGGGCAGGGTGCGGCGGCGTCATCGTCGTGGACCTTCTCGACTCTGAGACGGGAAGTCCCGTGAGTGACCTGCCGTGTGTGCTCCACGGTCGGCTGGTGGTCTTGGACAAGGAGAAGTACAGCCAGACGGGGAGCATCGAGGCATCGATGGTGACGCTGACAAAAAAGAACCAGCCGCTGCTCAAGGAGGTGCACGACCAGGGGATCGACGTACAGTGTGAGACGATCAGCTTGGCCTTGCACTCCCGAGGCGATCGCACGTGTGCAGGTGCGTATTGTTGTGATTCGGTGATCTTATTATGATTATCGGGATCGTGCGACGATGGGTTGGGGTGCTAACCACCCCATCCATATTCCAGACTGGGTGACCGGGTCGCTTCGCTCCCCGGTCACCCCCTCCGCTCACACACCTCCCACGCTCACCTTCTCCCCCACCCCCGTCTCCCCCCATCTCTATCAGTGCTCCCGCCGTTTGCGTTCATGTCGTCTTCCGAGTCCGTGCTCGAAGGGAAGAAGAATCTGTTCCAGTTGGGCTGCGTGGTGGATAGCGCCGAGATGCTCGGGAAGGCCGGGAGCCAGATGTCCATGTCCATGTCGTCGATGGACGTGGAAGGGAGCCTCGGATCGGATCTGGCCGGCCGACTCGGGTCGGTCAAGCCGGGGCAAGTCGACCCGAAGGACGTCGCTCCAGCGGTGAGCCGCCCGTTCATAGTGGGTATTGCACTCAGCCGACGTGCCCTCACCCTACGCCCTACCCACCCTCCTCTCACTCTCAGCGCTACGCGCTTTCGTTCGTTCGCCAGGTGGCGTCGCGCCGGCTGAAGAATCAGTCAAAGTCCAACATCCCGTTTGTCAACGACACGCTCCACAAGCTGAAGCATTTGGGAGACACTGCTGTGGGCAAGCTTGCATCTCTGGGGAAGATCATCGATAGTGTGCCCAAGGCGCTGGCCAGCGTGACCAATGTCGGCCAGTTCAAGGCCCTGATCCAGCTGGCCAACAACGACCAGAAGCTCAAGGCGCAGATGCTGTCCGTGCTCAAGCTCAACAGCGTCAAGTGGGACGAGGTCTCTGAGCAGGCGTTGCGGTGCGTCCAGAAGGACAACAGGGTTCGCGTGTGGTGGCCGCAGGACCTCGAGCGGGACGGGATGCGGGTCGGGTTCGTATTCGGGTGCGATTGCGGCCGTCCCGACCTGACCATCCCGATCGGCCACTTCTCCATCGCCGGTACTCCGGCGACGGATATCACGTCCACCCTGCCGGATGCGAGAAAGCAGACCATGAGTTTGGCCTACCACGTCGACCACCGGGACCTGCGGCTCATGGACTTTATAAAGTCGGTGAGCGCGTCGTACCGCCGGAGTTGGAAGTCCTTCGGTCACCCGAACTGGTCGATTGGAGACCTCGAGACGGACCGGTTCCTCACCAACAAGGACCAATGCATGATGCTCAGGGTCGTCTCCAACGCCAGCGGCATCCTCCAGCATCCGGCCATGCAGTTCCCGACGGGCGGACACTGCTCCAGCGACTCTGACCAGGTGCCCCGGAGCGCGTTTGCGCTCGTGCAAGCCGGACAGAACGCCAACTTTGGCCCGTTCAACGCCCCAGGACTCCGGGCGCCCCTGCCCCTGACCGTCGGCGCAGAGGGACCGGGGTCGGGGCAGGGGCAGGGCGCGCTACTCAGGTTCCCCTCGATGGGACTGGCCCTGAGCGGCGATCTCGCTCGCGTATTAAGCCAGGCAGTGAAGGACGGCCAGCTTCCGGTCACCGACGAGATGATGGACGGTAGAGGAACGGCCAGAGCCAACAGCGGCAGGAGACCGTCCACGGGCCCCCAGGGCCTTCCTTCCATGGACATCTCCATCTGGAAGAGCGACGACCTGGACAACACCCTGTCGAGGGCGTTGAGCATCGAGCAGATACTGTGCGGCAGCTCGAACAGCTACCCCCTGGCCTCGCTGACGCAGACGAACGACGGGGGGACCGGGCAGGAGCTTGCAGCCCTGAGCGCTGCCGCACAGGCCATCGGTCAAAACCTGGGCAACAGGACCCCGTCCGTCAAACAGGCAGTCGAGAAGAAGAGCGCCGCAAAGACAGACGCTGGAGCGATGGGCAAGCGGGAGCGGGACCAGGACCGGGAGGAGGATGCCGCGCCGAACGCGGCAAGAAACGTCTCGCTCGAGCTCAAGGAACGTACCGACTGCACGAAGCCCATGGGCTCGCCGCCCAGGGTGCGTCGGAGAAAGCCGTGAGTGAGGTGGAGCCTCCTCTCGGCTCTCTGTCCCTACTCCTCGTATTCCTTTCCCTGAAGACGAAACGCACGCACGAGACAAATAAGACACACAGCATATGCACATAAATGCGGAGTGGAACTAAAAGAACCTCACACACGCCACGACCGTTCCCTCCCTCTCTGAATCCTCCCGAATCCCAACGTATACGGATGCCGGTCCTCCGCACCGCCCCGGAAGCGTCGCGCCCCCCGCGACCAGCGGCGCACACAACAAGACGGAGAGGGTGCATAGGACAGTGGCGACCGAGGCCCCTGGCACCGCCCGTGCGGGCAGCGAGCGGAAGCCTCCCAAACTATCCTCCGGAGTCGCAAGGAGGCGATGCGCAGACGCGGCCAGAGAACGGGGAGCTCGAGATGGCGGCGGTGCAGGACACGCTCGAGCTGAAGCCGTACCACTACGTGTCGTTCTTCGTCGCGGTGTGCTTCGGCCTGCTGTTCGTGTCGGTGATGCTCTACCTGACGGGCGATATCGAGTTCCAGCGGGCCGTGGTCAAGTCTGTGAGCCGGTTGCTGCGGACGGTGGCGATCCGGCAGGTGGGAACCATCCTGACGGCTATTTTGTTCATTAAATACGCGCTGGAGCCGGTGATCAAGACCGTCCGGCGGATGACGAAGGCGGAGGGCGAGTGGGAGAAGAGCTCCGAGTACTTTGTGCTGCGCGAAGTCTACAAGCCGCTCGAGGGGCTGTTCATGATCGCGGCGCTAACGACGCTGGCTGAGAACATGATTCCTCAGATGATCAACATCCCGAAGAGCATCGTGCAGACGTTGGTGCGGTCGACCAACTGCCTCGTGTTTGTCATCGCCGCGGCCAACGTCGTGTTCAATATCAAGGGGCGGATCGTCCGGGAGCAGTCGTGGCAGTTCGAGCTCAAGGGCGATTTGACGAGACAACGGCGATTAGAGGCGATTGACAAGCTGATGAGTCTGGGAACGCTCGTGATTTCCTCGTTCTTCGGCGTGCGGGCGCTCGGCATGGACGTCAACTCGGTGCTGGCCATCGGAGGAGTGGGAGGTGTGGCCCTCGGTCTCGCGGGTAGGGAAATCCTGGAGAATTTGTTCACGGGACTCATCATCCTGACGTCCAACCCGTTCGAGGTGGGCGACGAGGTGCAGTTCAAGCCGGCATCGGGGCAGGTCGTCGAGGGCATCGTCTTGGACGTCGGCTGGTACAGGACGACCATCCGGTCGTTCGAGCGCGAAATCTTCACCATTCCCAACTCGGTCTTCACGAGGAACGTGGTGCTGAATATCACGCGCAAAAATCGCGAGTGGCGGTTCTACGAGTTCTTGTACCTGCGGCTGGAGGACCTGCCACGCGTCACCGACATTGTCTCCGACGCGAGGAAAATCCTGCGACAGGACAACCGCATCATCCAGAAGCTGCATCGCCGCGTGTTCCTGGATGACGTCACCAAAGAACACTGTCGACTGTACCTTTCTTTCTACGTCGAGGCCGCCAACAGGGACGCCTTCATGGCCATCAAGCAGGACTTGCTGCTGGCGTTTATCGACGTCGTCGAACGCAACGGCGCCACCCTGGCCCGCAACAGGCTGCAGCTGGAGATGCTGCAGCAGCAGTCCATGATGGAGGGACCCGACTTTGTAGAACTGCCCGCCCTTCCCCAGGTCGTCGATATCACCAACGAGACGGTCGTGAGCGTGGGCGGCGGCGGCGGCGGTGCCGGCGTGTCGGTCTCGGGGAGCGTCGACGACGTGACCATCATCAACACCGGCGCACCCACCGGTACCCTGAAGCGGAAAAAGGCCGCGAGTAGCGCCGATTCCGCGACTGCGAAGTCATCATCCAAGGCAGCCACCGCCGCGACCAACACCGCGGCCGCCAGCACCACGGCCGCCAGCGCGGCCAGCACCACGGCGGCGCAGCCGTCGCCGGCCTCCATCGCCAAGGCAATGTCAAACTCGGAGAATGCAGCCAAGGCAATCAGCAAATCCGTCAGTCCGGAAATGAGCGCCGGCGGCGTCCAGGAGGGCCCGATCGTTCTGGGGAGCATCCTCGACGACTCGTGCGACTGAGGATCGGTCCTACCACCCAACGACCAACTAACGACCAACTAACGACCCAGTACATAGACATACATGCGGTATGATATCTATTACGAATGCAAATGAATGAAATACGGGATGAATGGTCACGATCGAGCCGCTGCCGGGCACATCAACGCCTCCTCCCGCTCCCACCCGCCCGTAGGGGGCTCGTCGTCCGATCGAAGTACGCACTCGCGCGCCCGGTCGGATCCCGGTCGGAACGGCCGGAAACGTCACCAACTGGATCGCCCTTGAAGTCCTCCTGCGCCGTGTGGAAGCTGCCGCTCTCGTCTCGCCGCATACGCTGCCCGCCAGCCCCGCCCCGCTCCCGCTCCCGCTCGGCAACGCTCTGACTCAACGTCTTCACCAGCATCATCTGCATGTACTGCACTGCCTTGCTCACGTTCGAAGACACCACCTGCGACACCACGCCCCTGGCCTGCGCCAACTTGAAATCGACCAGTGGCTCGTACCGACGCACAAACGGCCGCACGTACTCCCCGTACACGTGCTCCGCTCCCTGCAGGTTGTTCGCCCACAGATAGCACGCAAACGCCACTTTCAGGGAGTAGTAGAACGGAACGAAGAACAGGAACGTGTCCATAAAGGGCTGGAGCGCCGTGAGCCCGGCGATAACGAGCCAGTACTTGCTCCAGCGGGCCAGCTGATCGTCCGCGCCTCGCTCAAGGTCCTTGTAAGTAAGGTACGCCGGGTAAGCGTACGCCAGGAGCTGCATGAGCACCCGACAAGAAGCGTCTCCGATCATCCTCGCTTTGAATTCTTCGAAGAATCCCTGCCCCGAACCGCAAATCTAGGCAGATCCGCCGAGGAATTGGAAATTCATTTTTGTCTAGTTTGCGTGTACGAAGCGAGAGGAGCAGAAATTGCGTGTGGGAGAGTTGCAGAGGGCAAACACTGGGGGGGTGTCTCTCCAAAATCAAAGTCTCGTAGGGATTCGTCTTTCTTCAGCCCGCGAGACTCGACACGCGCAATGGCGGACCAGACAGCTGGTACGTAGAACGAACAGTGGCCCAGCCGCTCACCCACGCTCACCCACGCTCACCCACGCTCACCCACGCAACAAACGACGACCGGCAGGCCCGACGACCGCGACAGAGACGACACGAGCGTCCTTGGCGTCGACCCCGCTGGCCAAGCGCCTCACGCGCCAGGCATGGGAGGCCAACCTGGACGCGAAAAAGCTGCCGACCGAGTGGATGAATGCGCTCGTTATGAACTACCTCACGACGCAAGGCCACGCGGCCGCCGCATCCATGTTTGAGCGGGAGACGGGCACACCACAGATTCTGAACGCGCAATCCACGGCGGTCCGGATGGGGATCCGGAACGCCATCGAGGCCGGGCGACCCGCCGAGGCGATCGACCAGGTGGTCGACGTCAACCCGGAGATTGTCGAGGAGCGGCCAGAGCTGTTGTTTCGGTTAAAGAAGCAGGAGTTCATCGAGCTGGTCAGGCAGAATCGGACGGACGAGGCGCTGGAGTTTGCGGAGCGAGAGCTGGCGAGGCGGGTCGAAGGGGACGAGGGGCTGCTTCGGGAGTTGGAGAGCGCGATGGCGCTCCTGCTGTTTGAAGACGCGCGAAGCAGTCCACTTGGTCAGTATCTGAGCGAAGAATATACGCACGAGACCGCCGACCTGCTGAACGCGAGCATCCTGGCGAGCGAGACGAGGGCCGTGGACGGGAGGAGCCGGTTGCCGCACATGCTGCACCTGCTGCTCTGGCTGGAGGCTCGTGCAAACGATGCGGTGAAGAAAGAGCTTTCCGTCAGCCACGACGTGCTGTCGGACGTTTACGTGCCCAGGATCGCCTTGGGCACTGCCGGCGACGGTGACGACGAGCAGCGGCCGACGATCGACTACGAGCACGCCTTGTTTTCGAGCGAGGCAGCGCGAGCTGCAGGCAGGGGAGACGGGGGTGAGGGCGAGGGCGACGGCGACGGCGTCGAGATGGATGTGGATTCGGACGAGGATGGCGAGGAGGAGGTGGACTGATGGAAGCGTCCCGAACTTTCGAGTAGTTTCGAAGAGCGAAGAAGAGCGAAGAAGAGCGAGATGATCAGGAAAAACTCGTTCATTCACAATACCATAACGCAAACTCGTAACAAAGTTCTAGTGTCGACGTAGAGACGCACATTTCGCTTCTGGAGCACGCAGAGCGTCTGCACTCACCCAAATCATAGCGACGAAACACTCCCGATGAAGAATTGCGTGCTCAGACAGCCCACAGCAATGTCGTCGTCGGTGTTGTTCCGTTCTCGTAGAGTTACTAGTAGCATGTGGAGGTTTGCGCGTCCGTTGGCAGCCGGGTCGTCGTCGTCGCACGCTGCGGGGCGCGCACTCCCGTCCACGTCACCCAGGCTCCACCCGCTCCACTCGCACCCCGTGCCGGCCCGTCGCGGGCTGGGAAGGGACCTGCACGTCCGCACGTATGCCTCCAACAACGGGAGCAATTCGGGCAAGCGTATCACGCAGCAAGATTACACTGAGAAAGCCTGGGAGGCCATCGTGGCAGCGCCAGAGATTGCGCGATCCAACTCGCACCAGATTGTCGAGACGGAGCACCTTTTCAAGGCCCTGTTGGAGCAGCCCAACGGCCTCGCGCGTCGCATCCTGTCCAAAGCGGGGCTCAATCCGACGCGAATCCTGGAGAAGACCGACGCGTTTGTCAAGAAGCAGCCCAAGGTGTCGGGGAACTACGAGCAGGTCCTGGGTCGCTCGCTGGAGACGCTGATCACTGATGCGGAGCGCCTGAAGACCAAGTGGGGCGACCAGTACGTGAGCGTGGAGGAGCTGGTGCTGGCCATCGTGGACGATGCCAGGTTCGGAAAGGCGCTCTTCCAGGAGGAGGGCGTGACCGCCGCCAAGCTGGAGGAGGTGGTGATGGACATTCGCGGAGGGCGCAACGTCCAAGACCAAGACCCCGAGGGCAAGTACGAGGCGCTGTCCAAGTACGGTCGCGACCTCACGCAGGCGGCCATGGACGGGAAGCTTGATCCGGTCATCGGGCGGGACGACGAGGTGCGTCGCTGCATTCAGATCCTTTCGAGGCGTACAAAGAACAACCCGGTGCTGATCGGCGAACCTGGCGTGGGAAAGACGGCCGTGGCGGAGGGGCTGGCGCAGCGGATCGTGGCCGGGGACGTGCCGGCGTCCTTGCAGGGGCGATCGCTCGTCTCGCTGGACATTGGCTCGCTGATTGCCGGAGCCAAGTATCGTGGTGAGTTCGAGGAGCGACTCAAATCGGTCATCAAGGAGGTGCAGGACAGTCAGGGCCAGGTCGTGCTTTTCATCGACGAGATCCACACCATCGTGGGGGCCGGCAAGGGCGAGGGCGCCATGGACGCCGGAAACCTGCTCAAGCCGATGCTGGCGCGCGGCGAGCTGCGCTGTATCGGAGCGACGACCCTGGACGAGTTCCGGGAGAACATCGAGAAGGACCCGGCCCTGGAGCGGCGCTTCCAGCAGGTGTTTGTGGATCAGCCGTCGGTGACGGACACCATCTCGATTCTGCGCGGACTTCGAGAGCGGTATGAGCTGCATCATGGCGTGAAGATCACAGACTCGGCGCTGGTCGAGGCCGCCACGCTCTCGGACAGGTACATTGCCGACCGTTTCCTGCCCGACAAGGCCATCGACCTGGTCGACGAGTCGGCGGCCAAGCTCAAGATGGAGATGACGTCCAAGCCGAGCGCACTGGACGAAGTGGACAGGCGCGTCGTGCAGCTGGAGATGGAGCGACTGAGCCTGCAGAAGGCGGCGCCCACGGACAGGGGCGCCAGGAGTCGCCTCGAGTCGATCATCTCCCAGATCGACGAGCTCAAGGAGAAGCAGAGCGAGCTTTCGGCCAGGTGGGAGGCCGAGCGTGAGGATATGGACAAGGTCCAGAGGCTGCGTTCGGAGATCGATAGGGTCAATATCGAGATCCAGCAGGCCGAGCGCGACTACGACCTGAACAAGGCCGCCGAGCTCAAATACGGCACCGTGCTGGAGCTCCAGAAGCAGCTCCTTGAAGCCGAGGCGGAGCTCAACAACGCCAACGTCAACCGCATGTTGCATCCCGAGGTGACCGAGGCCGACATCGGCGAGATTGTGTCCAAGTGGACCGGCATCCCCGTCTCCAAGCTCATGGCCTCGGACCGCGAGAAGCTGCTCCATCTGGCGGACGAGTTGCACAAGCGGGTCATCGGTCAGGAAGAGGCAGTCGACGCCGTGGCAGACGCCATCCAGCGCTCCCGTGCCGGCCTCTCGGACCCCAACCGCCCGATCGCCTCGTTCATGTTCCTCGGACCGACGGGCGTCGGGAAAACCGAGCTCGCAAAGGCCCTCGCAGAGTACATGTTCAACACGGAGGCGGCAATGGTGCGTATCGACATGTCCGAGTATATGGAGAAGCACACGGTCAGCAGGCTCGTGGGGGCGCCCCCGGGCTACATCGGCTACGAGGAGGGCGGTCAGCTGACTGAGGCCGTCCGCAGGCGCCCGTACGCCGTCATTCTGTTCGACGAGATCGAGAAGGCCCACGGCGACGTGTTCAACATCCTGCTCCAGATATTGGACGATGGCCGCGTGACCGACTCGCAGGGACGGGTCGTCAACTTCAAGAACGCAGTCATCATCCTCACCTCCAACATCGGCAGCGCCTCGATCCTCGAGGCCATGGAGACCGACCCGGCCACCGTCAAGGAGCGCGTGACCGACCAGGTCCGCGTGCACTTCCGCCCCGAGTTCATCAACAGGATTGACGAGTTCATCATCTTCCAAGGACTCCAGAAGAGCCAGATTCGGTCCATCGTCGACCTCCAGGTGGCCAAGGTCCAGGACCGCCTCGACGCCAAAAAGATGACCCTGGTGGTCGAGCCCTCGGCCATCGACCACCTCGCCGAGCGGGGATATGACCCGGCCTTCGGCGCAAGGCCGGTCAAACGCGTCGTGCAGCAGGAGCTCGAGACGGCGCTCGCCAAGGCGATCCTCCGTGGGGATGTGGGCGACGGCGACACCGTCACGGTCCGAGGCGAGGAGGACAGGCTGGTCGTCAGCAGGTCCGACGGACGGGACGTCCTCGAGCAGGCCGACAACCCGGCCGAATTGACGTTGTAATCGTATCGTATTGTCTGTTTTGTATGTTTGTTTTGTGATCATGATCATGCCGTCGAGCGGCCAAGCCGGCCACTCGCGATTCGTTCGCCATGACAGGCAGGGGTCTTGGGTCTTACAAATTGAGTTGACAAAGGCACATCGTTTACGTACATGTACGTAAACGTGTACAAGACTGAACTGAAGATCGACTCGAGAGCTCACAGACAAGTGCCGGGACAACTTGCGTGCTCCGGAGTGAGACGACACACATCCCGACTCGGTGCAAACTACTTACGCGGAAGAGGCGCAGATCGCCGGCAAGGTCGTCTCAACCAAGGTCTTGAAGGCATCGATCTGGAGGACAGCCGAGACGAGCGACACCAACTGGGACGGGTCGTTCAACACGCCCTTACCCCACTTGATCGCTTGCTTGAGCACAGCCGACATGTCCCTCACGTCGGTATTCGTCTTCCAGCACTCGCCGAAGGCCTTGGTCCCCTTCTTGGAATAGCCCAACTCCTTCGCAGCCTTGTTGAACCCCGTGGAACACGCCTTATGGTACGACTCGTATGCCTTAAAGTGGTTGCCCTTTGCGTCCTCCAATTCCCTGAGAAACTCCACCGCAAGTTTGACCCAGGCTTTGCTGTTCGCCATAGTCATTTCAGGCATCCTCTTCATAGTATACACCATCGCCTTGGAGCATTGCTTTCCGGTCTGCAGCGGGAGGGGTCAAGGGTGGGCAGGGGTGAGCAGTCGTCCAAAGCGGAAGAAGCGAACCCAGAACATCGAGGCACGCACCTTGGCCTTCTCCCACAGGTTATCCTGCTTTTCGCTGCCCTCCGGGAGGATCGACATCCACTCCTTCGTCGTCAAGCAAGCGGAGGAAACTCCCAGGCAGGCGAACAGGGCGCAGATGAGCAGGAATGGACGGAACATCATCGTGAGGGATTCGAGACGATTCGGCGGGCAAGATAGCTTCTTACGACAGAATTGATCTGTGAGAATAATAATTGAGTGTCTAGAACGCGGGTTTGAGTCGGAATGAGGAGGAACAACGACGACGCGTCATGAGATCTCCGGCCAAGATTCGCCCTACCTATACCCCCGGCCGGGGGATTGGAGGTGGACCACACGGCCATCCTCCTGGTCTCGCCGGCCCGCGCCGTCTCCCCGGACTTTCTTTGCAGCCAGGTATCTGCTTCTGCTCGTTCGCGAACGCGTCCATCTGCGATCTTCGTGTTGAGCGTGTCCGTGGCGACGACGCAGTTGAGGCGCGAGGCGTGTCTCACCCTCATCGCCGAAAATGGCCATCCTTCAGATCGTATCGTGGGGGCTGGAGAAGTACGGGTTTCTCGATCTGACGTGCCTCAAGGCGATGGAGGGGCAGGCTGGGGTGGACGAGACGTCGTACGGGGGAGACTGGTAGGGTTGCTAGCCATCAGGATCTTCCCGCAATCTTCCCGCAAATGCAACAGCTGAGGGCGATCGCCTTCTCCGGTCACTTTATTATTGTAAAATAGGTACAGACGTAGCTGTCAGGGGGATGAGATCGGGCGGTGGAGCGTAGACGAAGGCCGCAGCACGAATTTTTCTTCTCCGTCCAACAGCAATATCACAGACGCCGACACACCCCTATGTCTGCGCAGCTCGTATCTTCCGCGATAAGCAGCGGTATCCTCTCTGTGCAGTTTGAGCAGCTGAGAGAGCTCCAAGTGCGTACCTCGTGGCTTTCGATTCTCCCGACCGCCGTACAGGGTCCCGAACGAACCACTCACTCTCCCGCTCCCGCTCGTGACGCCCTCGCTCACAGGACGAGTCGAACCCGGACTTCATCAGCGGTTTGATTGCGCTGTACTTCGAGGACGCGGCGAAGAAGCTCAAGCAGATGCGGGAGATGATCAGTGGCGCTCCCGTTGACTTTTCGGCGCTCGATTCGACGGTGCACCAGCTCAAGGGGAGCTCGGCGAGTTTTGGTGCGGCAGAGATGACCAATTTATGCATCTCCATGCGAGAATATGGTAGGAATAACGATGCCGCGGGGTGCCAGACGGAGATTGGTAAGATGGAAGAGGCTTTTGGGCGGCTGCATCGGACGCTCGAGGAGTATAGCCGTCTCGAGGCGGGGCGGCGAGGTCGGCGAGGCCAGTGAGGCGGGGACGTCGGGGAGGTCGACCAGGGCGGTCGGATTGAAGTGGAAAGCGCGGCCGACGGGTTGTTGGCAGGACGCATGGGAAGACGAGCACACGTGTGAACGAAACCCGAGATCAATGAATGAATGACGCAGTCGTATATTACCAGCATTGTTAAGTATTTGATCAATCGAATCGCGCAGCGAGCTGGTTCATGAGCGCGAGGACCGAGCTTTCTGGGCGGCCAGTCGCCACCGCGCCGGCCAAATCGAGGGCCGACCGAATCAGCTTGACGACTTCCTCTTCCGTGTGGTCCTCCATCCAGACAACGTATTGGGCCGGAGTGAGCTTATTGTGCGCGTGCGGCGAGGCAATCGACTCGGGCAGCCTCGAGAAGAGGTGGTGCAGGACCGTTGATCGGGCGAGGAGGGTGCCCGGGGCGGCCGTCTCCCCTCCCCTCTCACGTGCACGCACGGCCATGGACTCAATGACGCTCACGTCTTCCGCAAAGAGGAGCTTCTTGAACACGTGGAGCTGCTCGACTGCGGTTCTTGGCGTCATCGACCCCGAGGAGGAGAGCTGGCGGATGGCAAGCTCCAGCTCTGCGGCATCCTTGGCGAGCTGGAGCTTGCCAGGGCCCGTCAACGGCCGGATGAGCGAGGCGTGCTTGATCCAGGATTGCGAGAGGCTCGATCCCATGGCAGCCGCGAGCGGCGTCACGGCCGATGAGCTCGACGAGTTCGACGAGTTCGACGAGTTCGACGCAGCCGGCGCAGGGTTTTGGAGACGACGTAGCACGTCGCGTCCAAATGCCCCCATGGCGGCGTTGAGCTCGACGATGTAGGCCGACGGCGAGGCCACCTCCGACTCGGCGCCATGCGCCGCGGCAAAGTTCACGGCGTGCATTTTTTTTATGATGTTCTTCGTTTGGTCCGTCTTGGACCTGAATATGGGCTCCAAGAGCTCGCGGACTGTCTGCCGTAGCACGTTGACCGGGCCGTCGAGGGCCCATGCGACCCTCGCTGAGACCGAGGACGTGTGCGAGAGAGAGCCTGCGTGCCTCGCGAGATCTTCGAGGCTCTTGGCGAGGAAGACGTTCCTCTCGACACGTTCGCCACTGCCGTTGGCATTGACGTCGCTCGCCGAGACAGTCAACGTGACGTCGCCCATATCCCGGGCGAGCGACGCGATCGTCAGCAGTACGGTGCCCAGCACGGCAGCGGTCAGTGTGACGACCCGCTCGCCGCCGCGCTGCGATCGCTTCATTTCCTCAAAGAACCGGGCGTGGAGTCCTTGGAGGTCCACTTGCGACGGCAGGGGCGCCCGTGCGCCGCCGGGGAACGCCGCCAAGGCGAGCGACTCGAGTCGGCCTTGGATCGCGTTGAGATACTCCGACTCGACGCTTGCGACCATGCCATAGTACGCGTTCGCATATTCGTCCGTGATCGAGCTCGACCGTCCGGCGATCGTCTCCCTCGCGATCGAAGCCAGCGTGTCCTCCAACAGCCCCGCGAGACGCTGGTAGTTGCCCACCAGCGCGTCTCGGATGGTCCTGCTCCGGGCCACCATCGCCGCCTCGAAACACTCCTTGATGCGCTCGACGGCCATCGTCCAGAACATCTCAAACGGACGGCCGTGATCGTGACCGCTCAGCTTCTTCCGCGACAGCACGTTCTCAAGGTACCATGCTTGCACGGCAGACTCCCGGAGCTCGTCCATCGATTTTTCGAGCTCCTCCCATACCTTGATGTCGTTGGCGTGCTGTTGGGAGGCCCCAAGACCGCCGATGCTGCCAATCCCCAAGCCGCCCCCGCCGGCGAGCCGCTTGGCGTCCAGCGACCGCATGAACCGTTTTTTCACCCGCTGTACCATCTCCTGCGTGAGCAGGTCGAGCGACTGCCCCAATTCTTGCAAGGCTTGCAGGGCCTGGAGCGCGACCCCAGTGTCCACCTGGTTCCGCGACTCGACGCCGCGCTCCAGCAGCTCCATCGCCTGCCCCCGCACGTCCGCCGTCGTGGATTCGACGTACCGATGATTCTCCTCGCATATCCGGATCCCGGATAAGTCGCCCTCCGCCCACGCCTGGGACGCCTCGGTGAGCAGCCTCGCCACCTTGGAGAGGTCCCGGGCGTCTGCGGTCCCGAGTTCCGCCTTGATACGCGCCACCAACCGGATATGATGCGTCGTCTGTCGCAGCAGATCGACCGTCTCGTACATGACGGCCAACTCCCGCGTCTTGGCCGACAGCTGCGACCGTGGCTCCGACACCTCTGACTTGACCCTCGATGCCACGCTCTGCAGCGACCGAACCGCCAGGAAAAGCTTCTGAAAATCCTTTGCAGCGTCCCCCACGCTGGTCGTCTCTGCGAGCAGCAGCTCTCGGTTGTCAAGGACGAGAGCCTTGATTTGATCGTCCAACAGCTCTGCCGACGCCCGCAGTCTGTCAATGTCCTCTTGCGGCGACACGCTCCCCGAAGCCAGCAGGTTGCTGACCTCCTCCGAGGAGAGGATCGACGGCTGCTGTTGAGAGGTCGTCGGGAGCGTCATCTGGAACCCCTGTCTATGTATAGACGGCCACGGCTACGCCTGTCTCCGGAGACCACTGTTTTGGCTCTAGAGCGTCGTTGATCTGGGTCTGGGTCTCAACAGGCCCGATACCGTCTCTCGTCTCCCGTGCGTTCTCCGTGCGCTCTATTCCGTCCGTCGTTCTCGTCGTGTTCACGTGTGCGAGCGCAGACTCGTACTGGCACTCGAACGAAGAAGAGAAGTGCGTTCGACCTGTCTTTGATGTCCGCATGGATCAAGATTGGCACGTGAATGCCCCATTCACCATACGAGAGAGCTCGGCAAGGGAACCACGCCCACCACCCGTCTTCTTCGCCTTACATGGGAATCATAGGATCGGCTGTCGGCTCGGCCAGCAGATCGTACGGATCGAGGTAGACGGGCGGCCCCGAGCTCACCGACCCGCCGTGCACAAACAGATCACCCCACACCAGCCACACCGCCCCGAAACTCACCAGCACAAACAAAATAAACGGCCCAAACGCCAAGAACGACGTCGCTCCGAGCGTCAACAGCTGGCTCCCCCGAGGAATCAACCCGTCCAGCCCCTCAGAGCCGATCCGCCGCGACCGCGCCAGCTGGTCCCCGCCCACGCCGTCGTCTTCTTCCTCGTCTTTGGGCCCGAACCCCGACGCGAACTGCGGCGGCGGAATATACCCCTCGTCATTCGACGACGACGACGACGATGAGGTGGGTCGTCGGGACGAGGACAACTCTTGGATATCGTCGATGCTGGAAATGTTCCGCTTCTGCAGCTCCCGTTGGAACATACTACCCAGCTGGTCGTCCTCCGGCGGCGTCTCCCCGCCGCCAGGTGTGGCGCGAACCACGACCTTCGGTTGCGTCGTCATTCTTCTCCTGGCCAACACCCCACCACAAATCGACCCGCCCCGCGGCCGACTGCGCCCCACCACCGGCATCCGACGCATCACCATGCTGAAATCCCGTCCCATCTGCCGCATCTGATTCGTCGATTCGTTATTCGCTGCTTTTGCGAGTGGGGCAACGTTCACAAACGCTTCTTCGTCCGCGACTCACCCTCCCCTGCCCCCTCCCTCCCACCGCGCTTGCTCGCCACCCGTCGCTTCCCCTGTGGGCTCTTTGTCGTCTCGGTCCCCGCCATGGAATCATACGGGTGCACGGCCGCCCACGAACACAACGGACACGCCGCCGGGTCGTGCCCCCGAGCCGGGCAGAACTCGCGCCCAAAGTAGATGATCTGCAGATGCAACGCATTCCACGTCTCCTCCTCGAACAAGAACTTCAAGTCCGCCTCCGTCTGCTCCACACTCGACCCATCCGTCAACCCCCACCGCTGCGCCAACCGATGAATGTGCGTGTCCACAGGGAAACTCGGCAGCCCGTGCACCTGACTCATCACCACACTGGCCGTCTTATGTCCCACCCCCGGCAGCGCCTCCAGCTCTTCGAATGTCTTCGGAACAACCCCACCATGCTCCTCCACCAACTGCGCAGAAAGCGCCCGCACGTTCTTCGCCTTGGTCGGCGCCAGACCCAACGAGCCAATCGCACGCTCGATATCCTTCACGTCGCACTTCGACATGGCCAGCGCATCCGGACCCATCCGAAAGAGCTCCGGCGTCACTTCGTTCACTTTCACGTCCGTCGTCTGGGCCGACAGCACGACGGCCACGAGCAGCTGGTACCCCGACTCGTGGTTGAGCGGGATTGGCGGATCCGGGTACAGCTTGGCCAGACGGGACGAGATCTCCGTCGCCTTTAGCCGCAACGTGGCTTCATTCGTTCGCACATTGATAGACGCCTGCTTTTCCACCACCCGCTTCTTCCGGTTCATCTTGGCGCCGTCGGCGGCGGTCGTCTGCGCCCGCGTCCGCTGAAGAAAATGGGGACGAGTCGACGACAATGGCAACGACAACGACAGCGACAGCGACAGCGACGGACCGAGCGAGCGCGAGAGACTGGTCGTCGTCGGCAGAGAGAGGAGGGCCGTTTGGATCGATTTCGCCAACGACAGGTGGGTACGGCCGCGTGTGTACACCGTCCGCAGGTACGATGACATGCTCGGATACAGGGCCTATCTGTCTCGCTCTACTGCAGGTTGGGTGGGCGCAGATAGATGAGAAGAGAAATTGGAACGATCGGGCGCCCTCGTTCTCAGTCAGCCAGTCTCGCGCTCCCTCTCGTCGCGACTCGCCCGCCCTGGCATTCCAAATTTTGGATTCGTAGGTACGTTGCCGTGTTTCATGTTGATTGATGGGGCCGAGGCGTGCGGACACGGGCGATTGGACAGGAACGGCGGACGGAAGGAATTTCGCCGGCGCTGTTCAATGTTCGTCAGTCCGTCGTCTTCGCGCGGTCGTACCGGCCCGTGTCGGGTGAATGCCATCGTATCTGTTGTATTGTGTCTCGCTGTCGTGCCGATGCTTCGGAAACGGCGTTGACGCGGGAGACGAGACGATTTGGGAGGCCGCGAAAATGCGACCCGCCAACGTCCCTGGCCGGCGGCGTGTTCGCGTTCTCGTCGCGTCGTATCCGTCGTCGTCGATTGGTGGGAGTGGACGAGCGGACGAGGGAATGAACGGATGAACCTCCCGCTGCGCAGAATTGGAGACGGCCGCATTCCGAATTCTCACTCGTTCCTTCGTCACGTTGCAGACGACCAGAAAGACTGGAACGACAATGGGTGCGTACAAGTACGTTGAGGAGCTCTGGAAGAAGAAGCAGTCCGATGTGATGCGCTTCCTGCAGCGCGTGCGCTGCTGGGAGTACAGGCAGCTGCCGTCCATCACACGCCTGACGCAGCCGTCGAGGCCGGACAAGGCCCGCAGGATGGGGTACAAGGCGAAGCAGGGATACGTGATCTATCGCGTGCGCGTGCGCCGTGGAGACCGTAAGAAGCCGCTGAGCAAGGGTATCAACTACGGAAAGCCGGTGAATGCCGGTATTGCCAAGCTCAAGCCGGTGAGGAACCTGCGTGCGATCGCTGAGGAGCGCGTGGGACGCAAGTGTGGCGGTCTGAGGGTGCTGAACTCATACTGGGTCAACGAGGACGCCGTCTACAAGTACTTTGAGGTTATCCTGGTGGATCCGGCACACACTGCCATTCGCAACGACAGCAGGATCAACTGGATCTGCAACGCGGTGCACAAGCACCGCGAGCTTCGCGGACTCACCGCGGCCGGAAAGAAGGGCCGCGGACTCCAGGTCAAGGGACATCTGCAGACCAAGGCCAGGCCGTCGCGCAGGGCGACCTGGAAGAGGAACCAGCGCGTGTCTCTCAGGAGGTACAGGTAAGGTGCTGGTCGGATATTTATTGTTGGCTACTGGCCGTGTAAGTTATATTCTGCGGAGAAAAACAGGGAGGGGAGGGATGTGGCGGGCGGTGGAGCCTGTCCCGCTTGTCGACGTCCACTCGGATGGGATCGCGGCTATGTCGGCGACCCCGGCTATGTCGGTGGCCCCGGCTATGTCGGCGATCCCGGCGACTGCGATGGCCGACGACCGATCGGTCTCCCTACCATCATGATGGACTGATCATGATCATGATCAGCTCAATAACGAAAGAAACTTCGGTGGTGATATGACGCTCGCTGCAGCAGCGACCGGCCACGCGAGGCTGTCGTCCGGCCGTAGGACGTCGACGTCGACGTCGTCCTATCGACGTCCGACGCGGCACGTGACGAGGACACCGTTGACGGTTGTGGCGAGCAAATCCGGCCCACTGCACTTTGACAGGGAGGCCTACGCCCACGTCGCCGAGTCCGCCCACGTCAAGGATCTCGACCAGTACAAGGCCATGTACGATCGATCGATCGCCGACCCCGACGGCTTCTGGCGGGAGATTGCCCTGGAAAACTTCCACTGGGAGACGCCGCCCAACGAGAAGCACGTGACGTTCAACTTTGACGTCCGCCAGGGGCCCATCTTCTCAAAGTGGTTCGAGGGAGGCCGCACCAACCTCGCATATAATGCTTTGGACCGTCACGTAGAGGCCGGAAACGGCGACAGGGCGTGCTTTATCTTCGAGGGCAACGACCCCGGCCGGACCTACGCGATGACCTACGCCGAGGTGCTCGCAGAGGTGTCCAGGGTGGCCAACTGGCTCCGGTCGGTGGGCGTCGGAAAGGGAGACACGGTCGCACTGTACATGCCCATGGTCTGCGAGCTGCCGATCGCGATGCTGGCGTGCGCGCGCATCGGCGCGATCCACTCGGTCGTCTTTGGCGGCTTTTCCGCCGACGCGCTCGCCAGTCGGATGGTCGACTGCCAGGCCCAGGTCCTGATCACGTCGACGGCGGTCATGCGTGGTAAGAAGGCGATCAACCTCTCGCAAATCGCCAGGGAAGGACTGGACATTGCTGCGCGCGACGGCCACAGGGTGCCCAACGTCCTCGTCCACCGCAACACGGATCCGGCGCTGGACCCGGCGCTGGCGGCGCTGGAGGGCTGGGAAACCGGTTCGTATACCACATGGCAAGACGCGGTGCCCGCTCAGTCGGCCAGCTGCGAGGTCGAGTGGATGGACGCCGAGGACCCGCTCTTCCTCCTCTACACGTCCGGCTCCACCGGAAAGCCCAAGGGCGTGCTCCACACGACCGCCGGGTACATGGTTTACGCCGCCACGACATCCAAGTTTACATTTGCGATGCAGCCGGGCGACGTCTTCTGGTGCACGGCCGACTGCGGCTGGATCACCGGCCACTCGTACCTGGCATACGGGCCGCTCATCGTCGGCGCGACCAACGTCGTCTTCGAGGGCGTCCCCACCTACCCCACCCCGTCCAGGTGCTGGGAGGTTATCGAACAGCTCAACGTCAAGCAGTTCTACACCGCGCCGACGGCGATCCGGTCCCTGATGCGGTCGGGCAACGAGCATGTCGAGCGGTTTGACCTCTCGTCGCTCCACATCCTGGGCACGGTCGGCGAGCCCATCAACCCGGAAGCGTGGAAGTGGTATCACGAGATGGTCGGCAAGGGCCGCTGTCCGATCGTCGACACCTGGTGGCAGACCGAGACGGCCGGGCACATGATTGTCAACCTGCCGACCGCCTGGAAGGAGAAACCCGGCTCGGCCACGCTGCCGTTCTTCGGCGTCGAGCCTGTGCTCGTTAACGAAAAGGGAGAGGTGCTCGACGGACCCTGCGAGGGCTACCTCTGCATCAAGTCGTCCTGGCCCTCGGCCATCCGGTCCGTGTACGGCGACCAGGAGCGATTCGAGACGACATACTTCGCCCCGTTCCCGGGGTACTATTTCTCGGGAGACGGCGCCCGGCGCGACGAGGACGGGTACATATGGATCACGGGCCGCGTCGACGACGTCATCAACGTGTCTGGCCACCGAATCGGCTCGGCCGAGGTCGAGTCGGCCCTCGTCTCGCACGACAGCTGCGCAGAGGCCGCCGTCGTCGGTTACGAGCATCCCGTCAAGGGTCAAGGCATCTGGGCCTTTGTCACGCTCATCGAGGGCGTGGAGCACAGCGATGAGCTGAAGAAGGAGCTCGTCGCCGAGGTCCGCTCCCAGATCGGCCCATTTGCCTCCCCGGACATTATCCACTGGGCCCCCTCGCTGCCCAAGACCCGGAGCGGCAAGATCATGCGAAGAGTACGTACTTGGAATGATGCGGGTTGGATTCTCTCCCTCTCTCCCTTCTCACTCGCGCTCCAACTGCTCGCTCCGCTCTCCAGGTCCTGCGGAAGATTGCCAGCTTCGAGGAGGAGCAGCTCGGGGACACCAGCACACTGGCTGACCCGACCGTCGTCGAGATGCTCATCCACTACCGGGGCAAGTAGGAGGAGGAGGAGGAGGAGGAGGAGGAGGAGCGTATTATGTGTGTGTTTGTGTGTTATGTGTTTACTAGACGTGGTCCCGCCACCTGTGGGCGCAATTGGTGCAGTTGAAGAAGAGCACCATCCCCTCTTCGGTGCTCGCTGAGAAGAACACGGCCTCGTTATGTTGACAGTTGGGACACCTCACTTCGTTCGTCCTGGGAAGCGTCGGATCGCTCCGGACATCCTGCAGCACGATCGCCTTCTCCCGAGACGTGTGGTGCACCTCGTTCCGGAACACGCACCAGTCCGACGGCGCGGCGTCCTCCTTGTACCCACACCCCCGACAGTAGTACACCAGCACCTTGCGCTCCTTGTCCTCGATCGGAGACAGCAGATCGTTCGACTCGGGGCAGAAGCGAAGCTTGGGGCCCTGCGACGTCGTCGTGGCCTGTGCTGCTGCGCTCATCCCGCTTGATTTTCTCACCTTTCGACGACGACCTCGTTCTGCGTGTATTCGGCCCGTCGTCCGTCCGAGCGTGTCACCGTACGTCAGAAGGATGCCACCCGGGGTTCCACTGGGAGCGAGATGCAGAATACAGACTCCTACGACTACGCGCTGCGCATCCAGAATATTTGTGTTCGACCAACAACCTCCCGGCTCAATCAACACGCCGCACGCTGCTGCACGGCACGCGACGAGGACATCTGGAGACGACGAGACGGCGAGACTGCGAGACTGCGAGACGGCGAGCAGGCAACGGCCACGAGTGCGTGCGTGAGAGAGAGAGACACCCGTCTGCATGCCGAAAGTCCCAGCAAAGGCCAAAGCGGCCCCCCCGGCCGCCCAGAAGAAGAAGGATGCGGACAACGACGATATCCTGGTGCCGTCCACGAATGATATGGTGGAAGCGGGCGAGGTGGACGCCGTCGTCGGACGCGTGAAGTTCGCTCCGCACACCGAGCTGAAGGCAAAAGACGCCGCCAAGAAGGTCGAGTTTCGCAGGGTGTCGGTGCCTCAGCACAGAATGACGCCGCTGAAGAACAACTGGCTGGCGCTCTACACGCCTGTGACGGAAAACCTGAAACTGGACATGCGGATGAACCTCAAGTCGCGCAAGGTCGAGATCAAGACGACCGAGCGGACGCCAGACGCCGGCAACCTGCAGCGGGCCGCGGACTTCATCCACGCCTACATCCTTGGCTTTGAGGTGAACGACGCGATCGCGCTGCTGCGGTTAGACGACTTGTATATCGAGTCGTTCGAGGTGAAGGACGTCAAGACGCTGCGGGGGGAGCATCTGGCGCGCGGCATCGGGCGGATGGCGGGGAAGAGCGGCAAGACGAAGTTCACGATCGAGAACGCGAGCCGGACGCGGATCGTTCTGGCCGACACGAAGATTCACATTCTCGGAAGCTTCCAAAACATTCGGGTGGCGAGGGACTCGATTTGCCACTTGATCATGGGCAGCCCAGCCGGCAAGGTGTACAACCGGTTGAGAAACGTCAGCGCCAGGCTCAACTCCAGCTATTGATTGATTGATCGCATCTGTATTTATGTACAAGGAACCAGACTGTTTTGGACAAGGCAGCGTCTTTCTCAACATGATTTCCCGCACCGCAGCAGCGCGGCGCGCCCGAGGCCGATGAGGTCCACCCGTTCCCGCAACGGTCCCGGCCGCGGCTTGCGCCTGTCGTCGGACCCCGGAAGGCGTGCTGCGACGGTCGACGACGGGCAAAAAGGACGTTTCCGGGCTTCGAAACGTGGACGTGGACATGCCAGCGAAGGATCCGGGCCGACGGCGGCACGCGCCGTTCTCGCTCGTTTCTGCGTCAATCGCGCTCGTTCTAGTCGCAACGGATAGTTTAGGGCATAAACGTAATTAAACTGGCAAAAAAATGGCAAAACAATCGTCACTGGGGCTTCCCGCGTCATCTCTGTCCGCAGTACTGGTCCAGCCGAACGCAGCTTAAGTTCGATGATCGGACGGGTATCGCTGTATTCTACGTCGTATGAACGATTGATGATGGCAGGCAATTGTTGCGAGCCATGGCCCTCTGGAGCACTGCCGTGCTGCCCAACGACTTCGTGTACACCTTCACCGGGACGTAAGACAGCGCCCCGTAGCCCCGGTAGAGCTCGTATTTCGCCTGCATCGAAAGCGGGCTGCTGATATCCATCGGGAACACGTACTCCCCCTCGACCCTCGTGTGTGCCCTGAAGAATGGCATAGCCTCCATGATCACACGGCGCATCTCCTCGAGCGTCGCTGGCAACTGAGTGCGGTTTCCAATGACGAAAGCCAACGTCTTGTGCCGCAAGGCACGAACGAGTTTTCGAAATTCAAAAGTGGACTGCCCGACCACGCGTCCCGAGCCATGGCCCA
>Ga0181573_10001414_pt1 | contig 23658 bp, 15 predicted proteins | sample 101ome_25_FD_148643 | JGI IMG/M metagenome (GOLD analysis project Ga0181573, IMG submission 148643) | Coastal salt marsh microbial communities from the Groves Creek Marsh, Skidaway Island, Georgia - 101409BT metaG (spades assembly) | ecosystem: Environmental > Aquatic > Marine > Intertidal zone...
CGGAGTCCTCGGGCGATCGATCCGGCAAAGGCGGCGATCCGAGCCCCGGCCCGGGCGCGAGCGACGTTCAGCTCGCGGACACCGACGCCGAGCTCAACTTTGCCGACGCCGAGCACGCGGACGCCGCGGACGGGGACCCTCACGGCGTCGTCGAAGGACCCGGCGACCGGTCCCGGCCCGCGAGCGCGGATCCGTCGGGGGACGAGCACGCGACGCTGTCGCGGGTCGGGTCCGCTCGCGTGGGTGGGGGTTTGGGCGAACGAGGCGACGGTCCGGACGGGGAGGAGGAGGACGAGGAGGACGAGGAGGACCTCTCGGGAAGACTCGGGAGACCGACGAGCGCGGGCGGGTACGCGTCGCTCGCGGCGGCTAAAGTCGACGAGAAGGTCAACACGCCGCCGCCGGTCGAGACGGTCAGAAACGGTCGAAACGAATCCGGTCGGCATCCGAACTCGCTGCCCTCTCCGGCGGCGACGCCGCCCGGCGTCGGCCTCGCGTCGAGTCGCGGCGGCGCGAACCACCTCAAGGGTCAACGCGCCGCTTCGTCGTCCGGTCCCCGTCATCAGTCGTCGTCCGGTCCCCGTCATGGGACGCCTCAGATGTCCCAATCGGACGCGACGACGAACGACGCCGCGGACGCCGAGGTTAAGGACATGCTCGCCGAACTCGCGGACCACCCCAGTGACAGCCAGGTGAAGCCCATCGTGCTGAACCGGCGGATCGAAGCCGTGCCCGAGTCGCACTACGACCCGAACGCGCTGCCGTTTGAGCCGTTGGCGATATCCGACATGCTCGCCGCGCCGCAGCAGGACCTGGAGAGGTTCCTCACGCAGATTTACAGGTCCGTGGCGCACTCGTCGCCCATCAACGAGAAGGTGAACACGCTGGCGTACTTTGAGACGCTTTGCACGGACACCGCCGCGGCGAACGTGCTCATCAACTCCAGCCTGATGACCCTCTTCGTGCGTATGCTCCGCGCGAGTAAGGCTCCCACGCTGCGCATACGCCTCAGCTCCGTCATGGGCCTGCTGCTGCGGCACGCGACGTACATATCCGAGGAGCTCGCATCCAGCGGCGTCGTCACCGTGCTGACGGAGTGCCTGAAGGACAAGAACGAACGCGTCCGACGCAGAGCCATGGCGACGCTCGGCGAACTCTTGTTCTACATCGCCACGCAGCAGCACGAGGCTGGGCTCAAGGCGCCGGCTGACGGCGCGGGCGGGACCCCCGGCGCGTGGCAGATCCCGCCCGCCACCGTGAGTACGGTGACGCGCATGCTCCGCCAGGGCGAGGATGAGATTGCGCAGCACTACGCGGTGAAGACGATCGAGAACATCGCGTCGCACGGCGGGGACTGGGCGCACAAATTCTCATCGCAGGAGACGGTTGGTTCGCTGGTGGCGATCATGTCCGGCGCCAAGTCCGAGCAGCTGCGCGGCACCGCGGCGTCCACCCTGTCCAGGGCCGCCAGGCACTCCCCGGCGGTGCTCAACCTGGTGCTGGACAAGTACGGCATCAAGATCCTGGTCAACGGTTTGCGCGACACGTCTCCCAAGGTGCAGCAGGCGAGCCTCAACCTGCTCAACCGCGGTTTGGCGGACCTCGGCGCCAGGGCTCGCGCGGCGCTCGCCGCCGAGGACAAGAGCAGCCTGCTCCCCACCCTCGTCACCCTCCTCGAGCGGGGCAGCGCGGTGCTCCGCGGCAAGGCGCTCCTCACCCTCGCGTCTCTGTTCCGCCTGCACAACCGGTGGCTCCTCGCCGCGTGCGGAACCCGACTCTTGCCGTTGGTGGACCGCCTCCAGAAGGACAAGGACCAGTACCTGCGGCGGTGCCTCGACGCGCTCGTCGCCACCGTCGTCGCCGCGGTGCCCAGGCTCCACGACGCCATCCTTCGGGAGATTGACCGCCTCGTCGCCGGCGGCCGGCCGGGGAGCAGGGAGTCGGGAACGAGGGCGCTCATCCACCAGGGGGGCGGGCTCGCGAGCGTCGGCACAGCTGTGTCGGATCCGTCGAGGCCGGGCACTCCGGGACATTCCGGATCCCCGCTGGCGCTCTTCCCGGCGCTCGTCCACCTGCTCGGGTCCGTCGCGCTTCGCCCGAGGCTGTGCGACGACGCGTTCCTGCTCGCGTGCGCCGAGTACGTGGCGAAAGCGGAAGGGAGGGCGGGATCGTTTCCGGGCTCGGCCGAGTTTCGATCAAACGTCTTCGCGCTCCTCGAGACGCTCTCGCAGTGCGCGCCGACGCTGGTGCAGACGGCGCCGGGCGCGGTGACGACGGCGTTGCTCCCCGCGCTCGCTGACGTCCTGGCGCTGAAGGGGGGACCGGCATCTAACGGCGCGCCCGGGCACACTTCGAGCGCGGACGGGCGGTTCCTGGCGCTGAAGCTGACGTGCGACTTGGCGCTGCCGCTGTGGCTGGACCCGGACCCCGTCGCGTCGTCGGACCCGAGCGTCGTCCATCGGAGGGAATCGCTCTCAAAGCTCATCCGCGGCGGGCTCCTGCCGCTGTGCCCCGCGCTGCTCGGTGACGAGGACCCGATACCGCTGTACGCGCTGAAGCTGCTGGGGGGTGCGCTGGAGGCTGACGCGGACATGTGCGGCGACGCCGCGAGGTTGGGCCTGGCGCCCAAATTTTTCGAGTTTCTCTCGCTGGAGCACACCAACAACAACGTGCACAACGTGCGCCTGTGCCTCGCGCTCGCGAGGTCCCACGCCGTGCACACGCTCGAGCTCCTCGTCGACTTCGCCGCGGGTCACAAGGTGGCCGCGGTCCTCGCCTACGCGCACGAGAACGCGGTGGAACCCTTCCTGGAACCGTCGCTGGGCATCTGCGCCGCGCTCTTTTCGCGCGTCGTCGACTTGCGCGAAGATCGATCGTCGGAGCCCTCCGACCTGGACGCGGCGATGGACGGCGTCGCGCCGCTCCTCGACGTCGTCGGCGTGCTCATCGAGTGCAGCAGCGCGGGTGAGACGGAGGTTGCGTCCTTCGCCGTCCCCGCGCTCGCCGCGCAGTCGTTGAGCCTCGCGGTTGACCTGTTCCCGGAGGAGGCGTCGAGGGCGATTTTCGCTCGAGGGACGCCGCTGACGGATGCCATCGACGCGCTGGGAACGGCCGCGGCGGTGGACAGGGGCGAACACGGGTTCGCGGACGTGGACGCGGGTACGCCGGTGGGTCCGGGCGGGGCGGACGGGCCGGGCACCGCGGGGTCGGGGTCCAGCTCGCCGAGGAGGGGGTTCGCGCGCGCGCAAGGGTCGGGGCTGGGCGCCGTCGCGTCGGCGGCGGCGGCGCTGGCGCGACGCGCGAGGGGACCCTTCGACTCGACGAGCCTGAGCCCGGGGGAGACGAGTCGGGTGGAGGCGGCGCTGAGGCGGCTGGCGCGGGGGGAGCCGTGCGAAGTGATCGCGCGGGCCGCGGCGGAGGCGGCGGACGGGGTGGCGGAGATGCTCGCCAGGGCGCCCAGGTGATTATCTTGTCGTAAGAATGTCGTAAGAATCCGCGCCTGCGTCAATTCATCATTCCAACATGGCGAGCTCCGTGGCGAGCGCCCCCGCGGCGGAGGACTGGCCGAGGCCCAGCGACTGCCCTGCTCCGCAGGAAGATGACGCGCGGTGGATCGAGGCTGCGCGCGCGGAGCGGTGCAAGCGACGGACGGAATCGCTCCACTGCCGGGACGTCGTGCTGAGCGACGGGTTCGTCCTCTACGTGGATCAGCGGGCACGATTTTTCGTGGTGAACAAGCCCGCGGGGATGTACGTGGAGGACGTGCTCGACTTCATCGAGCGGTACATGGAGGAGGTCAGGAGGGTACCGGAGCGGGATGTTGAGAGGAGTAAACGCGCGAAGACCGGTTCCGACGGTGCGACTTCGATTCGCGAGGCTTTCAACTCGCTGGCGAAGGTGGGGGAGCGATTCCAGTTGTTGCATCGCCTCGATAGGGACACGACGGGGTGCTTGGGTATCGCGTGCGACAAGGAGACGAACAGGATCTTGTCGCGCGCGTTTCAGGAGGGGCGGGTGAAGAAGCATTACGTCGCGCACTGCATCAACACGAAGTTTGCCGGAGGTTTCACGGAGAAGAAGTGGAAGGGCTGGGAGGAGTACGAACCCTTCGAAGATGGCAGCGGAGCGATGACGTGGCCGCAGAGGTTTTGCAATTTCAGACTCGAGTGTCACACGGGACACGGACGGTCCAAGCACGGCCTGTGGCGGCTGTACGCGAAGGAGGACGTGGGTCGCGAGCTGCCTGGAGGAAGCAAGGTCAAGGAAGCGCGCACGAACCTCTATTACGGCTTCGATTATTCATCAGACAGCAAACGACTGGCGCATCTGCGACGGTTGCAAAGCTTCCCCGTCGTCGCGGAACCGATCACGGGCCGGACGCACCAGATTCGCATGCACTGCTCGCAGTATTTTCCCATCGTCGGAGACTACAAATACGGGTACGATGATATGGCGGATGATGACGTGGTCCAGGAGGAGCGCGAGAAGGGCTACAGGTTGCACTCGTTCTCGCTGGAACTGCCGATTCCAGACGGCAATGGTTTTCGCGACACGCACGTGATGGCTCCGCCGCCGTCGTGGTGGAACGAGGAGCAGTGGGGAACGTACGACATACTCTATGAACGATTCTTTGCCTAAGTGTAGCTACTTGTATTGAAATACGGCCCTACGCGATCGCTAGTCTAACAATAATGGTGCCTCCAATTTTGACACCGACGGACGCCGCCGCATACGTCCCCCATCAGAACGGCGCGCCGGACCCGCCCTTGTTCAGCAATTTCGCCTTTGCCTCGTTGATCTTGGTCGCGATGTAGTCCGACCCTCCAGCGTCCGGGTGGTTCGCGATCATCACCTTCCGGTGCGCCGCGAGAACCTTGTCCTTCGCCGCGGACTCGCGCACGCCCAGGATCAACGCCGCCTCGCGTTTCGTCATCTCCGGCTCGAACCCGCCATCGTAAAATTTCCGCATGCGAGGAGGGGCTTTCCTCCACGCCTCGAACGACAGGATAGCGGCCCGGCCGGTCAGCGCGAGCGCCGCCACGGACGCTCCCGCGATGATCGGCGTCGTCATTTGCGCTAATAAGTGGACAACGGCGGAGTCGACAGCAGGACTGTGATGGGGGGTGCCGGAAATGAAAATTTCCGAGACTGCCTCGCATCTCTTCGTCTCTGGGTGTTTGCTCATACGCCAAAGTTCACCGCTGCGGTCTAGTACTTATTTTTAAAAACCCAATTCCCGCCACATCAGCTGCAACTCCTTGCAAATGAACAGCGTTCGCTCAACTGAGCGAATTTGACCATCACAGTCGGTCCGGCTCATACCGGACTTCCTGTACTATCCCTGGGTTATAAATCCGGGATTACAATGTGCGATAGTATAGTGGTTAGTATCCCACGCTGTCACCGTGGAGACCCGGGTTCAATTCCCGGTCGCGCAGTCGCTACTTTTTACACTTTTTAACCACGCGGGCGTCCTCCCCTCGGCGTCGGCTACGTCGTCGTCCAGAAATGCGCGATTCGACGCGGTAACGAGAGCGCCACGACTCGCAAGACGTCGGTGGGGTTGGTGTTTTCGACCAAAAATATTTGGAGCAAAAGGAAAATAACCCTGATTTCGCTTTGCACCGAACCGGATTTATGTCATTCCCCGGATCGTGTTTGCCTTTAAACCCTTCATCGATTTCACCACGATGTCGAGACAGCGCAAGCCTGCGCCCGGATAAAATCGCTCGCCTACTCATATCGTTGTGCAACTCCAGCCTCACAGCGGGATAGCCAGAACGTCCCGCGCCCCACGAACATGCTCCGCAACGCGTGTCGTCGCACTCTCGCGGAGGCGGCGGCGTCTTTCAGCGGGAGGAAATCTTCTTTCGCATGGCGCACGGTAGTCTCGGATAACGCAGGGTCGTCGGTCGTCGGCGACGACTGCTTCCGACGGATCGCGCGCCAGCCTCGAGGATCTTATTGTTTTCCCACCAGAGGCAGCCGGACCGCGTCGACGTCGACGAGGACGCGGCAATCGGCTCACCAGGAGATGGCCGGCGTCGTGGAGGACCTCGCCGTGGAGCTCCACCCGTGGAGCAAGCTCCCGCTCCAAATCGCGGTCGCCATGGGCGTCGCGAGCTTCTGGCGCGGAGCTTGGTACGTCATGGACACGTCCGTCTTCCCCGAGGACAACCTCAAGTCCGGCGCCGCGTGTCTGGTCGCCGGAACCGCCGGTCTGGCGAAACTGCAGAGGTACGCGGCGTCGGAGGTGCATCGCAGGTACATCGCCAGGCAGATTCCGCCCCCGCCGAGCGTCCGGTACGGGCTGCTGTACGGCATGGGACTGAGCTGCGTGGCGGTGTGGAGGGGCACGTGGTGCATGTGGGACGCCGCGTTCGAGGCGTTCGACCCTTGGGCCTTTAAGGGAGGGAGCTCGCTGAACGAAGGCTCGGGGGATCCGCCGGGCACTGACGTGGACGTAAATCGGACGCCGATGTCGGAGCAGTCGTTCACGTTCTTGAACGGCGCGGTCTCGCACGTCGCCGCCATCGTGGGTTTGGTCTCGGCGGGGTACCTGAGCTCGGTGCTCTCGCCGCCCGCGGTGTGTTTCCTGCTCAACGACGAGGCGCTTCGAAAGAGGGCGTGCGCGGTGAGTCCGGTGTACAGGGAGGAGGCCAGGCGGGAGTTCCTGAAGGGGGCGGCGTGGCTCTTCGGCAACTCGGGGCCGGTCAAGCGGGCGGTCAAGTAGAAGGCGGTCAAATAAAATTCGTTTATTAGGATAATAACGTGAGCGTAAGTGTCGTCGCGCGCTTCCACCTTTAGAAGGGTACGAACTCCTTGTCGATGATGTGCTTGTGGGAGCCCATCTTGCCGTTGGCCACCATGGAGCCCATCACGTCCACGGCGATGCGCAGCGCCATGAGGCTGGTGATGTCGGAGACGTCGTAAGGCGGCGAGACCTCGACAATCTCCAAACCGCAGAGGCCCTCCGCTGCGACGAGGCCGACGAGCTTTAACGCCTCGCGGGGGAGCAGACCGCCGGGCTCGGGCCAGCCGGTGCCGGGCACGAACGCAGCCTCGAGGGAATCGATGTCGTAGCTCATGTACACGGCGTCTGCGCCGTCCCATGCTCTTTCCAGGGCCATCTCGGCAACCTTGGGAATGCCGAGCTCCTCGACGTCGTCCATGGTGAACACGTTGGTCCGCCGGCCGACGATGTGCTCGACAGCGGGTCTCGGGACCTGCCAGCCGCCGATGCCGATCTGGACCAGGTTAGTCGCGGGAACGTTCGGGATGTTGGTGGCGTGAAAGTACGGGGTGGTGTGCATGCGCTCGTCCAGGTCCTTCTCCTGGATGTCCGCGTGCCGATCGACGTGGATGATGCCGATCTTCTTGGAGGTGCACGCGGCGATGCCGCGGACGGTGGGGAAGCCGATGGAGTGGTCGCCGCCGAGGATGAGCGGGAAGGAACCGGAGGAGAAGACGTGACCGACCGCGTTGGATATCTGGTCGAAGGATTTCTCGATGTTGGCGGGGATGGTGAACACGTCGCCCGCGTCGCACATCGTCATCTGCTCGCGGAGGTCCACGCCCATCTCGTAGTTGTACGGGGTGTACAGCGCCGAGATGCGCCGGATGCCCTGGGGACCGAACCTGGTGCCGGCCCTGTACGTGCAACCGCCGTCGAAGGGTACGCCGAGGCAGGTGACGTCGTAGTTGCCAACGTTCCTCACGTCCTCCTCGAAGGGAGCCTTGAGGAAGGTGTTGATGCCGGCAAAGTGGGGAAGCTCGCCGCGGCTGAACGTGGGGATGGTCTTGTCCTCGAGGGAGGACGCGCCGGGCAGGCCGATCTCGATGTTGCGCTTGAGCTCGGCGTCGTGCACGGCCGTCGGGATCGACGCGTGCTTGACCGCGGCTTTCCAGCCCTTGGTCTGGAACCTCGGGTCCGTCGGGTCGGGGTGGTGATGCCTGGCCTGCTGCTGCAGGTGCGCGCCGGAAGCGGCGAAGCCCCCTGCGGCGGGGTTGTTGCCAACCCCGGCGAGAACCTGCCGCGTGACCTGCTGCTGCTCGGTCTCCTGGAGCGCCGCGTTGGCGGCGCGCCTGCGATACGTCGGGTGCGGGGTGGACGATTCCATCAGTCATCGCGACACGACCGGAGAAGGTGGGCTTCGGCGGCGAATCCCGGTGCGAATCCCTACCAGGTTGTTACCGGGGGGCGAATCCAACGAACCCCCGCCTTGGGTTGCGGATGCGAGGATCGACGCGACGCGAGGGGAAGGGACGTGATGATCGAATAGCGTACCTGAGCGGCTTCGATAGCTGCCTGAAGATGCGCATGACTTTCGCGGATGACGTGCGCGGCGTCCAGTGGTGACCCGCCGGAACCCTCACGTGCAAAAAGGTTCGGGAAAGCGGATTGCGTCAGCAAAAACGCCTTCGGATCCGAGGCATGAGGTTCAGTCTGCAAAATGTGAAGAACGAACACGTGCAATCCAATTTTTGGAAAAGGAACCGAAAAGCAACAATCCCACCAAACAAAGAGAGAGCCACGGAAGAGGAAGGCGCCACGACCGCGAACTTGATTCGCGACTCTCGACGCGCGCACGATCGATCGCGTTTCCGTGGATACGCCCCGTCCATCGCGGATCGCCCGATCCAACCTCATTCCACCGGGACCCGCGTCGCTCCCGCGTCGGGGTCGACCGCGCTCGATCGATTGATTGATTCCCTCGCCCGCCGCCGCGAGTCCCGCGCGCTTCGCGAACCGCCCGCGCGATGGCGAACGAGTTTTGGGTCGACCTTTGGGCGGGCTGGATCGCCGGCGCCGCATCCGTCCTCGCGGTCCAGCCCGTGGACACGACCCTGACCCGCATGCAGGCGACGCGTCTGGCGCCCGGCGTGGACGGGAGCGCGAGAGCGGCGCTTCGCATGGTGCTCGCCGAGGGGGGCGCGCGCGCTCTGTGGCGCGGAGCCGCGCCGATGACCGCGGTGATACCGGCGCAGAACGCGCTTCTCTTCGCGGGGTACGGCGCGGGCGAGCGGTGGGCGTCGCGCAGGACTCCCAAGGACGGTTCGGCCGCGGACGCGTCGCATTCCAATCAGTCGTCGTCGTCGCTGCTCCCCGTCTTTTGCGGCGGCGTCGTCGGCGGCGTCCTCCAGTCCTTCGTCGTCTCCCCGTTCGAGCTCGTCAAGATCAGGCAGCAGGCCTCGGGCGGGGCGGTGACCCTCGCGGTGTCCACCCTCGCCGGTAACCTCGGCCGCGTGGGGCTGGCCACGAGGGGTTTGGGCGCGACGCTGCTGAGGGACGGAGCGCCGCACGGCGTTTGGTTCGCCGCGTACGAGTGGTCCAAGCGTCGGATGGCGGGCGGGTGCGTCTCGAGAGACGAGCACGAGTCGGGGCCCACGGCGACGAGCCCCACGGCGACGGACGCGGCGGTGCCGGTGTGCGCCGGGGCGTTCGCGGCGGCGGTGGCGTGGGGGGTGGGCTACCCCGCGGACCTGGTCAAGACGAGGGTGCAGGCGCAGGCGGCGAAAAACCTGGGCGCGCCGGGTTTGGCGGAGACGTGCGCGGCGATGCTTCGCGAGAGCGGCGGGGACGTCCTCAGGGCGTTCTACCGGGGGTTTGATCTCAAGCTGCTGAGGGCGGTGCCGGCGTCGGCGGTGTCGTTCTTCGCGTACGAGGAGGCGCGCCGGTGGTTGGAGCGAGAGTGAAAAACCAAACACTTTTTGGCACCCTGGCTGGACCGACGACCGTTGGTTAGTCTCATAAAACGTTGAAAGTCACACGAAGATACGAGTCAAAGCGCAGACGAAATCGACGTTTTTTGAGACGACCTTAGCCGAACCCCACTCCGAACCCCTCGAATTGACGGTCTAAAGTGCTCAGGGTCCGTCACGATGGAGAGGGGGTCGGGAAAATTTCTTCCCGAAAAGTCCATTCGTGTTTGACGACACCGGAGTTTTGGGAGTAAAAGTGCGATTTCCCCCACTCGTTGCCGATTGAAATCTCCTGGAGCCCGCCCTCACCGAACACGCTGTCATGACAATCGGGAATTTTATCCTGATTGTTTTTCGCTCTTTTTAAAGACTAAAGCCACATACGAGGGCATCGAACGTTTTCACGTGTCATGCCGCGATTACGTCGCTTTGGCGCGCGAAAGGTCGCGGATTGGCGTTTATCAACTGTCTTGAAGTTGCGTGGTGAACGAATCGATGAGTGACGTCACCACAATACGCAGCGTCGCGAAGACATTGAGATGTCTCGCTACACCATGTGCGCGCTTATGCTCGGCGCGGCCGTGGCCCTCGCGGTCACCGGCGGCGCCGATGCCGCTTGCATGAGCCAAAAGGACAACGACGACTTCTTCGTGCGTCCCCGATAATTGATTTAACCGACAGTCCATCCCCCCCTTCGTAAGCGAAGCCTGACTCGAACGTTCCGCTGACGATGTCCCTTCCCGTCCGTATCCTTCACATCAGGCCGGTCTCGCTGGCGCACCCATCCCTCTCGCGAATTCTTGCTGCCAGATGGATGTCTGCGGCATCCCTTGCCCCGCCGCGCACGCTAAGCCCGCCAGCGGGTTCGGCGTGGGCATCGGCATCATGATTGCCTTTTTCTGCGCGATCGGCCTCGGCGCCTTCTACTTCGTCGGCGGCAAGGCTGAGAACTTCTTCGTCGCCGGCAGGTCCCTTCCCCTCTTCGTTGTCACCCTCACCCTCGCGTCGCAGTCCATCGACAGCAACGCGCTCCTGGGTAACGCCGACCTCTCCTACAAGTACCACTTCTACGACGGGGCGGTCCTCCCCATCGGCCTTGGACTCTCGCTCATCCTCAACGGCATCTTCCTCGCGCACAAGGTGAACGAAGAGCTCGTCCTCACCCTCCCGGACATCTACGGCAAGAAGTACGGCAAGGTTGTGGAGATCTGCACCTCCATCTGCACCTGCTGCTCCTTCCTCTGCCTCCTCGCGGGTAACCTCGTGGGCATGAGCGTCATCCTCGCGTACATCTTCGACATCTCCGAGGTGGGCGCCGTGTTCCTCTCCGGCATCATCTGCCTCGCCTACACCGCCTGCGGTGGTCTCTTCTCCGTCGCCTACACCGACGTCGTCCAGGCGGCTATCGGCATGATCGGCTGCCTCTCGGTCGCCTACTGGCTCATCAACAACGCCAAGGAGGAGGCTCCCCCTCCCTCCATCGGCATGCCCAAGGCTCCTGCCTACACAACCGTCACCAGCGGTACCGTCGCCAACCAGGACATCGGTTTCTACGTGTACCCCGACGCCGCCACCGCCGCGATGTACGACGCCGTCGACTGCGAGTTCACCGCCGGCGAAAAGTGCTACAACACCGCCAAGTGGTGCCCCACTGACGACAACTGCGTCGCCGACAACGGCGCCTACCCCATCGGCGACAAGCGCATCTTCGAGAACCAGATGACCGATCCGGCGGCTCTCACGCCGTTCCCCAACGCCATCTTCTTCAACTGGGCCACCATCTTCGTGCTCGGCTTCGGCAACCTCGCCGCGCTCGACTTCCAGGCGAGGTGCATGGCGGCCAAGACGCCGCTTCAGGCTCGCATCGGCTGCATCCTCGGCGGCTTGCTCACCTTCTTCGTCGGCATCCCCTTCGCGTACCTCGGCGCCATCACCAGGTTCTACTACGGCCCCGACTCCAAGTACGCCGAGTTCGAGGCGGACACCTGCTCCACGATCCTGGACCTGCCCTCGTGCGCGGCGTGGAAACCCGACCCCCAGGCTTTCATCAAGCTGCTCACCACCGAGCCCCCCGCGTTCCTCGGCGGCTGGGGCCTCCTCGGCATCGTCGCCGCGTCCATGTCCACCTCCGACGGAGCCATCCTCGCGCTGGGCACCGTGTTCTCCCACAACGTCGTGCGCCACTTCGTCGAGTTCGACGACAAGAAGCTCCTCATGATCTCGCGCATCGCCACCGTTCCCTTCGCCTTCATCGCCATGGCCATCGCCTCGGCGTACAAGAGCGATCACCCCTCGGGCGCCACCGGCTACCTGCTCATCGTCGCGTTCGACATTGTGCTCGCGGGCTGCATCGTGCCCCTGTTCGCGGCCTTCTACTGGCCTTTCGGCAAGCCTAGCCCCAGCGCGGCGCTCTTCGCCGTCGTCGGCGGTACCCTCCTCCGCGTCATCCTCGAGTTCAGCCTGCCCAAGGATGGCTGGCTCCTCCTCCCCTACAACAAGAAGGAGTTCTACGACTACGGCACCCCCGTGAAAGACCAGGGTACCTTTTACCCCACCTGGTTCGATGTACCCGATGACGAGAAGTGGACCCCTTCGTCGTGCCCGCAGACGAAGTTCGAGGACTACACCGGCGTCGACTCGCTCGCGTCCCCCCTGTTCTCCCTCGTTCTTTTCCTCCTCGTCTCTGGCATTGAGACGGTGAAGGGGTCGCCCCTGCTCGACTTCGGCGAGTGGTCCGTGCCTTACAACAAGAAGATCAACGAAGATAACGCCGAAGCAATGACCAAGGCACCTTCACGGGCATGAGCTGTCGATTATTATTCGACACGGTTGAAAGAGACCGCTCCTTGTTCATCCTGTAAGACGTATCCCCTGGCATCAACCCGGGGCTTTTAATAACACTGTCAAAATTTTCCGACACCATCACTGTGGTCTGCCCATTCGTGACAGCATTTTATCTGCGGCGCTGGAGATATTTGTCCAAAAAGTGCATTCCCACGTCGCGCGCCAGCTGCTCCCGAGCGACTGATATCCGCCCCCCCTTGACCGTCATCCTCGCATCATGGCGACCGTCCTCGCGCGTTGCGCGTTTCCCATCAGGCGCGTCCTCCCAGACCGTGCCTCCTCCCCCAGACCGGATCGCATTTCCCGCTTACCCCGATTTGGCCCCAAAAAGCGTCGTGAGGCTAACAACACCGCCACCGGGCTTCTCGCAGGCGCTCCGAGCCCCCTGCGCGCCGTATGCGCCGCTCTGCGGTGTTTTCCAGGGCGATGTACGCCCCTGGCAACATGGGCAACGAGTCCGCGGCTCCCACATCAGACACCGACGAGTGGAATCCCATCGTCGATCCCCTCGGCTCGGATTTCACATCCAACGCGGTGCCCGCCGTGATGAAGGGCAAGGATCCGCGGTGCGTGCGCTTCGGCTTTCCCAAGGGATCGCTTCAGAAGTCCACCGAGGAGTTGTTCGCCCGCGCGGGTCTGCCCGTGAAGGTGAAGGATCGGAACTACTTCCCCACCGTCGAGGACGACGGCCTCAGCCTCGTCCTCTTCCGATCGCAGGAGATCCCTCGCTACGTCGCGGACGGCGTCCTCGACGCCGGCATCTGCGGGCGCGATTGGATCGTCGAGAACGGCTCCGACGTCGTCGAGGTTGCCGAGCTTAAGTACTCCAAGGCGACGTCGAACCCCGCCAGGTGGGTCGTGGCGGTCCCGGAGGACTCGCCCGTGGAAACCGCGCGGGACCTCGAGGGAACGCTCATAGCGTCCGAACTCGTGCACACCACCGAGCGGTTCTTCCTCGACAGGGGGATCCAGGGCGTGAAGGTTGAGTACTCGTGGGGTGCGACGGAGGTGAAGGCGTCGCTCCCCGGCGTCGGCGCCATCGTCGACATCACCGAGACTGGCAGCTCCCTCCGCGCCAACAAGCTCCGCGAGGTTGCGACGATTCTCGAATCGACCACCCGCCTGATCGCCAACAAGGACGCGTGGAAGGACCCCATCAAGCGCGCCAGGATCGAGGACCTCGCTCTTCTACTCCAGGGCGCCATCGACGGCAAGAAGAAGGTCGGGCTCAAGATGAACCTGCCCACGGCGTCGGTTCCCGAGCTCAGCGCTCAGCTCCCGAGCGAAAAGTCCCCGACGGTGTCGCCGCTTCTGGACAACGATTACTGCGCCGTGGAGGTGGTGGTGGACGAGGGAACCGCGAAGGACCTCGTGCCGCTGGTGCGACGCATGGGAGCCACCGGCATCGCGACGTATCCGATCAACCTGTCCATTCACTGATAGGAACTGATGAGCGAGAGCGGCGGCTGCGACTGGATTTTCTAATTTTATGACAAAATCGTTCCATCTCACGGGAACCCCCCGTCGTCCCCGTCCCCGACCTCCCCGTCCAGCAGCGGTCGTCGCGTCTCCGCCGACGTCGCCTCCGAAGAACTCCCCCTCGCGCGCGCGTCGGCGACGAGCGCTGAGCCGAGCGTGACCGCGCCCGCGGCTAAAAAGCCGGCGCACGACGCGGGCACCGTCCACGCCTCCTCTCCGCTCTCGGCGTACCATCTCGCCGCGAGGAACGGCCCTACCCCCGCCCCCGTCGCCGCGCCGAGCTCGAAGAGCGCCTGACGCAAGCCCGTGAGCGGGAACATGCGCGAACCCTGCGCTATGCCGTTCGGAAACAGCCCCGCCGTGCCGGCGCCGACGATACCCGTCAGCGTCCACAGCGCCCAGCCCGACGCGCGACCGCCGGGCCCAGACCAGTACGTCGCGAGCGTCGCCAGCGCGCTCAGCGCCGCGACGTGCGACCACGCGAGCGCCGTGAGCGGGCGTAGGTCCGGGATCAGCCCCAGCGCGAACCTGGTGGCGGTGAAACACGCCCAAAAGGTGGACGTGAGCGCAGCCGCGGTGGGCACGGAGAGCCCGTCTCGCGCTCGAGCCACGGTGAATATCCACGACCCGAACGTCACCTCCCCGGCCACGTTCAACGCCATGTAAGCCACCATCGGCACCAGGACGGTCAGAGGCGCGGCCGCTGACGCGTCGACTCGACCTCGATCCCGTTCCCCGATCGTCCGACTCGTCGACTCGACCTCGATCCCGTCCCCCGCCGGGACGGGAATCTCATCCCCGAGCTCATCCCCGACGATCCGGGGCCCACCACCGTTCCGCCCGTTCCGCCCGTCGTCGTCCCCGTCGTCGTCCCCGTCGTCCGCGCGCTCCGCCGGCGTCTTGGCGACGGACGCGACGAGCGCCAACGCGACGTAGCACGCGGCGCACGCGGCGAACGTTGCGTCGAACCCCTCCCCGTGGACCGGCATGGACGCGTCGAGCGCCGCGAACGCGAGGGGCGCGACGATGGACGCGAGCCCGAAGGCGCCCATGGTGAAGTTGAGGGCCGCCGCGCATCGCTCGTGGAACACGCGGACGAGGCAGACGCGGATGGATACGCCAATCATGGGCAGCGTCGCGCCCTGCGCCACCGCGAGCGCGTTGACCTGCCAGATCGCGGTGCAGAGCGGCATGGCGCCGACAGAGAGGGCCCTCAGGACGCATCCCGCCGCGAACACCGCGTGAGGGTCCACCCTGTCGAGGAGCAAGCCCGTGGGGATCGCGAAAACACCCCCCGAAACCCCCCCGATGCCTAGATACGTCCCCAAGGAGGCCGGAGAGGAGGCTCCGACACGCGTCGCCAGCTCCGGTATGATGGGTCCACGGAGACTGATGAAGAGGCCGTTGCTGAAGCTCCCGAAGGTGTAGAGGTAGAGGTACGGGTTGGACAGCATGTGCGCGGGGGAGGATGAGGCCATCGCCACGTTTCCCTCCTCCGGGTACCGCGTACCCGCTGTGGCGGAAGGAAGGTCGGGAAACCTCTCGGAGTTTTGGATTGTTCCAATTCAGCTTTGTGGTTTTGACAGGGCGAGGCGTTGACGGGGCGTCGACAAGAGGCGCGCGCGGACGAGTGACGTGTGTGTAATCTTGGGTGATATAAAATGGACCTCCGCGGCGCCTCGATCGCCGCGGGTGCGGTGCCTTACGGTAAACAGAATTTTAATCCCGGTTGTTCGAGGTTATGTACACGTCGCGCTCGGCGACGGCGTTTTTCATCTTTTTTTTGTCATCCATCCTTCCATCCATCCATCCGTCTCCTTCTCCTCGGATTACCTCTCGACGCCCGCGAGGGTCCGGCGGGTTAGCGCCTGCCCCTCCTCGCACCGTAGGCCGCGCCGCCACCGCTGGGGCGGTTGAGGTCGTGCGCCGGGGTGAACATGTTTCCGCCAGCCATGGACCCGCGACGGGGCGTCTTCTCCGCGGGCATGCCAAAGGCACCCTTGGCGGCGCGAGGCTTGGACGCGCCACCCGAGGGCGCCGCCGCGAGGGCCGGCGCGCCGCCCCTGCGAATGCCCGGGAGCTTGTCGCCGCCGCGACCGGATTGGTAGTTGGTGCGATGACGCTCGAGGTGGAAGTCGATGGCGCCGCGGAGCTCCAGGCCCTTCTCGCGGCCGATGTAGAGCTTCTCAACCAGGTGGTCCATCTTCTCCTTGGTGATGTCGAGCTCGCGCTTGCGCTCCATCACCTCATCCTTGGCCAGGCTGACGGCGTTGGCGGCGGCGTCCGCCTGGGACTTCCACCTCATCATCTCGTTACCCATGGAGTTGGTGCGCTGCTCGAGTTCCTCCCTGAGACGGTCAATCTCCGACGCGAGTCGGCTCACCTTGGCGTTGTGCTCCGCCTCGAGCTTGAGCCTGGCGACGGTTTCCTCCTGGCGGATCGCCTCCTCGGCTCGGGCCAGGGCGTCGGCGGAGCGCGCAGCCTCCTGGCGCGCCTCCTCGATCTCCTGCTGGATCTTGGCCTTCTCCGCCTGGAGGTTACCCTGCTCGGCGGAGAGCGCAGCCTTGAGCGCGGCGTTGCGCTGCTGCTCGTGGGACAGATTCTGGAGATCCGCCAGCGCCTGCTCCTTGAGCTCCTGCTCATCCGCGAGCCTGTTGTTCGCCTCCTCGAGCAGCTCCTCGACGCGGAACTTTTCAGCCTGGGACTTCTTGAGCTGACCCTCGAGGCTCGCCATGATCCCTTGGATCTCCTCCGTCATCTGCGCCTCCGCGTTGAGCTGCTGCTCCGTCGCGTCCAGGCGGTCCTGAAGCTCGGCGATGCGGCTGGCGGCGTCCTCCTCCATCTTGGCCGCCGCGCCGAAATCGTCAACCTCGCCCCCCGGGGAGCCCGGCTCGCCGGCGCCCTCGCCGATGGACTTGAGCGCCTCGGGGTCCGCGCCGTCGGGGGACGCGGGTTCGGGCACGGCAGCCTCGGGGGACGCGGGCGCCGCCGTCTTCTTCGCCTCCGTCACCGCCTCGCCGGAATCCGCCTGATCGGCGTCGTCGACGTCGTCGTCGGGGTGGGCGTCGACCGCCTCGGAGACGGGCTCGCCGGTGGGCTCGGGCTCGGTCATCGCCTCCTCGCCCTCGGGAGCGTCGGCGGCGGTCTGCGACGGGGAAGGGAACGGGGAGCGGGGGGCGGCGGCGTCAGTCGGTCGATTTGTGGATTGATTTTTCAGTCTGTCGGTCGTCTCTCGTCGAGTCGAGGGTCTCTCCCGGCCGGGAGGCGGGCGGGCGAAGGCGTCGGATCGGGCCGCGGGCGCGCGCCGCGCGCGGGGACCGAGGCGCGGGGGTGTGCCCCCGGGCTCGATTCGCGGCTCGCGATCGAGACCCACGCGCCCCGCGGGTCGGGCGCGATCCATCGCGGCGGCGTCCCCGCGGCGATCGCGCGAGCGCCCGCGTGAGGTGCGGATTCACGCGAGGGCCGCGCGTTGACCAAAACGGGATGGCGCAGCAAAACTCACCTCGTCGGACGGCGCGTCGACGGACTCGGAGACGGGGCCGGCCGTCTCTTCGGCGGTAACCTCGGGTTCGGTCATGGGCTGTGGGTCGAGGGATCGGGGAGGCGGGCGGGGTTCGCGTCAGCGTCTCGCGTCCGCGCGTTCGATCGGGCGGGCGGGAAGAATCGGGCAGAATCGCGTCGGGCGATAGAATTGGAGCGGGATGCGTGTCCCGGACGGGTCCCGTCGCGAACGCGCGGGTTCGGACCGGGCGAGGACGCGTAGCGCGGCGACGAAGGACGCATTCGGTGGAAAGGATGGGTTGATCGGGTCGGCGCGCTCACCTCCTCGCCCGCGACCTCTTGCTCGGCTTCAGACATGACGGCGTAGGCGGTGCTGCTTTGGTATCAGTCCAAAATTGGGACGTCCAATTGTCCTGGGGAAGAGAGCGCGCGGTGTCGTTGACTTCTCGCTCTGGGCTCGTTACCGCGCCTGCGTGAAGAACACGAGGCTGGTGCGTGAGCTGGTCGTGCGTTCGCGACGGAGCCGGTGTTCGGCTGAGCGCTCGCGCGTGCGTTTTGTGGCCCGCACCCTGGGCTTCCGTGGAAATTATCAGGTATCGCGCGGCTCGCTTCGCTTGCCAAGCAAAAACCAATCAAGAAAAATGAAAGGATCTGACCAAAAACCCATACGAGATCATCATCACGCGATCACAGGACCAAAAGCGTTGACTTCCAAATTAGGGATTTAGGGATCGGCGGCAGATGGTTCGCAGATCAAGCGAGAAACAATGGCTGGGAGAAAAAAGCGTCTCGGGAACGTCGTCTTGTGGGGGAGTTGGAATTCTCTAATCTTAGCGGTGCCCACCACTGAGGCCAGCGCACGACACTCGTTTGAGAGTCCGTCGCGATGGGCGCGACGTCCTACGAGAAGGTCCGCGGGGGTAAGTTCAGCTTCAAGGGCGGAGGCGATCTCTCGGTCAAGTCGGAGAAGAAGCGGAAGAAGGAGAAGAAGAAGGCCAAGGAGTTGGCTGCCGCGATGGAGGCGGCGAGGAAGGAGGGCGTCGTCGTGGGGCAAGGGATCGGCGGGGACCCGGGCGGCGACGCCAAGGGGACGTACGAGGAGCTGTTTCCGTACGAGGTGAAGCGGCAGCAGGAGGGCAAGGGCAGGACCCAGTGCTGGGGCACCAACTACAGGGCCGCGCCCGAGATCCTGCACGGGTACTCGGAGAGCTGGAAGAACAAGAAGTCGCACGAGATGTCGGTGGAGGAGCGCCTGGACCTGCGGTGCGGCGGCAAGGCGGACAAGTTCTGCAAGTGACGCGAGTGCCGGTGGATAGACGCGGATACGTAGAGCGAGAACGGTGACTCTTCCGTTAACCTTAGTTGAAGATGCAGTTGCGATGATACAGCGCGGCGAAACGACGCGGGGACGGAACGAATCGTGCTCGCCCCTTCGGCTCTCTCTCCCGCCTCGTAATTCTCACTTTTGCGGCGCGACGGGGGCGACGGGAACGTCCATCGCCTGCCCCGGCGGCGCCTGGTACGACCCGCCCCCAATCCCGGCGGCGCCGCGCCCGTTCGCGTCGTAAGGGTACCTCGGCCTCCATCGCGTGGTGATCCCCCACCGCCTCAGGTGCCTCGTCTCCTGGCACGTCGCGCACGGCGCGCAGCAGAGGTAGAGGCAGAAATCTTCGATCTTCTCCTCGTCGCCCTCGCACAGGCACGAGAAGCACGAGCACATGCCGCAGTCGGTGCCTTTGATGTTGTGCCGCCTTCGCATCTTCTGCCTGTGCGTCATGCCGTACCACGCGAATAAGAGCTGGTTCGCGGTGGAGAGCGGCTGGACCGCGGGGCCCAAGGAGGGCGCGGTGGAGGCCACGAAACCCAGGAGGTTGGGCACCACGACGGTTAGCCCGCACACCCTGAGCAGCGCGGGGTGGAAATCCTCCGTCCCGGCGTCCGTCGCGTTCCACGCGAACAGCGATTGATAGCACCCGAGGGGGCAGCAACCCCACAGGCACACCTCGCAGTCCGAAAAGAAGTCGAGACAGCCGTCGGCCCACGGCACCGGCGGGTTCACGCCGCGCTCGGCGTCGCTGATGGCCTGATAGTTCCCCGGAGTCGACATGGCCGGAGTCGCGTGGGCGGGGTGCACGGTGGACTGGCGACGCGGCGCGACGGACGGGGGTAATTGGTTTTTCTTTCCGCGTTCAACACCCCCCGCCCGGGCAAGATTTCTCGTGGCGAGCGCGTGACGGTGATGATGAGAGTTTGGCCGTTTTTCGGCGGGGGCGCCACGCGATTCGGTGTCATCACGCACGCATCGATCGTCAACTACGCTCACGACTCGACCGCCGACACCGCCGGCGCACCGCCGGGGTCCACCGCGGGTCCCGCGACGCGCCCGTCGACCGCAGCTTCCGCCGGCCCGCGCGGGTCGCCCTCCGCCTTTCTCTTCCCCGCGGGCACCGACCCGACGACCGACCCGTTCGCCGCGCCGATCAGCCCCGGTCCCGCGTCGACCGCGTCCGTCCGCTCGGTCGTCGTTCCGTCCCCGTCGCCGGGTGCCGACTTTTCGTCCCCGGCCGACTTTTCGTCCCCGGCCGGCCCCGGCCCGGGCCCCGGCCCCGCCGGGGGCGCGCGCACGAGCGACGACACAAACGCGATCTGCTCCAAGTTGACGGGGTCCTTCTCGTGTCTCACCCTCGCCGGGTTCACGTCGACGTCCGCGGGTTCGTCGGGCGGCGCGTTCGAGGACGCCACCGTGCCCGTCACCGTCATCAGCTTCTCCACGGCGTGCACCTGTGAGGTGGGAGGGAACGAGGGGGGTAGGTTAAGCTCCCGGCGGTTCCCTCGGTTTTGGCGACTCGGTTTTGGCGACGTTTTGGCGATAAACGTTGAACGCGGGTGTGGGTTCATGGGGGTTCAAAGGGGGGGTCCCGGCGCGGTCGCCGAAACGCACCAGCTTCTCTATTTTCGCGTAGTACTCGCGCGGCGCCAGGAGCAGCTCGCACAGCCTCTGCGACGTGAACGGCGGCGCCGGCGCCGACGCCAAATCGTCGGCGAGACGATCCAACTTGGCAAACGAGTCCAACGCCGACGCATCCTCCGCTTTTAGCGGCCCGAGCTCCACCTCGGCGCTCCGGGATGCGAACTCTCTCATCGACGCGCGCATCAGCGCCACCATCGCCGGTCTCGTGACGTCCCAGGTGAACCTGCGTCGTTCGGGTCGAGGCGCGGTCGGGGTCAGAGATGGGGGTGCCCAGGTGTTTTGGACGGATGGGGTTGGATGTACGCGGGGAGGGAGACGGGCGGTCGGGGTGGGGCGGGGCGACGCGGGGCTCACCTGACGCATCCCGTCCGCGCGATCTCGACCTGCGAGGAAGGGGTGGACGGCGATGAGGAGGTCAGCGCGAGCGGGAGGGCGTCGAGCGCGGCGCACTGCGGGGACGGAGCGCGCGGGGACGGAGCGCACTGCACGTCAGCTGGAAAAATGCGATTGACCCGCCACGGCGCGGATCGACGCGAGCTTCCCCGGGCGGTTCGTACCATCGCGTCCCTCACGAGTCCCTCCACCTTCCTGTCGCTTTCGGGCAGCCTGCGATTGCGAGCGGGAGCGGGTCCGTGTCAGCGCGAGGAGGGGGTCGACGATCGTGCGGGTTGGTCAGCGAAGGCTGGCTAGGGCAACCGGGGGTTGCCGCGACTGGCGAGGGAGGTTCACCGGCGCGGAGTCGGGGAACACGCGGTGTCGACTCACGTCATGAACGCCCGGAGCGCCCTCAGAGTTTCATCGTGTGCGGGAGTCCCCGCCATCGTCTCGGTCGCCTGCGCGGGCCGGAGAGTGTTTCCCACTGCCAAATTCCGCGCCATCGTCCCGTCCAACGCTTTGAAAGTTTCACCCGCAGCTGGCCCGTCCCAGCGACACACGGGAAGGACGCGTCGAGGGTGCGATGGCGTCGGCGCCCGGCGTTGGAAGGGTGCGCGATCGATCTGGGGAAGGGTCGTTCGACGAGCTCCCTCGTCAGTCGTGCGCGCCGCCGCCGCCTCGGTTCCGCGATCCGGCTTGCTCCCCCTTCTTCTTTCAGGTGGACACGCCGATGGAGACGTCGAGGCCCGCCGGGCGGACATCTGAGGAGAGTGCGGCTACATCGACCGGTCCTCTCCGATCGATAAACCTCCTAACATCCCGATGCGACCACCCGGGCGCGTCCACATCCTTCAAGCGCGACGACACGGGTCTCGTCTCCTCAGCTTTGGCGATGCGTCACCGACCGGCGTCGTTACGTTTGGAGGACCTGGGCTTGCCGCCGTCCGTGGTCGAACGATTCGGCGAACGTGGCGTCAAGACGATGTACGCGTGGCAGCGTGGAGCCATAGATTCTGCCTCCGATGGGTCCAACCTGGTGTTCTGTGCGCCGACATCGGGCGGGAAGAGTCTGGTTGCGGAGGTTCTTCTCGTCAAGGCGCTGATGCGGCGCGGACGACAGGGACGGGCCCTGTTCGTCCTTCCCTTCCACTCGCTCGTCAACGAGAAGTCCAAAGACCTCGAGAAGATACTCGCGCCCATGTACAGAAAGCGAACGCCGGGAGATGGCCGCTCGCCCGTCGCGGTCCGCGCATTCGCGGGCGAGACCGAAGGCGCGCCGCTCGCTCGCCCCCTCGGCTGTCCGGGGCGGAACGAGATCGTGGCGGTGACGACCATCGAGAAGGCGTCGGTGACGATATCGCGCCTGGCGGAGGAGGGTAGGCTCGGAGAGCTGTGCGCGGTCGTGGTGGACGAACTTCACCTCGTCGGGGAGGAGGGACGCGGAGGCACCCTCGAGTCGATGCTCGCCAAGCTCAGGTTCGCCGACAGACGCGGCGCGTGCGGGGAGAGGGGAAATTCACAGATTGTGGCGATGAGCGCCACGGTGTCGCACGAGTCGCTGGAGCGGCTCGCGGGTTGGCTGGACGCGCGTCTGTTCATCACCAACTACAGGCCCGTGGAGCTGAATGAACACGTCGTGAATCACGGCGGCGAGGTTTTCCTGAAGCGGGCTGGCGGAAAGGAAAGGACGGGGACGGGGACAGGGACAGGGACAGGGACAGGGACAGGGACGGGGACGGGAAACGACAAGGAAAACGACGGCCCGGGGATGCGAGGACCTCCCGGACCCTTCGAGGGACTCTTCGAGAAGAAGGAATGCGCGGTGCCCCTTCACCTCATACGGGCGTCGGAGATCAAGTCCGGCGCCGACCAGACGGCGGGAGCGCTCGCGGCTGAGACTGCCGTCCGAGGTCATTCGTGCCTCATCTTCTGCCCGTCGCGGAAGAGGACGAGGACCCTGGCGGTTCAGCTCGCGCGCGCGTTCGAAACAGCCGTGCCCTCACCGCGCCGGGAGGTGGCGTCCGCGCGGGACGGACTGGCTCGCGCGCTGGTGTACGCGGCCGAGGGTCGACCGGATCGGGACCTGGTCGAGTGCTGCAGGCGCGGCTTGGGGTTTCACCACGCGCACCTGAGCAAACGGGAGAAGGACCTGGTAGAGGACGCGTTCAGGCGAGGGACGCTGCACACGCTGACGTGTACCACCACCCTCGCGGCGGGGGTCAACTTACCGGCTCGCAGGGTCGTCATCTTGGAGGGCGTCCGCGGAAACTCCGCCTCGACGTATCGGCAGATGGCGGGGCGAGCGGGACGCGCCGGTCAGTCCGACGTGGGGGAGTCTTTCGTCATCCCGGCGGAGAGGGCCAACGGGCCGGGCGACAAGATGGCGGCGGACGCCGCTTTCAACGTCGCGTTCGCGACCGTGGTATCCCGCCTTCCCGCGCTTCGAAGCCAGCTGCTACCGCCCGGGGATGGCGACGACGAGGTCAACGAGGCCGTCGCGGGCCTCGTCCTCCAGTGCATCGCGGCGGGAACTCTTCGGACCGGAAAAGACGGGTTCGACCTCCTGATGAGCACGTTCGCGTGGAGCGTACCGTCGCATCGGCCGAGACTCGTCGCCGCGCTGAAGGCGGCGCTCGAGCACCTCCGCCATCTCGGGCACGTGGAGACCCGGTGGGTGGATACAAACGTGGATACAAACGTGGATAAAAACGTGGATAAACACGCGGAGTGGGCGCCGACGCTCGCCGGGCGCGCGTCGCATCGCAGCGCGCTTCCACTGAGCCACG
>Ga0181573_10001418_pt1 | contig 23627 bp, 12 predicted proteins | sample 101ome_25_FD_148643 | JGI IMG/M metagenome (GOLD analysis project Ga0181573, IMG submission 148643) | Coastal salt marsh microbial communities from the Groves Creek Marsh, Skidaway Island, Georgia - 101409BT metaG (spades assembly) | ecosystem: Environmental > Aquatic > Marine > Intertidal zone...
CGAGCGAGCGCTTCCGGGGTGGGTGGAGGTGTGGGTGGAGGCGGAACGCCGGGCGCTTTTCGGTGGCGAGCCTTTTCCACCACCGGATTGGCCTGACACTGGTTTCTCAGTCACACACGGCCTCAGCCTCAGGTTGGTGCGCTTTTCGACCTGACAAGTAAGCGAATGGATATATTGACGGCCGGTAAAGAGCGCCCGGTAACGCGCCGCGACGGTCATCTCGCCGCACACAAAGGTTGATTCACTCAACCGCACCTTCCTCCACCATGTCTTCCGCCATGGCAACCCAGCAGTTCACCGCCAACGTGCTCCGCACCGGCGCTCGCAACGCCCGCAAGGCTCCCCGTGCGGCCTCTCGCATGACCGTCCGCGCGGCGCAGACCGATCTGACCCTTCCCATCGACCTCCGCGGTGAGTGCCCGTTCCGAACACCGGTTGTCGTTCCGCGACCGATGCGGCGTCCGTCGCCGACTCGAATATCCCCCCGCATCGACGCGCGATCGATACGCAGCCGTCTTCGGTCGCTCGCGACGAGGCGGCGACGTATCGGAGCCCGCTCGGGGCAGGCGGGAAATTTCCACCCTACGCCCTCAAAACGACGCCATAAATCGTTATCGATCCTCTGACCTCTCTTTTCCCCGTTCGTCCTCATCGACAGGCAAGAAGGCTTTCGTCGCCGGCGTTGCCGACGACCAGGGCTTCGGCTGGGCCATCTCCAAGTGCCTCGCGCAGGCCGGCTGCGAGGTCATCCTCGGCACCTGGGTCCCCGCGCTGAACATCTTCGAGACGTCCCTCCGCCGCGGCAAGTTCGACGAGTCCCGCAAGCTCTCCGACGGCTCCCTCATGGAGTTCGCCAAGGTGTACCCGATGGACGCCGTCTTCGACACCTACGACGACGTCCCCGAGGAGATCCGCACCAACAAGCGCTACGCCGGCAACGAGAAGTGGACCGTCGCGGAGTGCGCCGAGCAGGTTGAGAAGGATTTCGGCAAGATCGACATCCTCGTGCACTCGCTCGCCAACGGCCCGGAGGTGGCGAAGCCCCTCCTCGAGACCTCCCGCAACGGCTACCTCGCGGCCCTCTCCGCCTCCTCCTACTCTAAGGTGTCCATGCTCCAGCGCTTCGGCCCCATCATGAACAAGGGCGGCGCCGCCATCTCGCTCACCTACCTCGCGTCCGAGCGCATCATCCCGGGCTACGGCGGCGGTATGTCCTCCGCCAAGGCGGCGCTGGAGTCCGACACCCAGGTTCTCGCCTACGAGGCCGGGCGCAAGTGGGGCATCCGCGTCAACACCATCTCCGCGGGTCCCCTCGGCTCCCGCGCGGCCAAGGCGATCGGTTTCATCGACGACATGATCAACTACTCCCTCACCAACGCGCCCCTCTCGGAGAAGCCGCTCACCGCCATGGAGATTGGCCAGACCGCCGCGTTCCTCTGCTCCCCCCTCGCGTCCGGTATCACCGGCTCTTGCATCTACGTCGACAACGGCCTCCACGCCATGGGTCTCGCCACCGATGCCAAGTCCCTCGAGCGCTCCGATTAAGCTATTACACACACGGTTGAGGCGTTTAGAGAGGCTAGCATTGACAAAATAATACCATAGGACCCATTCTTTCACAACCATGGCCGGCGCGACGGTCCAGGTGGCTCGAATATCTCAAGAAGCGCGTGATGAGAGAACGAGACTCAATCGCTGTGAGCCTCAAATCGACAAAAATCTGCCCCAGCCTGTCTCGATGCGCTCTCTGCTCCAGAAAAATTTCACGATTTGCCTGTTTGGCCCTCTACCGGAGGTCATTAACCCATACGGAGCGCGTCCTCGAAAATCAGTGGCGAGGGATTTCTCTGCCGTGATGAGCCGCCGCTGTGAGGAGGAAGTTTTATCTCCAACCCCCGAGCGACACTCTTAGCGTCGCTCAGACGAGTGCCTAGTCCGCACCGCGTCCGCCGCTAGCCCACGAAGTCCTCCCCAAGGGCTCTCGTACATGCTCTTTGTGACTCTGCTACGAGGACGCGCTGGTAAACAGCTCACCCACCTCAAGACTCTCGATTTCCTCAGGCTGTACAAGCCCAGACAGGAGGTCGCCGTCCCCAACAACGCAGCGAACCGCGGCCAGATCGAAAAGGTGCGCGCCCCGAACCCGCCTGTGCCGTCTCGTGGAGTTGTTTGGAGTGGCGATGTCGCGTCCGCGTGACGTGCGCGCGCGTCTCGGACGTGCGCGGCGCCCCGCGGCGCGAACGCGTCCCACGTTTTTCTCCGCTCGCCAACTCATCTGCGTCCGGCCAGCGTGCTGAAGCGTCGCCGCCCCTCCCCGCGCAGGTCAAGCACCTCGTGTCCGTGGAAACGGCACAGCAACGAACCGAACGCCTCGCCGCTCTCGAGAAGAAGCTCGCCTGGCGCCCCCCCATTGAAGTGAAGCACTAAGCAGCCTTCAAGACGAGACATGTTCGCCGTCGGTGCCACTCCGGTCACCGCAGTCGTGCCCGCAAAGCTCGGGCGCTCGAAAACCAACTCCCTCCGCCGCGCGGCACGCTCCCGCGTCGTCGTCAACGTGGTCGCCCCTCAGATGCCGTCCACTTCGAACAGGTGAACCTTCCGCCCGTCTTCCCTCGTTCGCGCCGCCGTCGTCGCGCGACGCTCGCCCGGACCATTGCCCTAAAGCGCACGCCTCGTCGCTTTTTCAAAAGCCATAAATATCTGACCCGACAGTCACCCGCCTCGACTCGAGCAGGGAACCCTCCGAGGACGTCATCGACCTCCTCCGCACCGCCACCGGCGTATGCTTTGACGTCGACAGCACCGTGTGCACCGACGAGGGCATCGACGAGCTCGCCGCCTTCCTCGGCAAGGGCGAGGAGGTGGCCGAGATGACCAACAAGGCGATGGGCGGCGGCGTCGGCTTTCGCGAGGCGCTCGAGATGCGCCTGTCCGTGATGCAGCCCACCAAGCAGAGCGTGGAGACGTACCTCGCCAACAACGAGCCGAAGATCTCCCCGGGGGTTCCCGAGCTCTTCGACGCGCTGCGCGCCAACGGCAAGACCGTCTACCTCGTCTCCGGGGGCTTCCGGCAGATGATCGCGCCCGTCGCGGCGCGGCTGGGCGTCCCGCCCGAGAACATCTTCGCGAACAACATCCTGTTCAATGAGGACGGATCGTACAAGTCGTTCGACCCGGAAGAGTTCACCAGCAAGGCTGGGGGTAAGGCTGAGGCCGTGAAGCACATCAAGGCGAAGTTTGGGCACGGGACGATGGCGATGGTTGGCGACGGCGCGACTGATCTGGAGTCGAGGGCGCCGGGCGGCGCGGATGTCTTCGTCGGGTACGGCGGCGTGCAGCAGCGGGCGGCGGTGATGGACGGCGCCGACTGGTTCGTCACGGATTTCGACAAGTTCACGGAGGTTGTCGACTCCAAGTGAGTCGAGCCGCGTCGTGAGTCTCGCGACTCGTTCGCCGGGGCGCGGCGCTGTTGATAGTGCGGGCCCTCCATATTTCTGATTCAAATGTGCAAAAGAGATTCGGATCCTCGGTAAATACGCAAATTCAGCGCGACGGCGCACCACGCCGCGGTCCAACGAGGGCGAGGTGCCTGGGGTAAAACACATACGTAGGGAAGTCCTTACAAAGTGGCTAAAAACTAAATTCCAGAATGGCGCCCGCGTATACCCGGAGCTATAATAATCCAATCCATAACGCGTCCGTAGCCAACTTAACACCTTACAATGAATAAGTTGAAACACTCTCTCGAAGTTCATCAAGAGGATACACTGTGGTTTGACCCTTACATGTCGAAATCCATCGAGTACTTGACCTTGAGGGTCACGTTATCGGCGGAGAGCGAGGGCGCGGTGAGGTCAGCGATGGGAACCTCCAGGGTGAACTGGTCCTTGGCGAGCTCAACCTTGGCGGACTTGTCGTCCTTGACCTCCACGGTCGCCTTCACACCCTCGGGGAGCGGGTAGGCCACCTTGGCGGAGGCGCCCTTGCTCTTCTTGCCCTCGACGTCGATGTCCGCCTTGAGGGTGACCGTCGCCTTGTCAACCTTACCGCTGACCTCCACGGTGGCGGTGTTGTTGCCGGTGGAGTAGTCGAGCTTGGGGGTGAAACCGCTGATGGCGGGGGCGGTGACGCCGAGCTTGACGACGTGGGAGTTGGACGGGGAGTTGTCCTTCGCGGCGGAGGTGTTGCCCTGGGGGATGAGCTCCGCCTTGACGTCGTAGGACTGGTCGGCGACGTCCACGGATTTGGCGATCTTGAGGCGGGGAACGAACTGCTTCTTGGGTATGAGCTGAAGGTTGTCGAGGAAGACGGTGATGCCATCCTTGGAAGCCTCGGCGTTCATCGCGGGGATCTCGGCGGAGAAGTCGGAGAGGCCGGACTTGGTGAGCTCGGGCACCGCGGGCTCGGCGGTGGCCTTGATCTTCCAACCCTCCACGGTCGTGGTGGTGGTCAGCTCGAAGGTGCCGAGCTTGGCCTTGGAGGTGCTGAGGTCGGTGCGGGTGTTGAGGGTAACGGCAGGCATTTTGCTTGTTTCTGCGTATGGAAGGTCGGGTCGGGCGTGGCACGTTCAGCTCCGGGTTCGGTCTCGTTGGTTCGGGAAAAACCCGCAACTCCCGGGCGTTTTCATCCCTAAGCGACGCGTCTCTTCGTAAAACGACGGTTCGCGCGCGACGCGAACTGGACGAACGCGTTCAGAGGCGATGCGAAGGGCACGAAGCGCGGGTCGAACGCGTTTCGGGTCGTACCGTGTGTGTTTGGAAGGTGGAAGGTGGCGTGCGCGTGAAGAAGTGGCGTGCGTGGTGAGTCGGATTGGCATTCTCCCAGTCAGAGAAAGTCCCCTTTGATCCGCGTTCGCCGCACCTGATTGGCCGATGGGTTGCTTTTTTGACCGCAGCGGCCCGTGACTCGACATTCACGGTTCACAGTTCGGCAACTTGAAGGCACGTTGCGGCTGGGTCGGCACAGTTGATGGATAAAAATTGTCGACCGGCCGCCGACGAAAAAAGCCCGAGGTCCGAGGTCCCAACTGCCCAAATCAACCTCGGGCAACCGCCAGTCAAGTCAGAGGTGACGACGGGGCGTCGGAGGGAACGAAGCGCCGGTCCTTTTTGGGAGACCGTTTCGCCGAGGAGGGGCGTCGGTTCACGTCCCCGGCGCGAGTGGTGAGCGTCGAGGGCATCCGAGGTGCGCCGCCAGGCTCGGATCCCGCGCGCGCCAACGCCTCCGCGTCGGCCGCCAATTCCCTCGAGGATCCCTAAACTTTGCCCGCCCTTCCTGTGCGAAACTTTCGAACTGGAAGACGTTTGCCCGCCCGAGAACAGCCGTGCGGTGTCTCGCGACGGGTCTCGCGGCACCGCGGACGAGCGATCGATCCGTCGTCGTCACGCGACATCGTTCCACCGCATCGCCGATCCCAGCGCACCGTGAACGGACTCTAACCGACCCCTCCTCGTCCTCGATCGCGTCGCAGGGACTCGGCGGCAGGACCGGCGCAAATCTCATCGGCGGGGGGAGGCCAACATGAGCGGCGCGGACGGCAGATCCTCGCCGGCTGGCCCGTCCGGGGCGGCGGGCGGCGACCAAGGGAACGGTCAGCCCAAGCACAACTTCAAGGTCATCTCCGGGTTCACGAAGTCGCAGATCGACCAGCTCCGGCAGCAGATCACGATCTTCAAGAAGATCAAAAAGGGCGAATACAACTTTGACTTCCCGGGCTACGTCCCCAGGTCCGCGACGCCGCAGCTGCGGGCTCACGATCGACCCGATCAATCCCAGTGGACGCATCAACACCACCAGCAAATGCAGCAGCAGCAGAGGCAGGGCGCGGGCCGGGGCGGCGCGCGGGGCAGGCAGCGGGAGACGGGACCCCGACCCGACGTCGTGCCCGCGAGGCCGCCCCCGCCCGACGTGTGCTCGCTGCCGTCCTGGTACAAACGGCCGCGCGGGCCCATATACGACCTCGCGGCGGGGTACGGCGGCATGGAGGAGGATACGAGCGCGGCGGTCAAGTACGGGTACAAGCCCGTCCCGTACGAGTGCGACGTTCGCGCCATGGTGGAGGACGAGGCCAACAGGCAGCTCGCGACGCGGCGGAAGCGCCGGCTCGCCGAGGTCCAAGCGCAACTCGCCGCGATAGAGGACGACACCACCCCGCACGCGTACCAACAACGACGCAGACTTCGCGTGGAGGAGAAGAAGCTGCGACTGGTGGAGCTCCAGGACAGCGTCAGGGCGAAGGTGGTGGCGGAGCAGCGCGAGCTGATGGAGCTGGGCGACAGGGCGTACAAAAAACTCATCAAGGAGGCGGAGAAGGCGAAGGAGCTCGCGGCGAAGCGCGACGTGAAGCGCGCGAAGGAGGAGAGGGAGGCGTACTTCAAGTCCCTCACCGTCTACCGCAGGAAGATCTCCGAGGCCTCGTCGGAGGCGAAGGAGCTCGTGGTGACGCGCAACCGGCAGGTGATGAAAGCGCACGAGAGGATGTCGCGGGATTGGATGCGGCGCCAGCGCGACGCGCTCGTCGCTTCGCAGGCTGCGGCCAAGGCGAAAGGGGGAGGCGACGGCACCGCGGACGCCGACTACCTCCGACGCGTGGAGGCGCTCAAGGCGAACGACATGGAGGCGTACAGGGAGCTCCTCGCCGAGGCGCAAGGGCGCGAGGGGGCCGTCTCCGCCGACGACAAGTACGCGTCGCTGCAAGAATTTTTGGAAAAGACTGAGGGATACCTGCAGCAGCTCGGCGGCAAGATCGCGGCGCTCAAGCTCACGCAGCAGCGCTCGGAGGCGGCGGCAGCGGCCGCGGCGGAGGCGGAGGCGGCAGGACTCACCGAGGAGGAGGTGATCGCCGCCGCTGAAGCCGCCGCGGATCAAGCCGCGGAGCAGGGATCTCGGGACCTGATGGACGCCGCAAACGCTCACGACGGCGCCGACGGAAAGCAAAAGTACTACGCGCTGGCGCACTCGGAGAGCGAGAAAATCATCAGGCAGCCGCGCATGCTGACCGCGGGGACCCTCCGCGACTACCAGATCGTCTCGCTTCAGTGGATGATTTCACTGTACAACAACAGGCTGAACGGCATCCTCGCCGACGAGATGGGCCTGGGCAAGACGGTTCAGGTTTGCGCCCTGATCGCGTACCTGTGGGAGAGCAAGCAAAATTACGGCCCGCACCTGATCATCGTGCCCAACGCGGTCATCGTCAACTGGAAGAGCGAGATCAAGCTTTGGCTCAAGAACATGAGCGCGGTGTACTACGTCGGGCACAGAGAGGAAAGACAAAAGCTTTTCAACCAGCAGGTGATGCAGCTCAAGTTTAACGTGCTCGTCACCACGTACGAGTTCATCATGCGCGACCGTGCGAAGCTGAGCAAGGTCAACTGGCAGTACATCGTAATCGACGAGGCGCAGAGGCTCAAGGATAGAGAAGGTCGGCTGGCGAGGGACCTTGACCGGTTCCGGTGCAACCGCAGGCTTTTGCTCACGGGCACGCCACTGCAGAACGATCTCAGCGAGCTCTGGTCGCTGCTAAACCTCCTCTTACCGCAAGTGTTCGACAATGCAAAGGTGTTCCAGCAGTGGTTCGGAGACGATGGCAAGAAATCGGCGGCTGGCGAGGGCGAGGACTGGATGGAGAAGGAGAAGAAAATCATCGTCATCTCCCGTCTTCACCAGATCCTTGAGCCCTTCATGTTGCGCCGCCTCGTTCAGGACGTGGAGCGTAAGCTCCCGCCAAAGATCACCATCGCGGTGCACTGCCCGTTCAGTGCCTACCAGGCTGCGGTGTACGACTGGGTGAACAAGACGGGTACGCTGAGGGTGCACCCAACGATGTCCAAGATTGGCCTCGCTGCGAGACAAAACTTCAAGGGATACCTCGCGCTGCAGAACAGATGCATGGAGCTGCGGAAGGTGTGCAACCACCCGGCTCTAAACTACCCCACCGACAAGGGCGGCGAGTGGAGAACGGGGGAGGATCTGGTGCGAACCTGCGGCAAGCTCTGGATGCTGGACCGAATGCTTATCAAGCTCCGGGCCGCCGGGCACAGGGTCCTGCTCTTCTCCACCATGACCAAACTCCTCGACCTGTTGGAAACGTACCTCAAGTGGCGCATGACCACACCCGCGGGTGAGGGCATGGAGTGGTGCCGCATCGACGGGAGCACCGCGCTGGACCTACGGGAGGAGGCCATCACCGCGTTCAACGCGCCGGGTTCCAAAAAGTTTATCTTCCTCCTCTCCATCCGCGCCGCCGGCCGAGGTCTCAACCTCCAGACCGCGGACACCGTGGTGGTTTACGACCCGGACCCGAACCCGAAGAACGAGGAGCAGGCGGTGGCGAGGTCGCATCGCATCGGTCAGCGGCGGGAGGTGCGGGTGCTTCACATGGAAGCCGTCATGGACGAGATTGGCGCGGCGGATGACGACGGTGGCATCGGCGGATCCGGCCACGGCGGAGCGGGTAAGGGCGGACACGGCGCGGTGTGCTCCCCCGACGATACCACGTGGGGGACGGGCGGGACGCGTAAGTTCACCGAGAGTATCGAGAGCGTGGTTCGCAACGTGGTGCAGCAGCAGAAAATCGAGATGGCCGACGAGGTCATCAACGCGGGCCGATTCGACCAGCAAACCTCCCACGCGGAGCGCAGGGAGACCCTCGAGAAGCTCATGCAGGAGCAGGCCACGGCCGGTGCGCGGTCCTGCGCGTCCATGTCGCTCAGGACCCTGAACGAAAAGCTCGCGAGGACGCCGCAGGAGGTTGAGCTGTTCAACGAGATGGACCTGCGGGCGGACCTGTGGCCGGGCACCCTCACCGTCGCGGACGAGACCCCGGGCTGGATCCGGTACAAAAAAGCCGACAGGGACGAGGCCGTCTCCTCCCAGGCCACGCGCACCAAGCCCGGTCTGGCGGGCGAGCGCGAGGAGGCTGAGAAGGCTCGCGCGATCGAGCTCGCGAGCGGCGTCCAGCTGGGACGCGGCGCGAGGAACCGCGGCGGGTTCGTGCCGGGATCGTACGCGGCGGCGAACGCGGCGCTCTCGGGCAAGGACGCGAGGGCCGTGCAGCTCCGCGCGATGAAGAAGGCGGCGGAAGACAAGGACAAGGACAAGGACAGGGACGACGCCAAGGACAAGGCCAAGGCCAAGGAAGAGGACAAGGCGGCCGCGCCCGCGGCGGCGGCGGCCGCCGCCGTCGTCGCAGAGGATGAGGCCACCGAGGTTGTCCTGGAGGACGACGTGGAGTCCGAGGTGACGGAGACGGAGAACGGGGCGTTGGTCGAAGCCGGCGAGGAGGTTGGCATGGACCCCGCGGAGCTCAGCGAGGAGGACGAGGAATACCACAATGGGGAGGACGAGGAGTTGGCGGGGATCGACGAGATTGGCGCGCACATAGACGAGGACGACGACATGCCGCCGTCGCCCAAGTTTGACCACCCGCCGCCCGCGGATGACGACGGGCCGGTGCCGATGGATACGGACGAGCAGGCACCGGCCGCGGCTGCGAAGAAGCTCACCTTTAAGTTCTCGATGAAGGCGAAGGAGTGAGGGGAGAGTTGACAGTTTTCTGATTTTCAGAACAACCGTCGCGACGATTGATTTGACGATTGATTTGACGAGACGAACACCAGCCAGACCTGACAAATGGTCCCAATCACAGTGCTGTCGCCGGGGTTTCGGAAACAGCAGCCCACGGAACCGAGAATAAATCCTCGTTCCATGAGTCACGGCGCGAGTCATTTATCCATTTCCGGGAAAAATCAGAGGCCAGGAACCGCCCATCGTCCCGTGACAGCAGCTCGCTGACTGACGAGCAGTCAGAAATCGCACCTGCCAGCTGGGCATTCAATCCGGAAAACAGAGGCCCTCCGCCGTCGACAATTGGGATTGCCGGAAGAAAACGCCGGAGGATCGCGCCGGGAACGTCACTTCAATCCGCACTCTATCCACTTCCACCCTTAATCCAAAAGCGTAGAAGATGGCTGCCATGTCCGCCGCCTCTATGGCTGCGCTCAACACCTCCTTCGCCGGTCAGCGCCTCAACAAGGCCGCCGCGAGGAAGGTCTCCGCTAAGGTCACCACCCGCGCTGTCAAGCCGGTGACCCGCGCTCAGGCCGTCGCCGCGCCCGCGGATGTCTCCTCCGAGACCGTCATGGACTGCGTCAACACCATTCGCTTCCTTGCGATCGACGCCATCAACAAGTCCAACTCCGGCCACCCCGGTCTTCCCATGGGCTGCGCGCCCATGGGCTACGTGATTTACCGCGAGGCCATGACGCACAACCCCAAGAACTACCAGTGGTTCAACCGCGACCGCTTCGTGCTCTCCGCGGGCCACGGCTGCATGCTCCAGTACTCCCTCATGCACCTCACCGGCTACCCCTCCGTCTCGGTGAGTCATCGAACGCTTTCTTTCTGCCGAACCCGCGCCGCGTACCCGATCGGGCGCGCACATTCGCCCGGCAAAACCAATCGGTATTTATCCCTTTTGTTTAGCGGGAAGATCGGCCTCAGGGCTTTTCGACACGTCGGGGTTTATCCGGAGCGTGCGGGTGACGCGGGCGTCAGACCCGGGGAGACTCGGGCACATCTGAACGATGGGTGGTATCCCACGCCATAACGGCCTTCGGACGAGCGCCCCGTCCGTCGCCCCCGCCCAACTCGCCCGGCTCCGATAGCGGAAATCCTGGCGAAGGGGATAAAAATCCTCCCGGTTATTCGTCGCTTCGGGACTGCAAGAGTTTTTGTCAGTTTACGCCTGCGCCCCTTACATCGGCTGACCATCCCCGCCCCTCCCCCTCTCCGCGACAGAACGACGACCTCAAGAACTTCCGCCAGTGGGACTCCGTGACTCCCGGTCACCCCGAGAACTTCATCACCAACGGCATTGAGGTCACCACCGGTCCCCTCGGTATGGGCATCTGCAACGCCGTCGGCCTCGCCATGGCCGAGAAGCACCTCGCGGGCCGCTTCAACAAGCCCGACTGCGAGATCGTGGACCACTACACCTACGCCATCATGGGTGACGGCTGCAACATGGAGGGTATGTCCGGTGAGGGCGCCTCCCTCGCCGCCCACTGGGGACTCGGCAAGCTCATCGCCTTCTACGATGACAACTCCATCTCCATCGACGGCCACACCGACATCTCCTTCACCGAGGATGTCTGCGCCCGCTACGAGGCGTACGGCTGGCACGTCCAGCACGTCCAGGACGGTAACACCGACCTCGACGGTATCCGCGACGCGATCAACAAGGCCAAGGCCGATCCCCGCCCCTCCCTCATCAAGGTGACCACCCTCATCGGCTACGGCTCCCCCAACAAGTCCAACTCCCACGACGTCCATGGCGCGCCCCTCGGCGCCGACGAGACCAAGGCGACCCGCGAGAACCTCGACTGGAAGTACGAGCCCTTCGAGGTCCCCGAGGCCGTCTCCAAGTACATGGACTGCTCCGAGAAGGGTGAGGCCGCGGAGGCCGCCTGGAACAAGAAGTTCGCCGAGTACAAGGAGAAGTACCCCGAGGATTACGCCGAGCTCAACTCCATCATCACCGGTGAGCTCCCCGCCGACTGGGCCGACGCGCTCCCCGAGTTCACCCCCGAGGACGCTGGCGTCGCCACCCGCATCCACTCCCAGACCATGCTCAACGCCCTCGGCTCCGCCATCCCCGGCTTCATCGGCGGCTCCGCGGATCTCGCCCCCTCCAACATGACCCTCATGAAGCAGTTCGGCGACTTCCAGAAGGACACCCCCGCCGAGCGCAACGTCCGCTACGGCGTGCGCGAGCACGGTATGGGCGCCATCGCCAACGGCATCGCGCTCCACTCCCCCGGCTTCAAGTCCTACTGCGCCACCTTCTTCATCTTCTCCGACTACATGCGCTCCGCCATGCGCATCGCGGCTCTCTCCGGCGCGCCCACCCTCTTCGTCATGACCCACGACTCCATCGGCGTCGGTGAGGACGGCCCCACCCACCAGCCCATCGAGCACCTCGCGTCCTTCCGCGCGATGCCCGGCATGCTCATGATGCGCCCCGCCGACGGCAACGAGACCGCGGGTGCCTACCAGATTGGCGTCGAGCAGACCGACCGCCCCACCACCTTCGCGCTCTCCCGCCAGGTTGTCCCCAACCTCGCCGGCACCTCCAGGGAGGGTGTCCGCAAGGGTGCGTACGTCGTCGCGGGCCCCGCCGCCGGCGAGGACTGCGACTGCATCATCATCGGCACCGGCACCGAGCTCGAGCTCGCCGTCAACGCGGCCAAGGAGCTCGGCGCCAAGGCCCGCGCGGTCTCCATGCCCTGCTGGGAGCTCTTCGAGGAGCAGTCCGACGAGTACAAGGCGTCCATCCTCCCCAAGGGTGTGCCCACCGTCTCCATCGAGGCTGGCTCCACCTTCGGCTGGTCCAAGTACGCGGACATCTCCATCGGCCGCGACGACTTCGGTGCTTCCGCGCCCGCTGGTATCCTCTACAAGGAGTTCGGAATCACCTCTGAGGCTGCGGTTAAGGCGGCGAAGTCGCTCATGTAAATTGATTTGTCACACGCATTTGCGGGACCAATTCATTTTTTATCAGGGATAGAGACCCGCTCGCAGTTGGAGTAATGGAGTAGCTTCACGGTTTAATAAAGCAACCACTTGTTCTAAGTACGCGGTATCACTACTCTACTGAGGCGCCGCGACAGTGCCCAAGTCTCTCGCATGAATGCATTCTTCACGCGCTTTGTGCGCGGCGCCCAAGTCCCACGAGAGCTGCGTAATTCTGCCAGTTCAGCTTTTTCCCCAAATCGCTCCTGGCCGTGCTTTTTCCCACGTCAGCTCGGTTTGAGAGGGCACCCCCAAAGCGTGGGCCGCGCCAGCCAGCCCCGATCTGAGCTCACCGGCGGATCCTCGAGCGAAGCCCGCCATCGGCTGCGGAGATTCGGATCCACGGCGTTCCGGAAGACTCAAGGAGGGGCTGCCCGGTCCCCGCGCGGGCGCTGCGCCTGCCGGTGAAGATGGGTCCCCAGGTGCAGGAAAAGTTGCGCTACTTGTTCCGCGGGAAAGGGCGGTGCTTCGCCCGGCCGGAGGTCAACTCGCCGCGCGCGCGGGACGAGAACGACAGTCCCAGCGACACCAATGACACCGACACCGACTACGACACCGCGAGCGAGGGTCAAGGGTACGAGAGCGACGAGTTCGACCGACTGCTCACGCGGCTTCAATCCCTCGAGGCGGAGGAGCACCCCTCAGGTAGTGCGGATCCCCCGGACGCCGCGTCCAAGCACTGGAGCGCGGAGTGCGAGGTACGGGACTGGCTCAAAGTCCGGGGCCCGAACTACCTGAGGGATCGGCGCAAGCAGGCGCCGGCGCCGGCCGTCATGGAGTGCGTCAAGGTGGACGTCTTCTCGTTCGACGACGGGCCGTGCGCGAACGTGGCGAACGCCAGACCGGAGAGCTGGCTCAACAGGCAGCGCGCGGCGAGGACCGACGCGAGCGCGTCGGGACGCGACGAACCGTGGACGTTCGTGTTCCAGTTCATGAACCCCGGCCCGCCGCACGTCAGCATCGCGCTGTACTTCAGGCCCGCGGGGAGGCACGCGGGAAGGTCGCTGAGGGATCTGCTCGACGCCGAGGGTGAGTCTCCATTTGGTCGAGCGCTGCGGCGGTTCGTGCGGGGGGACCGGAAAGAACGGGACGCGAGGTTCAAGATGGTCATAGCGCTGATGGAGGCGCCGTGGGCGCTGCGACAGACGGTGCCCAGGCGGCCCGTCATTCTGGGTAAGAAGTTCGCGTTGAGTTATCACGAGGGCGCCGACTACTTCGCGGTCGACCTGGACCTGTCGAGCTCGAAGTTTGCGGAGCGGGTGTACAGGTCGCTCAAGTGGTGCTCCAAGCACAGCGTCGAGGAGATCGTGCTGATGATCGAGCCGCACACGGACGACGAGCTGCCGGAGGCTGTGCTCGGCGCGGCGCGCCTGTCAAAGGTCGGGGACGAGACCCCGAGGCGGCTCCCGCCGCTTCGGACGACAGCCAGAGGCGGCGGGGGAGGCGGGGGAGGGTAAGACTTAGTGTACCTTATGTAAGAACAACAGAGGACCGCCTATTGTCTCGGTAGACGAAAACAAAGTCTCAAACGCTCACTCCGCCGGGTCGTCCGGGAAGAGCGCGTCGACGAAGCTCACCGGGTCGAACGTCTGCAGGTCGTCGATGGCCTCGCCGACTCCCACGAACTTGACGGGCACGCCGAGCTCATCCACGACGCTCACCACCGCGCCGCCCCTCGCGGTGCCGTCCAGCTTGGTGAGGATGATGCCGGTGACGTCCACCATCTTGTTGAACTCCCTCGCCTGGTTCAGCATGTTCAGGCCGGTGGTCCCGTCCAGGACGAGCGCGACCTCGTGCGGCGACCCCTCCATCCTCTTGCCGATTGACCTCTTGATACCCGCGAGCTCGTCCATGAGGTCGCAGTTGGTGTGGAGCCTGCCCGAGGTATCCGCGAGGACGATGTCGATGTCGCCCATCTTGATCGCCTCGTCCACCGCCTGGTAGCACAGCGCGCCGGGCTTCATGCCCTCCTTGTAGGTGGCCATGATCCCCCCGGATCGCTCGGCCCACGTCGCGAGCTGCTCGGCGGCGGCGGCTCGGAAGGTATCTCCCGGCACGAGCATCACCTTCGCGCCGCTCTCCTTGGCGAAGCGGTCGGAGAGCTTACCGACCGTCGTGGTCTTTCCGCCGCCGTTGACGCCCACGACCATGATGACCGAGGGCCCATCGCCCTCGTTCAGCCTGAGGGGAGCGGTTCCCTCCTTGCCGTCGTTGGCACGGACGAGGATGTCCACGATGGCCCTCTTGAGCGCCGCCTTGACTTCCGCGCCGGTCTTGATCTCGCCCTTTTCGCACCGCTCCCTGACGACGTCCAGGATGTTCATCGCGGTCGTCGGGCCGAAGTCGACGCTGAGGAGGGTGTCCTCGAGCTCCTCGAGCGTGTCCTCCAGGCCGTCGAGGTTCCACAGCGCGAGGACCTCGTCCATGTAGCTGAGCTTCTCGCGCGTCTTGCTGGTGCCCTTGAACACGCGCTCGAGATCACCCTTGGTCTTCTTCGCCAAGACGCTGGTGAGCTTGCCGATGCTGAACTCGGCCTTCACCCGGAGCGAGGCGCCCCCGCGCTCTCGGCGGACGACGGGCGCGGACAGGGATTTGAAGATTCTCCCGCAGCGCTTGCCACCGGCGAGGGCGGTGCCCTGGGTCGCGCGAAAGCACGCGGGGGTGGATGTCACCGCGAACATCGCGGTACCGTGTGGCTCCGTGTGCGAACGTCTACTGCGTGCCGCCTGTCGGGCGCGCCGTGAGGAGTGTCCTCCCCGTCCAGGAGCGCTCCCCTGTCTTGCTTCTTTCATCGTCACGTACGTTTTCGTCTCGGATCGTTTCGGCCAATCGCAGACCGTTCGGGCGATCGTATCTCAGGTGCTTCGGAGATCTGCCGATCGATTTTTTTCGCTTTTTATCCGTCCGTCTGGCCCCTATGGGGACCTATGGCGAGCAGTCTCGATTCGATGGGGAACCGAGGTGGAGTTGTAAACCGTCCGCGCTGCCAGACAGCACAAGCTGGAGGGCGGAGGCCTCTCTGAAAAGCGAATTCTTTCATCCTTTTACCGCCGGCGAGATCGCTGGCGTCGCGCAGAACTCACGCCGCGAGCGACGGCGACGCGTGCTCAACACACGCTCACAGTCCTTTGGAAGCCCCAAGCTTCCCGCGCATCCTTTCGCGCCAGTTCTTGCCCGTGAAGATGGCGACTCAGGCGGTTTCCGCCGTCGCCGGCATCGCGCCTCAGCAGGCTGCGCCCGCTCAGTCGGCGAAGGCCTCCGGCTTCGCCTCCGGCGGCGTCCGCGTGCCCCGCGTCGCGGGCCTCGCGAAAGGCTCCGCTCGCGTCAAGCACGTGACCCGCGCCTCCGCGACCCCCCAGGTGAGCATCCACACGACGCTCGCGCCTCGAGATGGCGCGGAAGTCCGGCGACCTTCCGGCACCTTCCGACCAACCACCATAACCCCAGGGTTCTGGTTTATCCACGATTTTTAGCATGCGCCACAGAGAGCGTCGGGCGCGCGCGCGGGGACGCGCGCGCGATACGACGCACGCGGACCGCGCATCCGCGATGGGACCGGTCGTTGGTCGCCACGTGACGCGTCTCGAACGCGTCGCGGCCCGGGGCAACGTCGGCCTCAACCGACGATTCTCAGCCGTCAGTGCCGCCCCTCGGCCGAGATATTTTGCCCCACCGCCCCACGCCCGACGCTGACCCTCCCGTGTTTTTCCCCGCAACCTCAATCGCAGGGCCGCCCCTCTCCCTACCAGTTCGAGAAGGACATGGATCAGCTCGAGGCGCAGCAGTCCGCCCTCGGTCAGGCCCGCCTCGGCGCCTACGGCGTCGTCGTTGGCGGCGCCCTCGCGGTTGGCGCCGCCGCGGGCACCGCCACGGGCTCCAACGCCGCCAAGGCTGTGCTCACCGCGGGCCTCGGCGCCGGCGCCGCCGTCGCCGTCGCCAGCGCGGACAAGAAGCGCGTCTCCGCCGCGCCCAAGGCGCTCTGGAACGGCATGCTGAACCGCGATCCCGCGACCATCACCAAGGCTGACGTGGACGCCATCGGAGCCAAGTTTGGCATGAAGGACATGTCCAAGGACTGCCCCGAGGCGGTCACCGAGCTCTACGACGCCTACCTCCAGAGCATCGTCCCCATGGGCGACGATCCCGTGCAGGGCTGGGAGCCCGAGGCGCTCCGCAACTTCCGCCAGCAGCTCGGCCTCGAGGATGCCGACGCCGCCAACGCGCACATTGAGGTTGGCCGCCGCCTCTTCCGCAAGCGCATCGAGCTCGGCGACAAGGAGGCCGACCTCGAGTCCCGCCGCGAGTTCCAGAAGCTCGTCTTCATCTCCACCCGCACTTTTGGCGAGAAGCAGGCCAAGTTTCTCCTCCCCTGGAACCGCATCTTCCGCGTCTCCGACGCGCAGGTCACCCTCGCGATGAAGGAGTCCGCCTCCAACCTCTTCAAGAACCACGTCAACGAGTCCGGCGCCATCAACACCCTCGAGGCGGGCGCGCTCGCCGCCGCCAGGGCGTACCAGCAGGAGCTCAACCTCAAGGATGCGGACTGCGCCGAGGTTGTCCAGAAGCTCGCTCAGGATTATGTCGTGTCCAAGGTTGAGGCGGCGTCTGAGCTCGCGCAGGTCAGGTCTGTCAACTCGGACTTCACCGAGGCGAACAAGCTCCTCACCGAGGTGCTCGACTACAATAAGAAGATGGCCGCCGGCGGCGACGCGCTTCCCGGCCTCCAGGTTGTCACGCTCGCGGGTTCCTCCTTTGAGGATAAGAGCGGCGAGGCGAACACCCTCTTCCGCAACTTTGTCACCCAGGGCACCGAGTCTGGCGAGTTCTCCGCCGAGCTCAAGTCCTCCGCGGGTGCCCTCAAGGTGCTCTTCGGCATGGGCAACAAGGAGGCGGAGGAGATCGTCCTCGACGTCACCACCAAGAGGTACCGCGAGCTCCTCCGCGATGCCGTCAAGTCCGGCGAGCTGGACAAGGCGGAGTCCCCCGCGAAGGTTCTCCAGTCCATCTGCGAGAAGCTTCAGTTCCCCCCCGAGGTGGCCGCCGAGGTCAACAAGGAGAACTACCGCACCAAGATGGAGCAGGTCATGGAGAAGAAGAAGCTCACCGACGAAGATGTCGAGGCTCTCGGCCGCGTCCGCCGCCTCCTCTGCGTCCCCAAGGATGTCGTCGACGAGTGCACCATGGACATCTGCGGCGCTGTCTACAAGTCTGCCGTGCTCAGCGCCCTCTCTGTGGGCACCGAGTCCTTCACCCCCGAGCTCCGCGACAGGTGCAAGCGCGCCAAGGACGCCGTGCGACTCACCGATGACATGGCGCTCAAGATTCTCAAGAACGAGGTTGTCAAGGCGTTCATGGCGTACATCCGCGTCGCGCGCACCAAGCAGAACAAGATCGAGCAGAGCAAGGAGATTCGCAAGATGGTCTACTTCAACAGCACCGTGGTCACCCCCATGGTGTCTGACGTGACCAAGGCGGCTGCCGAGGATGCCGCCAAGGAGCTCGCGGACCTGCTCAAGGAGGCTCAGGCGGCGGCCAAGAAGGAGGAGGAGGACGAAAAGAAGGAGGCTGAGGCCAAGGCTGAGTCCGAGGAGAAGAAGGAGGAGGGTGAGGAGGCCAAGGACGGCGAGGAGAAGAAGGACGTCGAGGCCAAGGCTGACGGTGAGGAGGGTGAGGACAAGAAGGCCGAGGAGGACAAGAAGGAGGCTGAGGAGATCGCCGCCAAGGTCGAGCAGCCTACTTACCAGAAGGAGATCAACCTCAAGGAAGAGGTCGACAGCGTCACCGCCCAGGGCATCTACCAGGACTACCTCATGTTCTGCATGCAGGGCGACACCGTGAACGCGCCCATGGGCGTGCAGATTACCATCGAGCGTGACCAGTCCGAGTTTACCCGCCTCTCTCAGCTCGGCGACATTCTCGGCCTCAACCAGTTTGAGGTTGGCTCCGTGCACAAGGGCCTCGCCGACAAGGCGTACCGCGCGCAGGCTGAGCAGATTCTTGGCGACGGCCGCGGCCTCACCGCCGACCGCGCCGAGAAGCTCAAGGAGATCCAGCAGGGCCTCTCCCTCCCCGACGCGGATGCGCAGAAAATCATCAAGGGCATCACTTCCAAGAAGATGCTCCAGGACATGCAGGCGCAGATTGCCATGGGCACCCTCACCATCGCCGACATCCGCAAGATGAAGGAGGAGGGCGTCGACATCGAGAACAACATCTCGATGGACAAGCGCATGTCCATGTTCCGTAAGAACGCCGAGAAGCGCCTCACCGACGGCTCTGGCTCCTCTGACCTCTCCGCCCTCACCGAGACCCTGCCCGAGGATCTCTCCATCACCAAGGAGAAGGCGCAGTCGGAGCTTCTCAAGATTGCCAACGAGAAGAAGCGCTCCACCATGGTCCAGGCGGTGGCTGAGCTCCGCCAGAAGAAGGTTGGCGACGTGATCAAGTCCGCCAAGAACCTCGTCGCGTGCCACGGCGTCGCGCCCGAGTCCACGCTCGAGTGGGCCGTTCAGGAGGAGCTCAAGGACATCTTCAGCGTCTTTGTCATGGAGGGTGCGGGTGCCGAGGAGCAGGATAAGCTCCAGGCGGCGCTCGGACTCGATGACGCCGTCTGCGCTGAGCTCAAGGAGGTTGTGGGTGCGGGCAAGTTCCAGCTCAAGGCTGACGTCGCGGACGAGGCCCTGTTCTAAATCTCTCTTTTCAACCGGCTGAAAACCGGCCGAGGCAGAAACAGATTCTTTTGCAGCCTAATACATATCAGCATTTGCATCAACGAACTTACAACAGAAAGAATAATCTCACCCTCCGTAAGATTTAGTCTACTTCAACACGGAGCAGCACTCGAACGCGCGGAGTCTGCGCCCTCATCCCTCCCAAAACGCAGCGCCGGTCTCCTCCCGATCGAACACCGCCAGCGTCTCGACGTGGTCAGACCCGGGAAAGAAGTTAAAACCTTCCGCGTGGGTCAAGCGCCATTCTCCAGACTTAACGAGCGCGTCGCAGTCCCTCTGGAACGCCGCGAAGCCGCAGCTGAGGTAAATTAGCCGCGAGAGCCTCGAGGGGGGCGCGGGAAACTTCACCATCGGTTGCGACGGCTTCGGCTCCTCCGGGGCCTTCGCGTCGGCGATCAGCGCCTTCGCCGCCTTCGCCCTCTTTTTCTTCCGCGCCCTTCGCTTCGCCGCCCTGGTCATCGGCTTCTTCTCCGTCACGACGGGCGCCTCCGGCTGTCCATCAGCCATCGCCGGCGCCGCCCCCTCCGCCTCCGCCGCCGGCGCCTCGCCCCCCGTCAACGCCGCGAGCGTCCGCGGATCCAGGCCCATCCTCGGCGGGTCCACGATCACGACGTCCGCGTCCCTCACCGCGTCGCGGCACGCGTCCTCGGCTCGAGAGATGGCCATCGACACGCGTTGTCGAACGCTCTCCGGAAGTTTCGATTTGCTCTGTTCAAACGTCTCGGCGGCGGCGCCGACGACCTCCACGCACCTCACGCTTCCCTCGTCCTCCTCCTCATCGCCCATCGTCGCCGCGATGGAGAGCCCGATGGGACCCGCGCCCGCGTACAGCTCCGAGACGGCGGCGCCCTGGAAGACGAACGAGCGGATCCGCGCGAGCGCCGCGTCGAAAGCCGTCGCGTTTGCCTGCACGAATGACCCGGGCGTGAAGCACACGTCCGCGGTGCCGTGCCGGGCCCACACGAACCGTTCTCCCTTGAGGTGCGTCCAGTGCGGACCGGTGATCTTGTTCCCCGGCGCGTCGTTCCAGTTGATCCACACCGAGTGCACGCGGACCCCGTTCGGGGGTTCTATGTCGCCAGGGCTGTCGGCGCTGTTGCTGTTCCAGAGCTTGAGCGCCAGCGCGATGGCCCGCGGAGCCGTCATCGGCCCCGCCGCCGTCGTCGGCGCCGGGGAGTTCCACACCAAAGCGACCTGAACCGCCGCGTCCGGGTCGAGGTCCGCGCGGCCGTCCGCGCCCACCGCGGTGAGCTGGACGTATCGCAGCTCGCCCTCGCCGGTGGTTTCGTCGTACGCCCTGATGCCCGCTCGCTCGCACGCGCTCGCGATGAGCGCGGCGGCGTCGTTGAGCCTCGGGTGCTGCACGACGCATCCGGGGATCTCGACAAGGTCGTGCGAGCCGCGGGCGAAGAGCCCGAGCGCGAGCTTCTCGCCCCCGGCGGCGTCCTCGTCCGGGACCGTGCGCGCGGCGAGTCGCGCCCTGGTGCGCCACCCGCGGACGTCGCCCGTGGCGCAATCGAAGGCGGCGTCGTGGCTCCTCGCGAAGTACTCGCGCGCCCTTCTGAGCTCGGGGAAGTCGTCGAGATTGGTGGAGGTTGAGCACCCAGAGCAGGTGTCGAAGTGCGGGCATCCGAGCGAGAAGGCGTCGTCGGTCGACGCGTCCGCGCGCGTCTCGGCCACATCGGAAGTCACGACAGTCGCGGCGCGTCGGACGGGCGACTCCGCTCGCTTCCGCGCCCTCGCCTTGGACGCCTTCCTGGATGCATCGGCGCGCCGAGGGGATCGCGTATCGCGGTCGCCGGATCGACACCAAACGCGGCCACCCACCGCCAACATCGGAGCCGTCGGCTCCGTGCTCAGCAAGCCGCGTGCCAAGGAATAATCAGCTGTCAACATGGCGACAGTCCATTGGCTCACAGCTGGCAGGCTTGTGGGCGAGTTTTTCCGCAAAAAGTGCGTATGAGGAACGTTGCTGAAGACACCCGTCCGTCCAAAATAGCCCAAAATATCCGCGCCAGCGTGGATCGATCCGGGACGAAAAAGGGCGCGGCGACACAAAGTTTTGGCGCGCACGCCTCGGGGCGACCGATGAGCTCGTTGCCCCATGACCCGAGGCTCACGAAGCTCAGCAGATGGTGCGTCCCGGACCCCTGGGATACCTTCGTGGCCGCGGCGTGCTCCTACTTCTGCTTCGGCGGTCCCTTCGTCGTGGCGGGGTGTGCGCTCCTCCCCTTTCTGTTCGTGCTCCCCATCGTGATCGTGTGGTGGGTCGTTGCGGAGGGCGCGTGGCTGGTGCACCGGCGGTACCTGCGCCACAGGCACGAGCAGTTCACGCCCGCGCCCGATAACCCCGCCAGGCGTAAGCAGATGGAGCGCATGCTGCTCATGAAGGACGACGTCATCCCCGACTTTCGCGAGTTCCTCCGCGAGTGGTTCCGCGGCGCCGACCCGCGGCTCATCCGACGCGAGAACGTCAAGGAGTTCGTGCGGTACGGCTTCTACGGCGGCGTGGACGGGCCGCTGGGCCAGGCGGAGGAGGAGGAGATCGAGTGGTGGATCGGCGAGGTGGAGCACACCTGGGGCATCGCCTTCGAACCCGGGCGCACGAACGGCCTTCGGTTCATGGCGCACATGAGGGAACCGCTCAAGGTTTTCCATCAGCCCCTCGCGTACTACGCGTACTCTCACTGCGCCGAGGCGCTCGCGGGTTTGGTCCTGCGCTTCTGGGGGTTCACCTGGCACAAGTGCGGGGATACCGGCGTCACCTACTGGCTCAGGCTCGGTCCCAAACCCCTCCCTCGAACGCCGTCTCGGACGCCCAGCCCGGGGATGACGCCGAGCAACTCGTACGAGGCGTTCCTCAACGACACCGCCAACGGAGTCGACGGCGGAGTCGACGACTCGCCGGCCGACTCGGGGCCCGATCAGGACGGACCGGGCGGATCCGTGGACAAGGGAAGGCGGGGCGTGCCGTGCGCCGTGTGCGGGGGCGTGGACAACAGGACGCCCAAGTATCAGGGCGGCTGGATCAAGCGCACAATTTTCCGCAGGGGCGGCGGCGGCTGGGGCGATAACCGAAAGTGCTTCGCGGGGTGCGCGCCCCGACGCGCGCGGCTCAGCGACGGGACCAAACTGATGACGCGGGAGAACGACGCGACGACGCCCACGTGGGCGCCCGCCCCCGCGCCGGCGCCGACGCCGCTCGTGTTTCTCCACGGGCTCGGCATCGGCCTACCGCCGTACCTGTGGACGGCGGCGCACGCCCTCCGCGCCCGGCCGGACAGGCCCGTGGCGCTGGTGTGCCTTCCCGAGATTTCGATGCGCGCGGTGACCCGGGTGCCGTCGCCGGACGACCTGGTGGACGCGGTGGAGAACCTGTGCAGGAGGCACGCGCTGCAGCGGCCGTGCCTGTTGGGTCACTCGTTTGGGTCATTTCTGGTGGCTCGCGCGTGCCAGCGGTCAAAGGTGGCCGCCGTCGTGATGATCGACCCGGTGTCGTCGTGTCTGATGCTGCCCGCGGTGGTGACCCGCGTGATGTACCAGCTGGACGACAGGTGGCGGGAGTTGATTGGCCGGGAGAGCGCGGGGATGGAGGCGGTTGACCCCGAGGCGAAGCGGGCGCTGGGCCTGGCTCGCGGAAGATCCGGCGGGATCTTCGACCGGAGGGTTTCCATCCGCGACAAGGCTGAGCTCGTGACCAGGTACCTGTTCACGCTCGCGAGGGACTGGTTCGTCGTGAAGGAGCTCTCCGCGACGGTGGCGCTGTGCAGACAATTCTGGTGGTTTCAGGTTTGCGCCTTTGCCGAGGACCTGCCGGAGAAGACGCTCATGGTGCTTCAGTCTTACGACGCCATCCTGGACGCGGAGAAGATCGCGAGGCACGCACTGCACAGGGAGGCTGCCGAGGTCCTGTGGGTGGAGGGTTTCTCGCACGGAGAGATCCTGGGGCCGCAGGGCTTCGAGGCGAGAAAGCAACTACTGGAGTTCATCCAGAATCTCGACGGCAACTGAATCTCGACGGGAATTGAGGGGGTCTTTGGGACGGGTCCTTTGGACGGAGAGGACCTATAATACTGTAATCAAATGACAATACTGAAGCTCGTGCTCAGGGCATGGTGTCCGCGTGACCGCCGCCCGCGTAGCCCGCGAAGTCCCACCCCGTCGCCCCCGCACCTCCCCACGTTCTGAAGTGATTTCGGAGCTGCCTCGCGCGGCACTGCCGCCCAACCTCCAAGTTCAGCTTCATCACCGTGCACCCCTCGCGCATCGCCACGTCGGGGGCCAGCTCCGGGTGCAAAATCTTCGGGCTGCGATGTGGATCTG
>Ga0181573_10001419_pt1 | contig 23611 bp, 15 predicted proteins | sample 101ome_25_FD_148643 | JGI IMG/M metagenome (GOLD analysis project Ga0181573, IMG submission 148643) | Coastal salt marsh microbial communities from the Groves Creek Marsh, Skidaway Island, Georgia - 101409BT metaG (spades assembly) | ecosystem: Environmental > Aquatic > Marine > Intertidal zone...
CTCGGCGGGTGGGGCGGGTGGGGCGGCCGCGGCGGATGGGGAGGTCGCGGCGGTGCGCCGGGTCGCCACGGCGGCCACGGCGGGGGTGGGTTGGCGGGCCGCGGCGGGGGTGAGGGCATGTCCGGCCACGCGGGGTAGTGGGGATAGTGGGGCGCGGGGGGTGCGGCGGGAGCGATGGGGGGATACGCCGGATACGCCGGGTAATCCGGCGCCCCCACCGACTCGGTCCCCATCATCTCGGTGCCCAATTTCCAATTTTCGGATCCTCCTCCCGCGGCTCCGACTCCCGACCCGACCGTCGCGGCCACCGACGCCGCGACGTCTCCCCCGTCGTCGCCCGCGGCGATGACGGCCATGAGGCACAGCGCGAGCGCCGCCGCGCCGCTCCTCATGCCGTGTGCAACCTACTCTGGCGACCCGCCAATTCAATTTCCGAAGGGACCAACACCACATCCGAATTTCGGGGCGCGGCGAGGTCATCAGATCTGTCAGATCAATCGGGGGCGGCGGTTCGGCTTCCGCCTGTCCGAGGAAAGGAAGCTGGTGCCCTCCCGCTTTGGGACACAACCCACCGCGCGGGCTGCGGTCGGTTGGTCGCACTTCACGAGCACCGATACGACCGAGGAACCATGGCGGAAGACCCCGCGCGTATCGTCTCGCCGTCCTTGCGCGACGATGATCCCGCGGTGCGCGCGCTCGAGTCTCCCGCCCGCCGCCCGGATCTTTCCCGTCCTCGCGCCGTTTCGGCCCGTCGGAAATTACCAAATGCGTCCGCCGCTCACCTCCCCGTATCCCCGCGACTCTCAGACCCGAAAGCTCCGCGCCAGGGCGTTCACCGCGAACGATATCACCACGTCACACTACACCGCGTACAACTTCGTGCCCAAGAACCTCTGGCAGCAGTTCCAGCGCGTCGCCAACGTGTACTTTCTCTTAATCGGGATGCTCCAGCTCGACGTCTTCTTCCCGGGGCTCTCCCCGACGCACTGGTCCACGACCATCGCGCCCCTCGCGTTCGTCCTGTCCATAAACGCCGCCAAGGAGGCGTACGACGATTACTTCAGGCACCGCTCCGACGCGGCGGTCAACGCCACGCCGTGCGTCCGGATCCTCCGCCCGAAAAACCCGCCACGCGGCGGTGGCGCCCCGACGACGACGCTGGAGACTGTCCGATGGAAGGACCTCCGCGTCGGCGATCTCGCGCTCGTGCGCAACAACCAGGAGCTCCCCGCCGACGTCGTGTGCGTCCAATCCTCGGACAGCGCCGGCGTGGGCTTCGTCGAGACCGCCAACCTCGACGGCGAGACGAACCTCAAGGCGAAGCGAGCGTGCGCCATCCCCGGGGTGGCTTCGGGTCGCGGTTCCGATCCCGACGCGGTTATCCTCGAGAAGGCGCTCCAGGGCGCGGTGATCCAGTGCGAGGCTCCCAACAACCAGCTGTACAAGTTCGAGGGTAAGTGGGTCGGCCTGGGTGCCGACGGGGGTGCCGACGGGGGTGCCGATCTGGGCGTGAGCGTGGATAACGTGCTGCTTCGGGGGAGCACGCTTCGCAACACGGATTGGATCGCGGGCGTCGTCGTGTTCACCGGCGGCGACACCAAGCTCATGCGCAACTCCGTCCGGTCCCCTCGCAAGGTGTCCTCGCTCGAGCGTCAGATGAACGCGCTCGTGCTGTGCATCGGAGCGTTTCAGCTCGGCGTGAGCCTCCTGTGCGCGGCGCTGCAGAGGCGTTGGTTTTTGAACGAGCAAACCTCAGAGGTTCGTCACTGGTACCTGATGCCGAGCGGGGTGTGGCCCGACGTCGACGGCGCGGGCGCGACGGACTACCTCACGCAACTGGTCCGGTTCCTCGTCCTACTCAACGCGCTCATACCCATCTCGCTGTACGTGACGTTGGAGCTCGTGAAGGTGATGCAGTGCGGCTGGATCGGCCTCGACAGGTCGATGTACGATCCGGTCAACGACGTCAAGTGCGGCGTCCGGACGACGGCGCTCAACGAGGAGCTCGGGCAGGTCGGATGCGTCTTGTCCGACAAGACCGGGACGCTGACGCAGAACGTGATGGCGTTCGTCAAGTGCTCCGTCGGCGGCCGCGTGTACTCGGCGGACGACGCTCGGGCGGAACGAGCCGCGCGCACTTTACCCTCCACGCCGACCCAAAGTTCGGCGAAGAGTTCAAAAAAGTCGTTCGCCGACCCCGACGGGTTCGCCGATCTGAGCCTCGACGATTTCGACGACGACGACGACGCCGAACGCGGACGCCATCGACCACACGCCCGCGACGTCCACACGATCGCTCGATCCGTCGCGCTCCGCGCCGCCGCGGGGGCGCGCGATCCGGCGATCCTCGCCTTTCTCCGCCACCTCGCCGCGTGTCACACCGTCGTCCCCGCCGCGGACGATTCATCTTTGGACGGTTCATCTTCCGCTTTGGACGGTTCATCTTCCGACGACCGCGGCTCCGGCGCCGTGTTCGGCGGGCTCCGGTACCAGGCGTCCTCGCCCGACGAGGAGGCGCTCGTCACCGGCGCCGCCTTACTCGGTCGTCGTCTGCTGTCCAACGCCGCGGGTGCCGTGGTGACGGAGTCGCACCCGCCGGATAAATCCACCGACGATTTGCGCACGGGCGCGTGCGGCTCGCCGGGGGGCGATTTCGCCGGGGTGGTCACCGAGCGGTGCGAGGTGCTCGCGGTGAACGAGTTCACCTCCGCGCGCAAGCGCATGTCCGTGGTGATCCGCGACGTCGCCACCGGGACGTGCGTTTTGCTTCTCAAGGGTGCGGATAACGCGGTGCTCGAGCGCCTCGCGCCCCCCGCCGACGAGACAGCCGCGAAAAACGTCGACGCCGCCAAGGCGCACCTGGACGAATTCGCCCGCGAGGGGCTTCGAACCCTGGTCCTCGCGCAGCGCGTCGTTCCCCCCGACGAACTCGGCGTCTGGCTCGACGCGTACCACACCGCGCAGGCGGCGCTCGTGGACCGCGAGGGCGCCCTCGCCGACGTCGCCGAGCTCATCGAACGCGACTGCGCCCTCGTCGGCGCCACCGCCGTGGAGGACAAGCTTCAGGACGGGGTGCCGGAGACGATCGAGACGCTGCGTCGCGCGGGGTGCCTCGTCTGGATGCTCACGGGCGATAAGCTGGAGACGGCGGTGTCCATCGCGAACACGTGCAGGTTGATCGACGCGGAGGGTGAGCTCGCCATCGTCCAGGAGTCCGATTTCGTCGGCGACGCGACGACTGGAAACGGCGCCAACCCTCGGTTCCTTCGCGATAAAGCCAGGGAGGCGATGGAGGACGCCGCGCGGGGTTGCACGTTTGGCCTGGTCATCGAGGGCGGCGCCCTGCAGCACGCGCTCGCCACCGATGAGTCCCAGTCCCACTTCCTCGCGCTGTGCCGCGCCTCCTCCGGGGTGGTCTGCTGCAGGGTATCGCCCATACAAAAGGCGAGGGTCACGACGCTGATGAAACGCCGCGGCGGATTCGTCACCATGGGGGTCGGCGACGGCGCCAACGACGTGGGCATGATCAAGGCTGCGCACATCGGCGTCGGCATCAGCGGCAGGGAGGGCCGCGCCGCGGTGCTCGCGTCCGATTACTCCGTCGGCCAGTTCCGGTTCCTCGCCAACCTACTCCTCGTGCACGGGCGATGGTCCGCGAAACGTAACCGAGAGGTTGTGCTGTACGCGTTTTACAAAAACTTTGTCTACGCGATGGCCAACGTTTGGTTCGGGTGCGTCAGCGCGATGAGCGCCCAGCCGGTTTTCACCACGGCCGCGATCGCGACGTTCAACGTGCTGTGGACGTCTCTGCCCACCGTCGCGTTCGCGTGTTTCGACCAGGACGTCTCCCCGGCGACGTCCCTGGCGCACCCCGAGTTGTACCGAGAGACTTCAAAGTACTCCAACGCGCGGTTCCTGCTCGACGCCTTGGCGTGGCTCGTTTCCGCGTCGTGGCACTCGCTGTGGTGCCTCTTCGCGTGTCTCGCCGTGCTCGGGGACCCGGAGGCGAGCACCGCCGACGGCAAGCAGTGGGACCTCTTCGCCGTGGGAATCGCCGTCTTCACCGCCGCCGTCGTCGCGTGCGACGCCAAGGTTGCCATTCGCACCAACCACTGGACGGCGTTCAACGCGCTCGCGGTGATCGGGAGCGTGTGCGCGTGGTTCCCGTTCGTCGAACTCGTCTCCGACGTGTACGTCTCCTTCGGCGTCTTCGCCTCCGTCTCCGGCGTCGCGGAAGCGCTGTTTCCGGAGCCGAGGTTCTGGCTCGCCATCGTCCTCGCCGTCGTCGGCGCCGTCGTGCCCGACGCCGTCGCCGAGGTTTACCTTCGTTTCGTCGCGCCCAAAGACTGGCACATCCTGCGCGAGGCGTGTCACGAAGAGGCGGCGAAGAAGGCGAAGAAGGCGCGGGATCGGGCAAAGGCGGTGAAGAAGGCGCGGGGGGGGTCCGGGCCGCTGCTCCCCGTCGTGGTCGACGTGTCCCTGCGCGAAAGCGTCGAAAGGCACGAGGGCACGAAACCGACGAAAGGTTCGGGTGGTGCGTCGCCGCCTCGCCCGGCGAGGACGTCGTGCACGTCGTGCGTCTGCGCCGAGGACGAGTGGCGTGCGCGGCGCGACAGGAGGAAGAGCAGGAACCCGAGCTACCTCGAGGCGCTGGCGGCGGCGAGGGCGGCGGCGGAGGTGGAGCCGGACTGGGAGGTGACCAACGCGGAGCTCAGCGACGAGGAGCTGGTTTGATCCGCGCGTGATTTTTTGACCGTGTCTATACGGGGAATGGGTGGTGTGGTTCTATGATGACTGTGGTTCGAGCGTGTTATTAGTTTTTGTTATTCAGAGATTATCGTGACTACGCCTCAGTTACAATCCGTTGCGAGAGTGCGAAGGAACATTGTTGACCGTGGAGGATATGACACGTAAGCGCCTGCTGCAGGCATCTTACGTGGTCACTCTGTCCCGACGCGCCCTCGCACGTCGCCGCTCGAATCGATAACGATGTCCGCCGTCGCCTCCTCCATTCGTGTCTCCGCCCCGGTCAAGGCGGGCAAGGCCGCCGCCTTCAACCGCGGTGCCCGCGTCGCCTCGGTGAGCGATCCCCCGCTCTCGTCATCCGCCCCCTGCTGTCACGCTTATCGTTACCCTACCATTCCACGCGGTTCGCTGACGAACGTGCCCCGCTTCGCCCCCGCGATGCGCAGGTTCGCCCCGCGCTTCCCAAGGCTCGCGTCTCCACCGTCGTGAGGGCGCGTGAGATGGGCATGAAGACCGACGGCACCTCCGCCACGGTGAGAATACCCCCTAACTCCGCATCCGCCAGCACCGCGCGTCCCCACGACGGATGGACCAATCCGATCGGTTCTCGCCCGACAAATGCAAACTACGAACGTCGTCGTCGCGCGCGCTGACCGAGGATCACGCCTCCGTCTCCCCCTCGTCTCGACGAAAACAGGGCAAGAAGCCCAACCCGCAGTTCGCCACCGTGGACGGCAAGCTCTGGGTCTGCCAGGGCTGCGGCTACATCTACGACGGCTCCCTCGGCCAGTGGGCCGAGAACAAGCGATGCCCCGCGTGCGGCGAGAGGCGATTCGCGCTCAAGACCCAGGCCGAGATGAACATCGCGATCGCCTCCCTCGGCATCACCGGACTCTTCATCCTCGCGCTCTACGCCCTCGTCAAGCTCGCGTGATCGCGCCGCCGTGCCGTGCCGTGTGGTAGCGGGTACGGGTGAGACGGTTAAGTGTAAGGTTACAAAAGAATTAACCGCCGCCACGCGTCGTGTGCGTCGTCACTTGGGCCCGTCGCCCGGCCCGAACTCGTGCGGCGCGCGTTTGGGTTCCAGCCGCCCGGTCTCCCGCAGGTTATCGAACATCTCCAGCGCGTTGAGAATCGCCTGGTCCATGTTGAAGTACTTGTAACTCGCCAGTCGCCCGACGAAGCACACCCCGCGCTCCTTCGCCGCGAGCGCGGCGTATTTCTCGTACAACTCCCGGTTCTCCGGGTTGGGCACGGGGTAATAGGGCTCCCCCACCGCCGTCGAGTACTCCCTGGCGATGACCGTCCCGGTCACGTTCCCGTCGCGCGTCTTTTCCGGTTGGTTCGGCGTGTGTTTGTACTCGACGATTCTGGTGTACGGTACGTCCTCGCCGGGGTAGTTGACCACCATCAACTCCTGGTAGAATCCCCCGGGAGGGTTTGGCACGTACTCCTCCTCGAACCGCAGCGATCGGTACTCGAGCTTGGGCATCCCGAGCGCCGCGTAGTACGAGTCAATCTGCCCGGTGTACACGAGCAGTCCGTGCTTTGGGAGCGTCCCGTCGGCTCTGTGACGGAAAAAATCGCAGTTGAGCCGAATCGTCACGTTTGGATCGCCCAGCAGCATGTTCTCGAATATCCGCGTGTACCCGCGCGCCGGCAGCGCCTGGTACTGATCCGGGAAGTACCTATCGTCCGTAGAGGTTCTACAGGGTAAGCGCATCAGCACGGACGCGTCCAGTTCCTCCGGGTACTTGTCCCACTGCTTCTTGGTGTAGTGCCGGAAGATCTTCCCGTACAGCCGCGGGCCCACCCGCGACAGCGCCGCCTCCTCGCCGTTCGAAGCCGACCGCCCGTTCGGCGGCGCCACGCGCTCGGCGTCGTACCACGCCTGCATCTCCGCCTCGCCTCGCACGTCGGTATCCTCGAACAACGCGTTGACCGTCTCCTGCGTGGGAGGTATGGGCACCAGTCGCGTCGCTCCGTCGTCGGCGACGACCCGTCCCTTGACCCTGTGGTCGAAGGGTATCCACCGGCTGAACTCCTGGACGTACCGCCACACGCGTTCGTGCTCGGTGTGGAACAGGTGCGCGCCGTACTTGCTGCACCTGATGCCGTCGGCGGTGACGTAATCGTAGCAGTTACCGCCGAGGTGGTCGCGCTTGTCGATCACCAGGCTGGTCATGCCGAGCTCGCGCGAGCACCGCTCGGCGAGCACGGCTCCGGAGAGGCCGGCGCCGACGATGAGGAGGTCGACGTCTCGCGGGCAGGTGGACAGGTCCCCGCTCATGATGTCGTCGCCGAGGGGGAGCGGGCCCTCGGCGTCGTTGCCGCCCTCGTGGATGCCATCTGCGGGTCACGGGGAACGGGAGGTCAGGGGTGTTGAGGGACGGAAATGGGAGATCTGTCACACGGCACCCGAGAAGGGACTGGAAGTGCGGGCACGCACCTCTGCCGCACACGCCCGTGACGAGGTTGAGCGCCGCCCACTCGGGTTCCGCGCGCCCGACGCCGACGGACGACGCGAACGGTCCGGTCGGCATCCTTCGTTCCTCCCTATCGGCGCCTGCTCCAGTGCGCGCGTGGACGGCTTTGCCGATCTCTCGACACCTCTCACCGCTGGGGGTCCCGCCATATTTTGGTCGGTTGCACCATCGGGTTCATAGACCGTCATTTTCCTTGAATCGCACACATGATGAAACTGTCCGACCGCGTCCAGATCAACTTTTCCATCTCGTGGCCCAGAAGAGAAGATGCTCGGAAGATACCTTCCCACGCGCTCATCACACGGAGAAGGCGCCGCGGCAGACGCGCCTCCGCCGGACTCGACTCAAATGCTCGCGATATCGGCCCGTGCCGCATCTCGCACTGGTCTCGCGCCGTCCAGAACGAGCGTTCGTCCCGGATACACGCGCGGCTGCGCCGGTTTCGCGCTCAGGCGCGTCGATGGAAAACGAACAACGGACGATGATGACGTCGCGACCCCGACGACGCACGTCGACGTCGCGGCTCCGTTGCGCATCGACGTCGCGGCTCCGTTGGCGCTGCTAGCTCTCGCGTCCGTCGTCCCGCCCTCGCACGCGTCCGAGTCCCTCGCCGCGTTCGCCGCGTTTTCCTCCGACGGCGACGCCGTCGAACGTGCGCGCGACGTCCTCGACCGGCTCGAGACTCTGCCCCAGATTGAGACGATCCCGCTCTGGCTTTTCGTGATGACGCTCAGCGAGATGCTGCCGCTGTTTCCCTCGCAGCCGGCGGCGTTGACGTCGGGGGTCGTCTTCGGCGCGCGCGAGGGTGCCGCGATGGTGCTCGCGGCGAACATGACCGCCGCGACGTTCGCGTTCCTCGCGGCGAGGGGAGCGGGGCGCGCGTTGGCCGAGAAAGTCGTCAAGGAGGAGACGGGGAGCGGCGGAGGGGACGAAACGGCTACAAGTCGATACGAAACGGCGTACGGCGGCGACGCTGACGACGGGGGCGACGTGGACAACGCGTTCGCGCGAAAATGGGCGGAGCTGCGAGCGAATCTCGCGGACGCGCCGCCGACGCGGCAGGCGACGCTCATCGCGTTGTACCGCCTCACGCCGCACCCGTTCAGCGCCAGCAACTACCTCTTCGGCCTGGTCGGCGAGGTTCGGTTGGCGCCCTATCTCGTCGGGACGCTCGTGGGCGCGATCCCGTACGCGATCCTCTACGCGGGCGCGGGCGCGTACGGTCGCACGTTGCTCGACGGCGGCGAGGCCCTCGAGGCGGTGTTTGCGGATGTTCGAGCCGTGGTCGAGAGCGACTTGGAGATCGGGGAGGAGGGTGCGTTGGCGGTGGGCGCGGCGACGGCGGCTGCGTACTTGGCGAGGCGATTGGCGCGAAAGCGCGACGACGTCGGCGACTCGGCGTGACGAACGAACGAAGAACGAACGAACGCGACCGCGAGTGTACCATCAATCAATACAAGGAATGTCATCCATCATCCATCAGCCGCTTTTGAGTGAGCCATCGAACGATGTGTAACGAAGAACGCGAGCCGAACCCACCGCCGTCGCGCCGAACGCCAGGAAAAAGATCTTCGCGAGGATCGGCACGGCACGGCGGGCGACCCCAAGCCGCGCGCGTGCGCGACTGGCCAGCGGCGGCCCCAAGCCTCGTCAGCCTTCAGATCTATCAGAAATTTAACAAATGGAGTCGTGGTTGCCAAAAACGTGCGCGCGAGGCCGCTCCGACCGGGCGGGCGGAGGAGGAGCGATGGGCGCGACGTTCTCGTCGTGGCGGCGCCGTCGCCCGAGCGAGGGCGACGGCGGGTTCGAGACGCTGAACCCGCGCGACGCGGCGATGGCGCTCGACGAGGACACTCGCCTCTTCCACCGCGCGCTCCGCAAGCACGACCGACGCCTGGACAAGCGCGCGCGCGCCGCGCGTCGCACCCTCGCGTGGGCCCGCGGGGATCCGGGCGCACCCGCGCCGTCGTCTCCGACCCTTCGCGCCCGCGGACCGTCCGTGGCGTCCGTCGGTAAACGCGGCGGGGGGCTCGGCGAGTTCGGCCTGGACCGACGCGATGGGAGCGCGACGGACGAATTGCCCGGCGACGCGCGCGGGGGACCCGGCGGCGGGCGCCGCGGGCCCGCGCGAGAGTACGACATCATACGCGCGGAGTGCGCGAAGAAGATGGAGCTGGCGGAACGGAACAGGGCGAGGGCGCGTCGCGCGGCGTCGAGGCGGCGGGCGGGGGAAAAGGAGGCGCCCTTCCCGAAAAAGTCGGGGATGGAGGAGCCAGGGGGAAGGGCCTTCTCTTCGCCGTCGTTCGCGGCGTCTGTCTCGCCCGCCGCCCCCGCCGGGATTCGAACCTCCGACCTCCCCGTCTCCGAGAACCTCCGACCCCACGCGGCGACTCGCGGGATTGAACCCGCGACCACGGAGCGTTCGACCTCCGTCTTACCGCCGCCGTCAATCGCCGATGGCCGTCTGCGCGCCGGGTACGAGCAGGTGAAGGTGTTCCGCGACGGTAACTCGCTGTTTCACTGCGCGCGGCTCGGCGAGATCGTCTGCCAGGCGCGCGAGCGAGGCGCATCCGCGGGCGGGGTGCGTGGGGCGGTGACTCGCTCGCCGGGCGGCGACTCGCTCCTCGGCCGCGGGGATAGCGTCGCGGCCGTGCTCCGCCGGGGCATTCGAAGCCTCGGGCGCGCGCAAGCGTCGGCGACCGCGGCGGCGCTTCGTCGCGGAGCGATGGACCGGGTGCGTTCGGTGGAGGAGGACGAGGCGGACGGCGTATCCGCCGCGCCGGGGTCGTCGCTCGAGGCCCGTCCGTCGTCCTCCTCGGATCGTCCGTCTTCGTCGTCGCTCGCGGCGGAGATGACCGCAAAGGCGGTGGACGACGCCATCGTGACGGCGGTGCGAGGGGCGGAGTTGCTGGACGAGTCCTTTCGAGCGACCGCGTCTTCTTCTTCGTCGCGAGCGGGTGGTTCGAATCGTCAATCGACGAGCGGGGGGAGGGGCGCGCCGATCGATAACTGGCGCCGCGCCATGGTCGACGTCGGCGATATCGCGCGAGCCGAGGCCGAGTCCGGCGCGTACGGCGAGCTGGACGAGGACCTGTACAACGCCGCGGTGCGACGCGCGTACTGCGACGCCATGTCCCGCTCCAACGTCCCGGCGACGTTTCTGGAGGTTGTCGCGCTGAGCGCGCATCTGCGACGACCCGTCACGGTGATCAGGGGCCCCGTGGGCGCGGGCGACGACGCCGGCGAGGACACAGCCGTCGGCGGCGAGCGGATGTACCGGGCCAGGTGCGTCTCGGAGGTTGTCGGCGAGAGGTACGCGGCGAGCGGGCGGAGAGGGTTCACGCTGTTCTGGGAGCTCGCGGAGGGGGTGCCCACGGGGTTGCCCGCGGGGGATTTCGTGTTGCTGGTGCCTCGGACGGGCGACGGCGACGGCGACGCGTATGGGCGGAATGGGCAAAACGGCGACGGCGGGGACGATGGCGCGGTCGGGGAAGGCGCGAGGGGGACGAGGACGCGGACGGTCACGTCCCCCTCCCCTCCGTCGCGGTCTCTCGTCGGCCGTGCGCGGCGAAGGAGGAGCCCGGGTTTGTCTCCGGGACTCTCCCGCGCGGCGCCCGCGCAGGAGGAGGAACGGGGCCCCGCGCCGAGGAGGATCGACGCCACCTCCGCCGCCGCGTCCGCGTCCGAGTTGGGCATGCTCGCCGCCGCGTCGGACGGGAACAAGACGGCGGTGTACCGCCACGTGTCGCGCGGGGGTGCGTCGCTCGGAGCGGCGGACCAATCCGGGGACACCGCGCTACACCGCGCGGCTCGCGGGGGCTGCGTCGGGTTGATAAAGACGGTGCTCAAGGCGGCGGGGAAACCCCGGCAGCCCTCGCGACGCGAGCTGATGGACGCGACGAACGCGGCCGGGCGGACCCCGCTGCAGGTTGCCGTCGACGCCAAGCGCGTCAAGGCGGCCAGGTTCCTCCGAAGGGAGGGAAGCGCGGACCCGAGGGGGGAGCTGGACGCGCTGAACGCCTTCGGGTGTTCGAACGGTTACGCGTCGTCGAGCGGGTACTCTTCGTCGGCGGTGTCGGACACACTGTCGGACACCGGTTCGTCCGACGCGGGATCCGAATCCGACCTCGCCTCGGACTCGGACGCCGAGTTCGAGCGCGCGGGGACGGCGATGCACGGAGGGCTTCGAGGGAGGGGAACGAAGGGTTTGGGCGGGTCGAGGACGTGGGCCGGCCACGGCGCACCCGCGACGTTCGACTACTCCGCGTACGGCCGGCTCGGAACCTCGGAGTACGCCACGTCGGACGCCACGTCGGACGCGGGAGGGGTATCGTCCGACGACGGCGGGTTCAGGGCGTGCGGCGGGTGGTCCGACGTCCCCACGCCGAGCGGAAGCGAGGTGGAGAGCGACGCCGGGTCGCTGTGGAACAGCGAGTCGGAGAGCGAGTGGGCCGGGAGCGGCGCGACGGACGGGGATCTCGCGTCGAGCGCTTCGGAGGGAGAGGTGGACGAGGGTCACGGAGACCGCGCGCGGTATCCCTCGTTCCTTCGATGACGAGCGGCGTCGTTCGCGCGCGTGCGCCGGGTCGTCGAACGAGCGCGGCGTCGCGTTGGTACGTAGACTATGTAAGATTGATAGCGCAAAGCGGCTCACGCGAAGGTCCGGTTACCTCATATCATTTCTTCTTCTTCATCGGGAACGGGGCGATGAGCTCGCGCGCGAACCCCGCCTCAAGCGCCGCCGCCGCGAACGCGAACACCAGCACGCTCTCCCCCGCCAGCAGCGCCGCCTCCGCCCACGACGCCAACTCCCCCGCGTCGCTCCCGTGAAGGTACACGTCGGCGCTGCCCAAGCCTCTCGCCAAGCCGAAGGCTCCGACGACCCCCCCCTTGAGCTGATCGTTTCCGAGGTCGTCCCTCACCGCGTACCGGTACGTGACGCCGAACACCGCGCAGGACAGGAATATCCCCGCCGCGGATTCGAGCGTCACCACCCCGCCCGGGGACTGGGCGAGGGTGAGGGGCAGGGAGAGGAGGGCGCCGGCGACGGCGGCGAATGTGGCGGCTTTGGCCGATTCGATCCTCTCGGCGTCTTCGTCGACGTCGTCGGCGACGGTGCTGCCCCACTTGCTCCTCGCTCGCCCCACCGCTCCATCGCCGGCCTCCTCCAGGAGCTCCCGGCGCTCGCGCGCGATCTCCTCCATCTTCGCCTCCGCCGCCAGCACGGCCTCGGACTTGGCCTCGAGGTCCGCGAGTGCCGCCTCCTGCGCCTGCTCGAGCTGGGACGACGCATCTTTGGCCGTGGCGCCCATCTCCAGCGCGATCTTGGCCTCCTCCTGCGCCATCTCGGCGTCCACCTGGAGCGACGCCGCGTTCCTCGCCTCGGCCGCGATTTTCGCCTCCTGCGCGCGGACCTCCGGGTCGTCGTTCACCGCGGCTCTGATGGCGTCCACGTTGACCACGTCGGCGACGTCGAAAACCTCGTCGCCGCTGTCGCCGCCGCCCGGCGCGGCGGCGCGAACGTGGATGGACTCGGCGCGGCGGCGGTTCGAGGGGGCGAAGGAGCTGATCGAGTGGGGTGCTCGCCGACGCGTGGAGGCGGCGCCGGCGCGTGGTTGGCAGCGCGCGGCCGAGGCCACGGCGAGGAGGCGCAGCATCGTGTCGATGGATAAAAAGTGACGACGCATCGACTTGGTCGACAGCGTTCATCAATCAAATGACGGAACAGGCGACGAGTTCACTTTTGGAATCAAATGTGCAAATGAAACAGTAATTGAGATAAAATGATAGTGAAAGGGCGTGCGAGAGATGGGAAAATGGGGACTTTTGATCTGAACCCGCTCAGGTGTATTTCAGCTCCATTGGCCCATCCGTGACGCCCTCTTTCGCTTGAGCGCAACCGCTCGTAAGCAACAGCGACGCCAACAGTGAGTTATATCCCCACAATCTTCGATTCACGCCGTCGACGTGCGCCGCGCCCGCGCTGCGTCGACGGCGTCGCGCCCCGGCGTCGGTCCGGTTTCGCGGGGTTGCGCGCTTTTCCTCATCGTTAGGGCTTTGAGGAAAAACGACGGGATCCCGCGCCGGGTCGACCCCCCTAGATGCGCGATGCGACTGCGCATCAAGGCCGACGACGCGTCGCTGACCTTTACGAACCCTTCCTCTAACCCTTCGCAGTGCCTCGCGGACCCAAGAAGCACCTCAAGAGGCTCAATGCCCCCAAGCACTGGATGCTTGACAAGCTGGGCGGCGTCTTCGCCCCCAAGCCCTCCGCCGGTCCCCACAAGACCCGCGAGTGCCTTCCCCTGTGCCTCATCCTGCGCAACCGCCTGAAGTACGCGCTCACCTACAAGGAGGTGACCACCATCCTCATGCAGCGCCTCGTCAAGGTTGACGGCAAGACTCGTGTCGACAAGTGCTACCCCGCCGGCTTCATGGGTGAGTACCGCGAACCGCCTTTCCATCGCATCGTTCGCGGAGAAAAAAATACGGACCCGATGGCTGACCGTAAACCCCATCCCCCTCCCTCCGCAGACGTCGTTTCCATCGACAAGACCGACGAGCACTTCCGCCTCATCTACGACGCGAAGGGCCGCTTCGTCGTGCACAGGATCTCCTCCACCGAGGCCCAGGTGAGCGTCCCATCCCACCGCGGACTCCGCGCGGGTTTTTACCCTAAAAACCGCACCGAGCGGCACGACTCGTGTTTTTCACCCACCCGCGCACTCGCGCGCCGCAGTCGCCTGACCATCCTCCCCCCGCCTCCCCTCCCGACGACAACAGTACAAGCTGTGCAAGGTCAAGACCAAGCGCCTCGGAGACAAGGGTGTCCCCTGCGTCAACCTCCACGACGGCCGCACCATCCGCTACCCCGACCCCGTGATCAACGAGTCGGATACCGTCATGGTGGACATTGCCACCAACAAGATCACCGACCACATCAAGTACGACGCGGGCGCGCTCGTGATGATCACCGGTGGCCGTAACCGCGGTCGCGTCGGTGTCATCCAGAGGCGCGAGAAGCACAAGGGTTCCGTCGAGGTTGTCCACGTCAAGGATGCGGGCGGCCACGAGTTCGCCACCAGGAGCTCCAACACCTTCGTCATCGGGGAGGGCAACAAGCCCATGATCTCGCTGCCCAAGGGTAAGGGTCTCCGCCTTACCATCGTGGAGGAGCTCGAGAGGCGCAAGGAGGCCTAATCCTCCGGCGATTGACGTATGGTTTTAGGGAGGGCCGGCGCGCCCTCTCCGCGACCGTCTGCGCGGGTGTTGCTTTCAAACATAAAAATTTTGGTGTCTAAACGGTGTAATACAGATGGAGCCGCGAAGGGCGGACTCTCTTCGTTAAACGCTTCTCGAATCCTCGCTTCTCGATGAACAACTCAGATGCATTGACATTGCGGCTAATCGGTTTTAACGTGGTGGTGGTGTTATGAGCATGAGGCGAGGGGCTGTGCGCGCGCCGACGAAAGATGGCGAGCCCACCCCTAGAGGAACGCGTCCTGATCGATCGTGCTCTGATCCTGCGTCTGGCCGAGGAAAGCCTCGGCCTCCTGCACCACGCCCTCGTTCCCACACGCCATGCCGTAGCTCAGCGCCTTCGTGAACGCCTCCCTCGCGCCCGTCACGTCCCCGCCAGCCTCCAGGCACTTGCCCTTGTAAGAGAAGGTGGTGCTCAGGATGGCAGCCTCGTGCTCGTTGCCGGCGCCCATCTTCTCGGCTTCCGTAATCTCGTCCATCGCCAGCTTGTGCTTGCCCTGCTCGATCAGGGTGAGCGCGATGCGATTGTGCGTCGCCGCGACGAATTCGTTCTGCCCCAGCACGTGGAACCTCTCGATCGCCTGACGCATCCGCCGGCACGCCCCCTTCGCGTCACCCTCCGTTCGATGAATCTCGCCGAGCGCCATGAGCAAATCGCCCATCCGCCCGTTGAGGTCGGCTCTCATGAACGGGGGCATGCCCGCTCGGCCGTCGTGAGGCTTGCACAGCGCCAGGCCCTTCTCCAGCGCCGCCTTCGCCGACTCCAGCTCGCCTTTCTTCACGTAAGCGTCGGACAGCACGCGCATCGCGAGGCCGTGCACCGTCGGCGGGGCGACGACTTTGGAGCACAGCTGGTCGGTGCTGTTCATCATCTTGATGGCCCGCTCGAAGTCGCCGTCGTCCAGCGCGGATCGCGCGTTCTCCACGGACCGCATGACCAGCGCGGGAACCTGACGTGGGAGGTAGGAGACGGGGCCGAGGTGAGCGATCGAGGTCGAGACGTGTCGCCGGGCGCGTGGGGTCGGGGGCGAAAAAGCGCGAGATCGAGCCGCAACTGTGGATAGGGCGCGGTATCCTCCTTTTTCGCCAAATGAGGGTGGGGGTCGGGCGCGGAGGCGGCCGGGGTCGAGACGAGGGCGAGTCGCGTGGGTCCGGGCGCACCTGCTGGGGGTTCAGCCCGTTCACGTTCTCCAAAGTCGCCATGTTTCGTTTCCTATCCTGTGTTTATCCCGAACTCCCCGCTAGCCTTCGTGGGGGGTACCGCTCCGGCCTCGCCTCTTCTCACGCACGCGCACGCGAGGTTTTTGTCGCCAACCTCCGAGGGCTTAGCGCTCCCTTACTATCCCTAAACCCGCCGCCGTGGGGGTTTCGCGTGCTGCGCCGCGCGAGTGTCGAGCGAAACCTGTCGTTCGCGTCGTTGCGATGCGAACGTCGTCGCCGAGTGTCAGCCCGCGACTCCTCCAAGGTGTGAGATGCGACCAAATCGCGGAGACATATCCCGGGCTCCAAGATCTCGATTGTCCATCGTCGCCATCGAGGTATTTTTCATCATCCGCTCAACGTGTGCGAGTCACCGCCAAATGAAATGGAAATAAAACTGTGACTGCCCAACTGTCAGTTCGCTAACCATAAATACGACTCCGCGCGCCCGAAGGGTGTTTCGCAAGTCACGTCTCGGAACCGCGCCACAGCGACGGTCGCGCCGGGCGCCGGGCACGCGATGGTCAGCCCCGCGGACATCCTCGCCACCCTCGGATGCGTCTGGGCGGCCGCCGCCGCGTCCTCCCCCGCGCCCCGCACGGCGCACATCGACCTCTGGTGGCAGCCCGCGCCGTCCCTCGACGACGCGCGATCGGCGTGCGCGGCCACGACGAGGTGCACGGGGGTGTGGTGGAACGAGAGGGACTCGGTGTACCGCCGCCTGTCCGGCGCGGTCGCCGCGGTGGACGCCCGCGGCGCCCACGCGGACACGTACAGCGTGCACACGAACGCGTGCGACGTGTCCACCTTCCGCGAAGCCCTCGCGGCGGCCGACGCGGACGTCGTCTTCGTCTCGACGACGGTGCCGCGCAAGGGACGGGGACGACACGAGGGCAAGACCTACTTCGCCGCGCACTTGGACACCACGCTGACGCAGGCGCCGACGCTCCCCGTCATCTACGTGCAGGGGGACGACGCGTCGAGCGACCAGGCGGAGAGGATCATCGGCGCGGCGCACGGCGTGGGCGACGCCGACGGCCGAGGCGCGACGGGCGACATTCGGCCGGTGATGTACGTCAGGCCGCCGCCGTGGCCCGAGGAGAAGTGGCGGCCGCCTCTGAAGAGGCACGGCAACCCGAAGTGGTTCGCGAGGGAGAACTGGCACTGGTCGTGGTCCGTGCTCTTCGCGCACTTCGCCGGCGCGGGTGTTGGGAAGGGCTGCGTGCGTCGAGGGGCGACGAAGGGAACCGGCGGGGCGAGAGACGCATCCGCATCCGGCGGAGACGCCGCCGCGGCTGAACGCGACGGCGGCGCCGGCTGCGGCGTCAGGGTCGGGTTCATCGAGGACGACGTCGTGCTCGCCGAGAACGTCATGTCGGTGTTGGGTGACCTGCCGGTCGAACCCCCGGACGACGTCCTCGGCGTCTCGCTGTGGGACGCGGACGATAAGCCCCTGTGGCACAGGTGCTTCAACTGCTACTCCAAGGCTATCGTGTACCAGTGGGCGGATGCGAGGACGCTCGGGACGCACGTGCGCGAAAACTTCTGGGCGAACCCGGTGGACTGGCTCGTGGACGACTTCGGGAGGGACACGCTGCGGCGTTACAACCGGTGCCTGGTGCCCAACTTGGCGGAGCACATAGGGGACGTGAGCAGCAACGGCGTGGACCGGTCGTGGCAAAAATCGCCAAACTTTGCGCCAGTCGCGCGAAGGGCCAGCTATCGAAAGGTGCCGGTGCCGGACTACCCGGTGCGGGACTGACGTCGTGGCACGATAGAGGCGAGACGTAGGACGCGCGACTGATCTAGAGCTTAGTTAAGTCTTATTTTACTCATAGCGGGGTAATTCGTACGACCCTCATCACCGTTCGCCGGGTTTGTCGCTCGCTAGCTAGGCTCATTTCATCGTCTAGCCATGCGTCTGGCTTCCTCCGCGAGTCTTCGAGTGCGCGCGGCGTGGGTTTCCCTCGCGGCGGACGCGACGCGCCTGTCCACGTTGGCGTCTTCGCGGAAGCTCGCGTGAAGACGCGGAGGCTCCTCCCGCGTTCCGCGTCCGCCTCGACGGATCGTTCGCGGCGAAAGAAACTCGAACGCGCCAAACGCGTCCAAGGATGGGAAGCGTCGCTCGTCGTGGAGGTCGGACGCGGTCGCCGCCGCGGCCCAGTCCCGATCGAACGCGTCGCCGTCCTCCGTCGCCAGCAGCCTGTCCTCGCATCTCTCCTCGCCCGAGACGCCGTCGCGCTCGCGCGTGACGCGCCGCCCTCGGTCGCCGACTGTCCTCGATACCCCGTGCCTCTCGCGCCCGGTGCTGTCCTTGTAGGACCTCTTGGTCTCGGTGACCGTCTCGACGCGCGGGCCCGCGACGCCCCGCGACTGGGCGGTGTACTCAAAGTGCGACGCGGCGCCGTCGGGACCGCCGGGTCCGCGGTAGCTGTACGCGTAGCTGCTGCTGGTGTACCGACAGTGTCCGGACTGGGAACGACGAGAATCGCCGTTGTTTGCTGGGTTCGTCGTCTGGGTTCGCGCGAGCGGGCCGCGGCCGGCGCCGCTCGGGGGCTCGAGCGCGCGGGTCATGGCGCGCTCCATCCGCCGGAACTCGTCCAGGATATCCCCGCCGCCGCCGAGAAACATGGCCGACGAAACCTCGGGTCGGCCGCACGCGGCGAAGCTCTTGGAAGAATGCGTCTCACAGGTCGCGTCAGCACCAGTCCCGTCTCGCGGCAGCGCCGCTGCAGGTCCCGCTTCGATACCTCCGCGCCCACACCCGTCGGCGCGCCGATGATTTCAGCGCCCGGTGGGTCGCGGACGCCCGGGTTGCGGACACCCGCGGCCGGAGGGGATCGTCGCGACCCGCACGGCCGCGTCGCATCTCGAAGCTTCCCGGACGCGCGCGCGGCGGGCAAGTCCGACGGGGCGCGCGTCGACGTCCACGTCGGAGGATGGGATCTGCCGACGCTCAGCGAGGACCGCCTGCGCGACGGGTCCCCGTCGCGGCTCGCGGGGATGTCCGTCGCCAACGAGACCCGATGCCGCGAACAAGCGTGCGAGCTCCTCCGCGTCGTCGCGCGCAGGCTCCGGCTCCCGCTCCCGCCCACCGTCGCCGCGCTCACCATCCTCCTCCGATTCTACCAGCGCCGAGCGCACGACGAGTGCTCCGCGCAGTTCGTCGTCCCGACGTGCCTGTACGTCGCGAGCAAGCTCGAGGAGGTTCCCCGACGCATCAGCGACATCGTCAACGTCACGCACAGGGTGTTGTACCCGTGGCGGGGCGACGTCGTGGAGCTTCTGAGGGTCCTTCCCCCCGTCCCGATCGATCCCTCGTCGTCAAAATCGTCGGCGTCGCCGGATGCGCTCGGCGGCTGGTTCTTCCCGAACCTTCACGTGCGCCTCGCGGACCAGCGCGGGGCGGCGCCGTACGACAGGGACATGCGCGTCCGGGGCGGGCGTCGAAGTCGCGGCAAAGCCACCGGGGGAACGGACACGTCGGACGGGGACGGGGGCGCGGGACGATCGTCGGCTGGGCCAAGTAGTATCGGCCGAGTCGGGGGACACATCAGCGAGACGACGATGGACGCGACGAGAGCGCTCGCGGACGATACCGATCGCGTCGTCCGGGATCTCGAGCGCGACGACGGCGACGGGACGTTGACGTGCCTGACGGGCGAGCCGTACTACCGCGTCAAGGAGATCGTTCTGGAGCTGGAGGCTGAGGCGCTCGCCGGCATCTTGCACCGGCTCGAGATTCCGCAGCCGCACCGGATCCTCCTGAACCTGTGCGCCGCGGCGGGTGTCCCGCCGGGGTGCGCGCAGCTCGCGACGAGCGCGCTCACGGACGCGTGCTTCCGGACGACGATGCTGCTGCGGGTGCGCGCGGGGGACATGGCGGCGGGGGCGCTGCGATGCGCGAGCGCCGTCTACGACGGGGAGGTGGACGCAGAAGGGTGCGATTGGATTCGGCGGATGCGCGGAGACGGCGGGTGGTGGCGAGCGCTGGGTTTCGACGCGGTCGCGGTGGAGAAGGCGGCGGACGAGGTGCTGGGGGTGCTGCTGAGCTCGGATTCGACGCCGCCGCCCGTCGTCGTGGCGATGGGGGCCCATCGTCGTGGCGAGGGATGACCGCGTCGTCGACGCTTCGACGAGACCAGACGAGCGGTTTGGCCGAATATAGTAGTCTACAATGATGACTTTTAGACGGAGACTCATACTTGTGGGCGACACGCGACTCGCCGCGCGACGGGCCGCCGCGTCGTCTCGTCCGAGATGCCGGACAAGACCTGGGACGTCCTCGGGGACCTCCCCTCCGACGCGTCCGCGACGAGCTCCGACGAAGACGACGATGGATCGCGCGGAAAGTCTCGGGCGGATCTCGCCGCGCCGCGGGAGGTCACGTACGAAGACCTCGTGCGGCGGAGCTACGGCGGCGTCGTGGCGTCCATGGACGAGGACGCGAGAAGGCGGGGGGAGGAGGAGGCCGAGGCGAGCGCGGCGGCGAAGGACGACGAAGGCAAGGGGACCAGAGGGAAGAGGCGCGACGAGCGCGAGGGCGATTCGGGAGATTCCGACTCGGACGCGAAGAGACCGCAACTCGTCCAAAACGCATTCGGTAAGTGGGAGGTGTGCGGACGCAAGCGGGTGCGACGCGAGGAGGAGTTCCTGGCGGAGGCGGCGGCGAGGCGGGAGGCGCGCGGGCCCACCCAGGGCGAGCGACGATCGGCCGCGCTCAAGGCGGAGCTGGCGCAAAGGATGGCGCGAGAAGAAACGTTTGACCTCTCGCGCATCAACCGACGATGACTCCTCGTACGATGACTCTTAAGATTAGTCAGTCTACGACACGTGACACGCACGTCACCCTCACGCGCTGTCCACGTCCCCGGCGGCAAAGTCGTCGTCCCGCAGCACCCGGCTCAACGCGTCCCCGTCGTTCGCCGCCTCGAGCGCCGCCTCGAGCGCCCTGTCGGGATCGTTCGGGTACCTCTTCGCCGCCGCCGCGCGTAGCACCCGCACCGCCTCCGCGATCTCCGCCTTGGTGTAGCGCTGCTTCTCCGAAGGAGGTTGAGGGGGTTCGTTTCGTACGGCGCCGTCGGGGGTCGCCGTCGCGTCGGAAGCTCTGCCGACGCCGACGACCGCGTCGGGTCGCCGGCCGTCGTAGTAGCGGCTGGGCAGCCCGAGCCAGTGTTTCCACATCTCCAAGCCCCGGGACCAGTCGTCGGTGTCGTCCGCGGCGGCGTCGACGCGTCGGTACGGCGTCGCAGTCGACGGGGAGGACGACGACGACGTGGCTGATGACGTGGCTGATGGCGTGGACGGGGAGGACCGCGGCTGCGGGCCCCACGACGACGGAATCGGGCATCCCGCCCTCGGATCCGCCGCCTTCGTCCTCGCGCCGCCGCCGTCTCCATCCTTCACGCGCCCGCCTCGGACGCGCGCGCCCCTCCCAGCTTCTCGCTCGCGCCTGAACCGCGCCTGGAGCTCGTCAACCTCCGCCTGCGACGCGTTTGACCGCTCCACGTCCGCCTCGACGGCGGCTAACACCTCCAGCGCGTCGGCTCTGGCGAGGCCCGCGCGGGCGCACGCGGTGACCAGCGCCAGCCGCACGCGCGCGTCCGGCGGCGTCTTCACCTCCACGCCGGCGCCGGCGCCGGCCACCTTCGAAGATCCCGAAGATCCCGAAGATTTCGAAGATCCCGAAGATTTCGTAAACTTGCCGGCTGCGTCGTCGACGATCCAAACGTTCGATGACCGACCCGTCATCGCGTCGTAGAGAGCCCTCGCGCCGTGGACGTCCCCCAACCTCGCGAACCCGTCCATGAACGCGCCGTACGTGTTCAGATCCGGCGCGAGCCCGTCGGCGACCATCGCCGCCACCTCGCGGTGCGCCTCGGCGAACAAACCCCTTCGACACAGCGCGTCCACCAGGCAGTTAATCGCGGTGGCATCCGGTCGCGTCCCCGCATCGCTTCGCATCTCGCCCATGAGCCACCTCGCCGCCGCCACGTCCCCTTCCTTGCCAAAGTGCTTGAGCAGGGTGGTGTACGTGACGACGTCCGGCCTGTGCCCCGCGGCGACGAGCGCGGAGAGGACGCCCATCGCCGCCTCGGTGGGTTCGCCGTTTTTAACGCACGCGTCGATGAGGGTGTTGTAGGTGACGACGGTGGTTTCGATACCAGCAGCGCGCATCGACTCCAACACGCGTCTCGCGCGCTCCAGGTTCGCACGATCCGCGTTACCGTCCGGCGGCTTGGCCACCGCATCGGCGTCGCCGTCGAGAACCCCAACCGAAGAGCTTTGAACCCCGGCGCTCGACGAGAACGAATCCGCGCCCCTCGCCCCATCCGTCTTTCCCCCGTCTTTGCGCGACTGCGAATCGCCAAAGACGCACGACTTGAGCAGGGTGTTGTACGTCACCGCCGTGGGCTGCACCCCGTTCGCCCGCATCTCCTCCACCAACGCCTCCGCTCGTGCCACGTCCCCGACCCGCACCAACCCGTCCACGATCGTCGAGTACGTGTGCGCGTTGGGCGATACGCCGCCTTCGTCGGACATTCTCCGGATCCAATCTAAAGCGTCGTCGACTCGCCCGACCCGCGCCAAACCCTGCACCAGCGCGGTGTACGCGTGCACCGTCGGCCGCGCGGAGGCCCGGTCCCCCATGCCGCTCCGTAACGCCCGTTCCGCGGCCGTTAAATCGCCGCATCGCGCGTACGCGGCGACTCGAGCGCCGTGCGTCGCGGAGTTCGGTCGAACGCCGGCGTCCCTCATGGCGCGCTCGGCGGTTCGTATCCCACCCACGTCCCCTCTGCGACCGGCGGCGGCGATGAGGACGTTGTACAGCCTGGCGCCCGCTTGCGCGGCGATGCCGCGGCGGTTCATCTCCCGGACCAGAGCGTCGGCGCGATCCGGCGATCCGTGCGCCATGTACGCGCCCACCGCGGCAGTGTACGCCTGCGCGTCGGGTGTGAGCCTGTCGGACGCCAGGAGCGTTTGCCACAGGTCGACGGCGTCGGGGGTTCGATTCCCGTCGGGGCCATCCCCGGCGGTTTTTGTTTTTGTCTTTGTCTTTGTTTTCGTTTCCGTCGGCGCGTCGTCGTCGCCGGCGCCGCGGCTTCGTCGCGTGAGCTCGCGCTTGGAGAGCGCGGTGATGAGGTCGGTGAAGGTGCGAAGGGTGGGTTCCCCCCCCGCGCGAACGTACGCGTCAAAGGCGAGCGCCACCTCCGCGGCCCTCCCGGCCCTCACGCCGTGCCTCACGAGCGACTCCACCGCGATCGGCGACGCGACGACGTTCGCGTCGAGCGCCTCGCGGAACAGGGCGTTCGCCTGGTAGAGCATCCCGGCGGCGCACAGCGCGTCGAGGAGCCGCGAGATGAGGGCGGGTTCGTCGCCCAGGCTTGCGCGCAGCCCTCCCGGGGCGGCTCGCGCGGCGGAGAGCGCGCGGAGGATGGCGCTGGCCTCCCGCCGGAGCTCCGTGGCGGTCGTGGGCCCCGCCGCGGGGGTCCCGCCCGAGCCGCGCGGGGTGCCCGAAATCTTATCATCCCCGCCCGCGCGCCCGGTCGGCTCGCCCCTCGCCGGCCGCGCGGGAGGGGACGACGCGACGCGCGCGCGATCGTTCCCCGCCACGTTGGCGACGTGCCGATCGCCCCGTCTCTTCCGCGCGCCGTCGTCGTCGTCCCGGGCCCCGGCGTTGGCGTCCGGCCGGCCCGCCGCGCGGAGCGCCGGGGCGAGCCTCGCGCCCGTCGTGAGACGTGGCCCAATCCCGAGGCGGCAACGGCAATCGTCGGCGCGCCCGCCTCGTCGGGTCGCGCGCGACGATCGACGGTCGCCGCCGACGCCCGCAGCGCGCGGGTCGTCCGATCTGCCCGACGCCGACGCTCGCGCCCCGGACCCGGCCCTCCCGCCGATGCGTCCGGGCATCCACCCGCTCC
>Ga0181573_10001420_pt1 | contig 23604 bp, 27 predicted proteins | sample 101ome_25_FD_148643 | JGI IMG/M metagenome (GOLD analysis project Ga0181573, IMG submission 148643) | Coastal salt marsh microbial communities from the Groves Creek Marsh, Skidaway Island, Georgia - 101409BT metaG (spades assembly) | ecosystem: Environmental > Aquatic > Marine > Intertidal zone...
CCACCCGCACGATCCGCTCGACGGTATTCGGGTCGATGACGAAGTTCTGACCCCACTTCTTGGTGGGGCGAATATCGAGTTCGGTAGCGATGCGGCGGACATCGGCGGCGCCCAGGAGTCGGCTCACCGTTCGTTACTCACTGTTCAACACTCACCGTTCGCACCTCACGCTTCACCCGTCACGTCTCACCAATGGCCGAACGCGCGATGCGTGTTCGCGACGATGTCATCGCACAGTTGCTCGACGTCGACGCCTCGCTCCTCGGCCATGCGTCGCACCGTCCACGGCATGAGGTACGTCGCATTGACCCGTCCTCGGTTCGGTTTCGGCGTGAGATACGGCGCATCGGTTTCCACCAGGAGCAGATCATCCGGCACTGTCCGCAGCGCTTCTCGTAACCCCTCCGCGCTCCCGAAGGTAATGACCCCGGCGAAGGACATGAACCACCCGTGCTCGGCGCACACGCGCGCCATGTCCGCATCACCGGAGAAGCAATGGAAGACAACTCGCTTCGGCGCACCCTGATCGAGGAGTACCGAGATGACATCGTCGTGGGAATCGCGGTCATGGATCACCAGGGTCTTGTCGAGTTCCCTCGCGAGGGCGATGTGCCAACGGAAGGACTCGTGCTGGATCGCCTGACCCTCGCTCTCGGGGGTCCGGAAGTAGTCCAGACCGGTTTCACCGACCGCGCACACCACAGGGTCCCGCGCCAACTCGTCGATGCGAGCCCAGGCTGCTTCCAGAGCGTCTCTCCCCTGGCGAACACCAATACGAGCGGCGTCGTTGGGATGCAGCGCCACCCCCACCGCCACATTCGAGTGTTCCCGAGCGAAGGGAACCGACCATTCGGCTGATTCGACATCGCAACCGATCTGCACGACCTTCGGTACGCCGACCTGCTCCGCCCACGCCAATAACGCGTCTGCGTCCGGGGCTTGATCGCCGTGCAGTGAACGGTCGTGGACGTCGAGGTGGGTGTGGGAATCGATCACCGGTCGCGGAAGGGCATCCGGGGCGTCCGGCCAGCCGAGCTCGCGAGCCATGCCTAGGCCTCCGTCGGCTCGTCCGGCAGCCGAGGAAAGAGCGCATCCCCCTTGGTGATGGTCGACCCGGGAGGAAGTTGGCCCCAGCGACCAGCATCCGCGATCCGTTGAGCAGCCAGGGCACCGAGAGCCTCACCTGCCCCTAACTGCGACCACAAACTCGCCATCGCCTTCGGCATCACGGCGTTGTAGAGAACGGCGACGGCGCGCAGCACTTCACACATCGTGTAGAGGACCGTGTCCAAACGCTGGGCGCTGGCGTCGTCTTTGGCGAGCACCCACGGTTCCACCTCAGTGACATACTGGTTGACCAGCTCGACCACACTGCGGATTTCTCCGATGGCGGTGGAGAAGTCGAGTTCGTCCATGGCCGCGTCAGCGTTCGTCGTAGCCGACGCGAGTCGCTCAACGACGGCGTCCTCGGCGGCGGTGAGCGGGCCGGGTTCAGGAAGTGCGCCGTCGCGGTACTTCCCCACCATCGCCGTCGATCGCGATGCCAGGTTGCCGAGGCCGTTCGCCAACTCCGAGGTGTACCGAGCAGACATGTCCTCCCACGAGAAGGAGCCGTCCTGCCCGAAACTGATGGCGCGCATGAAGTAGTACCGGAAAGCGTCCGAGCCGAAGTGGTCGATGATGTCTTCGGGTGCGATGCCGGTGAGCTTGGACTTGCTCATCTTCTCGCCCCCGACCAGCAGCCAGCCGTGTGCGAAGACCTGCGACGGCAATGGCTGACCGGCTGCGAGAAGCATCGCCGGCCAGTACACGGCGTGGAAGCGCAAGATGTCTTTGCCGACCAGATGAACGTTCGCCGGCCATGTCGTCGCGTACCTGGCGGCGTCATCGGTTCCGGCTTCGGATCCGTACCCGGTCGCGGTGGCGTAGTTCAATAACGCGTCGAACCAGACGTACACCACCTGGGTGTCGTCCCAGGGGAGAGGGATCCCCCAGTCCACGCTCGACCGAGACATCGAGATGTCCACCAGGCCCTGCTTCAAGAAAGCCATCACCTCGTTGTACGCGCTTTGCGGGCGGACCGCTTCGGGGTGGGCTTCGTAGTGTTCGATCAAACGGTCTGCGAAGGCCGAGAGTTGGAAGAACCAGTTGTCTTCCCTGAGTTGCTCCACCGGTCGGGAGTGCACCGGGCACACCTGCTGCCCTTCGTACTCACCGGTCCCATCGACGAGGTCTCCGGGGAGTTTGAACTCTTCGCATCCGACGCAGTAGGGGCCCTCGTAGGGGGCGGAATACACGAAACCGTTGTCGCGAACCCTTGCCCAGAATTTCTGTACCCGCGCCACGTGTCGGTCCTCGGTCGTGCGGATGAAATCGTCGTTAGCAGCATCGACGGTCTCCAGAACCGGCAACCAGGACTCCTCGACCAGCCGGTCGACCCACTCTTGCGGGGTGACACCCCCCGCTTCGGCGGCCCGCTGCACCTTGGTTCCATGCTCATCGACACCGGTGAGGTACCACACCTTCTCGCCGCGCTGCCGGTGCCAACGGGTGAGAACGTCGCCGGCCGTCGTCGTGTACGCGTGGCCGATATGAGGGGCGTCATTGACGTAGTAGATGGGCGTCGTGACGTAGTACGCCTTCTCACCCAACAACGATTCACCCTCGCGCGCGGACATGACCCGATCCTAGGTGTCGTCCACTGGGCGCAAGGAGACGTCGTAGACGTACCTCTTGGACAGTCCCGCGTGATCGGCAACCTCGGCGGCGGCCGCTTTGCGCGAGGCTCCCGCGTCCATTCGGTCACGCACCGCCGCCGCTATCGCTTTGTCATCTCCCAAACCCGATGCGTCGCGACGCTCGTCATCAGAGGCGCCGGCGACCACGATCGTTATCTCCCCGCGGACCTCACCCTCGGCCCACCGAGCAAGCTCCCCAAGGCTGTCCCGCTTGACCTCTTCGTAGGTCTTGGTCAGTTCCCGGCACACAGCAGCCCGGCGATCCACCCCGAAAGCGTCGGCCATATCTCGCACGCTCGCGTCGAGGCGATGCGGTGCTTCAAAGAAGACCATCGTGCGTTCTTCGGTAGCCAACGACGCGAGACGACGGCGTCGGTCACCGTCTTTTCGTGGAAGAAACCCTTCGAAAGCGAATCGTGCGACCGGCAGTCCGGACAGGACCAGCGCCGCGAGAGCCGCGGAGGGGCCGGGCAGGCACGTAATGTCGACGTCGGACTCGTGGGCTTCGCGCACCAAACGAAAACCCGGGTCACTGATCGAAGGCATCCCGGCGTCGGTCACCACGAGCACCCGAGCACCCGCGGCGGCCCGCTCGATCAACTCCGGCACCCGCGCGGATTCATTCCCCTCGTAGAAGGACATGATCTGACCCTTCGGCTCGACATCGAGCCGAGACAGCAACGCACGCAAGCGCCTGGTGTCTTCCGCTGCGATCACATCGCTTGTCGCCAAGGCGTCCACGAGTCGGGCGGATGCATCGCCGGCGTTACCAACCGGAGTTGCAGCGAGCATGATCAAGCCACGAGGCGAGTGATCGGTCACTGACCCATCCTGTCGCACCTACGATGTGGGGGTGTCGACCGTGACCGCTGCTCCGGATCGCAGTTCGGCCACGCTCCCCGATCGCCTGGCCCCGGGTCTCCCGTCGCACGGCTGGCGGGGCTGGCTGGGACCGCTCTCCGTCGGAGCCGTCGCCGCCCTGACTCGCTTGCCGCGGCTGGGTGAGCCCAACGCCGTGGTCTTCGACGAGACCTACTACGCAAAAGATGCCTGGTCCTACCTGCGCTTCGGTGTCGAGATAGACGAGGTCGACGATCACAAAGAGCTGATGATGCAGGCCGGCGACAACTGGCGCGTCGTCGAAGCGTTCAGCGGGGAGCCCGGTTTCGTCGTCCACCCACCGGTAGGTAAATGGGTGATCGCCGCAGGCGAGTACCTCTTCGGAGTCGACCCTTTCGGCTGGCGCATCGCGATCGCGATCCTGGGAATAGCCGCCGTGGTGATGACGGCGCGGATCGTGCGGCGTCTGACTCGTTCCGACGCCCTCGGCACCATCGCCGGTCTTCTGCTCGCTTTGGATGGCATTCACATCGTCCTGAGTCGCACGGCGCTACTGGATCTTGTTCTCGGATTCTGGGTTCTCGCCGGATTCGGCTTGCTTCTCGTGGACCGCGACCGAACGCGACAACGCCTGGCTGACGATGTTCGCCGACACGGCGCGGATCGGGTCGCCGCCGGTCTCGGTCCGTTTCTCGGCTGGCGGCCGTGGCGCATCGCAGCGATCGTCACGTTCGGGCTGGCCTGCGGCACCAAGTGGTCGGGGACCTGGTTTCTCGCAGCGTTCATGGCGATGTCGCTGATCTGGGATGCGCTGGCGCGACGGGCGATCGGGGTGGACCACCCATGGTCCGCGGCCTTCGCACGTGATCTTCCCCTCGCAGCCGCCTCGACTCTGGTCATCGGCATCGGGGTCTACCTGCTCACCTGGACGGGCTGGTTCGCCACCGGCACCGGGTGGAGCCGGACCTGGGCAGCCGGTCAAGGAGCCTCCGTCGTACCGGATCCGCTTCGATCCTTATGGCACTACCACTCGGAGATGTGGAACTTCCACACCAACCTCGACGCCGAACACAACTACGCCAGCAGTCCGCTGTCGTGGCCGTTCATGACCCGACCGACCTCGTTCTACTACGAATCACCGGACGGGTGCGGTGCCGATAGTTGCTCATCCACCGTGCTCGCCGTCGGAAATCCGATCATTTGGTGGGCTGCCGTGCTGGCAGTTCCGTATCAACTGTGGCGGTGGATAGCCGCGAAGGACTGGCGCTCTGGCGCTGTCATCGTCGGCATTGCTGCCGGCTGGTTGCCGTGGATGCTCTACCTCGACCGCACGATCTTCACGTTCTACACGGTTGTGTATGTGCCTTTCGTGGTGATGGCGGTGACACTCACCCTCGGGGCCATCGCGCGGGGGCTGCGGAACAGGCCGCGCTGGGTGCCAGCATTGCTGATTGGTGGTTACGTCCTCGCCGTGGTGATGGCAGCGTGGTGGTTCTATCCGATCTGGTCGGCTGAAGTGATCACCTACGACGCCTGGCGGGCGCGCATGTGGCTGCCCACCTGGATCTAGCGCACACCGACTCGGTAGATCTACGAGGGCGCGGACCGCTCACTTTCGACTTCCTTCTTTGCCCGCGGGCCACGAATCAAGGCGGCAGTCAGCGGTACGGCGATTGCCGCGATGGCATTGACGACCGCCGAAATGAAGTGCAGCCGATTCAGGGAGAAGAGCCTCACGCAACAGGACTGAAGAAACGAAACAGTGGTGGAGCTGAGGGGATTCGAACCCCTGACCTTCTCATTGCGAACGAGACGCGCTACCAACTGCGCCACAGCCCCGGAAAGCACGTAAGGCTAGCAGCAGGGTTACTCGCCGGCTGCCCGTCGGGTTTCTTCGTACCCCAGGGACGGCAGCTCGGCGGTGTCCTCGCTCGACGCCACATCGTGCGGGGTCGATCGCAACTCGTATCGGTCATCCTCAAGGTCGTCCACGGTGACGCGTGGACGGCGCATCGTGCGGGCGACTTCGACCATCGCCTGACCCGACCAGTCACGTTCGCGCTCGATGGGGCGACGCACGCGGGTGGCTCGGGGAGCGTTGACGTAGGTGGGAAGCGTGGTCGGAACCGCGGACCACCCTTCCTCGCTTTGCTCCCCCTCCCAGGGATCCCACGACAGATAGTCGTCCATCGCTGCAGCCATTTGGGCGTCTCGGACGCGCTTGCTCGTCGGACGGGTACCTCGGGAACGGGGATAGGCAACGTCCGCAACGCGGTTGGTGTACGCGACTTCCCGGTAGTCGTCCTCGAACTCGCTGTCGAACTCAACGTCGTATTCGTCGTCGTACTCATTGATGCCGTACTCGAGTGACTCATCGTCAGCCATCAAGCGGCGATCCGCCCCGGCCGATCGCTTGGAGGACGTCATGGACGCGGCGATGACGTAGGTGAGCACCACGACAGCGAGGACGATCGGTGCCCAACGGGCAACTAGGCCCATAATTGCTAACCCGAGAACCGCAGCGAGGGCAATACTGAGGGCACCGGTGACGACCACCCGTCGTTTCGATCGCTGCTCCTCCGCAGGCGAGGAATGTCGGGTGCGAGACGGTGTTCGTGCTGAACGCCCCTCGCGGGTCGCCTGCTCGCCAAGCGAATGCATCGCAGACGAGAAACGGGCGCTTGATCTCACTTCACTTATGTGATCATGCCGCTTAAGCCAAATAGGGATCAAGACAGCAGCCCACAGGGCCACGATGACTGCGTAGATGAACCCCGTCACAGTGCGCAAGATTATGTGCTCTCAGCCGACTTCCTGCGGAGATACGACTCGCAAGAGTTAACGTGTCGCACACCCACTCTCAAGTCGAGGACTTCGAAACACTTGCCTCACATCAATGACGAGTCGCCGCGCGGAGGCCAGCCACTACCCCTCCGGGGAGATCGCCCGCAAGCAGGACGTAAGTCACGTGATCGCGCCAGTCTCCGTTGATGTGCAGATACTTCTCACGGAAGCCTTCCTCGCGATAACCCACCTTCTCGGCAACCGCACGCGAGGAGGTGTTTTCGGGGCGAATGTTCAACTCCATCCGGTGCAGGCGAAGCACATCGAAGGCGTAATCGGTCGCCATCGCCACACCCATCGAGGTGACGCCTCTTCCGGCGAACTCCTGATCGATCCAATACCCGATGTAGGCGCTGCGCAGCGAGCCGTACGCGATTCCGCCCATCGTTATCTGCCCCACCAGCCGTCCGCGAAACTCCGTTGCCCACGGCAACACTCGACCTTCGCGCGCTTCGGCCCGAAGCCGCCGCGTCATCGCATGGAAACTCGGCGGAACCTCTCCGGCACGAACTCCTTCGTCAGGAACCGTCGCGTCCCAGGGTCCGAGCCAGGTTTGATTGCGTCGTCGAACTTCCTGCCAGGCCCTGGCGTCACTCGCCTTCAGGGGGCGCAACCGAACGTCACCCTCATTCAAGGTCGGTGCCACGTCCGACCGCCACGACATAACTAAAACTCCTGCTCGGAGATCCACTCGCGTAGGTCGTCTCCGATGTCATCCCGCTCCGTTGCGAGCTGAATGACCGCCTTGAGGTAGCTGAGCTTGTCTCCGGTGTCGTATCGACGACCATCGAAAACGACTCCGTGCACACCCCCGCCCTCGCTGGCGGGACGACGAGCCAACTCCACGAGCGCATCGGTGAGTTGGATTTCGCCACCACGCCCCGGTGCGGTGTTGTGGAGAATCTCGAACACCGCGGGGTCGAGGACGTAGCGGCCGATGATCGCGTAGTCGCTCGGCGCCTCGTCAACGGACGGCTTTTCGATGAGATCGGTCACTTCGACGACGTCATCGCTGTCGGTATCTGACACCGCGACGCATCCGTAGAGCGAGATGTCGTCGTGCGGGACGGACATCAAACACAGCACCGAACCGCCGAACCTTTCGCGCACCTCGATCATGCGCGGCAGGATCGGATCGCGCTCGTCGATCAAGTCGTCACCGAGCAAGACGGCGAATGGCTGATCACCGACGTGATGCTCCGCCATCAGGACCGCATGTCCAAGGCCGAGCGCTTGTCCCTGCCGCACGTAGTGGATGTGGGCGAGATCGTTGGACTCCTGCGCGAGCGCAAGCCGCTCGTTGTCGTTCTTCGCCGCAAGCGCGGCCTCCAACTCGATGTTCTTATCAAAGTGGTCTTCCAACGCACGCTTGCCGCGGCTGGTGATGAACAGCAGGTCATCGAGCCCGGCGGCAACGGCCTCTTCGACGACGAACTGGATCGCTGGCTTGTCGACGATGGGCAGCATTTCCTTCGGCATCGCTTTCGTTGCGGGCAGGAACCGGGTTCCCAGCCCCGCCGCGGGGATGACCGCAGCCGTGACGCCTGTCATGGGGCCTGAGACTACGCGGTCTACCCCCTGTCCGACGAACCTCTCGGCCGTCAAGGCGGATCGCCATTACCTCCCTATGGCCGCCGCGTGCGGCACAGTGAGGCTATGGACGCGGTGTCGGGCAAGGCCGACCTTCGACGACAGGTGCGCCAGCAGAGGCAGAACCGTAACGCTGGTGCTGATGAATCGACGCGTATCAGCGGACACATCATGGATCTAGAAGACGTGCGATCGGCGTGCGATCGCCAGGAAGTGATCGCCTGCTATCTCGCGCGAGACGATGAGCCACCGACGCGGGACGTGATCAATGACGTGCGGCGGGCCGGCGGCAGGGTGGTGTTGCCGCGGATCAGCGATGACGACCTCGTCTGGGTCGAGATGGCCGACAACACGCGCATGGTCACCAACACGTGGGGCATCGATGAACCGGAAGGCCCCCCGATGTCCACACCGCCGGCCGTGTGGATCATTCCCGCCTTGGCGGTGGATGCCGACGGCTATCGACTCGGTCAAGGTGGTGGGTTCTATGACCGAACTCTTGCCCAGCGTCCGTCAGACGACAACGCCCTGGTGATCGCTGTGATCTTCGAAGACGAGTCGGTTATGCACGTCCCGCACGAAGCCCACGATCAACGAGTAGACGTCGTCGTGACGCCGGAGCGTGTGCGCTGGCTATCGATGCCGGACTAGTTCTCCTGGGGAATCAACGTCAGGACGTTGACAGCGTCTTCGCGGACGGCGTCGTCACTGAAAGCCCAGGGGAATTGGTCACCTACCAACCATTCGTCGATCTGATCGGCGTAGGTGCCGTTGTATGCGTGCCCGGAGTTTCCGGTCAGGTTGACCCAGGTGGACGCGTCGAAATTCGACAGATCGATCACTTGACGCATGCTGGGAACCCACTCGACCTCGAAGCCCTGCGCGGGAGTCCAACCCGTTGCGTTGACCGCGGCCTCACTGCCGCCGGAATTGAAGGGGCCTCGGTTGAACAGCATTTCGATGGGGGCGATGCCGCTGGAACCCAGAGTCGCGTTCGTGAGGGTCAATTGGTGCAGGTCACCCCACCGCCACGCGCTTGGGTCACTACTGAGTCGCTCTCGAAGCTCGTCGGCCGCTGCCTGCTGGGCAATCGCCAGTAGGCCATCGCGGTCTTCAGCAGCCGGTGTTGTCTTGTCAATCCACCACACATTGGTGGGGTCGTCCCATAAGCGCTCGATTACAAACCAGAACCGATCGTTGCCACTGGATTCAACAATCTCGCCATCGGCCGCGGCATCGAACATTCGCGTGACCATCTGTGACCAGATGGCGTTGAAGTACGCAGCGGCAGCCGAGTCTGCCGTTTGCTGGTAGTCCCACTCCGCCAGAAGCGCTCGGGCGTCCTCGGTGCCCGACGGTGCCGGGGTCTCCAGCAGACGCGGGACGAGGAATTCGGCCAGCGCATTGTTGCTATCCATCTGGATGGCGCGCATTCGTTCGGCTGTCATCAACGCGCCACCGGCGGTGGACGATTCGATCAGATCAACGATGCGTTGACTGCGAGCACCGTACGACCAATCGTCGGTCAGGAAGTAGGGGAACTCCTCGCCGATCACCGCCTGGTTGGCGGTCACGATCCACCCTTCGGGAGGGTCGATAACCGACGGCAGGGATTCGAAGGGGATGTAGCCATCCCACCCGAGTTCACTGCTCCACCCGGGGACGGGCCACTTACCGTCGTAGCCGCGGCGAATGGGGATCCGGCCGGGCGCTTGGTACCCGATGCGGCCAGACGTGTCGGCGTAGAGCAGGTTCTGCGCCGGTACCGCGAGGTATCGCGCCGCCTCACGGAAGTCTTCCCACGACTGGGCCGTGTTCAGCGCGTCGAACGCATCGAACGTGGGCTGCGGCTGCAAAGCCGTCCACCGGAGTGCGACCGCGTAGCCGGAATCTCCTCGCGCGTCATCTGTCTGGTGGCCGTCGCTTTGCGGGTCGTCGCTTGAAACGTCAATCGCGTTCGGAGCCGGTACCGGGCTGTCACGTCCAACCTGGTCGTACTCCTCTATCTCGTCGATACCCGAGATGATGGGCCCATCCGGCGTTGAGCGGATACGAATCATCACCGGGTCACTTCCCGCGACCTCGATCACTTCGGTGCGAATGTCCAACGGCCTCGGCTCGCCGTCGTAGAGGTAGGCGTCGCCGTCGAGTTGATGCAAGACGAGATCGGTGACGTCCGGGCCCAGGTTGGTGAACCCCCATGCGACGGCGGCGTTATGGCCGATGAATACCCCGGGGAGTCCGGCCATCGTCCACCCGGTGACGTCATAGTTGCATTCGTCATCGATGTTTGTGCATCGCAGCGACGACTGATACCACAAACTAGGCATCGACGGCGCGAGGTGAGGATCGTTGGCCAGCAGCGGGAGTCCTGTATCGGTCTTGGTGCCGGCAACGGCCCACGAGTTCGACCCGATGCCGGGGCCCGATGGGCCGAGCAACTCTTCCAAGGACGACACCACCGAGTCGACTGACGCGAACGCCTGCTGTGAGCCGACGAAGTCGAGGGCCCGACTTGCCGCTCGAGGTGAGTTGCCGGAATTCGTCGACGCGTCCTGGTCGAAGACGCCATCGACAACGGCGCCGACTTCGACGATGGGTCGATGGTCCGCGTACGGGTACTCGGGGAAGAGCTCCTCGGTCGCCTCGACCCCCATTCTCGCGCTCATCACGGCGCGATAGATCTCGTCATCCATATTTCCCCGCAAGTCCCACGCGAGCGCCTTCAACCACGCGACAGAGTCGGCCGCCTCCCACGGCTCCGGCTGGTAATCGGAGTTCTGGAGAGCGAGAACTGCATACTCCAGGCTCAATTCGGCTCCCCGCCTGTCGGCGAGGTAGGCGTTCACGCCATCGGCGTACGCCCGAAGAATGCGCAGCGATCGTTCGCTGAGCAGGTCGATTTCCTGCTCCGCAATGCGACGCCACCCGAGTGTTCGCAAGAACGTGTCGGTCGGCACCTGCGATTCACCGAACATTTCCGACAGTCGCCCCGACGTGATATGTCGTCGAACATCCATCTCCCAGAAACGGTCTTGGGCATGGACGAATCCCTGCGCGAAGAACAGGTCATCGAGCGTCGACGCATAGATCGTGGGTATTCCTCGATCGTTGCGCAGTACCTCGACCTCGGATGCCAATCCAGAGAGGCCAAGGTCTCCACTGACCTGCGGGAACGAAGCGCGCACCGTATGCACGGCGTAGCCGCCGATGCCCACAGCGATCAGCGCGATGATCAAGGCGACGACTCCGAGGACGCGGACCCATGGACGCACGTCTCGCACCGTACCTCGTTACGTGCCGGTCACGACGCGAGTTATCGCTACCGCGATGCCACACGCGACGATGCAGGCGATCGGCATCACGATGATGGCCGCCCAGGCACTGGATCGCTTCTCACTCCACACACGATTGACGAACAGCGCATAACTCGAATACGTGGTGAGGGCGCCACACGCCCCCGTTGCCAGCAGCGCACGCATGGGACCTTCGAGGCTGACGTAGGCGATACCGATGACGAACGATCCGATCACATTGACCACCAGCAAGCCCCACGGGAAGAACCCGTACCCGCGCCGCTGAGCTGCGTGGGAGATTCGACTGTCGATCAGGTAGCGCGTCGGTGCACCGATCGCTCCACCAAGGGCGACAGCGAGCGCGAGGGACCACGTCATGCCGCTCCTCCTGTCGAGCGCACACGTGCAAGTCGACCACCGAGGGCAACGGCGATCGCCGTCGCCGCCATGGTCACGAGGACGTAGACCGCAGCGAGACCGACACCGACCGCGTCACCGCGGTCCACCAAAGCGAACGCTTCCTCCGCGAAGGCCGAGTAGGTGGTGAATCCGCCGAGGAATCCGGTGACGACTAAGCCGCTCACCCAGGCGGCATGCCGAACGACGACGGGGGCGAGAACACCGATCGCGAAGCATCCGACCACGTTGGCAATGAGTGTTCCCCACGGGAACGTCGGGGAATCCGCCACCGCTAGAACGAGTTCACCGATGGACCAACGAGCCAGCGCCCCCAGGGCACCACCCACCCCGATCGCCAGCCATACACGCATCCTCCGAGGGTAGCGATGCACCCGCGTGAATTAGCACTCGTTGCTATCGAGTGCTAATCTCGCCGAGACAAGGAGGTTCGGTGCCCACCTACGAATACGCGTGCTCATCGTGCGACACCACGCACGACATCGTGCAAAAGATGACCGATCCCACTCTGACCGAGTGCCCCGTGTGCGGCGAGCCGACGCTGCGGAAGGTGTTCAACGGAGTGGGTGTCGTCTTCAAGGGCTCGGGCTTCTACCGAAACGATTCCCGCTCCTCCGGCTCGAGCAAAGATTCACCCAGCAAGGATTCTTCCGCCTCGAGTGACAAGAAGTCCTCCTCGGACTCCGGTGGTTCTTCCGGCTCGTCCGGCTCCAGTTCGTCCAGTTCCGGCTCGTCCGACTCCGGGTCGACGTCGTCCACGTCGTCAAAAGGCTCCGGATCTGGTTCGACATCCACCTCGACTTCCTCTACCTCGAAGAGTTCCGCATCCACTACATAGTCCACATGGCCCGCATAGCCCGGACTTGTGGACAGCGATTCGACGCGTCCCCGAGCAGGTGCCTAACGTCGAGACATGACGGCCTTCGTCGACTTCCTGCGACGCTTCGTCGATGTCTCGCGCTTTCGACATCACCTCAACCGACGACGCCGTCTCGTGGCCGCACTCCTCGCCGGTGCCGGCGCGTTCCTTTTGATCACCGCTCTGCGCTCCCCCGCCCCCGTGCTCGACGGCGGCGTGAGTCCGCAGCTCGATATCGCGCCCGGTGAGGTAGCGGTGCCGGTGGTCATCAGCCCCTCCGGCGCCTTGTCGACCTTGGCGCGCGGGACCCGGGTCACCCTGGTGGGTCAGGACGCGTCACGCATCGATTCCGTGCGGGTCGTCGACATACCGACGTCAGGGTTCGGTGCTTCACCGGAGTCCATCGCGGTCGTCGCCCTCTCCGAGCAGGACGCGTTGATCCTCGCTTCCCGCCCATCGCAGCCGATGGGTGTCATGATCCATTCACGCGACGACCGGAGTGTGGATCATCATCAAGGAATTCAAGACATTCATCAATGAAGGCGACGTTGTCGACCTATCGATCGGGGTTGTCGCCGGCGTTGCTTTCGTGACGTTGGCCGAAGCCTTCACCGTGGGTCTCGTCGCACCGTTCGTGCGCATCATTTTGGGCACCGATGGCGCGATCGGGGAGTTCATCGTTGCCGGGCAAGTCTTCGACATCTCCCTGATCATCGCCGCCATCATCACCTTCGCCATCGAAATTTTGGTGATCTATTTCGTCTTCGTGGTGCCCATCAATCGTTTTCGAGCACGGCGCGCGTTCGAGGCAGGCTCAGACGAGCACGTGGAGTTACTGCGGGAGATCCGCGACTTGATGAAGCAGCCGCGCTCCTAGTCACCGTGATGCGGGGGCACCTGCTCGGCCAGCCATGAGTCACGGTCCGCACTGGCATGGTCGTCGGCCGTGTCGATGTCGTCGCTCGTTTGGTCCGGCAGGAGGTCATCGGGGTCCATACCTGCAGAGTAGTTGCAGACTGCCATCTGTGGATCTGTAACGTCCTCATGTGATCGTGTCCGAGGTCGAATGGCGAGCACTCGCTGCAGACCACGCTCGCCGCACCGATCAGTGGATTCAGCCGCACCTCGATCGACGGCGACGAGGGCACACACACCCGGTGATGGATTTCCTCTTCGACTATTACCCCTACTCACCGGGGCGACTTGGCACCTGGCACCCCGGCCTCGGGGTGCGCCTGGCGGGCGACTGGGCGCCGTCATCGAACGCTCACGCCTACACCCACGACGGAACAACATGGGGAGTCGATCCCCTCACCGTCGATCGTGCACGGCTCGCACTAGCCCTGGGCATCCTGAAGGGAACGCAACGTCGCGCCGCGCAACATTCATGTTTCGGCATGCACGAATGGGCGATGGTGTACGGAACGAGCCCATCGGACGTGCGACACGAGAGCGAGTCACTTCGGCTCAGCCCGACAGAAATTGCCAGCGTTGTCGACAGCGTCGGTCTGCGCTGCACGCACATCGATGCTTTCCGCTTCTTCACCGCCGAAGCCGAACCGCTGAACGAGCACACACCCACACGAGCAGGACAGGCCAACGACGAACAGCCCGGGTGCATCCACGCCAACATGGATCTCTACAAGTACGCCATGTGGTTCCAGCCCTACATTCCCGGGAATCTCGTCGTGGATTGTTTCGAGCTAGCCGTGTACGCGCGGGAGATCGACATGCGGGCGTCCCCGTACAACCTCGAGCACCTTGGCTACGCGCCGATCGCGGTGGAAACCATCGATGGTCGACGCAAATACGCATCCGCTCAGCGGGACATCGCAGCGAAGGCCGATTCATTGAGGCAAAGGCTGATCACGGGACTCACCGCCGTCGACACAGCAGCTTCTGTATCCACGCGACACCCCGCAGCCAGCGGCGATGCGACACCAATCGCGGCAACGAGTGCGGGCTAGGCAACCATGACGATCGTCATCGCCGCACTTGCCCTTGTCGTCGGACTCGCGCTCGGGCTTCTTGGTGGTGGAGGGTCCATTCTCACAACTCCACTTCTGGTGTACGTCGCGGGATTCGAACCGAAGCAGGCGATCACCGCGAGCTTGTTCGTGGTGGCGGTGACATCACTGTTCGGTCTGATCGCGCACGCCCGCGCGGGGAGGGTGCGATGGAAGACCGGCGTCATCTTCGGCGCCGCAGGCATGGCGGGAGCCTTTGTCGGAGGTCAGATCGGCGCACTCCTCCCTGGCGCAGTCCTCCTTGCTGCCTTCGGAGTCGTGATGGCTGTCACAGCGGTCGCGATGATTCGTGGACGCAAACAGCCGACAACAGGCCCGCCACAGGAAGGGCTTCCCTTATTCCGCATCGTCTTCGACGGCTTGATCGTTGGTTTGGTGACCGGCCTGGTGGGGGCTGGCGGGGGTTTTCTGGTGGTTCCGGCGCTGGCGCTGCTCGGTGGACTATCGATGCCGAACGCGGTCGCCACAAGTCTGCTCGTGATTGCCATGAAATCGTTCGCCGGTTTCTTCGGTTACGCGCTGACGTTTGGAGGCGACTCCATCGTTTCGGTGAACATCGCCACGACCACGCTCTCGGATGGGTCCAGTATCTGGCCGATCACTGTGACGGTGACCGCATTGGCTGTCGTCGGCGCTCTCATCGGCAGCCGTTTGGTCGGGAAGATTCCGCCCGAGAAGCTACGCAAAGCTTTCGGTTGGTTCGTCTTGGTGATGGCGGTTCTCATCCTTGGTCAGCAGATCGCGCAGGCATTCATCAGCTAGGTCACTCACCGACAAGCAAAACCGCACGGTGGTGCGAGGGTCGGGTGGAGCCGGCGTTACCAGCGGGCGAGGGCTTTGCCGGGGTTGAGGATGTTTCGCGGATCGAGGGCTTCCTTGATGCGTGAGTGCAGGTCCATCTGGATCTCATCGATCTCTTTCGCCAATGCTTCTCGCTTGAGCGAGCCGATGCCGTGCTCACCGGTCACCGTTCCGCCGTTCGCTAGGGCGACGTCGAGAATCTCGTCGAAGGCGGTCAGGGCCCGCGCGGCCGCCTCATCATCGCCGCGCGGAGTCACGATCGTCGGGTGCAGGTTTCCATCACCTGCGTGTCCGAATGTTGCGATCTGCACGTCGTGGCGCTCGGCCACTTCCTGGATCTGCACCATCGTCCGTGCGAGTTGCGTCCGCGGCACTGCCACGTCGTCGAGCAGCCAATCTCCCGCAGACTCAAGCGCGGGGATCACCATCCTTCTGGCACCCACAAGCATCTCGGCTTCTTGGGGATCCTCTGACACGTACGTTTCTTGAGCGCCGGATTGCTCACAAATTTCACTGAGAACCTTCGCGTCTGACGCAGACCCCGGTGAATCGAACTGTCCGATCAATAACGCGCCCGCCGAGGTGTCCAAACCCATCGGCTGCCACGCCTCAACCGCGCTGATGGACGCGTTGTCCATCAACTCCAGCATGCTGGGGCGAAGCTGGTTCATGATGGCGCTCACCGCTCGGCCGGCCTCAGCGACGTCGGAGAAGACACCAACAACCGTGGTCGGCGGCGCCGGAATCGGCCCCAGTCGAAGCCGCGCCATCGTGACGATTCCGAGCGTTCCCTCACTACCCACCATGAGACCGGTCAAGTCGTATCCGGCGACTCCCTTGATGGTCTTTCTACCTAGGCGAGTGATGCGACCGTCAGCGAGGACCACTTCGAGACCGAGCACGGCGTCGCGGGTGACTCCGTACTTGACGCAACACAAACCCCCGGCGTTGGTGTTGACGTTGCCACCGATGGAACAGAAATCCTTCGATGCAGGGTCTGGCGCGTACCACAGTCCACTCTGCGCGACGTACTCTCGAAGCTCGGTGTTGTAGATCCCAGGCTGCGTTTCGACGAAGCCATTGCCGTCGTCTACCAGCAGGACATCCCGCATCTTCTCGACGCACACAATCAAAGACCCATCGATTGCGTTCGACCCTCCCGATAGCCCCGAGCCTGCTCCCCGGGGAACGACCGGGACGCGGTGCTCGTGCGCCGCCGCGAGCACAGCGGATACCTGCTCGGTCGACCGAGGGAAGACGACCGCAAACGGTTCTCCCGCGGGAGAGCCCGTTGAGCGATCGCGTTGGTATGTGGGCAGACGGTCGGGATCTGTGACGACGTCACGGTCAAATAGCGCTGCCTCACACGCGGCGAGTACCGCATCTTCCGGGGTCACGATCCGACGTTACCGTTTCCGGCGACCGACCACCTGTGCAAGCATCCTCACGTGATTCCCTACCGCCCCGACCCGGTTCCCATGGACGTAGGCCTTGAGCGGGGGCGGCAACTGTTCTCGTCCTTGGACCAGCGGCGGAGCGTTCGAATGTTCAGCTCTCGCGCAGTTCCTGCAGAAGCAATTGAAAGTGCCGTAGCAACGGCAAACACCGCGCCATCAGGGGCTCACCAGCAGCCGTGGACCTTCGTCGCCACGAGCGACCCTGACACAAAGCATCGGATTCGCCTTGCCGCCGAGGCTGAGGAGCGAGAGAACTACGAGGGAGGTCGGCTACCAGATGCCTGGCGTGACGCCATCGCGCCCTTGGGCACTACCTCAGATAAGTCCTATCTGGACGTCGTGCCGTGGATAGTGGTGGTGTTTGCCCAGAAGTCGACGCCCATGCCCGACGGCACGGTGCGGAAGAACTACTACGTGAACGAGTCGGTCGGCATCGCGTGTGGACTGTTCATTACCGCGCTGCACACCATGGGCCTCGCAACCCTCACACACACGCCTAACCCGATGGGATTCCTCACCGAGATATTTGAGCGCCCTTCTACAGAACGTCCCTATATTCTCTTTCCCGTGGGGTACCCATCAGATGACTGTGAAGTTCCCGACCTGCAGCGAAAGCCTCTAGAAGAGTCACTGATCTTTTTTCCCTCTCGATAACACCACCGTCGTCGCACGATAGGTTCCTGTTTTCGCGGCCCCGTAGCTCAGGGGATAGAGCGTCGGTTTCCTAAACCGTGCGTCGCAGGTTCGAATCCTGCCGGGGCCACATACAAAAAGCGTTTAAGCTCAATGTCTTCTCGCTAAATGCTGATCCTTAAGAGGTGCTGGTGCCGGCCGGTGGTGGCATTTTGATGGGGATCAGCATCGGCGAGCAGGTCATCCAATCGGGTGGCGACCTGGTCCAGATGGTCGTCAAAGAGACCCGGGTAACGATCTAGGGTCATCGTCGTCTGGCGCAAGCATGGGCACAGAAATTTTGCGCCCATCGACGCACCCTGTCGCCCTAGGAAGAACGCGCAGGAAACGCTCGACTCGGCGCAACAGGCGCCGGCCGGTTATCGATGATGACCCCCGGGGTGGTGGCGATGCGGCTACCGGGATCCACCACCGCGGACGCTGTCGACGCCCCACTGATCCGCGCGCCGGTGAGATCGGCCCCACGAAGGTCCGCGCCCGTCAAATCTGCGCCGCGAAGGTCCGCACCGCGAAGATCGGCGCCAGTGAGATTGGCTCCACGCAAATTGGCGTTCCTCAGATCGGCATTCTGCGCGCGGGCTTGAGCCAACGAAGCTTGTCGGAAATCAGCTTTGCGGGCGTTGGTGCTGGACAGGTCGGCTGCGGTCATATCCGCGAGCCGTGCCGAGGCACTGGCGAGCGTTGCTCCCGGCAGGTTTGCGTGCCGCAAGACGGCGCGCTCCATGGAAGCCTCGGACAAGTCGGCTGCCGCCAATCGCGACCGCCGTAGGTCAGCGCCGCGCATCAAGATCCCAGACAGATCCGATCGGCGCAGATCGTGATGGGCGCATGAGCTGTTAGCGCCGATCAAGCACCCGCGAATATTTCGAAACTCACCGGCGGCGGGTACGTCTTCTCGCAAAGCCTGAAGGCATTCACGAACAGTGCGCTCTCGAACAAGAGCGCCGCGTTCTCCATCACGTTGCTCCAGTGCTGCAAGGCAGGCTGCTCTTTGCGAGGCGAACCTCGCGCACTCGATGGGTCCAAGTACTCGCAACGTCGAGATTTCGCATACATAGCCCTCGGGGTAGTAGGCGCCCATCACACGTGAGGTGACCGCAGCCATGGTCGTGGCCGTCTTTTCCTCATCTGCTGTGTAGTTGACCTGAGTGGCCGAGTTCGTGAACTCGGTGCTCGGAAGCATGTTGCGAAGTGCAAGGGCCTGGATTCCATCGGCATTCGATCGACGTGCCGGCAGCCAGGTGAACGGACCGGTTGCTTTGTTCGGCTTGAATTTCTCGCCCGGATAGGTGACAACCATCATCCGTGGTGCGCCCAGTGCCCCACGCGCCGCGCTCGCATTGGCCGGCCCTGCTTGCAACTGGGTATCGGTGGCGCACCCGTACTCAACACTCGTGACCGGGAAGGGCGGCGCGAGGACATACGTGCACGCCGACAAGTAACGCAACTGGTAGCCGGTGGGCGCACCGTCCTGCCAGTTGACCGGGACGGCACCTACCGGCCATTGCGCCGCCGTATCTGTCGCCGTTCCAGTCCCTGAGTCCGTTGCGTTCCATGGCGTGGTCGGAAGATTGGCAAACACGACCACGGCTTGCCCGGGACGCAGTTCGTAAGGCGCAGCGACATAGGCGGAGTTGCCGTTCGGGAATGGCGTGGTTGCTGACTTAGTGCGGACGAAGGACAACTGCGATCCAGCACCCGACGCCACATCTTGGAACAAAGTGGAGTCCTGGTCTTGTTGCTTGGACTTGTAGCGGGGCCCGGTAATCAGTTCGAGGAGCACCGGTGCCGCCTCGCTAGCAAGTCCATCGGGCGGAGACCAGGTCAAGCGAGCACCATCGGTAGACGAACACAGCGGTAGCTGGGATGCATCAGTCTCGGATTGCACCGTGATGCCCGGCAGTCCCGTGGCCTCCAAGTCGAAAGCATCCGGGATTGAGGTGGCTGCGGGCACCCCGGCTCCGAATACGGACTGCGGATAGGGCAGGGAATCGGGTACGTAAGTGCGGATCATCACGAAGCCGAAGGACCCGGTCGCCGGCATCGCGAGTGTGTTCGTCGAGGTATTTCCAACCGGCTCCCCTGCCGTGTAGGGCACGATCTGGACCTCGAAGCCGACCGGCTTGTCGAGATAGACACCTGTTTCGAAAGGATTGTCCTGCCCGGAATCGGGGTTGATCTCGAAATCAGCCAGAGTCGAGAACTCGGTGGTCAGATCACCAGCTGCATTCGTGACCTCAACTGGTTGGCCAGCGGAGTCGTACACCTGCAAGGAGAAGTAGCGAGCATCCACGAAGTTCCCGTTGATCGTGATCGGGGTGTCGCCGACTGCGAAGGGTGTGGTCCAATACGCGGCGTTGGTGTCCGGCTCAGCGACGTTCGTCGATTGGGTCGATGTTTCCACCCACCACGCGCAGTATGGAAACGGATTGTGGACAGTGATGTCACCGGTACTGCCGTGGACCGGGGTTCCGGTGAGCACCAGGGCGCCCATGACACCCACCACGAGCGAAGTTGGGTCAATCTTCGACCGCATGATGGCGATACTACATCTGGGGAGTGACACTAGATCCCTTGCGAACAGAGGGCCCCTACCGGTTTCTCGAGGGCATGAACGCACTCGTATTGCGTAGAGGTCCGGGGTTCAAATCCCCGAGGCGGCTCCGCTTTGGAGATGGCGGATTCAATCCACAGGGAAACTCCTCGAGTCTCTATAGCCTTCCACTCATGAAATCTGACGCCGAATCAACACAGTCTGAGACTTTGGTGGCTGTCCACAATGTCCGCCCGTCGATGGCGAATGACTATGCGAGGTGGTTGGAAGATTCCGGAAAAATGGAGAAGGAGTTTCCAGGCTTCTTATCGCGGGAAGTCACTCAACCGATGGACGGCGCGCAAAGCTTCTACACACTGGTGGTGCGCTTTGACTCGTCGGCAAATCTCAGCAGGCGTCTAGACAGCGGGGAGTGGAATGGGCTTCACGCCCGGTTATAGAACCTCGTTGACTAGGCTGACCGTCTCGGGACGGATGAGCAGTACCTCACCCCATTTTGGTACCGACCCGAACCACAGTCTGCTCAAGCGCCGACTTGGAAGATCTGGCTCTCCACGTTTCCTCACCAACGTCACGAAATCACGCTTCCATGCACAACCATCCGTGCCAGAAAGAGTCTTGCGTCAGGTTTGAAGCCATGTCACGCGGCCACTCGCCAAGCCATAAACGCCGCTGACAATCGCCACGTCCCCGGTAGCAGTCAAATTAGCAATCGTGGAGCTTTGCGACTGGATTTGACGGGCTTGATAGGACGCATTCGCGGCAATCGCGTCATTCGTTGAATGCCCAGCAGGTAGCGCTTCCACCGCTGGACTGATCAGGTCCACGAAACTGTCCAGGTGAGGCCCCGGCATTTCCCCTGTCTTCACACTTCCTTCAGTCGCGATGACAGCCCCGCATTCCGTGTGTCCGATCACCGCGATCACCGAAACACCCAGGACGGCGGCGGCGAATTCAAGACTCCCCAGCCCGACTGATTCCAAGACGTTGCCCGCGTTTCGCACCACAAAGAGGTTGCCCGGCGCCATGTCAAATATGAAGTCTGGATCGGTCCGTGAGTCACCACAGGTGAGAATCGCGGCGAAGGGCTTTTGCCCCTTGGCAGGTGTTGAAGCCAGTGGGGAATAGCTCTTGGACTTGAAATTCCCATTGACGCTACGCGTATTGCCTCGCTCAAGCCGCCGCAAAGCTTCAGCCGGTGTCACCGAAGCAGCAGCATTTGCCGAGGCAGCGCCCCCGACCGAAACTCCTGCCAACGCCGCTGCCGAAGCTGCTGCCACCATGAAATTACGACGAGACAAATTCATGTGAGAACCCTCCGAATGCCGATTAGGAATAACAACGGGATCCTAGGGGAGCCTGCTGGGGATGCGCGGCGAGTTTGAACTCTTCGGGCTCGAAGAGCACTCTTTCTTGCTAGCCTGATGTCGCCAAATAGACCTCAGCGGGAGCCACCATCACTTTCAGCCAGTCCGTCTCGTACTGCTTTCAAAATTACGCAAATTTTCAGGGTCGCGCCATTAGTCCATCCCTACGACACGTGCGAAAGTGTCTGCTGCCTGATCCGCCTGCTCGTTGAGGAGGTGCGGATAAAGCGTGCTGGTGACCATAGCGTCTTTGCGCCCCGAGCGAGCTGCCACAACGTGTCACTTGATGACACTCACTACCTCATTCCAGGAGGAAAAACGTCTTTTCCTGCCGCATTCCCTCACTCATGAGTCAGTTTCCTAGACCATGCTTCGCAGGTTCGAATCCTGCCGGGGCCACATCACGAGCGTGTTGGGGCTCATGACGGTGGTCATGTGGATGGCTATGCGACTAATCTCGATTTGTGCACCCGAAAGATGCTCACGCACGGCGAGGCGAGAAGTGAGCACCGAAAAGCCTTGTTCCTTTGACGGGTGCGGGCGCCCGGTGAGGGCGAAAGGTCTTTGCAATCCGCACTACATTCAGCAAGAACGCGGCAAGAGCCTCACTCCCATTAGAAAGAGAACGCCCAAACACACCGGGTGTAGTGAGAAGGGCTGCGAGAAGACCCACTACTCAAAGGGGCTGTGCAGAAACCACTACGCCAAGACTCAGAGAAACAAATAACTCAAGCCCTTCAGCTCACCGGCACACACCGTGACATCGGCCTCACACGTACCGTCAACAAGCTGTCGTGTTTACAGAGATTCAAGGGCAGTAGCAAGGCGGGTTGGCGACCACTCTTCCCGTAAGGCCATGGTCACCAGATCGGCCTGAGCAGGTGGCGGCTCACTGCCGCTCGGCGGATGTGCGTCGAGATCACTGGGGAAGGCGTAACCCTCTGCGCTTGCTGCGATGGCGTTTCGCAGGTCAGCCTCCGACGCACCGGAAGCCCTCCACTTCACCAGCGATGGGTAGATCGCCTTGATCATTCGAGCCCTGTCGATCCATTCCATCGCCCGACCGAACGCACTGGAAATTTGAAGTAGGTTGCCGAGGCGACGGACGCTGTCCGAGACGTTCTCACCCGCGCCATGAAACAACGCCGGATTGAAGAAGATCGCATCCCCGCGACCAAGCGGCACCTGGACTGCACGTTTGTTTGAGTATTCCTGGAACTCGGGCAGGTGACTCGCGATGTAACCGGGGCCGTACTTCTGGGAGTTTGGGATCAAGAACGTCGGTCCGGTCTCCATCGGCATGTCAACGTGAGCGACAGCTCCCTGCAAGGTCAACATTGCCGACATCCAATGAATGTGCCGGGGAAATGCCTGTGCAGATTCCATCGTCTGGAAACCCAGGTGGTAGTCGCGGTGGGGACTTTGCGCTTTACCGCCGGGATTCACTTGGTTGAGCTGGGACGTCACCTGATAGAGCGGCCCTAGCCACGCTTCGCATATCAATGCAAGCATGTCATTCGAGTAATAGCGGATAAAAGCATCCGGATCTTCGACTGCAAATTTCTCCAGCGCATTCCAGACTCGATCGTTGGCCCCCGGGGTCGCGAAATGGTCACCGGCCGCCGTGCCGGCTACCTTCTCGGCCTCGATGATTCTGCGAAAAACATCCGTTGCTGCATCGAGGACACCATCGTCGTTGAAAGCTCCAGAAAAAACGAGAACTCCCGGGCCCTCTTCCAGCACCCGTACAAATTCTGCTTGGGCTTCCAGCCGACCCGTCGCCTCACCGATGCGGGACCGCAGCAAATTGCTCTCGTAAACAACGACCCCCTGATCAATCCTGTCGGCCAACGGGAAGTCATTGAGGTCCACCGGCTGCTCAACAATCGCCGCAAAATCTTCCACGCGGCAATCCATGAGTGAGTAGTACGCCGGGGTGCGGGTCTCACTGCTCCTGCTCAATGCTGTCAACTCCATCGTGAGTGCGGCAGTGGCCCCGTGGGTCCTAACCTTTCCACACACCCTGCTTATGGATCAACTGCCAACCCAACACGAATAGACCCCCCCGGTCCTGCCAACGAGAAGCGCTGGGCGGGTCAAAAGGCGACCAGCGCAAAGAAA
>Ga0181573_10001421_pt1 | contig 23595 bp, 20 predicted proteins | sample 101ome_25_FD_148643 | JGI IMG/M metagenome (GOLD analysis project Ga0181573, IMG submission 148643) | Coastal salt marsh microbial communities from the Groves Creek Marsh, Skidaway Island, Georgia - 101409BT metaG (spades assembly) | ecosystem: Environmental > Aquatic > Marine > Intertidal zone...
CGTCCGTCCGTCCGTTCGAACCGACCTGGGGTTCGCGCTCGCGCTTCCTCCCCTCTGCCCGCGTTCTCTACCCTATATACCCCTCCCGCTTTTCGTGCACCACCGGCATGGATCGGAGCGTACGAGCACGTTGACTCTTCAGAAGAAGGCTCGAGTCACTCCGAGCCACTCGGCGAGTTTCTGAAATTTGTTTCTACGCGTATACGTACGTCCACGAGCACAGCAACCAGACCGACCCACCACGCGACGACCGTCATCGGGAGTCTCTCGTCTCTCGTCTCTCGTCTCTCGTCTCTCGTCTCTCGTCTCTCGTCTCTGGCCTTGCTGCATTTCTGGACAGACAGACAGAAACCATGCCGTTGCTCCTCCCAACACCTCCCTCCCCGTCATCGTCCGCCTCCTGTCGTGGCGTCGACTCCACGAGTTACCCCGAACCAACCACGAGTTCGAGTCGGCGTCCGAGTGCACGCGTGTCCCCCACACGGGCGTACGGAGGACGAGATGTTCGTGCGTCGTCGTCGTCGAGTTTAAACTCGTCGCCCACGCTCATTCTTCCCTCCAGCAGCCCACCCTTAGACCACCTCGACGTCATTCGTTCGATCGAGCCTGCGTTCGAGCGGGAGATTCTGCCCCTGCTCCACTCGCCGGACGCGATGTGGCAGCCGAACGACTTGCTGCCGGATTCATCGGGGTCGGATGAACAGTTTTATGACGAGGTGCGGGACCTGCGGGCGCGGTGTGCGGACCTTCCGGACGCGTTGCTGGTGGTCTTGATCGGGGATATGATCACGGAGGAGGCGCTGCCGACGTACATGGCGCAGTTGAATACGTTGGAGGGGATACGGGACGAGACGGGGGGGTCGGGGTCGGCGTGGGCGCGTTGGACGAGGGCGTGGACGGCGGAGGAGAATCGGCATGGGGATCTGCTGAATAAGTACTTGTATATGACTGGTCGGGTGGACATGCGGGCGGTGGAAGGGACGATACAGAGGTTGATCGGGAGCGGGATGGACATCAAGACGGAGCAGCATCCGTACCGGTGTCTGGTGTATACGAGTTTTCAGGAGCGGGCGACGAAGATATCGCACGGGGCGACGGCGAGGTTGGCGAGCGCGGCCGGGGATGGGGTGTTGACGAAGATTGCGGGGTTGATTGCGGCGGACGAGGCGAGGCACGAGGTGGCGTATACGAGGACGATGGATATGATCTTCGAGAAGGATCCGGACGGGGCCGTGGCGTGTTTCGCGGATATGATGCGGAAACAAATAACGATGCCGGCGCATTACATGGACGACGGGTGGGTCTTTTCTTCTATGATTGATGATGGGAGGACGACGTCGACGATCGGAGCCAACAACGACACCACCAAGTCGCTCGCAAACTCGCAAACTCGCAAACTCACCCGCTCGTTCACTCTCCCGATTCAATAGGAAGCACGGTGGGGAGGACGGTCAGCGGAGTTTGTTCGGGGATTTCTCGAGCCTTGCGGAACAGCTCGGGGTGTACACGAGCGGGGACTATATTGCGATCATGGAGCATTTGATTGCACGGTGGGACGTGGGGAATTTGAAGGTGAAGGATGGGGAGGATCAGGCGTATGTGATGAGTCTGCCGACGAGGTATCGCAAGTTGGCGGAGCGGAAAAGGCAACGGAAGGACGGCGGGGCGCGGGAGCGGGTGGCGTTCAGCTGGATCTCGGACCGGCAGGTGGAGTTGTAATGTACGTATACGAGATCCATAGTGTGTATTGTCACCCCGTCTCCGTCTTCGCCTTTCCCTTCTTCGCCTTCTTCGCCTTCTTCGCCTTCTTCGCCTTTGTCCTCGACAGCCTGGCCTCGACGTCGGCGTCGGCGGATTTGGCCGCGGCAAGGGCCTCTCGCCGGCGCCCCTCGTCGTCGCTGATTGCCGCGATGGCCAGCAGCGCTCGCACGGCCACGGCCTTGAACGCGTCGCCATCGTTCACCCTGGCGGCTGCCCGCTCGAGGAGTTTGAGCGCCTCCTCTTTGTGCTTGTCGTGCTTCTCATCGTCGTCGCCGCTCAATCTCGCGAGCAGCATGCCGAGCGCAAACGTCGCCCGTTGGGATAGCGCGGCGTAGTCGGCGACGTGGAGGGAGCCAGACGCCTCTGCGATCGCGTTTCGGTAGGCGGTCACCGCGGCGCTGTTCTTCCCCGGCAGCGACGCCAGCACGTCCCCGAGCGCCATGTGCACCGAAGGATGCCTCGGCGCGACGATCCGCGCCTGCTTCAGGTAGCCGAGAGCCTCCTCGTGCGACCCCGCCGCGACCTTTGTCGCCGCCCGCTGCAGCAACCCCTGCGCCTCTGGCGTGAGAACTCGACTGGGATCGGCCGTCATCTGACGCTCGAGAAGCTTGCTCGCGCCGAGACCCGCCCACATGGAACTCGTCCAGTAGTACAGCACCGCTTGCGGACTCGTCAATACGCCGAACATCAAGGGGATCGTGAGCACCTCGAGCCCCATCGCCAGATGCCCCAACGCCCACCGCCGCACCAACTCCGAGTCTCCCATCAGCTCTGAGGTTTTCATATCTCCCACCGGCGGCCGCACCTTTGATATTGAAACGAGAAACCCGCCCAACAACGCCGCCGGCAGCACCGCCCCGACCACGCCCAACGGCGCCGTCGCCGTCGCCACGTCCACCGCCGGCAACGTCAAGTCCACCTGGCAAACGAGCAAAGCGCAGCGGAGAGGTGAGAGTCAGAAGGGGAGGGAGGGGGGGGGGCGTGGAGCGTGGAGGATATCGATACCCTCGATGCCCTGCGCAGAAGAACACCCGTCGAGGTCAATACCCACCGCCCAAGACGGCCCGCCCGACGCAAGACCCTCGTACCCCGACTTGGCCATGTACCGCACCGAGTACAGCCCGTACACGAGAACTGACACCTGGGCCAGCGGCGCCGCCACCATCCACAACGGCGAGACGGACGACGACGAAGACGAGGACGCCTCTGTCGCCCTCGCGGCGATCATCTCGCGCGCCCGGCGCAACACCTCTGCTCGCTCGTTCCGGTTTTGTTTCTTCGCGTCGTCGTCGGACGACTGTCGTTGTGCTTCCCGGAACGCCGACACGACGACGGACGTGGCCTGTTGCCCCTTCCTCGTCACGGGGTACAGACCCAGACGCACCGCAGCGCCTCCCGTCGCAAGCGCGGCCCACCACGGCTGCAAGAAGGGAGCGAGCCAGTGAGCGAGTGAGCGAGTGAGCGAGTGAAGCGTGGCGGTTCCTTCCCTTCATTCTCACGTACCATTCCCGTCGTGCTCTGCAAGGCGTCCAGCGCAGCCATCGCAGGCTCGGCCACGCTAGACGCATGTCGTGGTCCGGCAGATGCCCGCGGCGAGAGGCCGTTGGGTCCGCGGCCGAGCGACAGGGCCCGAAGGAGCTGTCGTCGACCTGCCATTCAAAATTCTGAAAACGTTCGCGTCGTTATCGCGTACTACGTACTACGCCACGTCGTTCGCCACCTCCGCATAGACGCGTGCCTGGCAATGCAGCGTACAGCCCGATACCGTTCGCATCGGTCGTCGTCGTCGATGACGCCGGTGCCGTCGACCTCGCGGCTTCATGCAGGACGAGGACGACGGCCCCTTCCACGGTCGTCGTCGTCGTCGTCGTCGTCGTCGTCGTCGTCGTCGTCGTCGTCGTCGTCGTCGTCGTCGTCCGCCGGCGGCATCGAGTCGGTCTCGGGCCTCTCGACGGACTTTGATCCGATCATCGACCGGGTCATCGAGAGCAAGCGGGAGCTGCGGAGCACCGACATCCCGTCCGTCCCGGCCGCAAACAAGTACGTCGGAAAGGTGCGCGACACGTACGATCTGGGGGAGACTAGCGTGATCGTGACGACGGACCGGCAGTCTGCGTTCGACAGGAACCTCGCAAATATCCCGTTCAAGGGCCAGGTGCTGAACGAGACGTCAGCGTGGTGGATGCGTCAGACGAAGCATATCGTGCCCAACGCGCTGGTGGACGTGCCGGATCCCAACGTGAGCGTGCAGCGAAAGGTGCGCGTGTTTCCCGTGGAGTTTGTGTGCCGTGGGTTCATGACGGGGAGCACGGAGACGAGTCTTTGGACGCATTATAGCAACGGGGCGAGGGAGTACTGCGGCAACGTCTTTCCGGACGGGATGAAGAAGAACGAGCGGCTGGCGGAGAACGTGCTCACGCCGACGACCAAGGCGGTGGATCGCGACGTGCCGATCAGCGCGGAGGAGATTGTGTCGCAGGGGCTGGTGAGTCAAGCGGACTGGGACGTGGCGAGCGCGGCGGCCCTGGCGCTGTTCAAGTTTGGGCAGGAGGAGGCGGGCAAGCGCGGCTTGATCCTGGTGGATACCAAGTACGAGTTTGGGAAAGACGAGGCGGGGAACATCATGCTCATCGACGAGATCCACACGCCAGACTCGAGCAGGTACTGGCTGAAGGCGGGGTACGAGGCCAGGCTGGCCCAGGGCTTGGAGCCGAGCAACATCGACAAGGAGTTTCTGCGTTTGTGGTTCCGGGCCAACTGCGATCCGTACGAGGACGAGGTGCTGCCCGAGGCGCCGCCCGAGCTGGTGCGGGAGCTCAGCCGGCGGTACATCCTGCTGTACGAGATGATCACCGGGGAGTCGTTCGTGCCGTGCTCGCCCGACACGGATCCGAGCGACCGCATCCGTTCGACGATGGAGCAGTACCTCGCCGATCGCTGATCGCTGATCATTGATTGATGGGCATGTATGCGATAGAAATAATAATACCGTTCATTCATCTTCAAACTGCAAGAAGGCGGCGAGTCGCTGTCGGAGCATGTTGGCGTCGATCGGGCGGAGGGCGGACGATGGGGACGACGCGGCCATGCCGCTGCCGTCGGGGTTGGCGAGCTTTCGTTCCTCGCGCACCGCGTCGATGCGCCGGCGGTCTTCGTCGCTCCACAGCGTCTCGTCGTAGTAGGCTTTGGGCAAACCGACGGCCTCGCGCGCTTCGTCATTGAACGGCGGCCGGAGGAGCTCGGGGGTCAGCGTCGTGAGCGTGTCGACGAAGACTTGTTTGCCGTCTTGCTCCATCGCGTCACAGATGAGCGAGAACCAGTACGTGCCGACGGCGACGTGCTGCCTCTCCTCCTCGCTGATGCGCGCGACGATGGCAGCCGACACGTTGTCCCCCCAGCCGACGAGGCGGTCGGCGAGGCGACCGCCGGCGTCGAGTCCTCGAGCCTCCTGAGACATCTATGGCGAACGGGCAAAGGGCGGGCGTAGCGCGAGTGAGAGTCGGGTCTGGGCGCGCGGACGCACGGCGGTCTGCGTGCCAAGACGTACCGGAACGACGGCCAGACGCTCTCGGACGTCCGTGGCGCTGGCGATGCAGCCGTCCCACAGGAGGTTGTGGGCCGGCATGTCGCCGTAGCGGGTGCCGAGGGAGTGGAGCCTCTGCAAGGTCCACCCCAAGTGCCTGCTTTCGTCGTCGGCGACCCGGCAGAAATCCTCGTAGAATCCGTCCGGGACTGGCGAACGAGTTGACGAGTTGACGAGTTGACGAGTTGACGAGTTGACGAGTTGACGAGTTGACGAGTTGACGAGTTGACGAGTTGACGACGGGACGAGCGAGTGAGCGACGGAAGTCAGTGATTCGGGGTGATCTGAGTAGCAGTACGTACGTCGGAGCGGGGCGAACCGGGCCATCGAGTCCCAGGCCAAGTCGATGGCGTTGAGCTCCACGTGGGCGAGGTTGTGGAGGGTGTACGCCGGCGGGGACAGGGGCGATTTCTTAAGGAGTGGAATCTGCCGCGCGGGCACCAGGGCTGGTTTCGCCGGCCTGGCGGGGGCATCGGGCAGTGGCGTCGCGATCGGGGTCTCTGAGAAGATTTTAATCGTTCCTGCACGGTATTCCCGCCACGCCTTGTGCGTCAGCTCGGCCTTGAGCAGAGGCTGTGGGCTGTTCAAGACCCTGTGAGCGTAGGCTTCCAGCGACGCCTCGTGGACGTCGGCCGCGTCTGTGTCTGGGCCGCGGATCGCCTCGTAGCTGATGCGGTGCTCGCTGTCCGGCGGACAGGAAGCAAGGGAGACTGGGCCTTCCTTTGGGGACCACACGAGGCCGTCGCGGCCCTCGTCCGAGTTGCGCCAGTCAGACAGCAGTTGGTGGGCAGCCCGATGCGTCTGGGCGCTTTCGCCGACGTGCGCCGCTCTCGTGTTCACGGCAAAGCGGCGGGCGGCTTGCCATCTAGATGATGATGATGATAACTGCATCATCCCTGCGACTAGGTGCGGACGAGCCTCGTCAAACTCGGAGAGAGAGTCAAGTTTGGTTTAAACGAAATTTCGGAGGACCCAAATCGGCCAGCCGATTAGGTGAGCGCTCACCTTCCCTTCACCCGTGCGCGTAGTAGCCTAGGGGGAGTTCACGCGGAGCTCGACGTGCACAGGGAGCGCGGGAAACCGTAAGCTTCAAGATGTCGCTGAAGTACGTCACGGCAGGCGAACTGGCGAACTTGCTGCGCGGCGCTGACAGAGACCGAACGGTCGTCCTCGACGTCAGGGACGACGATTTCAATGATCTGGGGCATATCCGTGGCGCAGTCAATGTACAAGCCTGGGATTTGCTTAGCTCAGGCGAAGCGATCGACAACTTCCTGCAGCAGCACTTGCGTCGAGCGACGACGGATCGGCTCGTCGTCCACTGCTACCTCTCGATGCAACGGGGCCCGAGCGTGGCGGGTCGCGTGCAGGAGCGACTCGCGCAGCTCGATTCGACGGAATTGATCCAGGCTTCCGACGTCTTCGTTCTAAGGAAGGGTTTCAGGGGTTTTTTTGGATCGTTCAAGTCGGAGGACGATCTTGTCGTTGCCAGTTCGTAAGATATCAAAGAAACGCATAACCAGGGACAGTGGTGAAGATTGCCTCGAGCATGATCTGAGAGAGAGATCAGAGAGAGAGACTGAGAATGGTGGTGAAGATCCACGCCTCCAGTGGACGCCTTGACATCCCAGCCGAGAGGTACTTCGTCGAGCGCGACGCGGATCTGTTTCGGTCGTTCTTCGCCAGCACCCTCAAGCTCGGCCAGCTGGTCTTCGGATCCGCGGACACGTCGTCCGACGACGCCTGTACGATCCCGCTCATCACGCGCCCAGACCTCGCCGCCTGGGTCCCAGCGTCCGTCCGTCGACATGTGACCGACGCCGCCGAGATTGAGTTCATCGACGAGCTGACGTACTCGAGGAAGCAGCTCTCAGCTCCACCGTACGTTATAGAAGTGCGGACTCGCTCTCCGTTTCTTGGCCAGCGGCTCAAGATCGAGGCCCGCATGACCATCTCACCGGTCGACGAGGCGTCGTGTGTGCACACTTACGAAGGACACGTCACCTGCTCGATGTTCGGGTTCGGCGCCTTGGTGGAGAGGATGATCCGGGACTCAATTGCGCAGACCTATAAGAGGCTTCCGCGAGTCATCCAGGAGTGGAACGTGGCGCGACGGAAAGCGGTCGATGTGTCCGGTCCGGGCATCGTGTTGTACGGCCGGCCTCTGGGGATCGACGCGGGCGTTACGTGGATACACGATCTCGTTGAACACGTTGTTTGCGGAGAGGAACCCGAACCCAGAACGACGAAGACGACGACGCCGACGACGGATCCAGCCATGTCGTGGAAATTGTCGGCGCAAATATCGGGAAACATCGCCGTCGCCATGGAGCGAGCGAGCGAGGCGGGCACACTGCGGGCGGGCATCCACCGCGTCTGGATTGCATGGATTGATCTCATCAAGTTGGCGTTTGTCGTGGTCGTGGTGGTCTTGCTCCGGCTCCGCGTCGTCCGCGTCACACCATCGGTCGCCCTCGGGCGGCACCGTCGCAGGAAATCTTGGGAGCACTTCTTGCCGGTCTCAGGGCATCACGCAAAGGCCGGGAGCGGGATCTCGGACTCGGAAGAGCTGTTGCGGCGTGTGGTGCGGCGGCGAACGATGGGGGAGTAGCCTAATGATTGCATACTATTCGTAGTCACTGTCGTACTCGTCGTCACCGTCGTCGCTGCCGCCTTCTGGGTCGCCTGCCGGGTCGCCTTCCGGGTCGCCGTCGCCGACCCTTGGCGGCCGTTCGACCAATTCCCGTTCCCGGAGCGTTTCAAACACGCTGCGATGTAGGCCTTCGACGATCGTCGGAAATAGGGCGACCAACTCCTCTTGCATGTCCCCTGGGAGCGTTTCAAACACGCTGCGATGTAGGCCAGGGAGCACAAACTCGCCCCCGGGCTCGTCGTCGGCCTCAGAGTCCGTCTCGTACGAGCCGCTGTCCTCGCTGTCCTCGCTGTCGTCGCTGTCGTCGTCCGAGTCATCAGATTCTTCGTCTGTTATACCTTCCACGTCCGTGTCGTTTCCGAAATCAACCCCCCACGGGGGGTGACCCATCGGGTTGGCGAGAAACTCCTCGAGGTAGTCTATGGCCGCCATGCCGTTCTCGTCGGGTGTCTCCATGTCCACGTCGTACGTATCCACTGGAAGGAGCGAGCGCACAGCGCGAGTGAGGAGGGGGAGGACGACATCAAGATCGAGATCGAGATCGAGATCGAGATCGCACCGATCAGGTCGAACAGCTGCTCGTCGCCCATCGCGGCCGCGACGAACAGGATGCTTTGGCCGAAAGAGTCTATGTGGTGAGGGTCGACCCCGTGGTTGTCAACGAGGTTCTGGATCGTGTGAAAATGCCCCTGCGAGGCCGCGTCAAAGGTCGGTAGGCAGCCCTCATCGTCGACCTCGGTCGGATCGAGGCCGTACTCGCGGATCAGAAAGTCAACCATGCCATCCTTCCCGCTGCGTGCGGCGTCAAAGAGCAAGGAACACTGTTTCCAGTCTTTGGACATAGGGTCGAGACCGTAGTTGTCTACGAGCCAGCGGAACATCTCGGTGTATTCGGTCGCCGCGACGGTCATCAATAGGCTGCCCCCTTGGTTCTCAGGTGCTTCGGTGCGCGCCTCGCGGAGGAACGGCACTTTGAGCTCCTCAACGAGAAACCGGACCATCGGAATGTCGCCGTTCATCGCGGAGTAGTGCACCGCCGTCGTCCCCTTGCTGTCTGTCGCGCTCGCGTCCAGGTCGTGCTCCTCGACGAGCGTGCGCATGAACTCCACGTTCAAAGACTGCGCCGCGACATGGACGAGGCCAGCGCCGTGGTTGTCGGCGGCCTCGATGTCGGCACCCCGCTCCAGCAGATATGTGACGATCTCCGTGTGTGCGTTTTCGGCGGCGTTCAACAGGGGAGGCATCTCGTCCAAGTCTTTCTGCTCAATATCGGCGCCGTACTCCTCGATGAGGAGCTTGACGACGTCGAGGTGGCCGCAGCCGGCGGCCAAATGCAAGCCCTCGGTGTTTGCGAGGTCGACGTGGTAGACGTCGAGGAACTTGCGAATGATGTCGAGGTCCATGCCAGCCTGGCAGGCAAACTCGAAGTATCCTTCCTGGAGAGCAAACGAGCGACGACAAGGTGAGCGTGAGAGCGCCTGACGGTCGAGCGCCAATACGCACTGCAGCCACTGGATCTTCCCGCAAGTCCATGATCCCCGAGATCGTTTTCATCTTCTCAAGCACCTGGAGAACGGGCGAAGCGCGTAGCGCGAGTGAGAGTGTGGGCGCGTGCGAGTGTCGGACGATGTACAACTACGATGTACCCACCTCCATGGCTCCTCGGTATGTCCGGTAGACTGACTCAGGGATGTACTCCAGACACCCATAATCCCTCATAATCGCCTCTTTCGTCGTCAGCTGGCGAACCGGCGTTCTGTAGGACGGATACAGGGTCTCGTTGTCAAAGATGGTCGGGTGCGCATCTTCCACGGCCTGCTGCAGCTGCCTCAGCGTCATGTCTTCCCAGTTCTTGAGAACAAAGTCGCCGGGGAGGAGGAATTTGTTCTGCCGCTTCCACACGACCTCGACGAGGTCATCCTGGGGGTCGAGCGCGCGTCGAGTGAGCGTCGGGGCGGGCGCCTGGCGCCGGGCGTCGGACCAGAGTCAATACCCACCTTGTCGAGGACCGGTGGGTCCTTGGAGGCGATCAACAGGGAGATTATAGCCTTCAGATCAGACATCCTGTAAGGATTCAAGTACCGGAGGACGTTGTCTCGTTGTAGGCGCTCGAAAATCACCTGCGTGATGATGGGCGAACCGTGGTGAGCATTGAAGCGACACTGTGCCGATTTTAGGCCGTTTCTCACGTACGCATTCCCCCAACGTGTCGAACGTATCCTCATCGTCGTCCATGTCGTCGAGCGGCAACGCGTATTTACTACAACCGGTAGATGGGTTTGTTTGAAAATCTAGAGGTAGAGCTTCTGCCTTCTCGCAACGACACTGCGGCATACCGGACAGCGCCGGACCCTTCGGCTGCACCGTCTGCACATGCAGACGTGGCCGCAAGGAATGACGCAAACCTGAACGGGGCGGTGGAGGCAGACCGCACACACGACCCCTCCCAAGGGACCTTCTCCACGCTTCAACCGCTCCTTGATCCGTTCGATGTCTTCCACGTCATCTCCTCCAGCGCCCGTGGCCGCGGCCGATGGACGGCCGCTCCCCGACTCGGCCCGCGTCTCCCCTTGTTGGACGTCCCCTTGCTGTTCCTCGTCTCCTCCCTCGCCTTGCTCCCCCGCCTCGTCGTCGTTCAGCTCGCGCTCAGCGGCCGCGATCCGGCCCGCCACCTCCGAGTCTTCCTCCCCCTCGTCCTCCTCTTCATCCGTCGTATCCTCCGATCCGACCGATCCGTCGTCATCTCGATCCAGGTGAATCAGCAGCGGCCGCGTCATGCCCTCGTCGCCCTCGCCCTCCTCCGCGTCCTCGTCTCGCTGCCGCGCCTCCCGGGCCTCGATCACCAGCTCGCAGATGTACGCAAGGCTCCCGATGGCCACCACGCCCAGCAAGCAGCTCCCGACCACGATAACCGCGATGGCCCACGCAGGCACGTCCCCGCCGCCCGCCTCCCGCACCGCACACGACGCCCCCGTCCACCCCGAAACGCACGCACAGCTCCCGAGAATGCAGGCCCCCCTCCCACTGCAGTGGTCGAGCGCCGCACAGTCCATCGACGTCTTCTTCCCGACGCACAGACGACAGCACGTGGCCGCACCGACCGGCACGAAATGTCCGTTCGGCGCGATGCGCTCGTCGTCAAAGCCGACCAGGGCCCGGCCGTCGCCGTCGCCCCCGCAAGACACCTCGGCCTCCTCGATGCAGTCGCACGGCTCGAGGCTCGTCACTTCCCCGTTGGCGTGAAACACCGACGGCGAACAGCACGCCGCGGCGTCCGAAGGGTAATACGCCGGCTCCCCTGGCGCGAAGACGCGCGACGCCGACGTGAAGCCCACCACGAAGCTGTTCGGGTCGGCAAACTCGCCGTCGGGTCCCCCGCCATCGGGCCGCCGCTCGCAACGGAACGCCGACCGCGAATCGCTCGACGTATGACACCCGACCGAGACGATCACATCGGCTTCGTCCGTCTGATCGGCATGGCTGCACGGACGGCAGCACACCGCCCTGCTCAGCGGCACCGGCTGCCCCCCGGCCATCCACTGGCCGTGCCGCTCGAACCCGGCGACCACATACCCCTCGCCGTCGCAACTCAGCCCTTCTGGCTCGCCGGCAGCGGGCCGGCAGTCGCACAACTCGATCCTTTCCCTGTTGTCCGACGAGTCGTCGGAAGGGACCGGGACAACGACGACAGGTTCCCGTATAGGCTCGACCCTTTCCCTGTCGGAAGGGACTTCCGACAACGCTTCAGCCATGGGTTCCCGGTCCCGTACCCGCCCCGCTGCCGACAGCGCCAGACGACGACAAGAGACCGCCAATAGCAACACCGCAACGTATTCGCGCCTTCTCACGCCTCCGAAGGCCATGGTGGTGGCGAAAAACAGGAGAAAAAAACTACACGAAAACTTCCGACCTTGTGGTGTTGACACGGTCTGCGTTTCCTGAGACGATAGCATAGTATCACGAACGACGCACCGGTGGTCCTAGGCACTCGGAACTTGCCAGCGCGAGCTCGTCCGATAGCTCGACCGAAGAGACCGAATCCAGCCACGCGTCACCATGTCCTCGTCACTGCTCAAGCAGCTGGTGACGGGCGAGGACGCGTGCACCGGCGGGGCTGGGCCCTCCCAGCCTCGCAATGCTATCGGAGCCTTGGGCGATGCGCTGTTCGGAGGAAGCTCGCGCGTGACGGAGCGGACCGGGAGGACTGACGCGATGCCAATGCCGATGCCGTCCTCGTCGAGCCGGGCGCCGCCAGACGTGCTGCGGGAACGTGCGATGGCGCACGCCGGCGTCGGCGACAACGCGTTCGTGGATGAGTTCCTCTCCCGGGACGCTGGCGTCGCAGGTCCGAGTGGCGGGGGCGGGTTGGAGCTGTTTGAAAAGTTCGAGCACGTCTTCGAGCACGCCCAAAAGTTCGATCACGACCAGCGCCAGGTTCATCCGCGGGGTCAGCATATGGATCCTTCCAACGGGCTTCCAACGGGCAGCGCCTCTGAGCGTGCTGTCGAGGTCGCTGTGCACGGGTTCCTGCACCGGCGGCCGAACGGCTCAGACTTTTCGAACGGCTCCGGCCCTGCGTCTGTGGCCATGCGGCCGATGAGCGTCAAGGAGCAGTGCGGCGTGCGAGACCGCTCGACGATTCTCGCCCGACAGCTGTTTGCGGATCGGGGCGACGCGTTCGTGGATCAGCACGTGGACGGTGGGTATTGATGAACCCGACATGCGCCCGCTCATCGGGAGGGGTGTTCTCGTGGGGTACACGACGGGTCTCTGGGTGAGGTCCACTCAGAATGGCCAAGGGCGGGGTATTCTTGTGGGGTGAGCGATGGGTCGCTGGGCTCCCCGTCCACCCGTCCACCCGTCCACCCGTCCACCCGTCCACCCCAGCCGGTCGCTGCCCAGCCCCCCTATGTTCACCCCACCCGTTCACCCCACAACCCATTCGCCCTCCCTCTCACTCTCAGAGCTCGTTCCATGCCAGGGCTTCTGCGGTCGTTGCACATCGACGCGCAGAGCCTCCCACGCGGGGAAAGTGGAAGCGGACAGCAGCGATGGGACGGCGTGTGGAACAAGACCACGGTGGCGATGGACCATGCTGTGGGGGTTTCCAATGCGGCAGGAACGGCGAGGGCGGCCCAGTTTGGCTGGGCGGACGAGTTTGCCGGAGACGAGGCCGCTGGCGGCAAGCACGTATCGTGGGCGGACGAATTCGAGCAGCAGCAGGGGCAAACTCTTGCTGGCATCGATAAAGACCCGGCCATCAACTCGCTCAGTGCCATCGAACACACGCGGCGCCTGGCAGACACGCTGTCGGCCGAGACGGATCCCAAGTTCAAAGAGTCGCAGTTCCTGCAGTTTGTCAGCAAGATGTCTCGGGGCGAGCTGATCGTCGACGAGCAGCTGAACGACGTGCGGGAGGTCGAGGTCGACGTGGGCAAGGTCCCGCCGGCGACGTCGATGTCGTACGTGGACGAGTATCTGGACTTGAAAGCGGGCGGACAAGACTGGGCTCGACAGTTCGCCAAGGAGGTTACCGGCGGCGTTGGCGGCGGCATCGGCAGCACCATCAACGCCCCTGACGCCGCCCCTGGAGACACGATGACGCAATGGGTTCAAGACTTTGTCGACCAGGCGGGGGGTGGGGCGTGGGCGAACGGTGTGTATTGATCTCGACCGACGTGCGCTCGCTCTTCGCCCGCCCCGACTCTCTCACTCGCGCAATGCGCTTCGCTCGTTCGCCAGAGTTTGCTGCCGAAGGAGGCTTCAGCAGCGTTGGCGGGTACAAAATGGCGCCCAACAACCCGTTTCTGACGGATGTGAACTCTTTCGACAAGGGCAGAAAGCTGTTTCAGCAGGGTCTCCTGACGGAGAGCGTCCTGGCGATCGAGGCCGAGTGCACGAGGCGTCCCGGGAACGTCGAGGCCTGGACGCTCCTCGGCAAGGTCAACGCAGAGAACGACGACGATGTGCAGGCGATCGAGGCGATGAAACGGGGTCTGATGATCGACGAAAACAACCTGGAGTTGCTGCTGAGCCTCGGCGTCGCCTACACGAACGAGTTTGATCGGCGGAACGCGCTCGAGTATCTGCGGCGCTGGCTTGCGACGAATCCGCGATACGGGCCTACCATGCGGGACGTTATGATGCCCCCGGGTTCCTCTCAAGAGGTCGCGCACGCCATCCACATCTACAAGACGGCCGCACAGCAGTGCCCGGACGACGCCGACGTGCACGCCGCCTTGGGCGTGCTCTGCAACCTGGCCAGGCAGTACGACGACGCCGTGGTGGCATTCAGGCAAGCGTTGGCCGTGAGCGACAACGACTATTCTCTTTGGAACAAGCTTGGGGCCACGCTCGCCAACTCGGGCAGGTCGGGCGAGGCCCTCGACGCCTACAGGAGGGCGCTCGAGGCCAAGCCCAACTACATGCGGGGCTGGATCAACATGGGCATTTCGCTCGCAAATTTGGGGAAATACGAAGAGAGTGCGCGGTATTACGTGCGCGCCCTGAGCCTCAACGCCAACTCGAGCAGCGTTTGGGGGTACCTCAGGACGAGCCTCATCTGCGGTGGCCGGGAGGACCTGCTCCACGCGGTCGACGAGAACAACGTCGAGCGGCTGCGTCGGGCTCTGCCCCTGTAATGACTCCATGTACTAACAAACGTACAAATCGTACAAATCGTACCAATCGCGCAAATCGTCAGTAGCTGTTGCCGACCTTCCTGAAGTGGACGGCGGCCGGCACGTCGTCGAGCACCTTGCCGTCCACGATGGTGGCATACACGAGCCAGTGGTCGCCTGCTTCCATGCGGTCGCTCACCTCGCATTCCAGGTAGCTCGCAGAGTCTGTGAGGATCAGCGCACCGCTCACCTCGCTCCGCTCGGTCGCGAGAGTCGCAAACCGGTCCTCGGCCGGTCCGCGCGGCCGCACCATCTCCCGCATGATGGGCCGATCCCGTCCCTCGGCGAGCACATTGAGGACGAACCGTGCCCCGATCGGCAGGAGCGACTCCACTGCCCGGTCCTTCTTGACGGCCACCGTCAGACCGGGCGGGTCGAAGCTCGCCTGCGACACCCACGAGGCCAGCATGCCGCTCTCGACGTCGCCGTCTCTTGCCGTCAGCACGCACAGCGACCCGATGATTCGCCCCACGGACAGCAGCATGCCCGACGCGTTCTCCGCCGCCGACATCTTCTGCGCCGCCGTCTTCTCCTTCTTGCGGGCGTTCTTCTTGATCTGCTGGGCCAACCGCGTCCCCGACTGCTCGCAGAGGTACAGCATCTGGTCATCGGGCTTGAACTTGCACCGGATGGAGTCGAACGCCAGCGGGAACCCGGCGTCCTTGAGCTTGCCCTCCATGATATCGACGGCCTCGCCCGACCAGCCAAAGCTTCCGAACACGCCACTCGGCTTCTGCGTGCCGACCCGGAGGACCGTCCCGAGCGCTGTCTGCACCTGCGTCGGCAGATGCCCGCCCAGCGTCGGCGACCCGATGACGAAGCCGTTGCTCTTGCTGACGGCCTCCTCGACCTCCTCCGCGCCGCACTGCTCGAGATTCAGCGTGACGACGCCAACCCCGGCCTTGTTGATTCCCCTCGAGATGGCTTGTGCCAACGACGCCGTGTTCCCGTAGGCGCTCGCGTACAGCACCACCGCGCTGCTCGAATCGAGCAAGGCCACCTGCTCCTCGGTCCATTCCTTGTACTTGAGCCACGTCTGCATTACGCTCGACCGGATCACCGGCCCGTGAATGGGGGCGATGTACGAGACCGCCAACGGCTCTGTCACGCCGTCATCCGCACCCATGACCGCGTCGTTCACCTCCTTGAGGAGCCCCCTGACCGGGCCCAGCATCATCTCGATCGCCGGGTTGGCCACCTTGACCTCCACCTCGTTGATCTTCAGTCGATCCAGCGCCTTGGCCACCTGCCTGGCGGCCGGCGCGAGCATCGTGGCGTAGTAAAAGCCCACCGCGTCCCCGTGCTTGCCCCAGCCCCCGGCGTCGAACACCACCCCCGCGTCCAGCGCCTCGTGCGCCGCAAAGAAACTCGAGCTGAACAACATTTGGTCCTGTGAATAGTGCACGGCCACCAGATCCGGCCACCTCGCCGTCGGAATCGGCACAAACTTGAGCTCCTCGCCGTTCCCGACGTTGATCGACGCCCCCGATCCCGCCACATTCAGCACGGTGACGTCCGCCAACAGCTGCTTCAGCTCCTTGTCCTTCGCGCTCCGCTCTTGCACGTACTGCATCGCCACCTTGGACAAGTACAGCTGCACCTTGTCGTTCGTCTCTGCCTTGATCCTGCGCAACAACGACACCAGCGCCGGCACCCGCTCCGGGTTGAGCCTCGTGATGATCACCGAGTTCAGCCTCGACAACATCCCCAGCTCGGACAGCCAGGCCGCCAAGTCGTAGTCGTACGCATCACTCGGCAGGTCGATCAACACCCTGTCCTTCCCGGGATTCAACAGCTGCCTGCTCTTCACCAGAAAGCTGTTGGTCGACGTCCCCTTCTTCTGCCCAAACTGAATGTCCGGCAGTCGCGAAATGCACGTCGCCCGCAGCAACTCCACGTTGGGCGTCAGCTCCAAGTACTCACGGCGCACCGGGTACACCTTCTTCTCGGGCGGCTTGGCCCCCTGGGGCAGTCCGCCCGCCTTGAGCTCCCGCTCGCTCGGAATCGCCCGGGGGACCACGCACTGGCGCTCGCGGCGGTGGAACTGCTGCCGCGAGGGCTGGTCCGACTCGCGGCGACGCCTCTCTCTCCGGGTCGTCTCTCCGGATTCGATTGGTCGGACGAACGTCGTCATCGTCGGTACCTGGCCCACTCGGGCCGATGTTCCTCCCAGCGCGCAGCGCATCGTGTTCTCCGTGACCTGCTGTGCGTCTGGCGCTGTGCCGATGTGCAGTGTGGTGAGGCGCAATGTCTCGGGATAAACTCTTCGGAGTGTCCGGACCCGGAACACAACAAGTTTTTCGTTGTTCTCGATCATGGTCACGCAGCGCATCTACTCGTGCATGACGGCGAGCGGGAGGCCTGGGAGTCTCGGGAGGAGCGGGGCCCGGTCGCTGCCGTCACCGAGCCCCCGCTTGTCTTTCTGTGGTCGCAATACCTCCCCTACCCGCCAGCCTACCCGCCAGCCTACCCGCCACGTCGCTGTCACTCGCCAGCGCGCGATGCCGTTCCCAGGCGTCATCAAGGAGGGTCCGGTGGTGGCCACCGAGCCGGACGGTCGGCGGCTGCAGGTCAACGTTGCCGAGATGGGCCTCAACACGGTCACCATCCGGTGCCTCGACTGGGACAGGGATCGGTTCGATATCGAGTTCGGACTTCAGAACGGGACGACGTACAACAGCTACCTGATCTTTGGGGACGAGAAGACGGCGCTCGTGGACTCGTCGCACGAGAAGTTCCGCGAGCACTTCATGCCGGTCTTGGAGGAGGAGCTCAGGTCGCGCGGGCGCAAAGTGGACTACCTGATCGTGTCGCACACGGAGCCGGATCACAGCGGGCTCACGCCGGACGTGGTGGCCAAGTGGCCGGATTGCGAGGTGATCGGGTCGAAGGTGTGCATCGCGTTCCTGGACGGGCTGACGCACGTGGACATGAAGACGCGGGTGGTCAAGGGCGGGGACACGATCGACCTGGGCGGTGGGCACGTGGTCGAGTTCACGATCGCGCCCAACCTGCATTGGCCCGATACCATGTTCTCGTACGATCACGCGAGTCAGATTATGTTCACGTGCGATGCGTTCGGCATGCACTACTGTTCGGACGACCCGTACGACACGGACCTCTCGCTGCTGGACGACCACTACCGGTTTTACTACGACTGCCTGATGAAGCCGAATGCGCGAAGCGTCACGACGGCATTGAGGAAGGTGAAGGATATGCCGTTCAAGATGGTCGGCAACGGGCACGGGCCGCTGCTCAAGTACAACGTCCCCGAGATGGTGGAGCGGTACCAAAAGTGGAGCGAGGCGTCCACGTCCAAGGCCACGAGCGTGCTCATTCTGTACTCTTCGGACTATGGGTTCAGCGATCGTCTGAGCCAGAGCATGGCGAGGGGCGTGACCAAGGCGGAGGTGGCGACCGAGATGATTGACCTGCTGTCGGTGGACCAGCAGGAGCTGGTCGAGGCCGTCGGCCGGTCGTCGGCCATCGTGCTGATGGCGCACCCGTCGGACAGTTCTGACGCGAAGAACAGCATGGGAACGCTGCTGTCGGCGGTCAAGTCCAAGCAGGTGGTGGTCATCGCCGAGAGCTTTGGGGGGCGGGACGAGCCCGTCGATCAGCTGGCGGCCCCCTTCGTCGCGGCCGGCTTGGACCTCTTCTTGGACCCGCTTCGCGTGAAGGACACGCCGTGCGAGGTGACCTACCAGCAGTTTGAGGAGGCGGGAACCGACCTGGCGCAGGCGCTCACGCAGAAGGACGTGATTGCCAAGAAGAAGAGCGCGATGTCGTCCGACGTCGCCAAGGCCCTTGCCCGCGTGTCGGGAGGCCTGTATATTGTGACTGCGGGCCACGCGGATGCACAGGGTGGCGCCAAGGGTGCCATGGTGGCGTCCTGGGTGAGCCAGGCGTCGTTCGAGCCGCTGGGCATCACCATCGCCGTCGCCAAGGACCGTGCCATCGAGTCGCTGATGCAGGTGGGAGACCCGTTCGTGTTGAACTGCCTGGGAGAGGGCGAGTATTCCGTGCTGATGAAGCACTTCCTGCAGCGGTTTGCGCCCGGCGAGGACCGGTTTGCGGGCGTCGAGTGGACGGTCGGCGAGAACGGCGCGCCGGTCCTGAGCGACGCCATCGCCTCCATCCAGTGCAAGGTGGTGAGCCGCCTCGAGACGGCGGATCACTGGGTCACGTACGCCGAGGTCACCAACGGCAGCGTGGCCAAGGCGGAGGCCCGGACAGCCGTCCACCGCCGGCGCGTAGCAAATTATTATTAGCCCGCTCATGAGCGGGCTACTTGGTGATCACCAACCTGATGGAGCTCGAGTCGATCACGCATGTTCCGTACTACCTAATCATCGATCGCTGAACTGAACGATTTAAACATCCACCATTCAAAACCAGCCCTTGCCGGCGATGCGTCTCCGGTAGGCCGCGCTGGGCTCGAGCTCCCCCAGGTCGTCCCCCTCGACGACGTCGTCGCGCTTCTCGATTGGCGTGTACGCCCTGAACCACTCCCCCATGTACATCTGCTGTGGGCGGACGATCTTCCCCTCGGGGTCCGCGAGGCTCTCGCGCCAGTGCGCCAGCCATCCGCTCATCCGCGGGACGGCAAAGAGCACGGTGAAAAACTGGGGCGGGAATCCCATCGCGCGGTACACCAGGCCGCTGTACCAATCGACATTCGGGTACAGGTTGCGCTTGACGAAATAGTCGTCGCTCCGCGCCACTCGTTCCAGCTCCATCGCAATGTCGATCATCGGATCCCGGCCGACGATGGAGAACACCTCGTCCGCCACCTGCCGAACGATCCGCGCGCGCGGGTCTGTCGTCCTGTACACCCGGTGTCCGAACCCAAACATCAGCTCCTTCTTCGCCTTGACGCCCTCGATGAACGCCGGCACGTTCTTCACGTCCCCGATCCGTTCCAGCATCCGGAGCACGGCCTCGTTCGCGCCCCCGTGCTTCGGCCCGTACAGCGCCGCCGTCGCCCCGCCCACCGCCGAATACACGTCCACGCCCGACGAACTCAGGTGCCGCACGGCAGACGTCGAGCAGTTGAGCTCGTGCTCTGCATGCAGCAGGAACAGGACGTCCAACGCCTTGGCCAGCCTGGGGTTGGGCGCGTACTCCGCCCGCCCGTTCGAGTCCAACATGGCCAGAAAGTTCTCCGTATACCCCAGGTTCTGCCGCGGCGCCGCCGGCTGCTTCCCCGTCGCCCTGTGATACGCCCACGCCGCCAGCGCCGGGATCTTCCCCACCAGCCGCACAATCTGCTTGTCCACCATCTTTTTCGACTTGTACACGTTCTGTCCTGCCAATGCCGGATTCTGCTCCGGATGACACGTCGACAGCGCCGACAGGCCCGTGAGAAGCACGCCCATCGGGTGGGCGTCGTGCGGCAGCGCTTTGATGGCCTCCTCGACCGACGACGGAAGCGCGGAATGGCGCATGACGGCCTCGCGCCACTTGTCCATCTGCTCTTTCCCGGGAAGGTGGCCGTAGATGACCAGGTACGACACCTCGAGGAAGGAAGACTTCTCCGCGAGCTCCTCGATCGGGTAGCCCCGGTAGCGCAGGATGCCCTTCTCGCCGTCGATATAGCTCACCTTGCTCTTGCAGGACGTCGTGTTCACGTAGCCGTTGTCGTAGGTACGCAGCGGGCCAGAGTCCCCGACGCGGATCTTTGAGAGGTCCGATGCCTTGATGGTCCCGAAGTCTGATATGGGGATCACGTAGGTTTGGCCCTGGAGCATCGATAATCGATAATCGATAATCGAGAACGAGCGAAGCGCGAGTGAGCGTGAGAGTCGTCGGTCGGGGCGCGCGAGCGCACGTCGGTCACGGACGCGGAAGAATACCCACCGGCGAGCGAGAGTCGGTCACCGTCAACGTGCCCGCCCCGCCGCCCGGAGGCGGCCGAGGCGGTACCAATCCCCCCATTCCTCCAGAAGACGAAGACCGCACCGGGTGACTCGTTAGGTTTGGCCCCGGTTGCGCTTGAAATTGATTCGCCTTTGCCGAGACGAAATTCAGCGGTCCGCCCTCTGGCGTCTCCTGCGAGAGGTGGCCGCTCACCATCCCGAGACGCCTCACCGAGGGATTCCGAGACGAGGGATTCACGTGGCTCATTATTGATTGATTGACTTACAAAACAGCGAGGACCCACCGGATGTCGAGCTCGACGCCGCCCGCCGAAAGCGTGTTGGCCACCGGACACCTCGCCTCCGTGATCCGCCTGAGCTCGTCGATCCGTTCCAACGTCTCCGTGCCTTCGACGAGGTGGACGGTCGCAGTCCCCTTGACGCTGACGAGGCGCGCGGGAACGGGGGCCGGCGCGTCGAGCGGCAGGCTCGTCGCCCCACGATCGTCTCGCACTCCCACGTACTCGAAGGTCATTCCCTTGAGCAGCATCCTCGGCTTCATCTGCCGAGCTACGAACGCGGCCGTCGCCTGTTCGCACCCCACGAGGGCGGCGAGCAGGTATTCGACGGGCTGCGGGTGCTCGTCCTTGCCGCCCATCTTCTTCGGAAGATCGGTGCGGATGGTGTGTCCCCTGACCGTGGTTGTCGTCTTGCCCCCCGCGCCGGTGGCATTCAACTCGTACCGCTTCAGTGTGTGATGGGTGGTCTTCTCCACCTTCTCTCCTCCCTCCCCAGCTCCCGACGACGCAAACCCTGCGAAGCACGGCGACCCGCGATGACGATGGTACGTCCCAGTTCCATACACCCGCCGTACCGGGGCTGCGAGGCTGCGGAGCATAGTCATCATGAACTTGGGGTCGAGGAATGAACTGCCTCGGCCACTCGGCGACTCGAGCCAGAAATCGGTCAGCCCCGATCCCAGTTTATTCGACGATCTAACTCGACGCCATGAACTCTACGATCGTTAACTCGATGTCTCGGCACACACAGGTAGGTCGGCGGAACATTTGCCCGAGGGCGTCGATTCAACTTGAAACGACCCGCATTCTGGGCCTCCCCTCAACACCCCGGCCCTTGCGCACCGCTCACTCGCACTCGAACCGCCCACCAACAACAACGCGCAGCCAATCATCGACTCGATCTCGGCCATCATCCCGGAGAGCCTGATGAAAAATGCCAAGCCGGCCCTCAGCCAGCTCTCCAGGACGCTCACCGTCTACAAGGCCGGCGATCCGATGCCCTCGGCCGGGCAGGTCGTCACGTACCTCACCATTGCGATCATCGGTTGGGTCGTGCTGGAGCAGCTGCGGTTTGCCATGAAGCGTCGTACGGTGTCTGGCAAGATGATCCCGGGGCCATCGAGGCCGGTGCCCTTCCTGGGCGGGCTGATCGAGATGGTGAAGGATCCGTATGCGTTCTGGGAGCGCCAGAGGGTGTTTGCGGAGCGCGGGGTGTCGTATAACAGTTTGTTCGGGCAGTTTATCGTTTTCGTCACCGACCCGATCAAATGCCGGGAGCTCATGGTCGTCAACGACCCGGAGAAGATGCTCATGGTGTTGCATCCGTCGGCGAAGAATATTTTGGGGAAGAACAACATGGCGTTTGACCACGGGCCGGGGCACAAGCTGATCAGGAAGAGCTTCTTGAGCCTGTTCACGAGGAAGGCGCTGAGCGTGTATGTGCAGCTGCAGGACGGGATCATTCGGAGGCATATGGGCGAGTGGCTGAAGGACCACGAGGGCGAGGAGTTTGAGATCAGGACGCACCTGCGCGACATGAACCTGATGACGTCGCAGGAGGTGTTCGTGGGACCGTACCTGGACGACCCCGAGACCAAGCGCAAGTTCACCGAAGGGTATCTGGCCATGACCGAGGCGTTCCTGGCCTTCCCGCTGTGCTTCCCAGGAACGACCGTGTGGAAGGGGCGCCAGGGAAGGAAGTTCGTGATGAAGACGCTGGAGACGTGTGCCAAGCGGGCCAAGGTGTACATCAAGGAGGGCGGGGAGCCGAGGTGTCTGCTGGACTTTTGGACGCAGAAGTGCCTCGAGGAGATCAAGGAAGCCGAGGAGGCCGGCAACCCGCCGCCGAGGCACACCAGCGACTACTGGATGGCGGACGCGATCCTGCTGTTTTTGTTCGCCAGCCAGGACGCGAGCTCGGCCAGCCTGACGTGGACGGTGGCGCTCATGGCGGACCACCCGGAGATCCTCGCCCGCGTGCGGGCCGAGCAGTACAAGGTCCGCGGGAAGGATCTGGAGCGGGTGATTGATGGGGAGGTGATTAACGAGCTGACATTTACGAGGCAGGTCGTGAAGGAGATCCTGAGGTACAGGGCGCCGGCGCCGATGGTGCCGCAGATGACGTACTCCAACTACAAGCTGACTGAGGACTACACGCTTCCCAAGGGAACGCTGGTGTTCCCGTCGGTGAACGCGGCGTGCCTGCAGGACTTTACGGACGCGACGAGCTTCGACCCCGACAGGTTCGGCGAGCACAGGAAGGAGGACATTGTTCACGCCAAGAACTACCTCGTCTTCGGCGCCGGACCGCACTACTGCGTCGGAAAGGAGTATGCGATCAACCAGCTCGTGACGTTCCTGTCGCTGCTGTCGACCAACTGCGACTGGAGCCGGAGGAGGACGGAAAAGAGCGACCTCTGGCAGTACCTGCCGACTATTTATCCGTACGACACCTACATCACGTTGAAGAGGCGGGCGGACCACAAGGCTGGTGTCGCGAAGGTGATCGACCCGCACCGCACGTAATTTTTTAGGATTCCATTCAATACCAATACATATTACCTACACGCCGCCAAAGCTGGCAATGTCCAGGAGCTCTCGCTCCGCATCGTCCAGGGGTGTCACGGCGGACGTCCCCGCCGTCGAGCCGCGCATCGCGGTCGTCGCAAGCCCGGCCCCCGCGCCTCGCCGCCGGGCCGCCTTGCGCGCCCTCCCACCACCCGCACCACCCGCACCACCCGCACCACCCGCACCACCCGCA
>Ga0181573_10001422_pt1 | contig 23591 bp, 16 predicted proteins | sample 101ome_25_FD_148643 | JGI IMG/M metagenome (GOLD analysis project Ga0181573, IMG submission 148643) | Coastal salt marsh microbial communities from the Groves Creek Marsh, Skidaway Island, Georgia - 101409BT metaG (spades assembly) | ecosystem: Environmental > Aquatic > Marine > Intertidal zone...
TTCCACTTCCGTGCCCTTCGTTTCCGTGGCCTGGTTCGTGGTGATGGACTGGGCCGAGAAGTCCGTCCGCTCCTGGCGGTACATGGACACGGCGAAGTACAGGGTGTCGTCGAGGAAGCTACCCTTCACGCCGCCTTCCATGAGTTCGGAGACGTCAAAGGCGCCACCCTCAAGGATGTTATCGACGGTGATTTCCGCGCCCTGGCCAGCAATGACCGTGGACTGCTCGGAGGCCGTGAAGTAGGGGCGGAGGCCGATGGGGGAGCCCCAGCTGATGGACGCGCTCCAAGAGATACCGTTACGCGTGTCCTTGCCGGAAAGCACGTCCGTGGGGAAGAGAAGCTTCTCCACGGGGGTGCGGCTGGCCATCTCAATGGTGTCCCAACGGAGACCGAAGGTCCCGGACAGACCGTTTTCGTGGGTCAGATCCACGAGTGCCGCCAGACCGATGTCCGTGTAGTCACCGATGTAATACTCGGTGTAGTCGTCGTCGATCTGGGTGGCGAGAAGCCGCTTATCCAGCGCCGTGGAGGGGCCGGTTAGGTCCCGACGGTCGAAGTACTCGTTGGTGTAATCGTCGCCGCGCTCGAAGTCCGTGTAGCGGATCGAGGGGGAGAGCTGCCACTGGGTGAAGAGGGCGCCCTGCTCCATCTGACCGGCGACCACGAGCTTCTCTTCGATCACCCAGGTGTTCTGCGCCTGGGAAAAGCCGTAGACGTTCTCGGAGAGGTTGTCGTACTGCTCGTAGAAGAGCTGGTTCTTGATCTCGATGCCGTTATCGAGGAGATAGAACGTGTCGAAGTAGAGGGTCAGGACCTCAGCCTCGAGGGTGTCTTCCTCAGCCACCAGCACCTGGTCGAAGTCGAGCTGAGCCGTACCCACGTTCTGCAGAGGAATGGGGTTCACGCCGAAGTCATCGAGGGTCTGATCGCTACCCGGGTTCACGCCGAAGGCGAACTGGAAGGCGTTACCAGCGGCGTTGTACTCCTGGTGGGAGATCACGCCATCGCCGTTCGTATCCAGGGGCGCCGGAGCACCAGTGATGTAGGTGCCGTTATCGATGAGCTCCTGGGTGAGACGGTTCCAGCCCGCCACCTGGTTGCCCACGTACTCGTGGTACATGGCACCGGTTTGGATGCGCAGGCGATCGTTCACGTCCATGTCGAAGGACGCCTGGAGCACGGTCTGATCGGTATCCGTGTTCTCGTAGAAGCTATCGGAGTCCTCGACGCTACCGAAGAGGTAGTAGCCATAGTCCTTCCCAGCGATTTTGCCGGGGCCGCCCACTTCGGCGGTGATGACGTTGTTGTTCCAGCTACCGCGGTTGAAGGTCACCATGCCTTCCGCGTCGGTCATGTACTGACCGGAGTCGGCGCGGGCGCTCTTCGGTTCGAAGTTCAGGTAACCACCGATCTTGGAGGGCCCGAAGATCGGAGAGGCCGGGCCCCGGACCACGTCGATGCGGTCGGAGGCGGCGATGGGGGTGGGGTAGTTGCCGGGGTTGTCCAGGCGACGCATGCCGCGGAAGTAGGTTTCCCCGGGGGTACCACGCACGTCGAGGGAGCCTGCGACGCCGAAGAAAGACTGGGTGAAGCTACCGGGCGCGAGGGCGACCATGTCATCGATATCGTTGATGCCAAAGCGCTCAATCTGCTCCGAAGAGATCGTGGAAGCGGACCGGGGGAGCTCGAGGAGGGACTTCGAGAAGCCGAAGACCGATTCCACGTTTTCCCCGGGGAGGCTGCGAAGGCTGCCTTCCACCACGATTTCTTCTACCCGTGCTTCCTCCGCCAGTGCTGCGGCGGGAAGAGACGCTGCCAATACGGCTACCGCCAGCGCACGCCGTGCGCCGAAGGGAGCCCCCTTACCGTTGAATTTCGTCATGTCCAAGACCCCTGGGATCGAATGGTTGCGACGGCGGAAATCAAATGCTTTGGCACCGCGACGCCGGTGAGGGCGCGCAGAGGCAAATCATTTTGGGAGGAATTTCACGCCACCTTCGATGAACAGCACAGCAAAGCCTGTGCCAAGGCGATTCGATACCGCGAAACATCGAAATCGCTAGCCCTCCAGCCACCGACCCGGGGCTGGCGCGGCGAAGTATACGCAAGACACGCGCAAAGGCGGAGCATGTTTCAAAATTATTGCACCAGGAGCGACCAATGGCGCGATTTGCATACTTTAAGTCCGCCTAAGGGCATTAGGGCCCTTAGAGGAAGGCAAATTTCAGCCCAAAAATACCCGCGATCAGCCAGACCGCCGCCGGCGCTTCTCCGGCCCGCCCGCTAATCAACTTCACTAGGGCATAGACGATAAAGCCGATGCCGATGCCGTCGGCCACGGAGAAGAAGAGGGGCATGGCGAGCGCCGTAACCACCGCTGGGGCGGCTTCCGTCAGATCATCCCAGGGCAGATCGGCGAGGCCCCGGGCCATGAGGCAGGCCACGAAGAGCAGCGCCGCGGCCGTCGCGAAGGGGGGCACGCTTTGCGCCAGGGGCGCAAGGAAGAGGCAAGCCAGAAACAAAAGGCCCGTCGTCACGGCCGTGAGTCCGGTCCGCCCCCCGGCGGCCACCCCCGCCCCGCTCTCAATAAAGCTGGTGGTCGACGAGGTGCCGAGGAGCGCGCCCAGCGCCGTGGCGGAGGAATCGGCGAGGAGCGCCGCCCGAAGCCGCGGCAGGGAGCCGTCGGGGCGCACGATGCCGCTGCGCTCGGCCACCGCTACCAGGGTGCCGGCGGTATCGAAGACGTCCACCAGCAAAAGGGTGAGGATGGTGGTCAGCATGGACAGGGAAAGGGCTCCCTGAATATCGAGGGCAAAGAGCAAGGGCGTCGGGTCCGGGGGCAGGGCCAGCACGCCCTTAAACTCCGCCGTTCCCGTAAACCAGCCCAACACGGTCATGGCCAACATGCCGAGCAGCACCGCCGCCGCCAGCCCCCGGGCCGCTAGGGCCACAATCAAGGCGAAGCCGAGGATGGCCATCATGGGGCCTGCGCTGAGGAGGGTCCCGGAGGTGACCAGGGTGGCCGGATCGTCGACCACAATGGCGGCATTGCGCAAAGAGATAAAGCCGATAAAGAGCCCGATACCCGCCGCAATGCCAAGCTTCAAGCTTCGGGGGATGGCATTAATGAGCCAGGCCCGAAGCGGCAGCACGCTGAGCACAATAAAGATAACCCCGGAGACAAAGACGGCGCCGAGGGCGGTCTCAAAGCGGTGCCCCTCGCCGAGCACCACGGCAAAGGTAAAGAAGGCGTTTTGCCCCATACCCGGGGCCAGGGCCACGGGGTAATTGGCCAGCCAGCCCATGGCCAGGGAGCCGAGGGCTGCGGCCAGGCAGGTGGCCACGAACACGGCGCCGTAATCCATGCCCGTTTGCGACAGAAGGCTCGGGTTCACCACCACGATGTAGGCCATGGCCATGAAGGTCACGAGCCCCGCCTGCACCTCTCGCTGCACCGTCGTACCCTGCTTGGCCATCTGGAATCGTTCGAGCACGGCGGACCTCATCGCGGATCATTGGGAAAGAGCGCAAAAGAGTACACGCTCTCTATCCCTTTGGGTGGTTCTAGGACAAAACCAAACCCTTAAGCCGGCCTTTAAAAATCAACCGTTTAGCCACTTTTTTTTGAAAAATGGCGCCTTTGGCGAGTGCTTTCAAAGGGAAACCGTCATAGGATCAAAGAGTTGGCGAAATGAGCAGATCACCATGCGGACAACGCTCAAAACGCGCTATGCCCTTCCCGAGGGCTGGGTTCAGGGCTTTAGCGACGCAGGCTATGCGGTGCCGGCGCTGCTTCGAGATGCGCAGCTCCCGGTGGAGCGCCTCACCGATCCAAGCCCCCGGCTCACCACGGACGAGTATTTTCGCCTTTGGCGCGCCGTGGAACGGCAGAGTGCTGCCGAAGCGCCAGCCTTGGCGCTTCTTGAGCAGATCACCTACGGCACCTTTGCCCCAGCGGTCATCGCCACCTTATGCAGCCCCACCCTCGCTGCCGGCTTCACACGCCTAAGCCGCTTTAAAGCGCTCATGGGGCCCCTTCAGCTTCGGGTGATGCGTCCGTCAAAGGGGCTCGAAATCGATCTGTTTTTTCTTGAGCAAGGGGATCGCGTACCGGACTCCCTCGTCCTGCTCGAACTGCTAACGCTCGTGCGTTTAAGCCGCCTCGGCACCGACGAAAGGCTCATTCCTAAGCGGGTCCAGGCGCCGCTCCACCGTCCGGCCTCGGCGGCTTACGCCCGTTTCTTCGGAACACCCATTCAACCCGGCACCATCATCAGCCTTCAGTTTTCCAGCGCGGACGCTGAGCGCCCCTTCCGCACTGCGGACCGGGTCCTCGCGCGTCACTACCCGGAGCACCTGAGCGAGGGAAAAACCCCCCTCCAGAGCCGCTTGAAGCGCTGCCTGATGATCACCTTGCCGAGTGGCCACGCCTCCGTGGAAGTGGCTTCGGAGCGCCTTGAGACCCGGCCCCGCACGCTTCAGCGCCAGCTACAGCAGGAGGGCACGAGCTTTCAGCAAATGCTCCATGAGACGCGCCTAGGCCTCGCCGATCACTACCTCACGGGAACGGATTTCAGCCATTCGGAAATCGCCTACCTCCTGGGCTTCACGGATCCCAACTCCTTCTTCCGCGCCTATCAAAGCTGGACCCAAAGCACACCGGAGCAAGCTCGGCAGCGTGCCCTTGCGTAAGCACTTTGGGTTAATGGGTAAGCGCCTTTGCTTCCTTCTCCTTGGGCTTTCAGGACCCTTGGCCGCGGCGCCAGCCACGGTGCATCCCGCCCTCGCTGCCCTCGCCGAAGGCGCGCCCTATCCCGCTACCCTAGTGGTGAAGGTCCCGGGGATGGCTTCACCCTGGGTATCCGCCTTGGCCCCAGCCGAGCGCCGCTCGGTCCCCGCGTCCACCTTTAAGATCGCCAGCACCCTGGCGATCCTTGAAGCGGGTTTAGCCGCCAATGCCGACACCGTCCTGCCCTGGGACGGGATAGGTCGCGATCGGGAAGAGATCAACGGCCCCCTACCCCTACGGGACGCCTTCCACCGCTCGGCCCTTCCCCACTACCAGGCCCTCGTGGCCCGCCTTGGCCCCAGCGCCGTGGCCGCTTTCCTGGCGCGCGTGGGCTATGGCAATGCGCGCAGCGATGACACCGTCGAATTCTGGCTCCGAGGACCCCTCGCCATCTCCCCCTTGGAGCAGGTGGCTTTTATTGAGGCCCTCAGCCTCGGCGCCCTTCCCGCAGACCCCGAGGCCCAGGAGACGCTCTGGGCCCTTATGGAAAAAGCCCCCCTTGGGGGGCGGCCTTGGCGAGGCAAAACAGGCTGGAGCCGTCCCCCGGGGGGGCCGGACGTAGGCTGGTTCGTGGGCGCGCTCGATGTCCCGGAAGGGCGCTGCTTCGTCGCGCTGCGCCTGGAAGCCGCGCATCCCCCAGCTGCCACCTTCTTGCCCCAGCGGGAAGCCCTCGCCCAGGCGGCGCTCGCGCGCATCCCCGGTTGCGGGGGTTAGGAGGCAGAATCTCTGCCCCGGGGGTCGACGGGGGCCCCGGGAGTTGCTATTCCTCCCTTGTGACCATTCTTAATGACCCTGCGGGAGGCAACATCCGGTGACCAGCGCGTCCGAAGTGCTCTTTATGGCCAAGGCTCTCTATCGCGGAGCCACCATGAAGCAATATGACCGGGAGAGCGCCGAAAACCTGGGCACCCTACTCACCCGCCAAGCGGAACGCCGAGGCGATGCGCCAGCCCTCACCTGCGAAGGGGAGACCATCAGCTGGCGAGAGTTTGAAACCCGAGCCAACCGGGTTGCTCAGTACTTAAGCGGCCACCTGGGCTTAGGCAAGGGCGACGCCGTCGCCATGATGCTGGAGAACCGCATTGCCTTCCTGACCACGCTCTTTGGGATCTGCAAGCTCGGCGCCGTGGCGGGGCTTTTGAATACGAACCAACGGGGCTCCGTACTCCTCCACAGCCTAAACACCATCGACGCCAAAGCCCTCCTCGTGGGAGAGGAGTGCCTACCGGCCATCGTGGAGATTGAAAGCGACCTCCCCATGGACCCCGGCGCGCGCTTGGTGGTCCCGGACCGCGGCGGCGCCACCCTTCCCTCCTGGGCCCGGCCCTTCGACGATCGGGACGACGCCCTGCCCGACGGCGTTCCCGACGCGCAGGCGACGGTACTCCAAAAGGATCCCTGCTTCTTTGTCTTCACCTCGGGCACCACGGGCCTCCCGAAGGCTGCAGTGCTCTCCAACGAACGCTGCTTTAAGGGCATGCAGGGCTATGGGGTGGTGTGCCTAAACATTCAGCCCGAGGATCGGGTGTACAACTGTCTGCCCCTATACCACTCCACGGGGCTGGTCATCGGCCTCGGTTCGGTGCTGTGGGCCGGCGCAAGCACCGTGCTGCGCCGCCGCTTCTCCGCCAGCAACTTCCTCCGGGAGGTGCGGGAGCAGCGCTGCAACACCTTCGTCTATGTGGGGGAGCTGTGCCGCTATCTCATGAACCAGCCCCTCGCCCCGGACGACGCCGACAACCCCCTGGAGAAGATGATCGGCAATGGCCTGCGCCCGGATATCTGGAAGCCCTTTAAGGCCCGCTTCGGGGTGCCTCGCGTGCACGAAATCTACGGCGCCAGCGAAGGTAACTCGGGTTTTGTAAACGCCTTCAACAAGGACGAAACCATCGGCTTCGGCGTGACGCCCCACGTGCTGGTGAAATATGACGACGAGGACAACGAGATTGTCCGCGACCCCCACGGCATGTGCATCCCCGTGCCCCGGGGCCAGCCTGGGCTTTTGCTGAATAAGATCGACGCCAAGGCGCCCTTTGATGGCTACACAGACCGGGACGCTTCGGCCAAGAAGATCGTCCATAACGTCCTCGCGCCGGGGGATCGCTACTTCAATACGGGCGACCTCATCCGAGAAGTGGACGTGGGCTTCGCCTTCTTTCAGCGCCACTATCAGTTCGTGGACCGCACCGGGGACACCTTCCGCTGGAAAGGGGAAAACTGCTCCACCAACGAGGTCGCAGAGCAGCTCAACGGTTTCCCCGCGGTGGCGAGCGCGAATGTCTACGGGGTGGAGATTCCGGGCACCAATGGGCGGGCCGGCATGGCGGCCCTGCACCTGCAGGACGAGACCTTCGATCTCGAGGCCTTCTCGGCCCACGTCGAAGGGGCTCTGCCGAGCTATGCGCGGCCCATCTTTTTACGCATCCAGCACGACCAGGAGACCACCAGCACCTTCAAGCTGGTGAAGAAAACGCTTCGGGAAGAGGGCTATGACCTCACTAAGGTCGGAGGCGACAGCCTCTTCGTGCTGAAGCCGGGCAGCAGCACCTATGAACCCCTCACGCAGGCCTATCTCGAAACCATTGGCGAAGGAGAGGCGGGCTTCTAGGAAGTCTTCGAACCGCGTCCTCCATGCCCTGGAGTCTGTATGGGGAACGTAAAAACAAAGCACGCGCCCGACGCCGACGGCTCATAATAAAGCGCTCCCCCAGCGTCGTTAGCAAACCTTTTGGCTAAGGCCAGCCCGAGCCCATGCCCGGCCTTCGAAGCTTTTGACGTCACCCAAGGCACAAAAATCCGAATGCGCTCCTCCTCGGCTACTCCCGGGCCACTGTCGCGCACCCTTAGCTCAACTCGCGATTCTGACTGGATCACTGCCAGCTCAAGCTGGATTTCCCCCCGATCATGGCCCGCGCGATAGATCGCCTCTCGGGAGTTTGAGACAAGATTCAGAAGCGCATGAGAGAGGTCAGAGCCATTGAGGCGCACCCAGATCTCCTCGTCCGGGACCGTAATCTCCAGCTGAAGATCTCCAGAAAGCAAATAACGCAGAAGAGGCTCCTGATTCCTTAAAAAGGCGCCCATCTCCAGAAGCCTCGGTTTTAGCTCCGATTCGCCTCCCCAAGCCGCCAACCGATCCAGCGTTTGGTCTAGACCATCGAATACGCCATAAAGCAGCGCTTCGGTCTCCCGAGCAGATACGGACTCGTCTGACTGAGCCAAGGCCGAGGTCGCTGCGCGTCCGGCAAAGGTCAGGTTCTTTGCGTCGTGGGCAAATCCCACAAGGAGATTCTCAAGCGCCTGCCGCCGCTGAAACTGGCGGAAGTGGCTCCGCAGTAGATCCAGTTCGCTCACGTCAAGGCCCATGACCGCAATAACGCCAGGCGTAGTAGATGTCGTTGCGTTCAAGGTTGTTGTGAGGAGGGTCTCCGCGTCTCGCCAAGAAAACCGCCCTACGGAAAGGCCTCCCTGTGCAGCGACCCGCCGCAAGCTATCCAGGGGAAGCTTCACCCCCCTGATGCAAGGCCCTCTCGAATCATTACTCTCTTCGAAGACCGTAGCCATACCAGTCATCGCGAGCCGCGTAGCTTTTAGAAGGTGCTCATTTGCCAGGAAGGTACCCCGGCGGGTATCGATCGCCCCGATGTGCAGCCCTAGCGCATCGGCCATGGCAGCCATTGAGCGCCAGTTTCCCGTGAGCACGGGGATTGCCAGCGGTTGGTAAACCCGAAGAAAAATGAGCCCCAACCAAAACCCTGCGCCTCCGAGAAGGACAAAAAGCACGTCGGCGGGGCCAGGATGCTCCGCAGCCCAAGGGGTTTCCAAGATCCAGGCTCCAGCGATCAGAGCCAAGGCCTGGATAAATACCAAGGGAATCAACCCGTCTCGAAGCCTCACGGGGCGAAGCGCCTTTAAATAGGAAATTTCTTGTTGATTCAATGGAGATCCTTCCCTGGAAACGCCATGAGTCTCCCGCGCTAATGCTAATATTTAATGTCTATTTTCACACTCTTTTACCTCAGATCTTTCCTTCCCTTTCTAGCGCCGATCGCGTTGGCCGCACCAATGGGAAATCGCCTCCAGCGGTAAACGGCGCTACCATCGCCCCCCTTTTCCGCGCCCAAGAGTCCTGCATGACTCCATCCCCTCGCCCTTCGGCACGAGTACCAAGCCGGCCAGCAGAGCTGTCTGCGCTGGTTCGCTTGGCCCTTCCCGCCGTAGCCACTCAGCTGGCGCAGATGGGCATGGGGGTGCTTGATACGGTGATGGCCGGGCGCGTGAGCGCCGAGGATTTAGCCGGGGTCGCCCTCGGGGGCAACGTGATCTGGCCCACCATGCTTCTCCTCATGGGCGTACTCATGGCCCTCACCCCCAACATTGCCCAGCTTCGGGGGGAGGGGCGCCGGGACGCCGTGGGGCCCCTCGTGCACCAGGGCTTTTGGATGGCGCTCCTACTCGGCGGCCTCATCCTGCTCCTGATCGATCAAGCGCCAAAGCTCTACCACCTGCTTGGCGCCGATCCCAAGGTCATTCCCTACGCGGAACGCTACCTCGATGCGGCGCGCTGGGGCTTGCCCGGGATCATGTTTTACTTCGTTGGTCGCTATCTTTGTGACGGCATGGGGGACACGCGCCCCGCCATGTACGTCGCGGTCTTCGCCCTGGGCTTGAAGGGCCTGCTGAACTGGGTCTTCATCTTTGGCCACTGGGGGGCCCCGGCCCTCGGCGGCGCCGGCTGCGGCGTGGCCATGGCCATCACCATGTGGTTTGAAGCAGCCGCCATGCTCTGGCTCCTGGGACGCCTCCCAGCGGTGCGGGGTACGAACCTCTTCACCCGTCCCCGGGGTCCAGCCTGGGGCACGCTCAGCCAGCTGTTGCGCCTGGGCATGCCCATCGGCCTCGCCTCCTTTTTTGAAATGGCGGCCTTTTCCCTCGTCACGCTTTTGGTGGCCCGCTTCGGCGCCACCGCCGTGGCGGCCCAGCAGATCGCCTTCTCCGTAAACGGGATCATTTTCATGCTGCCCATGGGCCTAGGCATCGCAGCGACCATTCGCATCGGCCATGCCCTCGGCGAGGGGCGCCCCGAGGCCGCGCGCCGAGCCGCGGAGGTGGCCATCGCCGCCGCCGTGGGAGTCGGCATCGCCGCCGCGCTCATCCTTCTGGGGGCCCGGGAGGGGATTGCCCGCCTCTACACCCGGGAGGGGGACGTGGCCCTGCTCAGCGCCACGCTCCTTCTCTTTGTTGCCGTGTACATCATTGTGGATAGCGCCCAGGCCACGGCCATGGGCGCCCTTCGGGGCTACAAGGACACCCGCGGCCCCATGCTCATTGCCTTCGGAGGCTACTGGCTCTTCGCCCTTCCCCTGGGCACGGCGCTGGGCCTCGGCTGGGTACCGGGGATCGAGACACTGGGGGTTTACGGTTTCTGGATCGGCCTTTCCCTGGGCCTCGCCCTGGTGGCGGGGGGACTACTCTGGCGGCTCCTTCGGCGCAGCCACCGGGCAACGCTGCCGACTTAAGCGCCCTTCAGCCACGCCTCCAGGGCGTCCCCCTCTTCCCCCACCCGTACCTCCGCGTCCGGGAAATGCTTCCCAAGCATGCCCTGCTGCCCTACCCAGCCCCCGTCCCCGAGCAGGGCGATCCGGCGCAAATGGGTTTGGTGAACCCGAAGGATGCCCAGGTGGGACAACACCGTATCCAGAGCAGAGGCGCTTTGCTCGGAAGCGCAGGACCAGGTCGCCCCCTCAAGACGCAGCAAAACGCCCTGCAGCCGGCCATGGGCTGCGACGCAAGGGTCCCCCGCCGCCGCCTGACCTAGGGCCTGGGTCGCCAAGGGGCCGCGGAGCGTTATGCGAAGAATCCCGGCACCGGTGTCCGGGGTCACCTCGAGGGGTGGGGGCGCCTCCGGAGAGACCGACGGGGCCTCGGGCGCCTGCCGTTCGAGGGTGCTAGCCGCCAGCGCTAAGGTAGCCGTGGTCCAGGCCGAAGCGCCCTGGGCCAGCAACGTGAAAAGAAGGGCGAGCGCCCAGCCGCCGTCCTCGCCGAGGGGCCCGAGGAGCAGCGCCTGGAGTACCACGGGCACCAGCACAATGAAGGCCAGGGCAAGGCTCGCGCCCTGCCCCCGCTGCCACAGTACCCGCCCATCAAAGGGCCGATCGAGCGCAGCCTCGGGCAGCAGGAGGGAGGCGCGTCCCGCGGCAAAAACCCCCGCCGCGGCGCAGATGGCGAGCCCAGGCACCCCAAGAAAAGCCAGCGGCGCAAAGGCCAGCATGGCGAAGGTCATGGCCAGGGCCTGGAGTCCAAGGGCCCCAAGAAAGCGCCACTGGCGCCGGCCCCAGGGCGCGAGCCCCAGAGGCGGCACGGCCTGCGGGCCCAATAGCACCAGGCGAAGCACATTCACGGAAACCAGCACGTGAAGCGCTAGGGCCAGCAGCATGGCCCCGGGAAGGGCCGCCAGGGCGGCCTCCGGCGCTAGGGCGCTCCAGAGGGCAAAGGCGCCATGAGCAAAGAGCGCGGGGGCCAGGGCCCGAAGCAGGGCTCGCCGCCGAGCGCCGAGCACCCACAGCGCTGCAAGAAACAGCTTGAAGGGATTCATTTTCACGCCGCCATCATAAGCAGTGGATCAGGGTTTCCACCAGCGCTTGGCCCAGGGGGCTTGAGGCAATGGCCCCGGGCACCTGGCGGTTCACGGCCAGGGCAAAGGCTACGCCGGCGTCCGGGTCAGCGAAGGCCAGCGTACCCCCGGCGCCGGGATGGCCAAAGGACCGGGGGCCGAGGCCGAGGGGCGTCTGCGCCGTAGGGCGCATGAAGCCCAGGCCAAAAGTGGTCTCCCGCCGCAGGACGGGATCAAAACCCTGGCTTCGCGGCGCCAGGGCCGTTTCCCAAAGCGCGGGCCCCAGGCCCGGAGCATCGGTCAGGAAGCCCGCATAGGCTTTGGCGAGCCCCTGGGCCGTGCCATGAAGATTCATCGCGGGCAGCACGGCCTGCTGGAAGGACGGGAGCCCCGCATAGCCTCGGGGCGCCTTCGGAGCCCCAAAGGCCCGGGCCGTGAGAGACCCGGGCGTGGCCAGAGCCGTCAAAAAGTCCGCATCAGGCCCTGGCGGCAAGCGCTGGGGGGCGCCGGGCACCAGGCCGACGCAGCGGGCACGCTGCGGGTCGCTCAGGCCAAAGGCGAGCTCCAGCCCCTGGGCCGTCGCGTAACGCTCAAGGCGCGGACCCACGCCCTCCCCCGTGGCTGCCAGCAGCCAGGTTTCGAGCAGCGTTCCGTAGCTGCGCGGGTGGTAGCCGTGGGCCGTGCCCGGGGTCCAGGCCGGCGCCTGCGCCAGCAGGGCTTCAGCGGCCTTCGGGGCGTCGGCGAGCCCTTCAAAAGCCAGTGCGCCCTCGGGAAAAGCGGGGTAGCCGCTCCGATGGGCGAGGAGCTCCGCCAGCGTCAGCCTATCCGCGGGCGTGCCCCGGGCCGGCGCCCAGAGCGCGCCCAGGGGCGTCGCCAAGGAGGCCTCCCCGGCGGCTACGGCCTGGAGCGCCAGCACCGCCGCAATGGGCTTCCCGGCGGAGAACAGGCAGACGAGGCGATCCCGACCCCAGGGCCGGGTGCGGGCACGGTCAGCAAAGCCCCCAAAGATATCGACCACCACCTCGCCCCGGCGGACCACGCAGAGCCCCGCCCCCAGGGCCTCATCCTCCACCAAGGCCCGGAAGAGGCGCTCCGCGAGGGGGGCGAAGGCTCGCTCCCAGCGGCCCCCAAGGCGAGGGCGCATAAATCGGTCAGTTGGGTCAGAATGCGAAGTCATCGTGCTTCCTAGCCGTTACCCGCTCGCTTTCGGGAGACCTTACCCATGGCCGCATCCATACCCTGGGGCCATCGCCTAGCCTACGCCGCACCGGCCTTCGCCCTGGCCGTAGTGGGCATCCCGCTCTACGTGTATCTGCCGAAATTCTATACGGACGTGGTGGGCGCAGACATCGCGCTCGTGGGCTTTGTGCTCCTGGCCATCCGCCTCTTCGACGCCGTCAGCGACCCGGTGATCGGCGCCCTATCCGATCGGACCACGAGCCCCCTCGGGCGCCGCCGGCCCTGGATTGCCTTAGGCGTGCCACCCCTGGTCATCGCCCTGTACCTGCTCTTCTCTCCCCCGACCCTCAGCCCGAACGGCGCCCTCCTGTGGTTTGGGGTGGGGCTTTTCGTGGTATTCCTTGCCTGGACCGCCATTACCGTGCCCTACGAATCCCTTGGCGCCGAGCTGACCCAGGACTACGACGAGCGCACGGCAATTCTCTCCCTGCGTGACGGGGCGCTGATTCTAGGTACCATCCTCGCCGCCGCTTCTCCCGCCATCATCCAGGGGGCCCTGGGCCTTGGCGACGGCCCGGATGCCGAGCGCGCCAAGTTTCGCGCCGTGGCCCTTAGCTACGCGCCCCTCGTCGTGCTCGCGTGCCTGGCCTGCGTTTGGCTGGTGAAGGAGCGCCACGGCCATCGCAGCAGCACGGCCCTGCCGAGCCTACGAACCCTAGGCGCGCGGCTGAAAAACCGCCCCTTTCGCATCCTGTTGGCGAGCTACACCATTGCTGCGATTGGGAGCAATCTGCCCGCCACGCTGATTCCCTACTACGTCGATTACGTCATCGGCGACCCCAACGTCGAGCAGTATCTCCTCCTCTACTTTCTCACCGGCGTCGTCCTCCTGCCCTTCTGGGTCCGGCTGGCGAAGCGCGTAGGGAAGAAGCCCGCTTGGCTCGCCGCCGCCGCGCTCAATTCCCTCACCTTCGCCGGGGTATTTTTTCTCGGGCCCGGCGACAGCCAAGCCTACGCCGTCCTCGTCATCGCCTCGGGCCTGGGCTTTGGCGCGACCCTCGCCCTTCCCTCCGCCATGCAAGCCGACGTCATCGATTACGAAGAGCTTCGCTCCGGGGAGCGTAAGGAGGGAGAGATCATCGGCCTGTGGGCGGTGAGTAAGAAGCTCGCCGCCGCCTTTGGGGTTTTCCTCGCCTTTCCCATCCTCGGCGCCGTGGGCTACGTTCCGAACGCCGCCCAGCCCGAAGCCGTGGTGCTCACCTTAAAGATCCTCTACGCCCTCGTGCCAAGCCTATTCAATCTTCTCGGCCTGTGGGTGGCCTGGCACTATCCCATTGATAAAGCGGCGCACGAGAAAATCCTCGCGGCGGTGCGCGCCCGGCGGGCGGGGGAGCGCTACGCCGATCCCCTGGAGGCCCCTTGATGACGACCCTACAACGACGCGCCCTCACCCTGCCCTTGCTGGGCCTCGCGACGGTGCTGCTGATCACCACGCTGCCCCTGTGGCTGCCCCTGAGTGCCTTGCTGGCCCTGCTCCGCCCCGGGGCCCGGGCGGCGCCGCGGGTGCTGGGCTTCTTCATCCTCTACCTGCTGTGCGAGAGCGCCGGCGTGCTGGTGGCGGCCTGGCTCTGGCTGCGCCATGGCCGAAACCCGGAAGCCTTTCTTGAAGCCAACTACGAACTTCAGAGCTGGTGGGCGAACACCCTTAAGCGCGGCGCGGCCTGGCTTTTCCGTTTGCGCTTTGAGGTCACGGGAACGGAGGCCTTCGCCGGCAGCGCGGCGCCCATCGTGCTGCCACGGCACAGCTCCATGGGAGACACCGTACTCCCCGTGGTGTTCTTCGCTATGCCCACGGGGGTGCGCCTTCGCTACGTGTTGAAGCGAGAACTCCTTTTCGATCCCTGTCTCGACATCGTGGGCCAGCGCCTACCCAACTACTTTGCCCGGCGGGGCGCGGGGGCTACGGAACAGGAGGTAGCCGGCGTAGTGAAGCTCCTCACCACCATGCCGAACCACCATGGGATCCTGCTCTATCCCGAGGGCACGCGCTTTTCCGAGGCCAAGCGTCGGGCCGTGCTGGCGCGGCTTCGGGAAAAGGGCGACGAAAAGGCCCTGGCCCGGGCAAAGGCCTGGCCAAACCTATTGCCACCGCGGCCCGGCGGGCTTCGGGGCGTGCTCGCCCACAATCCCGGCCGGGACCTCCTGCTGCTGGCGCACCGCGGCTTCGAGAAATCGGCCAGCTTTAGCGAGCTCTTCAACGGCAGCTGGCTCGACACCACGGTGCAGCTCCACTTCTGGCGCGTGCCCTTTGCTGCCATCCCGAAGGACCCGGAGGCCCAGGTCGAATTCATCAACGGCCTCTGGGATGCCATGCAAGAGGCCCTAACCCGCTTGGAGGTTGCGAGGCCCTAGCGTTCCGGCCAGACTCAGTCCTCCTTTGGGGGAGGAGTTTGACCATGGCGGATTTAATCGCCCTATCCAGCAAGATCATCGACGAGGGCTACGACGACGGTAGTGCCGGGCCCTTAAACCGCATCAACCACGAACTCAGCGTCCTCGACGACAACATCGCCATGGTGGAGGCCTTTAGCCACGCCGTGTGCTTTCGCACCGATGCCGGGCTCGCGGTCTTCGACACCAGCGGCGCCCAGGGCGGGGGCCGAGTGGTCTCGGCCATTCGCCAGTGGACCGATAGCCCCTTCCATACCGTGGTCTATACCCACGGCCACGTCGATCACGTCGGGGGCAGCGGCTTTTTCGCCGCTGACGCGGAGAAGAACGGCCACCCCATTCGCTGGGTGGGCCACGAGAACGTCGAGAAGCGCTTCGACCGCTACACCCTCACGGACGGCTACAACCAGGCCATCAACGAACGTCAATTCGGTGCCTTTAAGCGCCGGGGCTACGGCATTGGGGCTGACGAGGGCCGCTTCCTACCCGCCGATGCGGTGCGCCCGGGAACGACCTATCAGGACAGCATCGATCTCAAGGTCGGGGACCTGGATCTCGAGCTCGTGCACGCCCGGGGAGAAACGGACGACCACACCTGGGCCTACATCCCCGAACACAAGGCCATCTGCGCCGGGGACTTCTTCATCTGGAACTTCCCCAACTGCGGCAACCCGCAAAAGGTGCAGCGCTATCCCCTGGAGTGGGCCGGGGCCATGCGCGCCATGCTCGAGCGGGACGTGGAACTGTTCCTGCCCGCCCATGGCCTGCCCATCGCCGGCGCCGGCCGCATCCGCAAGGTGCTCACGGACGTGGCAGAGACCCTGGAAAAGTTGGTCGGGGACGTGCTGGAGCGGATGAACGGCGGCCTCACCCTCGATCACATTCTTCATGACGTCCGGGTCGGCCCCGGGGTGCTGGAAAAGCCCTGGATGAAACCCCTCTATGACGAACCGGAATTCGTAATCCGGAACATCTGGCGTCTTTACGGCGGCTGGTGGGATGGCAACCCGGCGCGCTTAAAGCCAGCCCCGGATGCGGTGGTCGCTGCCGAACTGGCCCGCCTCGCCGGCGGAGCCGAAGCCCTAGCCAAGGCGGCCCAGGGCCATGCGGACGCCGGGGACTTCCGCCTGGCCTGCCACCTCGTGGAATACGCCGCCCTCGCGGAGCCGGAGAACCTGCAGGTGCATGGCCTGCGCGCCGAGATCTACCAAGCGCGGCGGAACCAGGAGACCTCCCTCATGGCCAAGGGGATCTTTGGCACCGCCGCCAATGTCTCGAAGGAGAAGGTCGATCCCACGCCCTAGGGCGTGGGTCCGCTAAGTACGTTTCCTTCCCGGCGCGGATCCGCCGCGCCTTCAAGCCCCGTCTCGGTGACAACAATGACGTGGAGTCCGGAGTTCTCGCCTTCCCGGGCCTGCACGTTGAAGCCCTGCGCCTCCAAAGCGACCGCGAGCTCAGCCCCCGGGGCCATGCCCGTTTCCACCCGCACCGCATCCCCTCGGGCGATGATGTTGGGGAAGTTCACGGCTTCCTGCACGGTGAGGCCCCAATCCTGAATGCCCAGGATGGTCTTCGCCGTGTAGGCCGGAATGGAGTTTCCGCCGGGGGAGCCGGTCACCATGAGGAGCGCCCCGGCCTTATCGAACACCATGGTCGGCGACATGGACGAGCGCGGGCGGGCGCCGGGGCGCACGGCGTTGGCCGGCTCCGGCGCTTCCGGGGCATAAACCCGGGCGAAGTCCGTCATCTCATTATTGAGCACGAAGCCCGCGGCCCAGCGGGAGGACCCAAAGGGTCCCTCCACGGTCATGGTGCTGGAGACCGCATTGCCTTCGGCGTCGACGATGGAGAAGTGGGTGGTGCCGGCCAGCTCAAGGGTGGTGTCCGGCCCGAGGGCGCTCAAGGCCTCGCCGCCGAGCACGGCGGTCGGGTCCCCGTGGGTCGCTGCCTCCGCCGGATCGCCGAGCGTTTGCGCGCGATGCTCAAGGTAAGCCGGGTTCAAGAGCCCCTCCAGAGGCACGGTCACCCGGTCCGGATCGCCGAAGTAGTGATCCCGGTCGGCGTAGGCCAGCCGCTGGGCCTCAACGAAAGCGCGAATGCGTTCGGCCTGCGTCGCCCCTTCGGGCACGCGATGATCGTAGAGGTTCGGAATCATGATCTGCATGGCGCCGGAGGACGGGGGCGTGGCCGTACAGATCGACAGGGTCCGCCAGGGACCGCACACCACGGGGCGGGCGATGGCCTCGTAATTCGCCATATCGTCGAGGGTCAGGGTGCCGCCCAGGGGCGCCGCCTGGGCGCTGGCTACAATCGCTTCCGCAATGGGCCCGGTATAAAAGGCCGAGGGGCCCTCGGCGGCGACGCGCTTCAGCGTTTCCGCATAGGCGGGATTGCGCACCGTCGTTCCCGCTGCGAGGGGCTGTCCGCCGGGGAAGAAGTACTCCGCGGCTCCGGGGTTTTCGTCGATGCGGGCGATGGGGGCGAGGCGCTCCAAGGTGCCGGCCATCTTGGCGGTCACCGTAAAGCCTTCTTCCGCGAGGCGAATCGCCGGACCGAAGACCGTGGCCCAGGGCAGCTTCCCGTAGCGGTCGTGGGCCAGCTTGTAGAGCGCTACGGCGCCGGGGACGCCCACGGCCCGACCGCTCTGCCAAGCCTGCACATAGTTCATGGGCGCTTCGTTCTCCATGAACATATCGATCCGCGCCCCCGCCGGGGCCTGCTCCCGCCCATCGAGGAAGGCGAGGTCCTGGGCCTTCGCATCGAAGACCAGCATGAATCCGCCGCCGCCCAGCCCCGAACTCTCGGGCTCCACCAGCCCCAGCACCGCGTGGGCGGCGATGGCCGCATCCACCGCGTGGCCGCCCTGGGAAAGCATTTCCGCCGCGGCCGCCGTGGCGTCGGGATTGGCCACCGTAGCCATCCAACCATGCGCCCATGGGGCCGTGGCCTCCGGCGCGGGGGCCGCATCAGGCTGAGATTGACCGCATCCGGCAAGCAGCCCAAGGCACAGCAGAAGGGAAAGGGAACGGCGCACAGGCATCTCCTTCAAAAGGGAAAGTCGCGTAGGGGGGAAAGGCTAAGGGATCGAAGGCCTGCGGTCACGGTCCGGCGCGCGGGCTTCGCAGGCGGCGGCCAGACGTAGCACCGTGCTTTCCTCGCCCCGGCGCCCCACCAGCTGCACGGCCCGGGGCAAGCCCTCTGCGGAAAAGCCGAAGGGCAGGGTCACGGAGGGGTGACCGCTGTAATTGAAGGGCGCGGTGAAGGTGAGGGGATCGGCGTAGCCGTCAAAAGCCAGCGCATCCATCGCATCAAGCGGCAGGGGCAAAAAGGGCATGGCGGGCACCAGCAGCGCATCCACCCCTTCGAAATAGGTGTCGAGGGCCCGCGCATAGGCGAGCCGAGCCTGCTCCAGGCGGGCGTAGGCCTGGGCCGAGGCGCGGTGTCCATGATCCAGCAGCGCCGATAGCACCGGGCCGTAGGCCCCGCGCTGGGCAGGGAAGGTTTTTTCGTGGACGAGGGCCGCTTCCACACCGGCGGTGAGAGCCCAGCCGTCAATGAGGACCTCGCCCGAGGGCGGCGCTGCACCACTTAAAGTCACGCCGGCCTGCGCCAGGGCCTCGGCGGCCGCGGTGCCCGCCTCCGTAAGGGCCGAGGCCACGCCAGCGCGCCAGAGCTCTCGCGGGAAGGCCACCCGAAGCCCGGCTACGCCCCCGGTGAGGGCTGCTTCAAAATCCTCTTCCCCATAGGCCTGGCTGCGCACATCGGCGGGATCGGGCCCGGCTAGCACCGTCAGCAGGCGCGCTGCGTCGCGTACCGTACGCGCCATGGGGCCGAGGTGATCCAAGGACGGCGCCAAGGGAAAGACCCCCGCCGTGCTCACCCGGCCAAAGCTGGGCTTGACCCCTACCACTCCGCAGGCCGCGCTGGGGAAGCGAATGGAGCCCCCCGTATCCGTGCCCAGGGCGCCAAAGCAGAGCCCGGCGGCCGTAGCCACGCCGGAGCCGCTGGAGGACACGCCGGTCCAATGCTCCGGCGCCCAGGGATTCCGGGGCGCCGGCAAGGCGGGATGGTGCTGGGAGTAGGCCCCTTCCGTCAGCCGGAGCTTGCCCAGGATGATGGCCCCCTCCGCGAGGAGCCGGTCTACCACCGTGGCATTGCGCGGCGCAGGGGAAGCGCCATGTACAACGCCCCCGGCGCCCGTGACCTTCCCTGCCTGATCAACCAGATCCTTCAGCGCCAGGGGAATGCCGTGGAGGCGCCCGAGAGGCTCACCCCGGGCGCGCTGCGCATCGAGGGCGGCGGCGCGGGCGAGGACCCCCTCGCTATCCACGGAGACATAGGCCGCCAAGCTTTCAGCGCTTTGGATGCGCCGAAGCATTTGCCGCGCCAGGGTGACCGCCGGGAGATGGCCGCTACGCAGGGCGTCCACCGTATCGACCAAACTTTGGAAATGAAATTCGGACACCCTGCCTCCCCGAGCCCTCCGCGCGGAGGGCCCAGGCAAGGCCTAGCAGACCTTGCCGGGGTTGAGAATTCCGCGAGGGTCGAGCGCCTCCCGGAGCGTTTGCATCAACTTCACTTCCGCCGGACTCCGGCTGTGGCCCAGCCAGGGCTTCTTTTCCAGCCCAATGCCGTGCTCTGCGGAAACGGAACCCCGAAGCGGCTTAAGCGGGTCATATACCGCCGCTTCGATGGCCGTCACCCCCTCGCTGCTTCGGGGGCGAGGCGCGATCACGAAGTGCAGGTTACCGTCGCCCAGGTGACCAAAGGTGAAGACCCGCGCTTCCGGGTCCACGGCAGCAACGCCTGCCTTCACCGTCTCAACGTACGCCCCCATGGCGCCAATGGGAAGGGAGACATCAAAGACCTGCGTGGGCTTCCCCGCCGCCAGCACATCCACGCTATCGCGCAGCGCCCAAAGGGCCTCGTTGCGGGCACCGGTGCTGGCCAGCACCGCATCGCTAACGAGGCCAGCCTCCAGAGCTTCGGCCAGTACCGCCTCCACCCAGGCCTCATCCCGGGCGGGGTCCGAGCCCAGCATTTCAGCGAGCACGTAGAAGGGAGAACCGAGCGGCAGGGGCGGCGCCGGGCACCGGGGCGCCGTGGCTACGGCTTCGTAAAACTCGGGCCACATCACCTCGAAGGCGGAGAGTTGCCCCCCAAGACCCCGATCCAAATGGCGAAGCAGGCCTGTCACGGAAGAAAAGTCCGGCAGCGCCAGCAGCATGCTGAGCCGACTTCCCGGGGCTTCCCGTAGGCGCAGCACAGCGCGGGTGATGATGCCCAGGGTGCCCTCGGAGCCGATGAACAGCTGCTTCAGATCGAAGCCCGCGTTGTTTTTCACCATGCCGTAGAGACTATCGATGACCGTGCCATCGGCTAGCACCGCCTCCACTCCCAGAGTGTTTTCCCGGGCCATGCCGTAGCGGAGCACGCGGTTGCCCCCAGCGTTGGTGGACAGATTCCCTCCCAGGAAGCAGGAACCCCGAGCCCCCAGGTCTAGGGGAAAGCTGAGCCCCTGCTCCGCCACTGCCTCCTGAAGGGTTTGCAGGGGCACGCCCGCTTGCACCCGCACCGTGCGGCCCGCTTGATCGATCTCCTCGATGGCGTTCATGCGCTCAAGGGAAAGGATGAGATCCTCGGGCCCCGTATCTGCGCCGTGGACAAGCCCCGTCAGCCCGCCCTGGGGGATGACGCTTTGCCCGGCCTCAAAGCAGGCCTTCAGCACAAAGGAAACCTCCCGGGTATCCTTCGGTCGCACGATGGCAAGGGCTTCAAGGGGCGCGGGACGCCAAATGCCCTGGGCGCGCTGCGAGACCGCGTCCCCGGTGAGGACGGCTCCCGCCCCCAGCTCAGCTTCTAGGATCTCCAACAAAGCTTGCGTTTTAGGGGGCATAGCTCGACCTCGCCACAATGCCCCAGCGATCGCCGCGGCGCTCTACGATATATAGGGAGTCATATTCCTTCAGTAGCCCACCGGCCTCGTTGAAGCGAGCGAAGCGCACGGCCAGGTGCACCTTCCCGGGCCCGGCCTGCACCACCTTTCGCTCCAGCCAGGCGCTGTGATGCCACCCCGTTTCCGCAAGGGCCTCAAAGAGCGCATTGGATCGGGTGCCCGCCTCCGGCAACACGGTGACGTGCCCGGAGGCGATGCGCACGTGAGGAAAATGAAAGGTGGCTTCAAAGGCCGTGATGTCCCGGGCGTTGAAGGCCGCCATGAAGGCATCCAAGATCGCCAGGGCCTCCGCCTGCTCATCTTCAGCGCGCAGGGGCGCTCCGCATAGGAGCAAGCTCCCCAGCATGAACAGGAGGGCCCCGACTCGACGGCCCGATGGCCGCGGCTTTCGATCTGATCGCGTCATAAAATGTCCTCCCCAGACCATCATGCCCCGCTCGGAAAGGGAGGGAAAGGCGCGAGCCCTCGACGCCCTCCCCGCAGCGCGCTAGCCTCGGGCCTTTCTTTTTGGGGAGGAAAGCGGCTATGGCAGAGGCCCTTGCAGGACACTACGCACTGATCACCGGCGGCGGCAGCGGCATCGGCCTGGCCTGCGCCCAGCACCTCCTTCGGGACGGCGCCACGGTCACCCTCCTCGGGCGCGATGAAGGTCGGCTAGCGACTGGAGCGGCCAGCCTCCGGGCCAAAGCCCCTGGGGCAGAAGATCGCATCCGCACCTTCGCCGGCGATACGGCGGAGGAGAGCACCATGGCCAACGCCATCACCGCCGCGGAGGGCCCCGGGGGCATCCTCCATATCGCCGTGGCCAGCGCCGGAACGGGCGGCCTGGCGCCCCTCACGCACCAGAGCCTCGAGGACTTCGAACGCGTCATGCGCACGAACCTCACGGGCACCTTCCTGCTGCTGAAGCACGCCGGGAAGCGCATTGCAGCCAGCGGCGGCGGAGCGCTGTGCGCAATCTCCTCCATCGCCGGGGTGCGTACGCACCGCTACGGGGGCACCTACGCCGCCTCCAAGGCCGCCATTGATATGCTGATTCGCACCCTTGCCGATGAGCTCGGCCACGCCGGGGTGCGCGCCAATAGCGTGTGCCCCGGCCTCGTGGAGACGGACCTCAGCCAGGGGCTCCAGGATAGCCCGGAGGTCCTCGCCGATTACCTGGACTGCATGCCCATCGCTCGCACGGGCACGGTGGACGACATTGGCGCCGCCGTGCGCTTTCTCTGCGGGCCGGAGGCCAGCTGGATTACCGGGGTAAACCTCTCCGTGGACGGTGGCCAGCACCTGCGCCGGGGCCCGGACTGGTCCAGCTTTGCGCGCATGGCCTTCGGCGATGCGTCCGTCGATGGCCCCTACGACCGCTAGGGCTTAGGCGTCGCGTCCAAGGACGTCTGCGCCGTGAACCTGAGGACCAGCGCACTCTGAGGCTGGGGCAGCTGAAGCGGGAAACCCTGGGCCGGCAGGTAGCCTGGGGCCACGGTCAACCCCGCTCCCTCAAAGCGCCCAAGGCCTGGGACGGGCCCGGCAGCGGGCCCCTCGAGGCGCACCGCATAGCTAAGGTCCGTGGCGAGCCCGAGCAAGGGCACGCGCAGGGGCCGCCCGGGCCTCTGATCTCCAAGGCGGAGCACGATCGCGACGGCCTCCCGTCGATCTTCCGCCACCACGACTCGCACCCAATGGTCCGCATCCACCTCGTAATCGAACACGAGGCCGCTGTGCAGCAGGGGCCGGAGGCGTTGATAGCGTTCGATGCCTGCCTTCAGCGTTCGCCAATCCTGGGCGCTGAGGGCTCGGGGGTCGAGTTCGAGGCCGAAGTGCCCAAGAAGGCCCACGGCGCAGCGGAAGGCCATGGAGGTGACGCGCCCCGTGCCATGAGCCGGCGAGGGCCCCACGTGCACCCCGGCCCGCTCCGGGGCGAGGAACAGTCCGCCGCGCATCATGATCGGCGTTCGCACAACAGGGTCGTTGGCATCGGACAGCCAGGCCCGGTGCATCAGACCCAGCATGCCCCAGTCCATGCGTCCGCCGCCGCTGGCGCAGGTCTCCAGCTCCACGGAAGGGAAGGCGGCGCGGAGGCGCCGGAGTACGGCGTAGAGCCCCGCGACCTGAGCGCCATGGCCCACCCCGGGCCCCGCACCCTGCCCCGTGAGAATGCGGTTGTGATCCCACTTTCGATAAGTAATGGGCAGGCGCGTCAGGAGCGCCTCCAGGAAGGCGAAGATGGCGTCCTGCACCGCCGCCTGCCCCAGATCCAGCACGCGCTGATGGCGCGCCTCGAGGCCCCCGTCACCGCCCCGAAGCCACTCCGGATGAGCCCGGGCAAGGGCGCTGTTGGCACTCACCATTTCCGGCTCGACCCATAACCCTAGGCTCATGCCGGCGGCTTCCACGGCCTCGGCGATGGGGACGAGGCCCCGGGGCAGGCGACGCCGATCCTCGAGCCAGTCCCCGAGGGCCCGGCGATCGTCGATGCGATCCTGAAACCAACCATCATCGACCACAAAGCGCTCCACCCCGAGGGCCTTGGCCGACGCCACGAGTTCGAGCAGCGCCTGTTCCGAGACGTCGAAGTAGAGCCCTTCCCAGCTATTAAGATGCACC
>Ga0181573_10001427_pt1 | contig 23519 bp, 22 predicted proteins | sample 101ome_25_FD_148643 | JGI IMG/M metagenome (GOLD analysis project Ga0181573, IMG submission 148643) | Coastal salt marsh microbial communities from the Groves Creek Marsh, Skidaway Island, Georgia - 101409BT metaG (spades assembly) | ecosystem: Environmental > Aquatic > Marine > Intertidal zone...
ACATCGACGGGCAGGGCCGCGTCTTGAGGGGTGCCACGGATAAAGGAGCCGGTAACCACCACCTCTTCGATCGCCTCTTCCGCGAATACCATGGAAGGGGCGGCCAAAACGGCGGCAGGAAGGGTGCAGGCAGCGATTGCCCGCCGTAGGGACAGCTTGGACATAGGTTCCTCCCCAGTTGATCGTTCCATCCTCACGGAGCTTGGGCTCTCTGGTGTGGGGATGTTCCTCAGGCTTTCTCCTGAGCAGACCAGAGAATCCCGAGATAACACCAAGCTGTCAATAACGCTTTGACATAAATTGAAACAAAACGGTCTAAGGCCTTAAAACAGCGTGATTTGCATATATTTCTTGTGGGCTCATGACAGAGAGAGCATATGCCTATGGGAAATAAGCAATCGAATAAAGAAAAAGCATTGAATTCATCAATGACTGGCGAGGATGTTTCTTTTGGTAACAACTCTCGGCGATAGCCCCCCGGGGGGCGTGACGGGCCTGGGTTGTGTCTCGCGGCCCCTTGGGCCACGCTCAGGGAGTTGAATCCTGGGGAGGAGTAGGCATGCAGCAGTGGCAGATTGGTGATGTGCGCATCACGAAGATTGTGGAGATCGAAGCGCTGGGCGGGATGTCCTTCATCTTGCCTCAGGCCCAGCCAGAGGCGGTAAAGCCCCTCTCCTGGATGGTTCCCCACTTTATGAACGAAGAGGGCAAGCTCATCGCGAGTGTCCATGCACTCGTGGTGGAGACCCCCACCCTGACCTTGGTGGTGGATACCTGCATCGGCAATGACAAGGAGCGGATGCCGAACAAAAACTGGCACAAGATGCAGACCCGCTTCCTCGAGGATTTCAGCGCGGCGGGCTTCGATCCGGAGAAGATCGACGCGGTGCTGTGCACGCACCTGCATGTCGATCACGTGGGCTGGAACACCTACTGGGATGGCTCAGCGTGGAAGCCCACCTTCCCGAATGCGCGCTACCTCATGGCGAAGAGTGAATTTGAATACTGGGAAAGCCACGAAGACGCGGTGACCCCCCACCAGGTGTTCCTCGATTCCGTGGCCCCGGTAGTGGAGGCGGGCTTAGTGGACCTTGTGGAAACGACCCACGTGGTTTGTCCAGAAGTGAGCCTCGTGCCCACCTTGGGCCATACGCCGGGCCACGTCAGCGTGCGGATTCAGTCCCAGGGCGAGGAAGCGCTGATCACCGGAGACTTCCTCCATCATCCTTGCCAGATGGCCCATCCCGAGTGGGCTTCCGCCGTGGATTACGACGCCGAGGCGTCCACAGCGACGCGCTGGCGCATGCTCGAGGCCTACGCAGGCACCGACAGCCTCCTGATCGGAACCCATTTCGCCGGTCCTACCGCGGGGCGGGTGGTGAAGGATGGGGGCGTGTTTCGCTTGGACGTGGACTGAGCCCATGGGGGCCAAGGGGAAGGTTCAGCGCTACGCTCCTGAGGCGGTCGCCGGCGGCCTTTGCCTCCGGCGGCTCTTGAATGTCGATCGTCGGAGGCATCGTCTCACTTTAGCGTGGGAGTTCTCCGGCGCCGCTGGGGCTGCCGGCACGCCGGCTTTCGGTGTTGCCCTGCTTATCCTCGATGCCACCGTCGGGCAGCTGGCGGAAGCCCTGGGCCTAAGCCTGGGTTCGCGGCTTCATTGCGCATTTCGGGGTGCGGTCCCGAAGCCTGGGGAAACGGGGTTGTGGACGGAAACGACCGTGCGTCCCCTGGGGAATCAGTGGGTCATCGAGGCGGTGCTGCGGGATCCGCTGGCCCCGGAAGGGCCAGCGCTGGAAGGGACTTTTCTTTTCGAACGCGCCGACGCAGACGCCTAGGAGATATCGGCGGCGCTATGCCGCTCCCTCACCTGCTGGCTTTCCTCGCCCCAGGGGCGATTCACCCGACTACCGCGCTTTACCGGCGTCCGGTCGCTGATTTGCTGCGCCCAGCGCTGGACGTTTTTGTAGCTTTCCACCTCGAGGAAGGTCCCCGCGCCGTAGAGTAGGCCCTTCGCCAACGCCCCGTACCAGGGGTAGGTGGCGATGTCGGCAATGGTGTAATCCGCCCCCGCGAGGTACTCCCGCGTCGCCAGGTTCTGATCGAGCACGTCCAGCTGGCGCTTCACCTCCATGGCGTAGCGATCAATGCAGTATTCGATCTTCATGGGGGCATAGGCGTAGAAATGCCCGAAGCCGCCGCCGAGATAGGGTGCGCTAGCCATCTGCCAGAAGAGCCAGGACATGACCTCGGCCCGAGCGCTGGCTTCCGTGGGTAAAAAGGCGCCGAATTTCTCAGCCAGGTAAACCAGCATGGCGCCGGATTCAAAGATCCGCGTTTCCGGCGTGGTGCTTCGGTCTACGAGGGCGGGGATCTTCGAATTGGGGTTCACGGCCACAAAGCCGCTGGAAAACTGGTCTCCCTCGCCGATATTGATCAGCCAGGCATCGTATTCCGCGTCGGAGAAGCCCTTCGCTAGGAGTTCCTCGAACATGATGGTGACTTTCACGCCGTTGGGGGTCCCGAGGGAGTAGAGCTGGAAGGGATGCTCGCCTACGGGCAGGGCTTTTTCGTGAGTGGCGCCCGCCACCGGCCGGTTGATATTGGCGAAGCGGCCGCCGTTCTCCGGGTTGGGCTGCCATACCTCTGCCGGCACATAGCCAGCGGGAAAGTTCTGATCGCTCACAGGGGTTCCTCCATTCCTCGGGAGGACCTATCTAAGCACGAGCGGGGGTCGGAACGACACAAAGGGAAGGGCGGGAGGAGATGGTGGCCAGGGGCAGAATCGAACTGCCGACACGCGGATTTTCAATCCGCTGCTCTACCGACTGAGCTACCTGGCCAGGGGAGGCGTATTTAACCGGCGTAGGCGCTGATAATCAAGGCGCAAAATGGGAAATCCACCGCTGCATACCCGAGAGCTGAGCCCGCACCTTGCGTCGGGGCGGCCCCATCCGTACCTTTCGTTATGTAAATAAATTTCCTGTTGGCAAAGACCAAACGGGCGGGCTTAGGTGCGCCCTATAAATCGTGGGGGCGTTGTGCAAGGTGAACCGAGCGGGCCGCTGGAAAACGAGGAATCCCAGGAAATTCCGGACTATTCCTCTGACTATGTGGTGGGCCAGGACAACATTCAGCCCTTCGGCTTGGATATCCATAACCCGGTCTTTGTGATCTCCGGCAGCGCCATTGTTCTTTTTGTTCTCTTTACATTTGCCTTCCCCGCATGGGCCGCGGAGAATTTCGGCGATCTACGGCTTTGGCTCACGACCCGTCTCGACTGGTTCTTTATGGGCGCCGGTAACCTTGTGCTGCTGTTTTGCCTTTTCTTGGTGCTATCTCCCCTGGGAAGCGTACGCATCGGAGGGGAGCGGGCCACCCCGGACTATGGCTATGTGAGCTGGGTTGCCATGCTGTTTGCCGCCGGCATTGGCATAGGCATCATGTTCTACGGCGTGCTCGAACCCATGAATCACGCGCTCCATTTGCCCCTGGGAGCGGAGGGGCTGGAGGGGGAGGCGCGACGATCCCTGGCCATGGCGGCCACCATTTATCACTGGGCCTTCCATCCCTGGGCCATCTATTCCCTTGTGGGCTTGTCCCTCGCCTTTTTCTGCTTTAACAAAGGCTTGCCGTTGGTCATCCGCTCCGCGGTCTATCCCCTCTTCGGCGAACGCATTTGGGGGCCCGTGGGTCATACCATCGACGTGCTGGCGGTGATCGCCACCATGTTTGGCCTGGCCACGTCCCTGGGCTTTGGCGCCGAGCAGGCCGCCGGGGGCATTCGCTATCTCTTTGGGATTCAGCCGAGCGACGGGCTCAAGGTCGCCATCGTCGCCGTGATTACGGGGCTCGCCCTCATTTCCGTGCTCCGGGGGCTCGATGGGGGCATCAAGGTGCTCAGCGAAATCAACATGCTGGTGGCCATTGCCCTAGGCTCCTTCATCTTGGTGCTGGGGCCGACCCTGGGCATCCTCGAGGCCATCTGGCACAACACCGTGGCCTACCTCGCCTACCTTCCTGAACTGTCAAACTGGATTGGCCGGGACGACGATTACTACATGCACGACTGGACCACCTTCTACTGGGCCTGGTGGATCGCCTTCTCGCCCTTCGTGGGTATGTTCGTGGCGCGCATTTCCACGGGGCGCACCGTGCGGGAGTTTATCCTTGCGGCCATGTTGGCCCCGTCGGCGATCTTCATTTGGTGGATGACCACCTTCGGGGAGACGGCCATGGATCAGTATTTCCTCCAGGGCTTTGCCGGGGTGGCCGACACGGTTCGAAACTTTCAGCCCGAATTGTCCCTTTTTGTCTTTCTAGCGGAATTTCCCCTAAGCGGCGTCACCTCCGTGGTGGGGATCATCCTGGTGCTGATCTTCTTCGTGACCTCGATGGATTCGGGCTCTCTCATCGTGGATACCATGACCGCCGGCGGGAAAATCGAAACGCCCCTCACCCAGCGGGTGTTTTGGTGCGTTTTCCTGGGACTCCTCGGCGCCGCCCTGCTCCTTGGGGGCGGGCTATCGTCCATTCAGGCCCTAGCCCTGGCGACCGCCTTTCCCTTCGTGCTGATTATGCTGATGATGATGGTCAGCCTATTTCTAGGCCTTCGAGCGGAGCGGGTCTTGCTGGAGCGGGGCGAGGCGGAGCCCTAAGCCTCCGGCGGCACAAAGCCTTCGGCGGCATCGACCCCTTCCCGTTCGAGGAAGCGGCGCCGCTGCTCATTCAGATAGCTTCGGGCGTCCGGGTCCATCAAATTCAAGTGTCGCTCATTGATGAGCATGGTTTGGTGGGCGAGCCAGGCTTCCCAGGCTGCCTTGGAGAAGCCCTCAAAAATGGCTTGCCCAGCGGCTCCGGGGAACGGGGGCGCTTCAAGACCGTCCAGGGTTTTCTGGAAATAGCGGCAAAACACCGTTCTTGCCATCGGTCGTGCTCCTTTCGCTGAGGCCCTGAAGGTACCGCTTAAGGGGGGCCGGAAGGGGAAGGGTGGGCCAGCGCTCGGCGGCATAAAAGGCCCCAGCCTCCCCGGGCCCCGTAAGGTGGACATGGAAGGGGGTGATTTCAAGGCGGAAATGGGTGAACCCGTGCTCAAAGGGGGCTTCCTGCGTCCAATCATTTGCCCCCGGGGGGAGCCCCTCGGCGGCGAGCACCGCGTCCAGCTCTTCGAGGGCTTCGAACTCCGGTAGGGAGAGCAGCCCGCCCCAGAGGCCCTCCGGGGGGCGGGGCTTAAGAAAGAGCGCCCCCTCGCTATTGAAGGCCAGCAGGAAGAACCGCCGGCGCAGGGGGCGATCCTTGCGCGGGCGGGGCGCGGGGCGCTCCGCCACCGTACCCGTGCGGAAGCTTTCGCACCCCGCCTGCACGGGGCAGCGGGCGCAAGCGGGCTTGCGCCGGCACAGCAGGGCGCCGAGATCCATGATGGCTTGGGTGTAATCCGCCGGGGCCGCCGCGGGGGTTTCCTGATCGGCGAGGGCCCATAGGGTGCTGGCGACGGCCGAGCTGCCGGGCCAGCCATCCACGGCGAAGTAGCGGGCGAGGACCCGTTTTACGTTGCCATCGAGGATGGGGGCCCGAACATTAAACGCCTGAGCCGCAATGGCATTGGCCGTGGAGGGGCCGATGCCCGGCAAGGTCACGAGCACCGCGGGGTCTTCGGGAAAGACGCCTCCGTGCTCGTGGAGGATCGTTTGCGCGCAGCGATGGAGGTTTCGTGCCCGGGCATAGTAGCCGAGGCCGGACCATAGGCTCAGCACCGCGTCGAGGGGCGCTTCGGCCAGGTCCTGGAGCGTTGGGAAGGCCTCCATAAAGCGAGCGAAATAGGGTTTTACCGTTTGCACCTGGGTTTGCTGGAGCATGATCTCCGAGAGCCAGATGCGATAGGGCGAGGGCGGACTTTTCCAGGGAAGATCGTGCCGCCCTTCCTGGGCGAACCAGGCCAGGAGCGGTGGGGCGAGGGGCGGCCGGGTGCTCACCGGCCGCCGTCTTCCCGAGACTTTTGGAACAGGCCCCGGAGGAGCGCGCGGGCGGGGGCCCTTAGGGCGTCGGGAAGCTTTTCCTCCGCGGCCGCTTCCAGCGCGCTTCTAAGGGCGTTGCCCTCCCCCTGTTGAAGGGCCGTTAAGAAGGCTGCGCGATCCAGCGCGCAGGTGCTAAGCCCCGCCTCAAGCTGGGGGCAGCGCAGGGGCAGGGGCATCCCCCGCAGCGCCTTGGGTACGGGGAAGGTGGCGCCGCCCTCGGCGAAGCGTCCTTCCGCGGTGAGAGCCGTTCCCTCCGCGCTCAGCTGGAGCGCGCCGGTTAGCGACAGATCGTCGATGGCGAGGGTAAAGGGTTGGGGTCTGGCCTCGGCGCCGAGGGAAAGGTCGCCCCTTAAGCTTTCATAGCGAAGGCGGTCGGGCCAGCGGGCAAGGGCCTCCTGGTCCCCGAGGAGAAGGGCCGCCAGGGATAGGGGGGCCTTAAAAGCGCTGGCGTCTAGGGATCCTCGGGCACCGCTGACCGTGAGCGTGCCCCGAAGCCCAAAGGCGGCGTTGCCGTCCTCCACGAAGGCCCCTTGGAGGGCGAGGGCGCCCAGGCCCCGGAGCCGCGGATCCCAGGCTTCAGGGGCGAGGCCTTCAGCTTCAAGGCGCAAGGCCCCTGGATCCCCCGATTCATAGTGATAGTGAGCGCTTGCTTTTCCCTGAAGGAGACGGGAAAGGGCGAGGGTGCCTGACCCCCCCGCGGCGCCAAGATCCAGCGTGAGGACCGCGGGCCCCAGGGTGCGCTTCTGGAAACTCAGGGCGTCGATGGTCGCGTTGACTGTTCGATGCCAGCGAAGCGCAGGCTGCGGCGCGGTCCGGTTGGGCACCGATTTAGGGGCGGGGGCGCCGGGCGGAAGGGCATCGGCGAAGCGATCGGCGAGGACCAGGAGGGGATCGAGGTGCAGCGTCGGCCCTTGCAGGCTTAGGGCGCTTTCGAGCTGCCGTCCCGACGCCTCGCTGCGGAGCCAAGCCTCCCCCTGGAGGCGGTCGCTCCCGAGTTGAAGGGTCAGGTCCTCGGCGCGGAGCTGTTTCTCATCGCCCCGAAGCCGCGTTTCCAGATCCATAGGAAAGGGGCTTGGCCCCCCGGTGAGGGCGCCGGCGAGGCTCAGGGCAAGGCCGTCCCCCTCCCGCGCCAAGGTGCCCTCGAGCCCTTCCAGGGCGAGGGGCGCGAGGCCTTCGGACGCGGTTAAGCGCAAGGTCACGTTTGCGAGCTCGATACGTTGTACGGGGAAGTCCTCCGGCGCCGGGAGGGTCAGACTCAGGCGATCCTCCGCTTCTTCCCCCGCATCCCCGACGCCTTCCGAGGTGCGGGGGCCTGGGGCGAGGCGCGCCGGGTCTAAGGTGATTTCCACATCCCGAAGGGTGATGCCGCGCACGGGAGCCCGGGCACCCTTCAGGGCCCCGGCAAGATCCACGGTCAGGGCGAGCTCGCCCACCCGCGCCAGGGGCGCGCCACCGGGGGCGTCGAGGGCCCGAAGCTCCGCGTCTAGGAGCACCACCGCGGGTTCGGGGAACAGGGTGAGGCTGCTGTCCTCGGAAACGGATAGGGTGAGGGCATAGTTCTCCCGCAGCACCTCATCCCCGGCTTCCGTCAGCGCTTCGAGATCGAGCTGCGAGAGGACGCCATAAAGGCCCAGCCCCAGCAGCAGGAGAAGCGCGAAGAGGCCATAGGCGAGCAAAGCGAGAAGGCGCATGGGGAGCACTCCAGGGGTTTCGGGCCGGGGGAAAGCATAGGGGATGGCCCTGCGCTGTGCGACCGGCTTTGCTGGAGCCCCCACGGCCTGCGGCCTATAATCCGCGCCGACTACGGAGGAAGTAGCTATGGCTTCGCGAAGCGCGCAGGTGGCCCGGGATACGCTGGAAACGCAAATTACCGTTTCCTTGAACCTTGATGGGGAGGGTAAGAGCGATCTGGCGACGGGTCTTCCCTTTCTCGACCACATGCTCGATCAGGTCGCTCGCCATGGCTTGATGGACCTTACCGTCGTGGCCCAGGGCGATTTGCACATCGACGGGCACCATACGGTGGAAGATATCGGGATCACCCTGGGCCAGGCCTTTGCCCAGGCCGTGGGCGATAAGCGCGGATTGCGTCGCTATGGCCATGCCTATGTGCCCCTGGATGAGGCCCTCTCCCGGGTGGTGCTCGACCTCTCGGGCCGCCCTGGGCTGATCTTTGAGGTGCCCTTCACCCGGGCGTGGGTGGGTCAATTTGATACGGACCTCTTCCATGAGTTCTTCCAGGGTTTTGTGAATCACGCCCTGGTGACCCTGCACGTGGATTGCCTGCGCGGGGAAAACGCCCATCACCAGGCCGAGACGGTCTTTAAGGCCTTTGGCCGCGCCCTGCGCATGGCCTGCGAGGTCGACCCCCGGAGCTCGGGCATTCCATCCACGAAGGGGACCCTGTGAGCACGCTTGAACTCATTCCCGCCATCGATCTGAAGGGCGGGCAGTGCGTTCGCCTGCGCCAGGGACGCATGGAAGACGCGACGGTTTTTGGCGACGACCCCGTGGCCATGGCCCGGAGCTGGGAAGCCCGGGGGGCGAAGCGGCTTCACGTGGTGGACCTCGATGGCGCTTTCGCGGGAGAGCCGGTGAACCGGGCCGCCGTGGAAGGCATTTGCGCCGCGCTGACCATTCCCGTGCAAATCGGGGGCGGCATTCGCGATGACGCCACCTTCCGGGCCTACCTTGAGGCGGGGGTGCGCTGGGGCATTGTGGGCACCCGTGCGGCCCGGGAGCCGGCCTGGGTCGAAGGGCTCTGCCAGCAGTTTCCCGGGCGCGTCATCGTCGGCATCGATGCCCGGGAGGGCTTCGTGGCGACGGAAGGCTGGGCCGAGGCCAGCCGGGTAGCGGCGCTTGAACTCGCCCGGCGCCTCGAGCAAGCCGGAGTCGCGGCGGTGATCTATACCGATATCCATCGGGACGGCATGGGCACGGGCATCAACCTTGAGGAAACGCTGGCCCTCGCGGAAGCCCTGAGCTGTCCGGTAATTGCCTCCGGCGGCCTTCACGACCTCGACGATCTGGCCCGGCTCAAGGCCGCGGCCGCGGCGCAGCCCGGGGCCTTGCTCGGGGCGATCAGTGGCCGGGCCCTCTATGAGGGCTCCCTTGATTTCGAAGCGGGGCTTGCCCTGCTCGCGTCCTAGGCGCCGCCCAGGCGCCCGTAAGCCTGGAGTAGGCGCACCGCTTCCACGAGCAGTTCATCCTCATCCATAAAGGGCGGAAGCCCTCCCAAGGCCGCCTCCCCGGGGGCGTCTAGGTGACCGGGAAGGTCTGCTTCCCGGGTGGCCGGCGCCCGCTCCCGCAGGGCGCCAAGGCCCCGGCCCTGAAGATCGGGGACGATGCCCTGGGCCTGAATGGAGCGCCCGGAAGGGGTGTAGTAGCGCGCGGTGGTGATTTTCAGGGCGCGGGTTTCGGATAGGGGCATGAGGGTCTGCACCGAGCCCTTGCCAAAGCTTCGCTGCCCCAGGAGAAGGCCCCGACCGTGGTCCTGGAGGGCGCCGGCAACGATCTCCGAGGCGCTTGCGGTTCCCTCATTGATGAGCACCACCACCGGCGCGCCCCCCGTGAGGTCGCCCTTTTGGGCTTCGTAGCGCTCATTCGCTCCGGCGCCCCGTCCCCGGGTTTCCACGATCAGACCCCCATCTAGGAAGGCATCAGCGACGGCGACTCCGCTTGAAAGGACGCCGCCGGGGTTGTTGCGCAGATCAAGAACCAGCCCTTTAAGAGCCTGCTCGCCCTTAAGGGCTTCTAGGGCCGCGCGAAGATCCTCGCCGGTATGGGTTTGGAATTGGGTAACGCGCAGGTAGGCCAGGCCCGGAACGAGCCAGCGATGGCTCACGGAGGGAATATCGATGAGAGCCCGGATGAGGGTGACGGTAAAGCTTTCCTCTTCCGTGGGTCGACGCAGCGTTAAGGTGACGGGGTCGCCGATCTCGCCCCGAAGCGCGCCCAGGGCAGCTTCCGTGCCCACCACTGCGGTGCTTTCTCCGTCCACCGCTTCGATCCAATCCCCGGGACGTAGCCCGGCTTTTGCAGCGGGGGTGCCGTCGATGGGCGCCACGACCTTCAGCCGACCCTCTTCCTCAAGGATCTCAACCCCAATGCCGCCGAACACCCCTTCCGTTGCCTCCTGCAGGGCCGCGTAGGCATCCCCGGTCAGGTAGCTGGAGTGCGGGTCTAGCCGCTGCACCATGCCCTCGATGGCATCCTCGAGGAGCGTCTCATCGTCAATCGGTTCCACATAGTGGCTCCGAATCCGATCGAGCGTTTCCACGAATACCCGCAGGGACTCAATGGCGTAGCTGCCTTCCGGCGTGGCTTCTGGAGCGGGGTCAGGGTCCTCGGTGGCGGCCAGGGTCGCCGGGGCCGGGGCGAGGAACATGCCGCTTGCGGAGAGCAGGCACAGGGCAATGAGGCGCGGGGCAGGAAGCATAGGCGGTGATCTCTTTCGTGGCGAAGGCGCCCTAGGAGCGCGCGACGCACCAGCGGATAGGATCCTGGGGAGCGCCGTTTTGACGAAGCTCGAACCATAAACCGGCGCTGCGAGCACCGCCAGAGCGGCCCGCGGTGGCGATGATCTCCCCCGCCTCCACCTGCTGCCCTTCCCGGTAGAGCAGGCTCTCGGCCTGGCCGTAGAGGGACAGCCAGCCTTCCCCGTGATCGATAATGATCATGAGCCCAAAGCCTCGGAGCCAATCGGCGAAAACCACCTGGCCGCGGGCGATGGCGCGGACGGGCGTGCCCTCCTCGGCCCCGAGGCGAAGCCCATTGGCGCGAAGCTGGCCCGCCTCGAGCGGGGCGCCAAAGGCTTGGAGGACTCGTCCCTCCAGGGGCCAGGGGAAGGTGCCGGGGCGGGCCTTGAAGGTGCGCTTTGCTGCCTCGGCCTCGAGGCGCTTTAAAAGGGCGGTGAGCGCTTTTGCGTCCTGGCCTAAGGCCGCGCGCCGCGCTTCCTTTTCCGCGAGGCGGCTGCGAAAGGCCCTAAGACCTTGGGCCTGTTCGCTGCGGGCAGCGGCGAGCTGCCGCTCTAGGGCCGCGGCCTCGGCTCGGCGGGCTATCCGGACCTGGCGCTCGGCCTCAAGGGACTCGCGCTGGGCCTTCAAAGCCGCTGCGGTGGCGTCCAGCGCTGCGGCGGCGGCGCCATAGTGCTCTGCCAAAAAAGCCTGAAAGGTCAGAATGCGTCCCCGGGCATCGGGGCTTTCGCCTTCCAGGGCCAGCTGAAGAGGCGCGCGGCGGCTGAGGAGCCAGGCGCTGCGCACGGTCGTGGCGAGGGCCGCTTGCTGGGTCTCGTAGGCGGCCTGCGCATCAGCCAGCGCTGCCTCCAGGGTGCGCACCGCTTCCGTGGTTTCGGCAAGGGCACGGCTCGCGGCCCGGGTGGCTCGGGCCTGTTCGTTCAGGGCTTGGTCGGCGCGCTTTAGAGCTCGATCGAGCGCGGCTTGATCGTCGGCCTTCTCCGCAATCCAGCGCTCGATTTCGGCCAGCTCGCGCTTCAGCGTCGCCAGCTGGGCCGACGTCGCCTCCGCGCTGGGGGCCGCGCTGCCCGTAGAAGGCAGGAGGAACGCCAGTGCCAGAAGGGCGCTCGGGCGCCAGGGGCGGCTGGGGGCCCGGGTTGAATTCAAGGGTGCGTCGCGAGCAGGGAACGCCCCGTCATTTCCGCGGGCTGGGGAAGGCCCATGAGGGCCAGGAGCGTCGGGGCGATATCCGCGAGGGTGCCGTCCCCTTCCCGGAATTGGGGCGATCCCGCGCCCACGTAGATGAGGGGCACGGGTTCGCAGGTATGGGCCGTATGAGGTTGCCCCGTGCTGTGGTCCGTCATCTGTTCGACGTTGCCATGATCGGCGGTGATCAGGGCCTGCCCTCCGGCCTTTCGAAGGGCGGCTTCCACCCGGCCTAGGGCCGTATCCAACGTTTCCACCGCCTTGATGGCCGCGGGAAGGACACCGGTGTGGCCGACCATGTCGCCGTTGGCGTAGTTGCATACGATGAGATCAAAGCGGTGCTGTTCGATGGCGTCCACCAAAATGTCCGTGACCGCTTCCGCGCTCATCTCCGGGGCAAGGTCGTAGGTGGCGACGGACGGGGAGGGTACGAGCTCTCGCGTCTCCCCGGGGAAGACCTGCTCTTCGCCGCCGTTAAAGAAAAAGGTGACGTGGGCGTATTTCTCCGTTTCCGCCACCCGCAACTGCCGCAGTCCCGCTTGGCTGATCACTTCCCCGAGGGTGTTTTCGAGCCGCGTCGGCGCATAAGCGCAGGGGGCAGGCAGGCTTTCGGCGTAGCGCGTCAGGGTGACGAAGGCGGCCAGGGCCGGGGTTTTTGGCCGCGGGAAGCCGTCGAAGGCCCGGTCCACGAAAGCCTGGCTCAGCTCCCGGGCGCGGTCGGCCCGGAAATTCATGAAGATCACCGCGTCCCCATCGTTGATGGTGCCGTCCGGGCCTCCACACCAGGTGGCGTCAACGAATTCGTCCGATTCATCGCGGGCGTAGGCCTCAGCGAGGGCTTCGGTCGCGCTAGGGGCCCTGCGCCCAGCGCCTTCCGTGAGGAGCGCGTAGGCCTTGGCGACCCGATCCCAGCGCTTGTCCCGATCCATGGCGTAGTAGCGCCCCACGACGCTGGCCACCCGACCCACCCCAAGGCTTTTCAGCGCCTCATCAGCGGCCTCGAGGGAGGGCCCGGCGGAGCGCGGGGGCGTATCCCGGCCATCGAGAAAAGCGTGGATATAGACGCGCTCGGCGCCCCGGGCCGCGGCGGCTCGGGCCATGGCGAGGATATGGTCCTCGTGGCTGTGTACGCCGCCGGGGGACAAAAGGCCAAGGAGGTGCACCGCGCCCCCCGTGGCCTTCGCGGCATCCACGGCGCCCATGAGCGTCGCGTTCTCCGCCAGGGCGCCGGAGGCAGCGTCCTGATTAATGCGCGTGAGTTCCTGGAAGATGACCCGCCCCGCCCCGAGGTTCATGTGTCCCACCTCCGAATTGCCCATCTGCCCTTCCGGGAGCCCTACGGCTAGCCCCGAGCCGTTGATAAGACGGTGCGGGGCTTCGGCCCAGAGCCGATCCCAGGTGGGGGTTTGGGCCAGGGAAATGGCATTGTCGGGCCCCGGCGCTGCGTAGCCAAAGCCGTCGAGAATGATGAGCAGGGTGGGGCCAGCGGTCATGGGCGGGACTCTCCGGAAGGCAGGCGGTGCGTGCGACTAGTGTAATACGGGGGCCAGCGAGGCAGTAGGGACGTGTATACTTCGCGCCCTGAGTTCCGCCGCCGTCGAGCGTTCCATGGATCAAATTCTCACCTTCATTGGCGCCCATCCGCTGCTCACGGGAAGCTTCGTGGCGGTGCTGGTGCTGTTTATCCTCAACGAGACCCAGCGCGGCGGTAAAACCATCGGTGCCCAGGCTCTGGTGGACTGGGTGAATCAGCACCATGCCCTGGTCGTCGATGTGCGGGATCGGAAGGCCTTTAGCGCGGGCCACATTGCCCAGTCGCTCAATATTCCCTTTGCCACCCTGGAAAAGTCCCTGGGCGAGCTGGAGAGCCATCGCGGCCGACCGCTGGTGCTGGTGTGTCAGCACGGTCAGCAGGCGGGGGCGGCGGGGACGGTGCTGCGCAAGCATAAGTTCGAGCCCGTGCTGCGCCTTGAGGGCGGCCTCGCGGGGTGGCGGGCGGCGTCCCTGCCGCTCGTGAAGGGACGCGGCTAATGGCCCCCGTGCTGATGTATGGCACCGCGGCGTGCCCCTACTGCCAGGCAGCCCGCGCGCTCCTCGGCGACCTCGGCGTCTCCTTCGATGAGATTCGCGTGGATCTAGAACCGTCGCGGCGGGAAGAGATGCGCCAGCGCGCGGGGGGACGGCATACGGTGCCGCAGATTTGGGTGGGTTCCCAGCATGTTGGGGGCTTCACGGACCTACTTGCACTTCATCAACAGGGCGCCCTCGAGGCGTTGCTTCACACGCCAGTTAAAGGAGAGACCCCATGAGTGAGAGCCCGGTGGATCCGCAAGGGCCGCAGTTTGGCATTCAGCGTATCTATGTGAAGGACGTGTCCTTCGAAGTGCCGCGGGCTCCAGAGGTCTTTACCAAGCCCTGGCAGCCGAAGATGAAAATGGACATCAACAGCCGGGCGAAGAAGGTCGAGGAGCACACCTACGAGGTGGTGCTAACCCTGTCCCTCGAGGCCCGGGATGAGGACGATCAGGTCGGCTTCATCTGTGAACTGTCTCAGGCGGGTATCTTCTTTGTAGAAGGGGTTGAGGGCGCCCAGCTCCAGCACACCCTCTCGGCGTATTGTCCGTCGCTGCTCTTCCCCTACGCGCGGGCCTGTGTGGATGGCCTCGTCACCCGCGGCAGCTTCCCTGCACTTATGCTCGCGCACGTGAACTTTGATGCCCTCTACAACGAGGCGCTGAAGCAGCAAGCGGAGCGGGCCGGCGCTACCCCGGAGGACGGCGCCCAGCCTCACTGAGCCCCGCCTAGCCCCTCTTAGCCTAGTGGTGCGCCTTCGCATCCCCGGCGCCCCGGGGAATGCGGAGGTTTTCCACCAGGGCCCGGGTGGCCGGCGACGGCGGCGCCGTAAAGGCGCTCACCGTGAAGGCCACGACGAAGTTCAGCACCATCCCCAGCGCCCCAATCCCCTCGGGGGAAATCCCCAGCAGCCAAGCATCGGCGGTGTTGGGGAAAAGCGGCGCCATAAAGACGCCCTTGAAGGCCACAATGTAACCGAGGGTGAAGAGTAGCCCCGTCAGCATCCCGGAGATCGCTCCCGCGGCATTCATTCGCAGGCTGAAGATGCCTAGCAGCAGGGCAGGGAAGAGGGACGCCGCCGCGAGGCCGAAGGCGAAGGCCACCACCTGGGCGACGAACCCCGGGGGGTTATAGCCGAGGTAACCCGCCAGGAGGATGGCGCCAGCGGCCGCAAGGCGCCCGGCCCGAAGCTCTTGCTTATCCGTGAGCTCGGGCACGAAGGTGCGTCGCAGTAGATCGTGGCTAACGGCGGAAGAGATGACGAGAAGCAGCCCCGCGGCGGTGGAGAGGGCCGCCGCAATGCCCCCGGCCGCGATGAGCGCGATGACCCAGTCGGGGAGCTGGGCGATTTCCGGATTGGCCAGCACCAGGATGTCCGGGTCCACGGTGAGCTCATTGCCGGCCCAGCCATAGGCCTCTGCCTGCGCCGCAAAGGCGGGGTTCGCATCGCCGTAATATTGGATACGCCCGTCGCCATTTTTATCCTCAAAGCGCAGGAGCCCCGTGGCTTCCCAGGTTCTCATCCAGCTTGGGCGCTCGGCGTAGGCGAGGCTGCCCGCCGGCTCGGTCATGGGGCCGGGTTGCAGGGTCGCGTGCAGGTTCAGGCGAGCGAGGGCGCCCACGGCCGGCGCCGTGGTGTAGAGCACGGCGATAAAGGCCAGGGCCCAAAAGGCGCTGCGCCGGGCATCGGAGACCTTGGGGACCGTAAAGAAGCGCACGATCACATGGGGGAGGCCCGCGGTCCCGGCCATGAGCGCGGCGGTGACGCAAAAGACATCGAAGGTGCTTTTCGCCCCGTCCGTGTAGGCCCTAAAGCCCAGCTCCGTGACGACCCCGTCGAGCTTTTCTAGCACCGTGATGCTTTCCCCGGGGAGGGTGGCGCCGAAGGCTAGCTGGGGGAGGGGCATGCCCGTGACCTGGAGGGCAATAAAGATGGCCGGCACCGTATAGGCGGTGATGAGCACGCAGTATTGGGCCACCTGCGTATAGGTGATGCCCTTCATCCCCCCGAGCACGGCGTAGAAAAAGACGATGGCCATGCCGATGACCAGGCCCACGCCCAGGTCCACCTCGAGGAAGCGGGAAAACACAATACCGACGCCGCGCATCTGCCCGGCCACGTAGGTAAAGGACACAAAGATGAGGCACAGCACGGCGACAAGGCGCGCCGTGGAGGAGTCGTAGCGGTCCCCGATGAAATCGGGAACGGTGAACTTCCCGAACTTTCGCAGATAGGGCGCGAGGAGCAGCGCCAGAAGCACGTAGCCGCCGGTCCAGCCCATGAGGTAGACCGAGCCGTCGTAGCCTAGGAAAGCGATGAGCCCCGCCATGGAGATAAAGGATGCGGCGCTCATCCAGTCTGCCGCCGTGGCCATGCCATTGGCGATGGGATGGACGCCGCCTCCAGCGACGTAAAAGTCCCCGGTGCTGGCGGCGCGGGTGCGCAGGGCGATGGCGATGTAGAGGGCGAAGCTCGCCCCCACCACGAGGTAGGTCAGCGTTTGTAGGGTCATGGCTTAATCGTCGTCGACATCGAATTTTTGATCGAGGCGATGGCTTGCCCAGCCGTAATAGGCCAGCACCGCAAGGAAAACCCAGATGGCGCCCTGCTGGGCGAACCAAAATCCTGCGGGGACGCCCAGGATGGTGAAGGTGTCCAAGGCTTCGCGAAATAGAATGCCGCCCCCGAAGGAGGCGAGAAACCATAGGCCCAGGCACCGAGCGATCAGTGCAAGGTTGGCGCGCCAGTAGGCGCGGTGTGATGAATCATGCATAGCCATTCCTCCCCTGCCCCCGAGTGTAAACCGCTCCGGCGGGAAGGTCAGGGGGCTAGGGGAAAGCCCTGCTGGCGCCAAGCCTCGTAGACGGCGACGGCCACCGCATTGCTGAGGTTGAGGGATCGGCGCCCGGGTAGCTGGGGCAGGCGCAGCCGCCGCGGTGCGGGAAGGCTTGCCAGTACGGCGTCCGGCAGGCCGCGGGTTTCTGGCCCGAAGAGCAACGCCCCTGCGCTCCCCAGGGGCGCCTCGAAGGCAGATTGGGAGCCCTTAGTGGTAAAGGCGTAAACCGTTTCGGGCGGAAACCGCTCAAGGCATGACGTTAAGCTGTCATGGACCGTGAGGGAGGCGAACTCATGGTAATCCAGGCCCGCCCGGCGCAGGCGCCGATCATCCAGCTCGAAGCCCAGGGGGGCGATGAGGTGGAGCGGCGCCCCGGTGATGGCGCAAAGCCGGATCACGTTCCCCGTGTTCGGGGGGATCTCCGGCTCGTAGAGAATGACCGCCGGAGGCGTCACCGCGGCGTCAGGCGCAGCACGCTGGCGTTTTGATCCGCGGAGAGGAGCACGGAGCCGTCTCCCAGGGTGGCGAGGCCCGTGGGAATGAAGGCCGCGGGGGTCCCCGGCGGGGCTTCAAAGCCAATGGGCAGATCCTCGGCAAGGGTCCGGAGCTTGCCCCCTTCCACGGCGAAGACGGCGCGCTGATCCACGTCGGCGATCAGCAGGGTGCCGTCGAGGGTGCGAGTGAGACCTTCCGGCGCCTGAAGCCCCTCAGCGACGACCGTCGCACGCCCATCGGCAAGGTTCACGCGGCGCACCTGGCCAGCGCCCCGTTCACTGATTAGGACGTGCTCGGCATCGTCTCGTAGCAGCGCCACGGGGCCAGCAAGATCGCCCAGGATGACGCGCTGGTTTTCCAGGTGCGCGCCCTTGGCTTCGATGAGCCGGCCGCCGAGGAAGTCTAAGAAAAGCACCGCCTCTCCGCCGAGGGGCAGCACGTCCATGGGGCTTGCCATCCCGTGGTAGGTGCCAAGGATGGCTCCCGAGGTGGCATCGAACCGCTGGATGACCCCGGCGGACCAGGAGCTTGTGGCGATCTCCCCAGCGCCCGCCCCTACGGATAGGGGGTTCTCAAGGGCCCCCGCATACTGCCGCGCGACTTCCGTGACCGTGCCCGTTCCGTCTACCCGACGTAGGGAGAAGACGTCGGCGATCCAGGCGCCGTCGCCAGCCTCCGTCGCGGCGAGATCGCCGGCCACGGCGAGAGCGCTGCTCACAATGGTGCGGGTGGCGCCGCTATCGGGGTCGATTTCGATCAGCGCGTTATCGGCCATGTTCGAGATGATAATTTGATCGTCGGGGGTGATCACCAAGTTGTCGATGGCGGGCGCCACGGTGGCGATGAGGCGGTGCGGTCCGCCGTCCCGGTTCACTTCAAGGACCTCTCCCTTCTGCGTATCGACGGTGAAGAGCCGGCCCTGACTGTCAAAGTTCACCGCCGCGGGAATAGCGAAGCCTTCGGCGATGACGCTCAGGGTTTCCGTTTCTAGATCGACTCGGGCGATTTGTCCCTTAAACCATAGGGGGCCGTAGAGGGCGCCATCGGGACCGATCTCAAAGCCGTTTAAGCCACCCATGCCCTCCATGATCAGGCGCGGCGCTTCGGCGCCGGAGAGGTCGGCCTCGTAGAGCGCATCACCGAGAAATACCTGGGTAAAGAACAGCCGTCCGTCATCGGTAAAGGCCAGGGAATTGGCGCCGGGGTAGCCGGCTGCGATGCGCTGGGGCGCTTCCCCGGGGCGCTGTATCCAAAGGGTTCCGGAAAGAAAGCCGGTCCAGGCTAGGGTGCCGTCGGGCGCCAGGGCGAGGTCGTCGGCCATGCCATCGGGGGCGGGCAGGGCTACGGTGACGGCGCCGCTGTCTCGGTCGACGGCGTAGGTCGCGGCGCCGACGACGCTACCGGCGAGGAGTCGGCCGTCCCGGTCGTAGCCGAGGCCGTGTATGCCGTGAAAAGGACCCGGGGCGACGAGGGTGGTCACCGCCCAGGGGGCCGGGGGCGACCCCTCGCAGCCTAGCAGTAGGGCTGCGCAGAGCGCCGTGGTCAGAATGGTGTTGCTTCGCATGCTATGAGCCTCCCTCCCAAGGAAGGCTCAGTGTGACCGCCTTTGCGGCGGCGGTCACCCGTCCTCGGCGTCGTCCCCGGGGGCATCGCTCTCCGGGTTCTCGGCTTCCATGCCCAGCTCCTTGATCTTCCGGGTGAGCGTATTCCGCCCCCAGCCAAGCAAGTTGGAAGCATCTCGCCGCCGGCCACCGGTGTGCTTCAGGGCCACGTCAATCATGATGCGCTCGAATTTGGGGACCGCGACGTCGAGGAGTGGGCTACCGTCGACCTCGGGACGGCGACCGAGCTCCTGGTCCGCCCAGTTCCGCAAGGCCGATTCCCAATTCGTGGTGGTGAGCACTTCTGCTTCGCCGCGGCGCAGCTCCGGGGGCAGGTCCCCGACATGAATTTCTCGTCCCGAAGCCATCACCGTTAGCCAGCGGCAGGTATTTTCGAGCTGGCGGACGTTGCCGGGCCATTCCAGGGTAGAAATATAGTCTTCCGTTTCCGGGCGAAGGATCTTCGTTTCTCCGCCGAGCTCCTGGGCGGCGCTGGCCAGGAAGTGGCGGGCCAGGAGCGGAATATCGCCGCGCCGCTCCGCTAGGCAAGGCAGGTGAATGCGGATGACGTTCAAGCGGTGGAAGAGGTCTTCGCGAAAGCGACCGGCCTGCACCAGGCCTTCGAGGTTTTGGTGGGTGGCGGCGATGATGCGCACGTTCACCTTGACGGGCTGGTGCCCCCCCACGCGGTAGAACTCGCCATCGGCGAGGACACGCAGAAGCCGCGTTTGCGTGTCCGCGGGCATGTCGCCGATTTCGTCCAGGAATAGGGTTCCACCGTTCGCCTGCTCAAACCGCCCCACGCGCTGGGCCGTGGCGCCGGTGAAGGCGCCTTTTTCGTGGCCAAAGAGCTCCGATTCGATGAGCTCATTGGGAATGGCGGCCATGTTCAGGGCAATGAAGGGATTATCGCTGCGCGGCGAGTGCCGATGCAGGGCTTGGGCGACCAGCTCCTTACCGGTGCCCGATTCACCATTAATCAGCACCGTGATGTTCGAGTTAGAAAGGCGGCCGATGGCGCGGAAAACTTCCTGCATGGCCGGCGCCTGGCCGATGATTTCCGATTCGGGACCCAGCCCCTCCTCAAATTGCCGGGCGTTGCGTTGCTCCTGGGCGTGGGCCACGGCCCGCTTGGCGACGGCGACCGCTTCATCTACGTCAAAGGGCTTTGGAAGATACTCGAAGGCACCGCGCTGATAGGAGGACACGGCGGAGTCGAGGTCCGAGTGCGCGGTCATGATGATGACCGGCAGTTCGGGGTGCTCGCTGTGCAAGCGCTCAAGGAGCTCGAGGCCGTCCATGCCGGGCATGCGGATGTCGCTCAGGATCGCATCCGGGCGTTCCGTGCGCAGGCGGTGGAGGGCAGCGCTACCGCTTTCGAAAAGCGTGACTGCCATGCCGGCCTGCTCAAGGGCCCGTTCCAGAACCCAGCGAATGGATCGGTCGTCGTCGACGACCCACACATGATCTTTAGCCGTCATGCGGTTGCTCCAGCGGAAGGCTAATGGTGAATCGCGTATCCCCAGGATGGCTATCGCACTCAATGATGCCGCCGTGTCGGCCAACGATCGTTTGCGCAATGGATAGGCCTAGGCCCGTGCCCTCTGCCCGGCCGCTGACCATGGGATAGAAAAGTTGATCGGCAAGGGCCGCGGGAACGCCGGGCCCGTTGTCAAAGATATCGATGCGCAGCACCAAGCGATGGCGCCGCTGGCCAATGGAGGCCTGGCGGAGGGCTCGGGTGCGCAGGGTAATGGTGGGCCGCTCCGTATGCTCCAGGGCCTCGGCAGCGTTCTGCACAATGTTAAGCAGCGCCTGCATGAGCTGGTCCGGGTCGCAGGACAGCTCGGGTAAGGACGGATCGTAGTCCCGAAGAAAGCGTAGCCCCTCGCCGTGTTCCGCCTGGGTCAGCTGCCGCGCCCGCTCTAAAAGGCGGTGAATATTGGTGGCCTGGGCCTTGGGGGTCTTGTTCGGCCCGAGCATGCGGTCCACCAGGGACCGGAGCCGGTCGGCTTCCTCAATAATAATCTGGGTGTATTCGCTCAGCTCCGGGGCCGCCATCGCGCGATCGAGAAGCTGGGCGGCGCCGCGAATGCCGCCGAGGGGGTTCTTGATCTCATGGGCTAAGCCGCGCACGAGCTCTCGGGTGGTTTCCTGAACCCGTTGCTGCTGCGTCTCCCGGTGAATGCGCAGGGCGCGGTCTACCGGGAGCAGCTCGAGGAGGAGCGCGGGGGCTTCGCAGTCGCTGAGGGGCGTCACAGTGAGGTCGACGGTGAGACGCTGATGCTGCGTGGCGGTCACCAGCTTCAGCTGGCGGCGCGTATAGCCCTGGCCCCGGTCGAGCGCGCTGGTGAGTTCCCCAAGGAAACTTTCGCTGTCCCGGAGCAGGGCCCCGAGGCTTTCTCCCCGGGCGCGCTCGAAGCTGGCGGCGAGGAGGAATTCCGCGGCGGGGTTCAGATACTGAACACGCAGCGCCTCATCCACCATCACCACGCTGGTGGTTTGGTGATCGAGAATGGCGTTAAGCATGTTCCGCACCGGTGGACCGTTCACGGCTGAGCTCCCAAGGATTCCTGAATGACGCTAGCAAGTTCTGCACCACCTTGGATCTCCCCCGAAGGGGTGTGCTAGGTCGGGGCCTGCGCCTAAAAGGTGCGCCCCTTTTCGATTCCTGGTGGTGCTTAGGGGCCAGCCTCGGAACCATAATGCACCATTTAGGTGCGCTCTGTGCGCTCTGTGCGCTCTGTGCGCTCTGTGCGCTCTGTGCGCTAGGGCGCACGCCCGAGGGCGGTGCGAAGCACGTAAAAGGTCCGCTGGGCTTTTGCGAGGGCACGGCCCTCCCGATCCAGGCGCTCTATGAGAAGGGTGTGCTCACCCCGGGCAAGGCCTTCCAGTACCGCCGGTGGGGTTTCGCTGGTCATCAGCACCTGCCCGTCCAGGCTCAGGCGTAGGCGCTCCTCGGGCCCAAGGGCGGGGCTTAGGGCCAGCTCCAGGGGGACTGCCCCGTTGTTGGCTCGCATCCCTTCCCCGGGGCCCGGAGAGAGAATGGCAAGGGTGGGTTTCGGAGCGATCTCGCTAGAGGCTTCAGCGACCGCCGAGGGGTCGGAGGCCGTCCTCAGGCCGGGCTCTCGATCGAGGCGAGGCGCCGGCAGGGCAGGGAAGGCTGAGGGCGCGCCGAGCGTAACCACCCGATTCGATTGTTGGGGAGGACGATCGGTAAATTCCGGCGCCCGATTGGGGTAATCCAGCCGGTAAATGGGTGCGTCGGCGCTTGCCGCATCGGCTCCGGCCGCGTCGGCGACGAGGCTAAGGAGGAGAAAAAGGATGGGCCCAGGGCGTTTCATGGGGGGAGCTTAGCCTTAAAGCGCGGGCACAAAAAAGGGCGCCATCCGGCGCCCTTTTTGATCCTCTGGAACCGCTTAGCAGGAGTAGTAGAGCTGGAATTCCACGGGGTGGGTCTGCATGCGCAGGGCCGTGACCTCTTCCATCTTCAGGTCGATGTAGGCGTCGATCTGGTCGTCCGTGAAGACACCCCCTTCCGTGAGGAAGGCCCGGTCGGCGTCGAGGGCCGCCAGGGCTTCGTCGAGACCGGCGCAGACCGTGGGCAGCCCCGCCAGCTCTTCCGCGGGCAGATCGTAGAGATCCTTGTCCATGGCTTCGCCGGGGTGGATCTTGTTCTTAATCCCGTCTAGGCCGGCCATCAGCATGGCGGAGAAGGCCAGGTAGGGGTTTGCCGTTGGATCGGGGAAGCGCACTTCCACGCGGTAGGCGCGGGGGTTGCCGCCCTGGATATAGGGGATCCGGATGGACGCACTGCGGTTCCGCGCCGAGTAGGCGAGGATCACCGGCGCTTCGAAGCCCGGCACGAGGCGCTTGTAGCTGTTGGTGCTGGCATTGGTGAAGGCATTGAGCGCCTTCGCGTGCTTGATGATGCCGCCAATGTAGTAGAGCGCCGTTTCGGAGAGGCCCGCGTAAACGTCGCCGTGGAATAGGTTCACCCCATCCTTGGCGATGGACTGGTGCACGTGCATCCCGGAGCCGTTATCGCCAACCAGAGGCTTCGGCATAAAGGTGGCGGTTTTGCCGTAGGCGTGGGCCACGTTGTGGACGCAGTACTTGTAGATCTGGGTTTCGTCGGCCTTCTTGACCAGGGTGTTGAACTTCACCCCGATCTCGTTCTGGCATGCCGTGGCCACTTCGTGGTGATGCACGTCGATGGTGAGGCCCATCTGCTCCATGGCGTTGCACATGGCATTCCGCAGATCAAAGGAGGAGTCCACCGGGGGCACGGGGAAGTAGCCGCCCTTCACCCGGGGGCGGTGACCCATGTTGCCGCCTTCGAACTCCGTGTTGGATTCCCAAGCGGCCTCTTCAGCGCTGATGGCGTAGGAGGCGCGGCCCATTTCGACCTGGAAGCGCACGTCGTCAAAGACGAAGAATTCGGCTTCCGGACCGAAGTAGGCTTCGTCCCCGAGGCCCGAGGCTTGAAGGTAGGCTTCGGCGCGCTTCGCCGTGCTCCGGGGGTCCCGGGAGTAGAGCTGCATGGTGCTGGGCTCGACGATGTCGCAACGCACCAGAAGGGTGGTGTCTTCCGCGAAGGGGTCGAGCACGGCGGTCTCGTCATCGGGCATGAGGATCATGTCCGACTCGTTGATGCCCTTCCAGCCGGCGATGGACGAGCCATCGAACATCGCGCCATTGGTCATGAAGTCTTCGTCCACGACCTTGGCAGGGAAGGTGGTGTGCTGCTCCTTGCCCCGGGGGTCCGTGAAGCGGAGGTCGACCCACTTCACACTGTGTTCCTCGATCATCGCCAGGGTTTTCAACGACATGGTTCGCTCT
>Ga0181573_10001428_pt1 | contig 23507 bp, 6 predicted proteins | sample 101ome_25_FD_148643 | JGI IMG/M metagenome (GOLD analysis project Ga0181573, IMG submission 148643) | Coastal salt marsh microbial communities from the Groves Creek Marsh, Skidaway Island, Georgia - 101409BT metaG (spades assembly) | ecosystem: Environmental > Aquatic > Marine > Intertidal zone...
GGGTGGGGGCACGGTCGCGGCGTCGGACGTCTGGCTGGCCCCGGGATGGGCGGGGGTTGTGATCGAGGCGGCGACGGCGGCGACCGGAGGCGGGGAGCGGAGGGTGGTCCCCGGGGGCGGGGAGCGGCCCCGGCGCGGCGGCGGCGGCGGCGGCGGCGGCGGCGGTGACGACGTCGACGACGTCGACGACGACGGGGGTCTGTCCCGGGCGGCGGCCCGGGCGATGGACGCGCGGGGATGGTCGGCCGCCCCCGCCGCCCGGGCCGCCGATTCGGCGTCGACTGGCCACGCGTGGACCGCGCTTCTCCCCGCGGCGGCGGGAGGGGCGCTGGAGACGACAAGCGCCCGGGCCGAGGTGGGGGGGAGGGGCGTCGATCCGCACCGGCGGGCCGTGGCGGCTGTGGCGGCGCGGGGGGATCACCACCATCGGAAGGACGGTCCCATCGTGCACTACACGCGCGACTCGGCGAGCGAGGACGCCGAGTCGGGAGAGGACCCGGACGACGACCTGGACATTTAGCAGCGACGTGGACGGCGCTGCCTACGTCGACGGCGAGGCCGCAAGGTGGGCCCGAGAGTCGCGCCTCGGCGGCGCGTTGGCGTCGTCTGTCCAGGCTTGAATTGGGCAGATTGTTGATCTCCCCTTCCGCCCGGGCCCAGCCGTCCGGCACTTCCAGACGCCTCGCGCGGGCCCCGCCGCTTTCGAAAGACGATGAGGGAGCCTCGCGCCGCTCGACCCGGGCCGACGGCGAGGCTGGACAGGTACCTCAAGTTCTCTTCGCACGACCCCAGCTGGGCGAGTCGGGCGGGCAGGGGGGCGGGCGGACGTTCTCGAGCCCCGTCGGGTCATAAAGCACGCCACGAGGGCCGGCCGCATCGTCGCCCGGCCGGCCGGCCCTCCACCCGCTTCTCGCGGCGCTCCTCGCGGCATCGCGGAGGTACCGACGACGACTTCGACTTTTGTCTTCGTGAGATACTCCTCCGCGCCTCCCGCCTAGTCTTCTCGTCTTGCTCGGCGACGGCTCCAACGACGTCCCCCGTTCTCCTCGCTCAGGACGAGCGCCCCGGCGCCGGGCGGGCCTACGACCCCGGCGCGTACGGCGGGCGCCCCGACGGCGTGAATGAGGATCTAGCCCCTCCCCCGCCGCCCCTCCGGGCGGGGGAGAGGGTCGACGCCCTGCTGGGGGGGGTCACTGGTCTCGGCCCCGCCCCCCCTGCGCCACAGGAGCCGGCGGCCAGGCGGGGGACGGTGGCCGGTGGAGCGGGGGCGGGACCGTCGTCGTCCACCACCGCGGCGGAGAGGCTGTCGCGGCTCCCGGCGGAGCACCGTCTGAAGCTCCTCGGGGCCGGGAGGGGCGGCGCCGCGGGCCGGCGTCCGACGACGGCGGGGCCCGTCCCCGCCGCCCCCGCTCGTGCGGCAGCCGCGGGGCGGGGTCCTGCGCTGAGGGCTCTGCGGGAGAGCCAGGCCCGGCGCGCGGCGGCGGCGGCGACGAACGCGGCTAACGGCGGCGCGCCCGCGGGGCCAGCGACGGCGGCGGCGCGGGCAACGCTCGATGCCCCGCCGCCGACGGCGGTGCCGGGGGGGCCGCTGCCATGGGGCGCCGGTCCCGGCCTCCGCGGCGCCTCCGCCGGGGGCGTGTCAGCCGACGCCGGCCCCGCGGCACCTCCGCGGGCCCGGGCGCTGCCCTCAGACCCCGCCGCCCTCGCGCGTCTCGCCGCTCCGCCTCCGGGGGCCCTTTGGGGAGGGGCAGGGGCGGGGGGCGCCGCCGCCGCCGCCGGTGCCGCCCCACGGCGCGATCCGCGGGCGCGGCCTCGCGTCCCCATCCCCGCACCCGTCCCCGGCGTCGGCGGCGTTGTTGCCTCGTCGCGGCTCGCCGCCCCTCCCTCGGCGCCTGGCGCGAACCGAGGCAACCTTTTCGGGGTGCGGGGAGCGGTGGCCTCACGGGCGGGGCTCGGAACCGAGCTTCTGAGTCGGGCTGCCGACGCGGCGGCTCGGCGCGACTCCGCCGCAGCAGGGGCCTCGGTTGTCGGCACTGCCATGGCTGAAGGCGGCGCCGGATCAATCGTGGATCCGGCGGCGGCGATCGATGCCCGGTTTCGCGCGATCGGTCTCGCGCGGCCAATGGACGACGTGGCGGCGGCGGCATCGGCCGCTACGGGTCGCGCCCCGGGGCCGCGGGACAGAACGGCACTGGATCGGATGCGGAGAGAGGCGGCAGCGGCCCGCGCCGCGGGGCCGCCGGGCGCCCACGACCCGACGGCGGCAGGCGCGGCGGCGGCGCGGCGGCGCGGGCGGGAGGGAAGGCTGCGAAAGGCCGCAGAGTCCCTCGGAGAGGACGGTGGGTACGCTCTGGGGCTGCCGACGTCGCCGCCGCCCCGGGCACTGCCGCGCCCCTCGGGGGCCCTCGCCCTGGCCGACACCGACTCCGAGTCGAGCGGGGAGGAGACGACGTCGCTCGGGGAGCGAGGTCGGCGCCTCAGGCGTCGGGTCAACCGGAGAATGCTCGAGCGGGACAGGGCACTGCTGCGTCTTGCCCACGACGATTCGCTTTCGGCGAGCGACGGGGTCGACGGTGCCGGTCCGCCGGAGCCGGTCGAGGGGGGTGCCACCGCTCGGCTCCTTGCCCTGCTGCCCGAGCGGCTCGTCCGGGAGCGGCCTCGGACGGCCCCCCCGGCTCCCCCGACCCTCGAGGGGCCCTCTGAGACGGCTGCCCCGGCGGCGGCCCCAAGGCCAACGGCCGCGACTGCGCTGTTTGTCTCCGCCGACGCCGATGTCGCCAAGATTGGCCCTGCCGCTGGTGCCAACGGCCATCTCTCTCGCCCCTCGGCGTGGCGGTGGAACCCCCCACTCCCCTGGAGGAACGGCTCTCCCCGCGCGGGGGGTGACCGGGCAGCCGAGCTCCTCGCCTCTCCCGCGCTCGAGCCCCGTCAAGCGGCGGCGCTGCGCGTGGCCCGGGGAATGCGGCGGGACGCGGAGGCAGCAGAGGCCGCCGGAGTCTCTCGGCGGGCGCTCGGCGGTGGCGCCCCCGTTCTGGGCGGCCCCGCTCCTCCGCCCGGAACCCCGCTGCGCACGGGGAGACTGGAGCGGCGTGCCCTCCGGCGAGACTTTGGCCTCGGGACAAAAGAGGGGGAGGATCCGGGGGCGTCGGCCGCCGAGTCGTTGTCGTCGTCGTCGTCCTCGGCGTCGTCGGGGCGCGAGGCCCTCGCGTTGGCAGCCGAGAGGCGCGAGAGGCATCGTGCGGGCGCATTGGCCTTGTCTGCTGGTACCGCTTTTGCCCTGTCTCCCCCTCGCGACGGGCTCGGTCGGCCCCGGCGCGCGTCGCCTGTGCGGGCGACGGCCGCCGACCTCCGCCGGCGCCTCGCCGAGGCCGACGCTGGCGGCCGCGCCGCTGCAGCCTCTTCCGACGCGGCTGTGTCGTTGCCGCGGCCAGCGACCGAGTCGTCCACGCCCGCGATCATCCGGGTCGCCGACCCTGTCGAGACGTCTCCCCGCCCGTCACCTCGGCCGTCACCGCGACCGAGCCGTCGGCCGAGCGACGGCGCCCACCTTGGCCTGGCGGGCCCAGCCCCCTCCGAATCGCAGGGTCGCTCTGCCTCGCCGGGGTCCCCGCGCGGCCGCCGCTTCTCCGACTCTTTTTCCAGTGAGGGAAGGGTCGAACTAGCCCAAGCCGTGTCGACGGGACCGCGGCCAAGCCAGCGCAGCGCCTCAACGACAGCCGGTCTCGTCGCCGGCCCCGGCGCCATCGCCGGTCCCAGCTCGGTCCCGCTGCCAGCCACCACCCCTGCCGCTGCCTCCGGCGATCCCCTCCTTGCCGCCGCCAACGCCCCCTCGAGCCCCCTCCAGCGCCTCACGGCCCTGGCGGGGCTGGAGGCGGAGGCGTCGGAGGCGCTTCTGGCCGCCGCCCTGGCGAGCGAGGCCCTGCGGTCAGAGGGCGGGGGCTCTCCGAGCGACGGCGGCAGATCGGCCGGGGCGACATCGCCGGGCGCCGCTGACTCTGCCGTCGCGGACGCCCCGCCCCCAGCCGAAGGCGAGGCTTCCCCTTTTTGCGACCTGTCTCCTGGCAGCTCTCTGACCGCGTCGGATCCGGGCCTCGCGGTGCCCAATGCCGACGCGTCGCGCCGCGCGGGCGGGGGCCGAGTCGGCTTCCGCGCGTCACGGGCCCCACCTCTGTCCGAGCCCAGCACCGCCTTTGGGTCTCGTGCGGGATCGGCTGAGGAGAGCGACGGGGACCTCGTGATTGTAGACACCGCTGGAGGCAACACGGGGCCAACGTCGCCCCCGGTCGAGAGAACTGACGAGGAGGGAGTTGGGGACGTCGTCGCCGCCGCGCGGGACCTGATGCGACGGGCCGATGCGGTGCTGAGCGGGGCGGGCTGCGCGAGCCAAGACGCGTGACGGGCGGTTTTCCAATAGTTCCACAGCGCCTCAGATATCATCCAAGCCCACCCCCTTTTGCCGGCCATACTTCCGTTTCAGCGTTTTGACGAGTCCGCCCAGCGGCACGCCTGCCGCCCGCCTCTTCTTGATCTCTGCCATCTTGTCGGCCTCGGCCCTGCGCTTGCGGGCGTGCTTGCGCTGCTTGTCCGCGGCTGCGGCGGCGGGGTCGACGATGGCCTCGACGGCGCGGGCCTTGCGGCGGTCAGCGCGCGTCGCCAGAACGCGGCGGCGGGCTTCTGCAAGGGCCGAGGCGACAGCGTCGTCACCGCATGCGGCCCTGAGGTCAGTCAAGGCGGCGTCGGCGGCGTCGCGGACGTCGCCCGTCGTCTGCCGCACCCCGCGCTCCGAAATACGAAAGAGAGCCGGACAGATGAGCGGGAGCAGGGGCGTCGCCCGGTCGGCGCCAAGGGCCAAAGCACACGGACCCACCCACCCCAGGCTGGCAAGACGTGCAACGCGGCGCTCCCGGCGCGTGTCGTCCAGCAAGCGGCCGACGCGGCGCCACAGGCCGTGGAGGGTCAACGCTCCGGGGCGGCGGGCGTCGGCGGGCTCGACCTCGGTGGCGTCAGTGTCGCCATCGCCGTCGCCGTTGGTGTTTGCCCAAGCGGCATCGGCTGCGGGCGCCTCGACCGACTCGTCAAACGCCGCCTCCGCCCCAGCTTCGCCAGAGAGCTCGTTGGGTTCGTCTGCCTCGGCTTGGTCTTCGGCTCCAACGTCCTCCGGCTGGTCGGCGTCGTCGTCATTGGCAGCAGGAGCATCATCGTTGGCCCCGGCTGCCCCAGACTCCCCCAGGCCTTTCGGGAGGTCGGGCGCAAGCGACGTCAGAGCCTCGCAAGCGCGCTGGGCGCCGGCCGAATCCACGCCTGGGGCCTGAAGCTGGACGAAAAAGGAAAGAGCGAGTCTGCCCGCGGACTCTGGGGAGTCGATCAGTTGGCTCCGCTTTCCCCCCGGGGCGAGGTCGGCGAGGGCAGGGGCGACGATGCGGGCAGCGCCCCGCCTAACCCATGCATGCGGAAATGTCAGCACACCCGCGCAAGCCTCAAGTGCCAGCGGGGCAGCGTCAGGAGCTCGAGCGGCGAGGTCCGGCACGGCTTCGATGACGGCCTCGAGGGCCGACAGGGCGAGGTAGACGGGTTCCCAGGCGCCCGGGGCGCTCGCTTCCGTCGCATCGGCCTCGGCGGCTGCCGCGAGCACAAGGAGGAGGGGCGGCAGCGCCCCCTCGGCCCGTCTCCCGAAGCGCGGCCCCTCGGCGCGCGCAAACACGCCCACGAGCTGCGCCCCCGCCCGGCGGAGGCGAGCGTCGGCCCCGCCAAGCCACGCGGCGGCCATGGAGAAGAGCCGGTCGGCCGTGCCCGGCTCCACCCGTCGCGCCAGCGTCGCCACGACATCGGCGCACCGCGCCCGTGCGGGACCGGGCTGCTCGTTCACAAGGCGCTGTACCAACGGCAAGAAGAGCCGCTCCGCCCGGCTGTCGAGAGCCGCGACGGGAAATTTGCCGGCGACAGCACCAAGGCACTCCAAAGCCTCCCTCCGGCCATCGGCATGGCGGTACTGGAGGTTGGCGCAGAGTCGCCTGAGGTGCTCATCGACTCTGCCGTCCCCCAGCGGGTAGTCGAGTAGAAAGTGTAGCAGAGCGGCCGAGCAAGCCGCGCGCACGGCGGGGGCCTCGGCCGTGACCATGAGCTCCTGTACCTGCGACGCAGCGTCATAGACTTCGGGCAGCACCGTCCCACGGCCCACGACGGCGCGAAAGAGCTCCAGGGCCACGCCGCGCTCGGCCGTGGCCTCGAGGTCGCTGGTCGCCCACTTCATCACGAGGCGCAGCTGGGGGACCGTTGGCGCGTAGGCGGGGCATGAACGCAGCAGGGTGGCCATGGTGGCCAGGGCCTCCTGGGCCAGGGGGTTGGTCGTGCGCGGGGCGGCCCGCAGGGTCTCGGTCAGGGCCCGGCCAGCAAGAACGCACCCGCCCCCCTCAGCTGTCAGGGACGGTAGCGGTAAGGGGGCGAGGCATCGCAGCAGTTTGAAGGCCAGGGTCGACACCTGCTGCTGCCGGCTCCCCGCGGCGCGGGCAGCGAGGGCAACGAGAGGATCGAGAAGGCCGAGGACAACGGGGTCGGAGGGACGCGCGAGGGGTCCCTTCCGGGCACCCTGCAGCAAGAGAGACATGGCAAACTCGACAATGAGGTGGCCCTGCCGGACGGTGGCGAGGAAGATGGCGCGATCCGTCTCGTCTCTCGCGTCGGCGGCGGCGTCGTCGTCGGAGCCATTGCCGTCGTCGGCCGTAGGGCCCGAGGGCTGGTCCCCCCGGCCACGGCCCCGGCCCCGGCCTCGGCCGCCGCTCCGGCCACCTTCACCCCCTCCCCCGCCCCAGCCTCCTCTCCCGCGAACTCTTCCGCCCCTGCCACCTCCACCGTCGCGCGCGAGGTCCTCGGCGGCGAGACCCGCGGCGTCAGCGGCGAGGGCTGAGGCCCCGACGCCGGCGCGGGCGTCCTGAGCCACCCCCCCGAGCGACCCACCGTGGGCGCCCGAGGGCCGCTGCCGCTCCGCCCGTCGCGCCTCCTCTGAACGTCCCACAACAAGGCCGCCCGTCCCTTCGTCCCCCATCTCGCGAGCTCTCCTGCGGCCCGCGTCCTCGGCGTCGAGTCCCGTGGAGACTGCAGCGACAGCAAATTCAGCCAACGAGGATGCGTCGAGAGTCGGATTCGCGAGGACACCGCGCGCCATGCTCTGGAGCAGCTCTCGGAGTCGGTTGGCGACGCGTGGGTCGCGCGCCGCCATGGGCAACCGAACCCGCACGAGCTCCATCAGCCCGGCGATGTGGACCCGGAACGTGCAGTGTCCTGCAAGCAGCTCGAGCACGTCCGCGCCACGGCTGACGCGAGCCTCACGCGCGGCGGCACGGACGGCGGCGACATCCCTCGCATCGTCCGCATCTCCAAATAGGTCGGCGTCAACAAGCGGCAGACACACGCGGACGGCGTCGTCCAAGCACCCTCCCTCGGCGGCTTCGGAGTGTCGGCACATGGCCTCGAGCGACGCGTGGAGGGTGGCGCCAAGCACATGTGCCTGGAATCCACGGGGGGGTAGGGCATAGACAAGCGTCTGGGCCACAAAGGGAGCGTAATAGGGACCAAGGGCCATGCACACTTGGGATAAGGCTCGGCGAGCGTCGTCGCGAACGTGCTGGGTGCGGCTCTTGAGAACGTTGGCGACCGTCTGCAGCAGGCGGGGCAGGTGGTCAGCCTCGACCTCGCGCGGTAGCAGGCGGAGGACGCCGACGAGGGCGAGGGCCACGGGGGTGCGGACTCTGTCGGTGGACTTGTCCACTAGCTCATCCAACAACGCGGGAAGTACCGAGTGGGTCAGTCGGCGCTCGACGTCGACGTGATGGTCGCGCACCGCCGCTCGATCGGGGTCATCGTCGTCAGCATCCTTGGCGTCGTCGGGGTCAGAACCGTCATCCAACGCATCGTCCTCGCCGTCCTCGCGGGACTTGGCGACCTCGACCTCGGTGGCCCCGGAGGCAGCATCCTCCCCCGCCTCCTCCGCCTCCCGCCGCCGGTGGATCTCCTCAATGGCCGCGAGAGCGCCACCGACCTCAGGCCGGGAGGCGGAAAACCCTTCGGCATTAGCGTCGGCATCGTGGCCGCGAACGCCACGGAGAAAGTGAAACCCGTCAAGAATGGCCGTCAGCGCCCGGAGGACGCGTTTTGCCAAGGGCTTGCCTGCCCGCGACCGGAGCACCGAAAGATAGCGCAGCAGCAGAAGTTCGTACTGTCGCCAAGGCAGAGCAAGGGCCAGGGCCCGCAGGCAGCCGACGGCGGCCTCAACGACGTTGGCGTCACGGTCATCGTCGCCCGCCTTGCGCCGAAGGCCATCGGAGTCGGCGCCACCCTCAAGGATGGCCTGCTGGAGGAGGGGGGCTACGACGGACACAAGAGTGCCCAGGCGCAGGTGGGAAGCGGGCGGAGCCGGGACGTCTCTGGAAGCGGAGGCGGCCCCAGCCTCGGCCTCAGCCTGCGCCCGCAGCGTCAACGCCAGCCGGCCCAGCGCCCGGACCCGCCGCGTCGTCTGGAGGTGAACGGCGTTGGCTAAAAAACACATATCTTCATCGGCGTTGCAAAGGGCCGCGAGGTCCGGGTGCTCGTCGGGTCGGGCCAGCGCGGCGCGGCGTAACAGGCCCACGTGCTCTTGACGCACTGCAAGCGAGGACGCACCGACGCCTGACCGCAGAGAGGGGACAACAAGCCGGGCGAACGCGTCGCGGCACCCCTCGGAGACATCCCCCGCGTCCAGCAGTCTTGTCAAGGCCGAGGAGGCGGCCTGGCGCAGCGGCAGGTCATCGTCAAGGCGGAGATCGCGCGATACGAGGGCGATGACGGGGGCGAGTGCACGAGGGTCCAGCGACGACCACCAGGCAGCGTCCAGGTTGCGGTAGCGCGACAGTCGCACGTCGTAGTCCGGTCCACGCTCGAGCGACGTGGTGTCGACCGACGTCAGGTCATCGAGCGCCTCGGCAACGGGAGAGACCGCGGGAAGTAGGGCGGCAATGGCGGCGATGGCTCGACAAGCGGCGTGGCAGGCCTCGTCATGAGCAACGCCGCCAACGACAGGGCCAATGGACGACGCGTACGACCAGAGGCGGTCGTCCGGGATGGGCCGGTCGGCCGAGGCAGCGACACCCTCCAGGACGGACGACAGGGCCGCGAGAGCACGGGCGGCCGTCTTCGGGTCCTTACGAGCGCGAATCCTGCCACGTCCGTCACGGCGGTTCACCAGGGCTGCCAATGTGTCAGCGAGGGCCGCGGCCGAGGCGCCACCATCCGACGCCGCCGCTGCCCGCGACCCCAGCCGTTCCAGCACGGCCAACTCCCGCAGACCGCCCTTGGACAGGCGGGGCGCGAGAGCTGTGTCCCTTCGATCTGCTGTTCTGTCCGACAGGGCGGACGCTGCGGCCAAAGCGCCCGCGGCGTCAGCCGCCGCATCAGCCAAGCCCCGCTTGAGCGCGATGCTGCGTGCCCGGTCGCCAGCTGCAACCCCTGCAGCCGCCCCGGCGCCCCGGCCCAACTGGGACGAGTCGATCAGGGTCCTGATATCGGCAAGCATGCGCCCGACGTGAGGCGCGATCACCCTCTCGAGCGCAGCGGCCGACACTCCGGAGTCGTTGACAGCGTCATCGCTCCCCTCTCTGGCCTTGACGTCGACTTCGGCCACATTGTCGGCACAGTCAAGAAGTGCCTCAACGACTCCCAGGGCGGCTCCCGTGGCTTCCCTGGATGCGGCGATGGAACCAAGCACGCCCAGGGCGGCGCCCAGCACGGCGACGCCATTTTCAGTGGACAGAGCGGGCGACACAAGCGCGGGCGACGCCGCAAGCGACGCCACAAGCTGGAGGAGCGCCGGGGGCCGCGACGTCGCAGCGGCCTCCGCCGCGAGGCGTGGGGCCAGCGGGCGTGCAGTGGCAAGGAGATGCGGCAGCAGCGCCGTCCAGCAGTCGTCCGACGGGAACTTGCCGGCCACCGTCGCCAGCAGCCGCAGGGACCCCACGCGGAGCTCCCGCAACTCCACCGCTGGGACACCGACATCAGGGGATGCAGCGGTGCCACCATCGACGATCCCACGACAGCCCAACTCGAGGCATCGCAACGCAACGGAGAGAAAAGGGGGCAAATATGGCGCGGCGCGGTATCCGAGCGTGCCCACGAGGTCCTCAAAGGCCCGCAGGAAGCCAGCCCGCCGCCGGTGGGGCAGGGCGGCAAGGGCGTCCGCCCCGTCCCGGGTCACCTCGAGCCACCATCCCTGGGACCGGCTGTAGAGGTGCTCTGCCCACCAGGGACGTGGCACCAGAAGTCCACGCTTGGGGTGCTCCGGCGGGGGTAGCGGGCCAGGTTCGCTCCCCGCCGCGTCGTCGGCAGCAGCGCGGCGAGCAATGGGGAAGATCGACGACAGGCCGACACCGGCCGAGGAAACGGCCAACGCAGGGGACATGTTCGTCGTAGAAGGCGCGGGCCCAGCGCCATCAACGGGCTCTCCCTCGGCAAGGGGCTCGAGAAAGAGCTCGAACAGCGTCGAGAGCTCGGCGGGCTCGGCTCCGCCCAGGAACCCGAGCACGGCGCCGCGGGCCGACCCCGACGCGCTGCGGGCGCCCAGCCGCGCCGTCCGCCGCCGGATTTTGGCAAAGAGAACCCGCTGCAGCAGGGCCAGGAGGGGCCCCCGGTGCGCGGGGTCGAGGCCCCGCTCGCCCTCGCGCAGGGTGGACGATTGCATCGGGAAGGTCGCCAGCTCGGCCCGAATGGTCTTTGGGTCGGCAAGGCGGCAGAGCCGGTCGAGGGACCCAGGGCCAGCGAGCCACTTGATCCGAAAGCCCCGCAGGGCCCTCAGGGCGGCGACCTGCACAAAGGGATCACGGTCCCCAGCGAGGCGCCCCACCAGCTCCCGCAGGCTCCGCGCCGCGTCCGACTCGAGTTCTCGAATTCCGTCGGCACGGGCGAGGACAGCGAGCCAGTCGCGAACCCGGCCGCGCCACTCCTTACCCGAGACGAGGTGCCGACACCGAGAGGCGGTCGACGCCCGGACCACGGCGGCGGACTCGTCGTCGTCGCCGTCGTCATCTTCGTCTTCGTCTTCCTCTTCGTCGTTTTCTTGCTCGATCGGGGCGACGGCTTCTGCGGGGCCTCCCTGACGGTGCCCCAGAAGGCCAGAAAGCCGCGGCAGCCAGTCAGCCGACCGCGCCCGGAGCGCTGACGGCTCGAGCGCCGCTAACGCGCCCAGCAGCGACGAGAGACGCGTCGAAGGGTCTGTACACCCTCCACTGGCCCGGACGGTGCCGCGGTCTCTTAGCAGAGTGTGGCGCTCGTCGAGCCCGTCGGGAAGCATGCCACGACGGGCGAGAGCGTCGGCATTGAGGGCGGCCACCCGGTCTCCAAAGGACACTCTCACTGCGGCGGCATCAGCCCCATCGGAGTCGGAACCAAGCAGCGCTCCCTGCGCCACGTCAAGATGCCGCAGGAGCACCGGCCAAGCCTCGTCGGGGAACGCCCCGACCGCTGCCGCGAGGGCGTCGCGGGCGGGACCCCACAGGGGAGAAAAGCGGACGGCCAAAAGCCCGGCGAGCGAGGCTGCTACTGGGCCGCGCAGGGCAACTGGCACCTGCCCTGCCTCGATGTCGGCGCCGAGCCGGCCAAGCAGAGCGGCCGCCTTGCGCCCATTTTCCAGCGTCGACGGGCGGTCCTCAATCGTCAGCAGCAGCGCCATGTATCCCGACCGAGGCCGCTGCCGAGAAAGCGCCACCGCTGCAGCGGCAGCGGCGGCATCCTTGCCGGCGGCAGCGTCCTTGCCGGCGGCGGCGTCCACCACCCGGGGCTGCCGCGGACAGCTGAGTAGCCGCAGCGCCTCCCGACGGAGGCTCTGCGCGGGATTGTCGAGCAGCGACGACACGAGCGGCAGCAGCACGTCGACGAGATGCTCTTCTGACAATAGCCCGCCTGAAACGTGGTCGACGGCAGGATCGGCCAGCGACGCGAGGGCCGATAGGGGAGTTGAAGCACAAAGCAGGGCGTGGTAACTGCCAGGAGAGGCTGCCAGACGGACCAGGCCCTCGCTTGCCAGCGTGCGCACGCTGTCCGCGTCCCTTTCGGCCAACATGCGCCCGACCAGCAGGGCGACGGCCTCGGAGGCCGATAGGAGAGCGGCCTCAGCCGTGGTCACGTCGGTCGCATTGTCGGCCGCGGCCCAGGCGCGGATGAGGGCCCGTCGGGCACAGTCTGCGAGGTCAGCGGGGTCCGACGTGGTGTAGGGCAGGCACCGGAGGGCGCACCAGGCGCGAGCCTCGCCCCCGTCGTCATCGTCGTCCCCTGTGGCAAGGGCCCGGATCCGCACGGCGAGCGCCCTCCCCCCGGGCTGCGCCGAGAGGAGAATCGGGTCGGGCTCGGCCGCCCAAGAGCCCCAGGCGGCTGCACCCGGGTCCTGCGGGGCCGTCAGAGCCGCGCAGGCGTCGGCGAGCACGGCGACGGCGCGGCCGCGCTGGGAGGGCTCGGCGTCAGGGTCGACGAGGCACCGGCCAGCGGCGCCTAGGGCCCGGGGGGCAAAGAGACCGAGGACCTCGGCGGCCAGGCTGTCCGGGGCCACCCTCCCATCCTGGGGTCCCCGCTGGGGCCGGAGAAGGTCTCGAAGGAAATCGAGAGTCTCGCGGGCTGGGGGCGCAGAGAAGAGGCGCGTCCACGCACGCGCGGCGGGCGCGAGCCCCGCGGCGGCAGCACGGCGGCCCGACGAGCGGACCCAACCGGACACGACGGCGGCGGCGAGCCGCGTTGTCTGTCCGGCGAGGGATGGATCGAGGAATCGCCGAAAGTCGCCCGGGTCGGGGAAGTCGGCGGCGAGGAACGACTGGGCGCGGCCCTCAGCGCGATCATCTAGAATTTCGGCCAGTCGGGTTACGAGGGGCACAAGCGCGGAGAAGGAGAGCACGCGAGACCCGCCCCGGTGGGCGGCGGCCTGGGCGGCAAGGCCGACGGCCCGAGCGAGGTGCCGCCAGGCCGCGTCCCGCTCGTCTCCCTCGGCGGGAGTCGCTAAGGCCGCCCGAAGACGGGACTCCGCTTCTCCCAGCACGGCCTCCCAAAGGGGGGTGCAGACTTCTCCGGCAGTCTTGGGGCCGCCCATCGCTGCCACCGCCGCCGCAGCTGTGGGGTCGTCAGCCGCCTCGGTGGCGCGGCGGCCTCCGTACCCATCCTGAGCGCCCCGGGCATGCTCGAGAATTCTGTGCACCGCGACAGAGGCGACGGCGGCTGCCCGGGCCCGCCGTTGGTCGGGCGATAGCGCGGCGAGTGCGGCGGACAAGGCGCTGGACGCCGCAGCGGTTCCTTCCCCCACACCTACGTCGTCGTCGTCGTCGTCGTCGTCGACATTGGCCGTCGGCCCGAGCGGATCGGCGATCGTCGCCGCCAGTACCCGCGACGCGCGCGAGTGCAGGGTGCCCCCGGCCCCGCACACGGCCTCCGCAATGAGCGCGGCGGCGCCATGGGTGCGGGCCTCGCCAGGCGCCGCAGCCTGTTCGTCGACAAGAGTGCGGACGGCAGCGCGGGCGGCGCGGGCGCCACGCGCCGTCCGCACCAACAAGGCGATGGCCTCGGCTGCGAAGGATCGCACGTGTTCGTGTGCTCGGCAGTAGCGCAGGCGTCGCGTCGCCCGCAGCACCGCGGGCACGTCCGCGGATAGGTGAGCCCGGAGCCGCACCACGACCCCGCCCAGAGTGAGGAAGGCTGCCCGGACGACGACGGCATCCTTCGCCGCCGCGGGGCCGTTGGAGGAACGGCGACGAGCGGCGGCGCCGTCCTCGTCCCCGTCGTTGAACTCGTTCCGGTCGTCGCACAGCAGATCTGCCAGCGCGTCGGCGAGACGCGGAAGCAGCGGTAGAAAGCCCCGCTGAAGGTCGCGCGCCAGGGCGACGACGAGGGCCCCGGCAGCCTCGGCCGAGTCGCGGGCTTCAGGTTCGGTCAAGACTCTAATCAGTGATTCGAATACCTTATCCTTGCCGATTAATAACAACGGTAACGACCGTGCGTGCGGCTGAAGGTCGCGGGCGGCCTGAGACCAGTGGGGGGCGAGGCAGAGCTCGACGTGCTTGGCCAGGGCCTCGGACACGTGGCTGTCGTGGGGGGGCAGGGGGTTGTCCCGCACCGTCGTGGCGTCCCGGCTCACGTCCACGTCCATCTGCGGGGAAGGAGCGTCGAGCGCGGTGCGGGGTGGGGACGGAAGACCGCCGCGGGGAGCCTGGCAGCTGCGGTGGCAGAAAACATAGACGGGCGGCGGGGGGAGGGGGCCGTGCCTCTTCCTTGGTCGCCGTGGCCCTCAATGACTTTGGGGCATTTTTTTTCTTCTCAGATCGCTGAGAGGAAAACAGACGCTAGTTGCCGCGCTCGTCGCGCTCTCGAGATGCACCCTTGGGCTCCAAAAAAACGCGGCGGGGGGCACTGACAGGCGAGGCGGCGGCGGCGGCGGCCGAATGAGCCCCTTCCAGGCTCTGGTGGCCATTTCGCCTCGCTCAACGACGACTATTCTACACCACACCTTCTCGCCTCCGCAATGACCTGGGAAAACCGCTTGTAACGGAACTGCTTGACGCGGGGGGCCGACGAAGGCGCCGGCCGACCGCTCGGGCCAGCCTCGTCCGAGGAATCATCTCGACCCCTCCCCATCGATCGCTGGTGACCTCTGCTAGTAGCCGGCCTTCTGCTCGAGCTGCTACGACGTGAGACGGTCGTCCCGCAGTCCGCGCTACTCTCTTGACCACCCCCACCGTCGGCCAACGTCGGCGTTCGAGACACCCCGCTGCCTCTTCTCCCTTCCCGACGGCTCCCTCCGTCGCCAGCGGCTTCTCCTCTGCCGCTAGCCTGAGAAATCGCGCAGCAAGCCCGACTCTTGGCCGTCGACCAGTCGGCGTTGAGCGGCCAGGCCGTGGCACGTTCGCGGCCCTCAACATGGGGGGAATGAAGCTGCTTGACGTCCTGGATGCGCATCATTTTGCCGGTACAACTGCTGCCTGCGTCGAGTGAGTTCTTGGGGTGCGGATGAGCCCCGAGAGATCGCCACGACGCCGCCACGCGCGTCGCCGAGGCTGAGGCCGAGGCCGCGGGTCGCGGGTCGCCGACCCAGACGCCCTCCGTCTCTCCCCTCGCAGACCGGCCGACGGGACGCTTTGGACGGGAACCGCCTCGGGTGACGTGAAGCGGTGGTCACCAGGCCCCGGGCACGGTTCTGAGCCGGGGTGCCCCGGCGCGGGTGGGCCCGCCCGCCGCGAAGGAAACGAGGACGCCGGCCGGGGCCTGACGACCTCGGGGCGAGACCGGGGCCCCACCGGCCACCGGGGCCCCGTAGCGGGCCTATGCTGGCTGCCCCGCCCCGGTCTGGTCGTGTCGACGGGCATGGACGGACTCCTTGTGGTGTGGGCACCGGGCGGGGCAGCGCTCCAGGCGCTCCCGCTTGGCCGTAGGCCCGTCCCGGGCACCGTCTCTCCCTCCGCGGGCCCGGCCCACAACGCCGCGGGCGCCGACGATAATGGTGATTCCACCGCCGTCTACAGCGCCCGGGGCGCTCAGGCGGCCCCCGACGGCGACTCGGGCGCCCTCCCCGCCCTCTGCCGCGCCCCGTGGCGCGCTCGCTTCCCCTCCCCCACCCCGCCGGGGGGGGGCGAGGGGATGGTGGACTCCGGGGCGTCCCTCGCGCCACGTCCTGCCCTTGTCGCGGCCGGCGACGCTCGGGGCTGCGTGTGGTTGCTGCGGGTCGATCGGGAGCGCATCAGCCGCGCCCACCTCAACGAGGGAACGGGGGGCAACGCTGACGTCCTCGGGGCGGGGGCGCGGGCCGTGGGGGGCGCCGAGGGGGTCGCGGGGCGCCTGGCGCGAGAGGTGGAGCGCCGCGAGGCACGGCGGCGCCGGGCCTCCCCCGACGGCCTCGGGGCGGCAGGCGGACGCGACATGCGCGACATGGGAAGCGTCGAGGCCCGGATGGCGCGGCGGGCGGCCCATGGGGTGGGGGCCTCGGCCGCGGTGCTCGACGGTCGGCGGGCGGGCTTGGGGAAGGGAGCGGCCAAGGCCGCGGCCGACGTCGGGTCGAGCGACGACGAGGCGACGGGGGCGTCGACGGCCATCCTCTCCGTCCGCGCCGTCGTCCGTGCGCCTGATGGATGGGGGCAGGGGCCCTCGGGGGGGATCCGATGCCTCGCCTTCTCTGAGGCCACGGGGCAGGGATTCGCGGGGGGCGGGCACGCGGGACTGCTGATGTGGCGGGCGTCCGACCTCGAGCGCGTCCTCCAGGGCGACAACGACACGGGAGGAGACCTGTCGACCTCGCTCCGTGCCGTTCGGCACAGCCGGCCCGGCGCCCTGGAACCGCCCGACCGGACGGCTGTCGTCGTCGGCCGTGTCAGCTTCTTTGTCGGGGGAGGGGACGGCGGGGGCGGGGTCGGCGACTTCCCCGGCCCTTCGTCAGGACCGGGGACGACGGCCATCTGTGTGTACGACGAACGGGCGTCCCTCGCGGGCGCTACCGAAGCGTCGCGGGGACGCGTGGCCACGGCGGGCACCGACGGTGCCGTCCGCCTGTGGACGCTGTCGGGCCGCCCGCTGCGGCAGCTCCTCGCCCCACCCTCGTGCGCGGCGCTGCCGTCTCTGGGGCTCCGGGGGGGTGGCTCTCTCCTGAGCGTCGAACCTCGGGAGGCGCCGGGGGGGCCGGGGCGGTCGGGCGACCTCGTCAAGGAGTCGCGGATCCGGGGCGGCGCCAGGGGGGGAGAGACGACCTCCGCGGGGCTCTCCCTCCCGCTGCCTAGCCGGGGTCCCCGGCCCCAGGGCCTGGTCGTGGCGCCCCGGACGCCGTTGAGGGGGGCCACGGGGTCATGCGGCCAGGTGTGGGCGCCCCTTGGAGGGGGTGTCCGGGGGGCCGGCGGCGCTCCCGTCGGGGTTGGAAATGGCAGGGGCCTCCCACTCGGGGTGGGCGCCTGGGACGTGCCTGGGGGCGGAGGAGGAGGAGCGGAGGGAACGGGCGCGACTTACCCTGGGGGCGCCGACGACGCGCCGGGCGGGCCGCTCGAGCCTGACCCGTCGGCGACGGCAGAAATGTGGGGGCCGGCGGGGCTTGCGGCGGGTGCGGGGGCCAACGTGCTCTGGGGCGGGCGTTCCTTCAGCTCCCTCGGGGGTGGGCCTTGGGGGGGGACCGAGGAGGAGCAGCCGGCCGCCGAGCTCGGCAGCAAGCTGGCTGGGGGGAGAGCGGCGATGGCAGCCGTGGCCCGGGCACGATCGGCACCCCCCGTCCGCGTCGCTGCGCCCCTCCCCGACGGGCGCCTCGCCATCTGGGCCTGGGACGAGGGCGGAGCCGAGCGCCACTGCGGCGGACTGGGGGCCCAGGGCAGTGCCCCTGAGCCCTTCCGGGCGTCGACGTGCCTCGTCTCGGCCCCGTGGCTTCCCGACGTCGTTGCTCCCCCGAGGGCGAGCAAGGACGAGCAAGGGAAAGACGACGTGGAGGAGACAGACGCGTCCTCGTCGTCGTCGTCGTCGTCCACATTGTCGTCGTCCCACCCCGCCGCACAAGACGACGTGATTATGGACGCGGCAGTGTCGTCGCCCGCCGAGCCGCGCGCCAACGACGACTCGGACGATGCGGACGAGGATGGTCCCGTGGACGTGGCGACGCTGGTTCCTTCGCTCCTTGACCAGATGCCCCTGGCGATGCGCCTCGCCAACCGGGCGGGATCGCCGTCCCCCGTTGGCGTCCGTCCCTCCGACGACAACATGTCTTCGTCGGACGAGGAAAGGGCGTCGACGGCAGCGGCGTCTCCCGAGCCTGCCCCCCAAGAGGAGGACAGCTTCGATAGCTTCGTGGACACCCATCCGCCGCTGACACCGTGCGCGAGCGTCACGGGCACCGCGGCTGGCACCATCGACTACTGGGCCCCTTGCCCCGACGCAGCCCCCGCGCTGCGCTTGATCCGCGTCGCCAGGCTCCAGGCCCACCCGCCCTCGCCCGAGGCGCCCGATCCCGTCGAGGGCGGCGTCAGCTGCCTGTGCCTTGTCCCTCCCCCTGCGTGGAGCGCGGACCTGCCCGCCGTGCTGGTGTCGGGGGGGGCCCTGGGGGGGCTCGGCGTATGGCCGTGCGGAGACTGGGGCCCCGGGGTCGACCGGGCCCGGTCGGGGCGTGGCCTCACAGGGCTGCCTCCCGACGGGTGGGTCCTCGCCCCGCCGCCTGCCGGCCGAGACTACGGCACAGTCGTGAACGAGGCCCACGAGGCGGACACCCGCGTGGTCGCAGCCGTCGGCGTGGGCGGAGGCTGCGTCGTCACGGCGGGCGCCGACGGATGCCTCCGGCGCTGGTCCCTTTGGGGTGGCCTGCCCCCCGCCACGGGGAGGCCCACCATGACGAGTCAGGTCATGAGCCTCAGGCTGCGCCTGGGAGAACAGGCGGGCGTCACCGTTGCCATCGAAGACGACGACGGCGACAACGATCGGCCCCGCCCAGGCCGCCGCATGCCCGTCCCCCTGCTGACCCACAAGGTTCCCGGGGCCCACGGCGGCGCCCCGCTGGTCGACTTGGCAGCAGCGCCCGGTCGCGGCGAGATCTTGTCGCTGGGTTCGGGGCCCGGGAACGCCGGCCTGGCTTGCCCCCGGGCTTGGTGCGCGGTGACGCTGGCGCCCCTGTACCTGGTGCCCTTTGCCCACGTGCGGATGGAGGGCCGCCTGAGGGGGCCCTCGCTTGTGGCCGTGACGGCTGCAGTCGTTGCCGCCGTGTCGGCCCCGCTGACGGGGCCGGCCGCCCAGAGGAGGGCGAGAGAGGTGGCGGCTGGTCGACCCACGACCGAGACGCTCGGCCGCGAGCGGGGCGAGTCGCATGTGGTCGCGGCCGTGGTCGAGGGCGCTCGGGGCGCCGCGGCGGCGGGACGTGATCTTGTGCGCGGTACCACGGAAGACGTGCGGGCGCGCGGAGAGGCATCGGCTGCGCCCTCGGTCCGAGAGCTGACGGCAGCGCTGGGGAACGAGGACGCGGATGACGTCGGACGCAAGAGGGGCAAGTTCGCTGCCGCTCTCATTCCGCCGCTCTCGGCCGAGCCCAGGCGCGAACCGCCGGAGGCGCACCTGGCGTGGTGGGATCGGGCCGGACTCGAGGAGGAGGAGGCCCCAAGGGACGAGGCGATATCGAGGGAGCCAGCGGCGGAGGACCCGGACGTCATCCTCGCCGATGCCGTCGCGGCCGTCTGGGTCCCGCGGCTGTGCTCGGCGGGAGAGACGGGGTGCGTCAACCGCTCGGGGGGACCGGTGGGAGTTTGGGCCTGGGAGAGGGCGGTCGGCCGCCCCCCCCTCCACTGGAAGACTCTGCCGGGCCCTGTGGCCACGGCACCCCCCCTGCGGACGGAAGAGGGCGACGTGGCACGCGCCCTCGGGTGCCCCTGCGGCGGCAGACTCGGAGAGTGGGTCACCGTCAGCGCCGAGGACGAGGTGCGGGTGGCCGCGACGTCCCTCGAACAGCCCGAACCCAGTCAAGCGACCGGAGATGATCCCGATGGCACGGCGGCGGCGGAGGCCGCGACGCTCGCGGCGGGAGCGAGGGCGGCGCTCGACCAGGCCCGGCAGTCGGGGCAGGCCGAGGCAGCGGCGCAACGGAGGACAGTCCGCGGCATTCGTCGCGAGGCGGGCGAGGGCGCCGGAGCAAGACAGAAAAGGTGCGGAGGCGGAAATGGGGGCGGCCTCTTTTTTCCGGGCAGCGACGTCGAAGACGACCCCGAGACGGACTCGCCAGGACCGCCCGCCGTCGAACGGTGGCCGGCCCTCGCGCCCCGGCCGCGATTGTCGGCCCGTGTCCTCGTCCGCGGAGCGCCCAGCCGCATCATCGCTCTGCCCACCCTGCCGCCGCTGCTGATCCTGTGCGAGGGAGGGGACGTATCACGGGGCCTGTCGGGCGCTGGGGCGGTCGTCCTCGAGCCGGCGGGTCTCTCGACCGTCGGCCGGAGCGTCGCCCCGGGCCACCTCCCTGTCTCCGCGGCCGGGCTGCCCCTGGGATCGAACAGGCTCGGGGGGGCGACCGCGGTTGCCACTTGCGGCCGCGACGGGGGATTGATGGTGTGGCCGCCCCTGGACGAGGCCCTCGAGGCCGCCGGGGCCGCCGATCCGGCCCTCGCGGCTGACGCCAGGCGCGAGGCGGGCATGTCGCGAATCGACGTCAAGGGAGTGCCCAGCGCCGCCTCCTCCTCCCGCCGGGAGCGCGACAGCCAGCGGGCGGAGGAGGAGAGTGCCGTGGTGCCAGAGGACGCCTCCCTCGACTGGGCGCGCGACGGGGGGGCCTGGGTCGGACTCGAGGGCTCGCTGACGCCCGCGGCCGACTCGGCCCCCCCGCCGGGCGGCGCCACCGACCCCCGCGCCGTGGCGGCCGTGCGGGAGAGACGGGCCGTCGCCCGGGACGAGGCGGCGCGCCGGATTCGCCACGTTACGGGGCGGGAGCAGGCCGGAAATGCCGCAGCTCGGATGATGCGGGGGACGATGGGGACTGGTTGGGCGGCGGACAAGGCGCCGGGGCCGCGGCCACCCGGCATCGACCCGAGCCGTATCGGCGTCGCCGGCCTCGACGGTCGCCTCACCGCCATGTCGGTTGCCCTGTCGACGGCTTGGGCGGACGAGGCCGTCGGCGCTCCCGCCGATGCCCCTCCGCCCAAGGCGACTCGCGGAGTGTGGCGCGCCGGGGCGCGGGCAGCGGTCAACCCCCAGGCCGACTTCGGCGCGGCAGCGGCGACAGCGTCAGCGGCGCGGGCGGAGGAGGAGCGGCGGGCGGCGCGCGAGTCGGAGCTGTGGCTGATCAAGGATGTCGTCGAGGCCGGTATTCAGGGACTGTCGGTGGACGAGACTGTGGGCGTGGGGGCCGTGGCGCGGGCCGCGGTCGAGGGCGACCCGTCGATGCGCCCTCTGCCGGGAGGGCCCCTGGCCCGATGGGCCCAGCGCCGGGCGCGGCAGGAAATCTCCGAGGCGGCGCGGCTGGACGCGGCCAGCAAGCGGAGGCTCAGGGACGCGGGGAAGATGGCTCACGCGGGGCTATAGACGAGTCGAACCGACGGTGTGTTGTTGTCCTCCCCTCTCCTCTCCCGTCACGACGGCGCGAGACGGGCCTGGAGCGGAACGGAGGCACCTCCGTCAAAGCCCCCGTCCTCGGCCGTCCCCCGGTAGTAGGACCGCGCCCCCTGCTCGGATCCCATCGCCGCCCATACCTGCTGCCTTCCCCGCCGCTCGTCGGCCAGCTCGGTGGCGAGGGCCGCCACGTACGACTCGAGGGGGAGCCCCTCGACGCCGCGCTTGAAGGGCTCCTCGATGACGTGGCCAATCTCCTCGGTGGCAAACAGGGCCCAGCACACCAGGAACATGACGATGGGTACTCCGATGGGGGCCACGACGGACCCGCCGGCGGGGCCGGGCAAGCCCACGAGGGTCAAGGGCAGCGTAAAACACCATATCGACAGGAATCGCGACGTGTGGGCCGAGTAGGAGAGGGGGACAGGGGTGCCAACGAGGCGCTCGGCCGCGCCCACCACGCGGTTGAGCTCCTATATGGATGGGTGGGGGGGGTCGCGGGAGGTTGGAAGCTCGGGGGGGGTAGTGGGAGGTTTTCCCCTCCCCTCTCCTCCCTCTCCCCTCGCCTGCACCCGCTCCTCGGCCCGATCCCAGACGGCGTCGCTCCCCGACGGTCCCCGGCGGACGGGGTCCAGGGCGGCCGACAGAAGGGAGAGAAGTGCGTAGGGCCAATTTGTGCGACTCATCATCGCCGTCCGCTCCTTGGGGCGGAGAAGATGGGTGAAGGCCTCGTGGTCCTGTTTGGGGGGGTGGTGGGGGGGGGGTTGTTGGATGGGGGTCGGTGATCCGCGCTCGGCGGATCGCTGCTCCCTTGTCCCTCTCCCTCCCTCTCCCTCGCCTTGCTTCCCCGCACGTGCTGCATGAGGGCAATATTGTAGGCAACGAGTAGCCGCGACACCGAGTCGGCCGTCTGGGCCGCCTCGGGCGTGCCCGCCCCCGCGGCCCAAGAGCCCACAAGGCGCCCGCAAGACCGCGCCTGAGAGACGGCCGCCGACCAGCAGAGCCGGGCCTCGCAGTAGCGATCGTAGGCGGCGTTCGTGCGAAACACGAGGAGGAGACCGAGCACGCCGCTTGTCAACATGTGCGGCACGTGAGAAATCGGCCCGGAAGCAAGCGGAACCACGGAACGGAGGGGCGCCAGCTGCGACACGTTTTGAATCATCCAGACCCCGACCGCGACGACGACGCCAATGACGGTGGAAAACGCCAGGTGGCTGGCGATGCGGCGGAGGATCTGACTTTTGGCAAAGGTCACGAGGTTTGTGCGCCAGTCTTTGGAGGAGTAGCGAGGGGCCTGGCCGATGTTCTGCAGATTGACCCCAGCGAGGTGACCGCGGCGCCACTCGGACGGCTGCGGTGTGGCGGGAAGATGCGATGAGAGGAGGGTCCGGGGGGGGAGCGGGGGGCGGGCGCCCGCGTGGCGGCGCCACCGTCGGCCAGGGGCACGATCGTCGACGCTGCTCGGCCTCGCGGCCGCTCCGCGCGACCGGGAACCGCCCGCCGACCTCTCCTCGCCTCGTCCGCGTTCTCTTCCACGCTCGAGGACCCGTCGCTGACACCACCCGCCCCCGACTGCAGAGGACGCACGGGGCCCTCCTCCAGGGGTTCGTCACCCGTGGCGGCGCTTCTCGGCCGACAGGGACGGTTCCGGGCCGTCGAGAAGCCGGAATCCTGGAGGGGACGGAGTGACGGGCGACGACGTCGCGCGAGGGTGGGAAGGGGGGGGGGGCGAACGCTCGTGCAGGCGAGGGGGAGGGGGAAAGCCCACGACGCGAGCCGGCCACGAGGCACTTCGCCCCCGGGGGGGCGAAGAGCGACTGGCAAGGGTATGGTGGCGCGGCGCACAGGTCGAAAGGTGGGTGGATGGGGTCGACGGAGGGTCGCGGCCGGTCCAGCGAAACTGAGAACACTCCGAGGTCCTCGAGAGCCCCCGCGCCGGCGTCGGCCTTCCCCAACGGCCACTCTCGGCGGCGCCAGCCGTCGGCCTCCGCCTTGGCGACGACAGAGTCGCGTTCGGACGTCCCACACCGGCGTCGAATCGCCGGACGGGTACTCCGCACGTGCACGCCGGCGCCCCGCGCGCGTTCCCGTTCTTCGTGTCGCGGGACCGATGGAAGGCCAGGTGAGAATTCCGTGGTCCGAGTTGACGTTGGGCGAGCGGATCGGGTCCGGCGGTCAGGCGACGGTATTTCGCGGGACCAGGAGGGGCCGGGATGGCGACCTGGCCCTGAAGCGCCTGGACGGCGCTCTCCCCGTCGAGCCCGCCGCCCAGGCGGCCGCTCTCACGAAAGCCTTGAAGGAGCTTCGGCGGCATCGCGCGGCAGCGATGCAGTGCGAGCGCGTGTGCCGGATCGTCGGCGCGTCCCTCGACGAGGCGGAGGGGAAACTCTATCTCGTCATGCCCTTCTACCCCGGCGGGTCGCTCGACGCCCGACTGGCGGACGACGCCGACGCGCTCTCCCCCCCCGAGAAGC
>Ga0181573_10001429_pt1 | contig 23467 bp, 35 predicted proteins | sample 101ome_25_FD_148643 | JGI IMG/M metagenome (GOLD analysis project Ga0181573, IMG submission 148643) | Coastal salt marsh microbial communities from the Groves Creek Marsh, Skidaway Island, Georgia - 101409BT metaG (spades assembly) | ecosystem: Environmental > Aquatic > Marine > Intertidal zone...
AGGCTAAATCTAGGGTTTTGGCTAGGGTATAGGGTTTAGGGTTTGGATATCTTCTCTCAATATATATCTAAGATTTTTTTTCGCGATGTGTTTCTCCTGGGATTTTTTATTTTTCGCCGAGCCCCGAGGCCCAACAAGACTCTAGGGGTCTCTAGGGGGTTCGAGTTCTCCAGTTATGACTCGCGGGGGTACTACTCCATGAGTCATAACTCGTCACCTGAGTCTCGTCGCATTTCGTTAGGGTTTATGAGTCTCGAGTTATGACTTAGGTTTGTTATAGACTAAAAACTAGTAATATTGCCTTCTTCAAAATACTATCACGACAATATGGACACTTTCTTTCAAGTAAGAAAGACGGGTGAGAGTAACACGACGCGCACACACTGTGGGTGCAGTTGAAAACCACAGGTCGTCGAGGACCTACCTTGGCATGGTTCTCGTGACAGATGCCACACGACCAGTTGAGAACGTCTTCCGACCGAGGCTCAACATCCATACCTTCAGTGATAGGTAGGAGTTCATCTTCTGTGTCCGGTTGATACTCGTATATGATCTCGTTTTGTTCGTTCAGTACACACTCCAGAGCGTACTTGAGACGCGACGCATTCCACCCGGAACGCTGGGCTTTCTGTTTCCAACTGTCAACTGCACCCCTGCAGACCTGACAGGATCCGTGTTGCGAGCACAATCGCCAGTGTCTTCGTGGGGGCATCGCGCGTCGTGGAGTGTGGATCTGGATCGGGACGAGTGGCACGTAGGCACCCAGTACGTCGGTCCAGTCGAGTCATGACTCGTCTCATTAGAAAAATGCCACGTGGCAATAAATTATGTCGGGTGCCCACGCGTTGCGCGATCCACACTCCGCGACGCTATGTACCAAGTCTACGTGCAGTCGTCTCAACCCCTCACGGACCTTCCAGTCGACCTACGAGATGTTCCCATGCCACCACAAGAAGAACTAGACCGGCTGTGTCGCAGTTTTCCCGTCGTCACGGACGAGAGTATCGCAGAAGCAGTGAGATCCGGTATGCGCCTACTCACACCTGCCGTTGTCCAAGGATTCTCCAAAACTTTTCAACTGGTCGATAGAAAATTCAAGGGTCTCATGTTTCTCACCATCTCACATGCTTATGCCCTTTTTTTCCTATCAGCCAGTGACGACACTGAAGGGAAGCGTACCAGACTCATCGAGAAAGTCAATAGTATGACGCGACGTTTACAAAATAAGTGTCTCACAAATATAACATGCGAACCACTAAATGGTTGTAGATTCAATATGATGTTCTTGTAAATAATTCGGACATATGGTTTCATTTCGAACGATCGATGACACAAACTACAAATCACTATTCTTGATAGCCTTAAAATTTTAATATTATGGACAGAACATTAATAAGGGTGGATCGAATTTTCATCTCTTACAATTGTTTGTTTCCGTGGAAAAGAAAAAAGTTTGGGCCACCCACCAGATGGATGTTCGGACATATGGTTTCATTTCAATCGACCAGTGACACAAACTACAAATCACTATTCTTGATAGCCTTAAAATTTTAATATTATGGACAGAACATTAATAAGGATGGATCGAATTTTCATCTCCTACAATTGTTTGTTTCCGTGGAAAAGAAAAAAGTTTGGAGTCCACCAAGTGTTCGGACAAGTGGTTTCATTTCAATCGATCACTTATCATAGATTTCAATATATAAAATAACTCTATCCTTATCAGACGTGTTCTCCGCCCAGTGATCTTGCTTTGCGTTCATCACAATATGCTTACCCTCCTTCTCGTCGATGGTACCAAGCACGCTGTGATGGAGAAAGGAACGGTCAGGCTCACACTCTAAACCGAGGTGGTACGTAAACTTGTACCCGGACCCGACATTATCCTTATGTTCAAATAGTTTCACGCCAGGCTTCATAAGGGAGAAACCAGCCACGTGGATGCCCTTGATGTCGGACAACATACTAAATGTCTTGGGGCATCTCTGACAGTTACCCAACAAGGACTGTCCCTGCCAAATCAACGGAAAGGTCAACCACGTTTCCGCCACGTGCTCTTGACCCCCCTTCACCCAACCACACTGACCACTCGAGTACCTCTCCGCAATCTTCTGTAGGATTGGTGACCCATCCCACTCACCCTCTGGTCTTGGTTCGTCTACTATAAAATTCATGGGTAGTTTTTTGTACTCATCTCGAATTTCTTCCCAATGGTTTTTCAATCGCTTCAGTTCCATCATTAAATAATCTTGTGACAATAATTTTTAAACATACTTGATATTCATCTTGTCAATGAAACATTCCAAATTGTCATCAGCATCATACATCTTCAACTCGTAAAATTTTGCTCTGGTGTGACGACCACATCTAATCGCTCGGTCCATCTTTCGGAGCATCGATATGTAATGTCTCCGGTGCCTCCATAATTTAATTTTTTCGAGCCAAGTCATCCTGTGATATACGTGGGAGAGTAACATCATCTATGTATTATCTTACAAAAAACGTGGCCTAGGTTCGGGGCTCATGATGCACGGTCGGTGCTTCTTCCGTGCCTCGAACTCCGCGAGGGCACGACTGCGACGCAAACGCTTGGCGTGGGGCAGCCTTCGTCTACTCGTGGGGGTGGGTGACCCCGGTGGGGATTCGATGGGTTGGGTCTCCAACACCGTCACGGGTTTCGGGTGGGGTCGCCTGTAGATCTCTGGATCGAGACTCACGTGGATCCTTCCCGCGTCGATGAGGTACGTGAGTTTAACGCCGACCACGGTGATACCTGGGATGGGCCACTCGGTCTCGTCGTCGCACACGTCGTCGTCGGTCTCAGAGTCGGAGAGTCGTCTCACGGGCATGGAGGATCGGACGGAGGCAGGGAGTGAGGGTGCCCACCAAACTTTTTATCAACACATAATAGATGGGCATCAAAAACATTATCTTCATTCACGTGCCTAAAACTGCAGGCGTGGCCATAGGTCACGGATTCGCAAGAGATGGTCACTTGAAAGACGGGTTTAGAAACAACCACAGTACCGCGCAACAAAGGAAAAAACAAAAAAATTTAAAGTGGGACGAAGACACCATAGTGTTGGGTGTGATTCGAAATCCGTACGATCGTTTATGGAGTGTTTATGAATTTTACTCAAAAAAATTGCGTTCGATCAGTCTTAAATTGTCATTCACCGATTTCATTTTAACGTTTGAAGAAAAGTTCCATCCGAAGGGTGAACAGTTTAACACGTGTTACAACTATTTGACAGACGAAGATGGAAAATTCCTAACCACGGACATCATTCGATTTGAAAACCTGGAAAAAGAATACGATGATTTTTGTCAGAAATACAACATCAAAAATACCCTTCGCCATGATAACAAAAACGACAAGAAAGGCACGCCACCCGAGTACACGAAGGAGATGAGAGAGGTCGTGGAAAAGGTTTTCAGAAAAGACCTCGACACGTTCAACTATTCGTATGATGATTATCTTCGGAGCATTAAGTAAAGATGACTAAACTCGCTCTCGATCTCGACGAGGTCCTTGTTCCCCTCTTGAGACCGATGGCCAAATGGTATGGCATGGACATCACCCCCAGGGTGAAACACAAATATTTATTCAGGGAGGTGTTTGAATGTTCAGAGCACGAATCGAAAAAAATCCTTCACGGGTTTTACGAAAGCAAAGATTTCCTGTACCTGAAACCCCTCCCGGGTGCACAAAAGGCGATGCGCACGATAAAAGACATGGGGTGGTACGACAAAATGTACATCGTGACCGGTCGCCAAGACGTCGTTCGAGACGTCACCCAGATGTGGGTCAACACGCATTTTCCAGACATATTCGACGACGTGATACTCACGAATTCATTCACCCAGTACGAGGTCAAGAAATCAGACTTGTGTAAATCCCTCGGGGTCTCCCTAATTATTGATGACTCCCTCGAAAATTGCAAACAGTGCGTAGACGTTGGCGTAGACGCGATCCATTTTATTGGTTATGATGATCGAGTCTACCCATGGTGTAAGGAGGCGGACGATGTGAGGACTTTTCAAGATTGGACGTCGATTCAAGGTGTGTGATTAACCACTCATCCCGAGCCGGCCTTTCAATCCCAACCGCTCGATCGTGTCTCTCCCGATATCAATCGTGGAAGAAGAAGAGCAGCAGCACGCGACGGCCATGGCAATCCACATCGGTGGGGTCTTGAACGGCATCGCGTAGAGACCTCTCGCCATGCCCGTGACAATCATACAGCAGCAGACGTAAGACGCTAAGTAGGTTAGAGAGTACGCCATTTTAATTATATAGTAGACCCACATAAAAATATGCGTGAGTTCAAATCCCTGGACGATGTTTTGATCAGGGTCGGCGAAAATGCAAAGGACAACGACGCCCTCACCCTTGGTGCGGACCCCTCCCACTGGTGGTTCCACGTGGCTGGGTGTCCTGGATCACACGTCGTTGTGTGCGCCCCAACGATGTCAAAGGAGACGAAGAGGGACGCAGCCCTCCTCGCGGCCAAGTACTCCAAAGCGCCACCACAGGCAAAGATGACCGTGGTGGACGTGTGTAAGGTGGCTGATGTACAGAAGAGGGAGGGCGCCAATCACGGACAGGTGGACATTCAAAATTTCAGCACACTCAACGTGTTTCAAAACAGACTCCCAGAAAAGGCGCGTCTCGGGAGACTCCTCACTGGAATGAACACTAGGGAGTACATGCTCACGGAGTAGAATTTCTGCGCGTAAAATATGAGCCCAGTTGAAGAGGTCGCGGCACAGTGGTGCCCAAAACAGGAGAGTCTGTTGCAGTCGTGGGCTGAAAAGTCCGCGGGGTACAGGTACCTCCACAACCACGCGCGATTAATGTTTAAGAGACAAAACGACTGGTTGAGTTATCCCTCGATCATTATCGCCTCGATCACCGGCGTTGGTGGTTTCGCCACGGTAGCGCCTACACAGAGTGAAAATACCACGTCAGACAATCGCACGAAACTGATGTATGTCCAATATTTTTTCGCCTTTCTCAACGTCTTAGGTGGCGTGCTCACATCAATCGCAAAGTTTAATCAATCCCACGAATTGATGAGCAAACACTCTCACATGTGCAACGCCTACTCTAAATTTTATAGAAGCATCGACATGCAGTTGTCCCTTGAAGACAAGTACAGGGAACCGGTGTTGGATTACGTGCAAAAGATGCGCACGGAATTCGATCGCCTCCTCGATGACTCTCCCGACATACCACGACAGTCGATCGTCGCGTTCAAGGAAGCCTTCCCGGATAAAAAAACAAACATCCCGGACGTGTGTAATGGACTATCCATCATGCAATATGCGGCCGAGGAGGAGTTTGTCAATAAAAAAGTATCTACTCAACTCACGAGACTGTTTAAGCACGTGAGAAATAAAAGAAGCCACGATTTCCTCCGACGGGCCGCATCGGAAGATACGACTGTTTGAATTTTGAATTTCCCCCTTAAGACACGGAACGCGTCAGACAAGAACGCGCGCGTGCATGCCGACTGGTTTCTTAGGAGCGCTTCAACGAACGACAACGAACGTCGACGCCCTCGAGAGGGGCGCGCACCGCACCGTGCGCATAGGGTTCGCCTCCTTTTACGTGCGTAAAGACGTCCTCTACGTGTACCTAGAAACGCTGGATCCCGTGCGATCCGCGGCTGAACTGAGAGAGGCGTGGGGGGAGCCTTCGTTCTTCACGAAAGCGACGCGTGAGGCATACGATGAGTTCTTTAGAAAAGCGACAGCCTTTTAATTTACAAGTCTTGTTCTTCTAACAGTGCGCGCAAACGTTCGTTAAGTTCCGGTTCGATCTCGTAGTCCGCGGACCAGACGTCTTCCTCGATTTGACCGTTGAGTGGATCCCCGTGGGTCTCGCACAGTTCGCACGTCTCCTCGGCCTTCGGCTTCTCCGTGGGCTCGTGTGTGTGCACAGGCTCAATCTTCACGAGACTCTTCGTCGACGTCGCCGTGGAAGATTTCGGGCTTCGCTTCTTTCGCTCCGGATCGTGCATCTTGCAGTGTTCCTTGCCGTCCACCGCGCGGTGGTTGCACGGTTCGCCCTTGGCTGTCTTGCCGGAGCAAATTCGGATCTCGGTCTCGACCGAGTCCGTGCGCTCCTTGCGCTTGCGCGCCGACGGGGGAGGCTTGGCCATCTTCTCGGAGAGGGCGTCAACCTTCTCCGTGAGTTCGGCGAGTTGCTTGGAGATGAGCGAGAGGGCGTCGAGCGTCACGGTGGACATGCTTGGATCTGGCGACGTTTCCCGCCAAAATTCTCTTAAGTCAAAAAATCGTGATCGTAGAGAGTCACCGTTCCCATCTCATCCCACGCATGGTATCTCATATTCATGCCATGTTTTTTACTAAGAACCTTGTTCATCTCACCCACTGCATATTTCCACTCCGTGATGTCCGATAAAAAATAAACAGAGTGCCCGACTCGCACCTCTCTCTGTGTGAGACCACCCACCCGTTTTAATTCTTCAAAAGTTTGCATGATGTCGTCGACCGATGGTTTACTAAATCCATTCGCCATAAAATCAATCAAGTAGTAGCCATGTTTTTCAAGAATTAAATTTTGTTGGAGGTAGGGGTGATAGGTGAGAAACAATTCAATGTCATCCCTCGAGGGGAGAGTAAATATGTCACCCTCGAGGACGTGGGGGACGATGTGGGTGTGGTAGACTAAATACTGGTGGGTGTCACACGCCGCCGGGGTCACGCTCGTCGGTTTCTGATCGGTGGTGCACGTGGGATAGACGAATTTAAACCCGTCGAAATACGAAGACCCACAGTATTCCACCATCTCCCTATTCGAGCGGAGAAATATCCCTTTGAGGGCGGAGATGAAAGTTTTCGTGAGACGAAGGGTGACGCATACATTATCATACTGATACAACGCTGTGGAAATATTCGCAGAAATTGTGAAGCCTTACTTTAATATCCTCCCATGCTTCTAAGTCTCTCTCAATGCTGTGAAATCGCGCTTGACCTTGAAATCTTTCGACCAAACAACACGTGGTCGTCTCCGGGGGGCACATCTCTAAATACACGCGACACTGCACGTCCTCGTAATCTCGAACACCCATGAATCGACTCGTGCGGTTCTTGACGACGAAGAGCACCCCGTCTCGAATCTCACCTGGTTTCCCACACACGCGATACTGCGTGCCCAGGATGTCACAGAGGGGGAGGAAACGCGTCTCGAGCGCCCACGAAGACGCGGAGCGCGCGAATTTCTTTTGTAACTCACCAGTCATGTAACGCTTCAGAGTCTTCTTTTCCTGTTCCTCGAGGGGTCTGTTTTCGATCGTCTCCGAGACAAACTTAATCCTCTCTTGGAGTACGTTGGAGGAATTCGTCTTAAATTGTCGAACGTCGTCGAAATATAATTTCCGAATCTCCGTCTGTCCCCGAATCAATTCGCGGGCTTTCTGTTCAAACGTCTGCGTGGCGAACGTCTCCGGCGAATATTTTGCCCAGAGATTCTTCACCACCTCCTGCGGCTCGTCGATGCCCCGACCGATCGCCGTCGCGCATTCCGACGCATTGATGATCACCGTGGGCACCCGAGGGAGGGTGTTGAGGACCCTGGTCTTTTGGGAGAGGAGGTAGAAATACAACTCCCCACACGCCCGGGCGTCGGCCAGACTGTTGTGTGCATCGAACGCCTGACCGAAAACCGCGGGGTAGACCACCTCGAGTTTGCCCCGCTTCACGCAGTTGATTTGTTTGTACAATTCGAAACAGCACGTGAAGGTGTGGGTGAGCCACCACGAGTGGTCGAGTCCGTATCTCAAAATCTCCGAGAGCATCATCTTCTCGTCGAATTGGGAATTATAAGCCACCATGAGAGGATCGTTGCCACAGAATTCTTTAAATTCACCAAAAGCCTGCTCGAAGGGCACCCCCTCCTCGCACGCCTGGCGGTAAGATATCTTGTGCACGTTCTCAGCACCCGGGGGCATGTGATCGTAACCATCTGGGCGGATCAATCTATAAAACGTTCCTATTTCTCGGCCACGCCCACTGTATCGCACCGCGGCGAGGGAGACGATGCGACTCTTTGCGAAATCCGCGACGTTTGAGGAGGTTGGTTTAAATTTAGGAGGGATGCCAGTCGTTTCGGTGTCCCACGCTATCATCTTGACTTGGTATTACATTGCGTGCTAGTTTTAAGTAAGGAAAGAGGTTCCATCCCTGAAATCGGTGTGCAGTCGCGTTTCTAAGTGTTTAATCGCCGCTTTCTGGGCACCGATTTCATTTTTCAAATCCTGACGAATCAGATGTAGTCTCTTGTTCATTATTCGCATGGCTGTCATATAAAAGTCCTTTTCATACTTAATCTCTGGGAACATGGCTTTCAACTGTTCGTACGTGGTCACCGTCTCGTCCAACTCCATCTCATCCGCGAAGGCGCGGATCGCGCGCTTCTTGAACAACGGCGTCACCACCTTAACGGTGCGTGGAAGATGGCGAAGCGTGTGGGATGCCCTCTCCATCTTTTCCCTCAAGTAAAAGATGCGATACTCGAAATCCGCCACCGTCGGCTGCACGAACCCGTGACCCTGTGAATCGTTTGAATTCACGGATCCCGGGCTCTCCCTCCTCCTCTGGCGCGCGTAGCGCACGCGATTCGCGTTGCAGAGAGCGATGTAGTCTGCCTCCTGCATCTGGTCCTTGTACTTGTCCACGATGCATTGCGCGTCTTGAAGGACGTCGTTCGTGGGCTTCGTCTTCCACTTGTCGAGATCGGTCGCCATCGGTGCGCGTTCGGATATGACGCTGGATCTCTCTTAAGAGATTTTTTTAATCTCAGACAGATGTATAAAAGATGCGCCCCCTCTCCACCGTTATTTTTGAAGCGTTGGTCATTGGCATTTTGAATTTGGTCATATTCACAACAGTTAAAAAACTAGGAGGCGCCCTCGATACAAAGTGGACGCTCATCGCCGCGGGTGCGCTGATACACTTGTTGTTTGAATTTTCGCCCGTGGGCAACTTAAACTTGTGGTGGTGCCGCTCTACCTTCCCATGCAAACGCTGAGAAGGTGCTCCCTCACCCGCTGTAATTCGTCGAGTTCGAACTCGAGCGCGATCCTCCTCCTCTCGATCTCTTTCTTCTTGTTCTCATCACGTTTAAACTCTTCGTAATAAGAACAAGCCTTGTCGACCGTGTCCCACCGGACCTCGTCCCTCGAACGCCCGCTCTTTTCCGCGTCGTCACCTAGTGTTTCGTAGACCGCGAAGGAGACGGCACCCTTGCGTATGTGATTCAGTTTCATCGCCGTCTCTTCGATGCTTTTGTTGACGCGATCCACCTCCGAGAGAAACATGCGACGGGAAGACGTTGGATCCGAACCGTAGTGCATGCTACCCCCCTTCTCCGCAGGGACCTTGATCGAGAGAGTGCGCTCCAAACGTTCGCACAGGGTGTTGCTTTCATCGGTGAAAGGTTCTCTCATCGTACTTGAAAACCACGCGACCGTGCTCGTCGCGCGTGTAGGAGTGAAGTGGCGGAAGCGTCTCGAGGAAGATACTCTCCCCCGCCTCGTTTTTAGCCTCGATGAGTAATGAACCCTCATATGGAGGGGGAGGGGCTCGATTTTGAATTTTGGGCGCGAAAATATCACTTAAGAGAGAAAACATGGTGTTGCGTGCGCGTGCGGTTGGATCTTACAAGTCTATCGCTAGTTATTCTTAAGTCTGTTCATGACGCCTTCGTAAACGGCGGCGATGACCTCGTCTGGGACGTCATCGGGGTGCATCAACGTCACGAGGGTGTCCATGACTCGAACGAAGAGTTGTCCCAACATCGCGCGCGGATCTCTCGGCGCGCGTCGCCTACTGTTCGGATTCGACTTCGGCTTGCACCTCCGTCTCCGAATCGTATCCGGATGAGTTACTGCACACTGATTCGGTGTCGTCCATTTGTTCTATAATAGATTTCTTCGTATTGTGGACCTCAACAAGGAAATCTTTAGTGGCGACGACCGTCTTCCATACATAAGATGGCAAAACGCCGAAGAAGGCTTGAGGGTAGACGAGAAGATGATAATACCACTCCATTTCAATAGGAAGCGCGGCACCCCTTTAAGTCAGGGTGCCCAGGAACGTGGATCCGCCGCCACAACACGACGCGCGCGATCCCACGGATCCCGATCCTCTACGGCAGACGATGAACACACCCGACTCTCAGAACATCCAACCGACGCAAGAGACGCCGAATGCGCCTCTAGCGAACCGCGTGCGCGCCACCGATGAACGCCCCGCGCGCAAAGTGCGCCGACGCCTCGACTTTGACGCGGAGGGGATCCAAGTGGAGGATCCAACACCCACCACCGACGAGACGCATTGGCGCCTCAAGGCGATTGAGGTGAAGATTGTGCACGGCTTCCCTGTGCACAACGAACATAACCTCACCGTCGAATTGCACGACGAACAACATCCGAGGAACAGGAGGTTCGACGAAGCGCTCGACAACGGCCGCCTCTCGCGTGGATCCTACGTGCACAAGCAACTTGAAGAAAGTGGCCACGTGTCGATGAACGTGAATTGGGATTACGATGACCGCGACGATTTCGAGAACGAAGAAGAATACAGAAAACACGTAAACGAGACATTTCGATCCATCACATACATAAAAATGTAAAATGTAATAAGTCAACCTCATAAAATGTCGCACGTCGCCGCCGCCGCGTGGAAGGGGGATCTCCCCCGCGTCCGCGCGCTCCTCGACGAGGGGTGCCCAGTGGACAAAGGGGCCTGCGAACTCGCCGCCTCGAAGGGTCACGTGGAAACCCTCGAGACCCTCCTCGATGAGGGGGTGCCCGCGGGGAACGCCGTCGCCTACGCCGTCAAAGCGGGATCTGTGGGGTGCCTTGACGCGCTGTACAGGAGGGGAAACGCAATCTCCAAGATTGCGGTCGAGTGGTCCATGGAAGATGGTATAGACCCGGTTGTGATGACGTGGGTACACGAACGCGTCATCGCACCGAGGGCGTGGGCAGTGTCGCTCCAGCGAATCCTAGACGAACACAAGACTGACATGAAGGAACAGGCCTACATAGAGATCTCAAACCTCACTATGCGATGCCACCGGCTGTGTACACCCGACCACTCTTGTTGAGGAACCACACGAAGCCGCCAAACATAGAAATCAGGAGGGCTACCAACACACCGAACGGGTACTTTTTCTTCGGCGCGTCCGGTGGTTTCTCGGGGAGACGCTTGACGTTGGCGTTTAGAATATCAATCTTCCCTATCAAACGCTCGAGGGCATCTAATATTTGCAACTCCCTGTTCGGCGTTTTCTTCTTCACGTCGATCGTCGTGATCTCCAAAACCATGTGCCACTTGGCATCTGGATGTAATAACACGTAATCACCGTCGTCTTGATATTCTTTTATTTGGAAATCGAGTTTTTGTATGGAAATCTGATTGAAGAGATTCCATTTCCTCTGCATCGGTTTCCACTGTTTGTCTCGCACGATCACATTATTTGATCCAGTGAAATGCCTCTCCAGTGGGACGCGAATCAAAATCTGACCTGACCTCTCGTCCAAGATTTGTGCCGCCCGTGGAACGTCCGGACATATGACGTCCACAAACTTGGCGATGTTTGAAGCACCCGCGACGTTGCTGTTGCCACCCACCTGTGTGATGTAGAACTCGGCCACTTTAATGCCTATGACACGGGACATGTCCTGAATGTGGGTGTTGCTCTCCAAACCGAACGACACCGTGAAGACGTTGTTGGTGCCATTGACAAACTCAGAATCTACATTGATGTATTGAATCTTTTTCGGTAAATCTTCGAGTGGAGTGGTCATCCTAAAGTAGCGTCCTAAATAATTTTCAGTGGTTTATTATATAATGATCAAAGTTCTCGTATTGAACTTTGCCACGATCTTCATCTTTACGTTTTTATATTTCGGACTCGTCAAGGCGGGTGGCGATCATTTCAACGGCCTGGACAAGTCGTCTTCCCTCGTGGACACGATTTACTTTGCCTTCACGGTCCAGTCCACCGTCGGTTTCGGGGACATCTACCCGAAGACTAAGGCGGCCAAGATGCTCGTCATGATTCAACAGTCCCTCCTCATTTTGGGCGTCGTCGATCTCCTGTCGACGTCGAAGCCCAAGCCGGCGGTTTCCACTGCGGTAACGAACGCATTAAAAAAACCGAGCATGTTTACTAGATAGATGATTGTCTGCGTCGCACAGCCGCAATCGTGTCAATATAAAAAACTCAAACGTCGATTAAAAATCAACACAGCCGTCGCGGGCGTGGGCCTCGTCGCATCCGTGGCTTCCACTCAGGGTGGAGAGGCTGGGGTATCAGCCCTCGTCGGGGGTGGCGCCTCCGTGGCCTACGTCTCGTCGCTATGCGATTTCGTCGATGGGTTGGGCACCCAAGAAGCACCGCTTCAAAAACACATCGGGTACCCGGTGGCCCTTGCCGTTTTTGAATCGGTGATGAATCATCACTTGGATGGTGGTTTTCATTTTCATTACGATGCAACACTCATCGGATTTTTAGCCTATCAGTTTGCACTTTTATCATGTGTCTACGACGAGGTCAAGAAGATGCTCATTCCGTGACGGTCGCGGTCGCCGCCTTCTTTCGAGTCGTCTTCTTCGGCGCAGGAGCCGGGGCAGCCTCAGCCGGGGCAGCCTTGCTGGCGCACTTGCACTCGCAGGTTCCCGCCGGACCAGCCGGACCAGCCGGGCCTCGCGGTCCCGGGGCACCCGGTTCACCCTTTTGGCCTCTCGGACCCGGGATCTGGGAACCGCCGACCTCACCGCCGGTGGTGGCCGCCTTTTCCACGGCGTCGACGAGGCGGGAGAGGACGTCGTACACGTGATTCTTATCGAGGGTCTTCTTTTGGAGTTCGTCCTGAATTTCTTTCTTCAACGCATCCATGGTGTATATATTTAAGAGAGAGAATTAATCTTTAACTAATGACGGCGGTGGAGTATTTCGTGGGACCCACGCTCCTGAGTGGGATCGGTCAACACTGCAGTAAATATGTCTCCCTCTTTCCTGAAGCCAAGTACATCGAACTCAAGGACATCCATCTCTTACCACCCTGGTGCGACACGGTCTTCGCGTTTCTCATTCCCGTCGGGGACATACGAAAAGTGTGCCAGTTCATCAAACAGCGGGCGAAAAGGGTCATTTGCATGACAGTCTGCGAGACCGAGACCGTGCACGAAGACTACGGCATCATCTGCGAGGAGTTTCCGAAGATGGTGGCACCCTCGGAGTTTTGCAAGCGCGTGCTCGAGAGACAATTCCCGGGAACGGACGTGCGGGTCATCCGCGCACACATCCCCGAACCGGACATTTACACCTTTTACGTCATCGGAAATATCTTGGACGATCGTAAAAATTTTCGAAGCATCCTCGAAGCCTTCGTGCGCCTGAACGAACCGAACAGTCGCCTCCTGGTCAAGGCGACGTGCGTCAAAGACGTGGACATCAACCTCCCGAGGGTTCGAATCGTGAATGGTCTCGTCTCCGAGGAGGAGATGGAGAAGATCCACCGAGAGGGTGACTGTTACGTCAACTTTTCGAAATCAGAGGGCGTCGGTATGGGCGCGTGCGAGGCGGCACTGCGAAACAAGCCCATCATCATCACCGATTACGGTGGGGCCCCGGAATACGTGCACACACCCTACCTCGTCCCGTGTGGCAGACAGAAGTTGGAGCGCGACGATTTCCTATTCAAGGCTGGGATGGAGTGGGGCAAGCCCGACGAGTCCCAACTCCTGGCATACATGAGGGACGTGTTCGACAAACGTCTCCGATGGATGGACCACTCGCACACGAAGCACTTAGTTGGAAGAGACAACGTTCTCAAAGAATTTTCCGAGTTTTAGATAACACCGATAACACCCCGACGGCGAAGATTGGCGACGGTTTTTTTCATTTGCGCGTTGCGCTTCTTTTCTTCTTCGAGTTTTTTACGAAGGCGGGCGTTGATTCGTTTCTGAACATTGCGTTGATTCACAAGTCGCGCGATGATTTTCGCTTTCGTCTTCGAAATTGCGTTTTGTCTTTTCATTATATGTTATATACCCACATATATATTTAGGCCGCCATCTGGTCCTGGACGTACCCCGCCGCGAGGACACTCACGCCGACGACGATCAAGTTCGACATCAGTTGGTGCTTTTGGGCGATGAGGGCCATGACGATGTCGTCCACGGCGCGAATACCCGTCGGCTTCTTCACGAGACGCGGGACGAGCGCGGTGATCACCAAGTAGACGGCCATGGTGATGATGACAGGGCGGAGGTTTTCGCTGTCGAGAAACATTTGTTGTTTGTTGTAATTACACACTATTTTAATTTTCGAATTCTGCGTTCATGCTTCTTCGCCTTGATGGCATCAGAGCACGTCTGATGTCGCCAAAACGCGTTCGCGTATTGCACACACTTTGAATTCGGGGTATCTGTCTTGTAATAACTCAGAGCCTCCTTTAAGTAATAGAACCATCTCTTGTCTCGAACAACCTGGATCATTTTATTATGCCTCCCCACCGATAGTGCTCAGATATAAGTCAATTTGGCCACGAAATTGTGGACACACCTGGACTGTTTTTTTAGTCGTCATGTCTTGCACGGCTAAGATGTGCGTCTTAAATTTTTTCAAATCAATGCCCGTCGCCTCGTGAATCTCCGTCGGAGTGGCGATGTCCAACAACGCGAAAAGATATCCCGCGGCGTAGTTGGCGTGCAACGTCGCCACCAAGGGCGAGGCGTCTTGCTGACTGGCCGTGGCGTACCGAGCCGATTGGCGAACGAGTTTTTCAATGTTCGCCCGACGCCCTCGACGGCCGTTCTGGGACACCATGAGCGCGACGCAGATGATGAGAATGAGATACACGAAGATCATTCTTACTATTACATGGGGAGATTATTTCTGTGGCGCAACACATCTGCGTCTTCAATGATGACCAGGTCCGGTTCGTACCCTTCAAAGGCGGCGCGAGCGCGTTCACCGTCCTTGTGTTTGTTGTGCTTTTCCAAGTTTCTGAGGTACGTCTGCGCGGTGCCCACGGAGTAACGACGGAACGGATGTTGGTGGAGGAACCACCACGCGCGCATGACATTCTCTCTCGTTTTTTGTTTCATACAAAATTTTTTCGCCGTCATCGGCGGACCCCGCTTCGGGGAGATGCCACCCGGGAGGGGCTTGTTTCGAAGGAAACGGTCGTAGGCCAAAAAGGCGCGAAACTTTTCACCGTTGAAATCGTCGTAAATGCGCGAAGAGACGACGCGGTGCACCGCACGCCTGTCGAGGAGGTTCACACCCGAGGCTTGGAGTTGACGAACGTACGCCTCCGACGTGGAGGGCTTGTAGTGGTTCGCCCGGAGAATGTCGCGGAAGTGAGTGAGCGCGGCGGACGTCATCGTTATTAAGATTTAACGCCATATCTTTATAAATGAAGATCCAGTGGCCGCGTGTCTGTTTCGTGTGTCACATTCCACTCGATGTGGATTTCCAATACACCCGCGACGATGAAGAGAAATTATTCGACGAATTTCTCGAGTTTTTCCCAACGCCTCCAAATTTTCATTATAACGTTTCTGCTAAGAGACGGTTCAATGACGGTAAATTCCATCCCTTGTGTGCGTGGTGTTTCGACAATCATAGAAAAATCTGGATAAACCCATCAATGGTCAGAGACCGGGAGATTGGTAAAATCAAATTCGCCCACCCATCCCCGAAGGGCACCACGCGCGCAGAACTGGAGACGTACCTCACGAACATGAAGGCTTACTTTGCGGCGCGTCGTCGACATGGCGACGTCTACTTCTGACCAGGAGACCGTTCAAAAACTCACGCACCTTCAACACGTGCTTCAGAGGCCCGACTCATACATCGGATCGACCGAGCCCGTGGCGGAGACGCGCTGGATCTTAGAACGTGAAACTCAAAAATTCAAACCAGCGGTTACGATCTACTCCCCGGGGTTGCTTAAAATCTTCGATGAGATTCTCGTGAATGCCATCGACAGAAACAGCATGTTCCCGAAGGAGGTCAATCGCATCACCGTCGACGTGAACCCGGGCGACGGAAGCATCTCCGTCTCGAACAACGGACCGTTAGGTGGGATCGCGGTTCAAAAACACCATTCAGAGAATTGCTACAATCCGGAGTTGGTTTTCGGGCACCTCCTGACGTCGACGAATTACGACGATTCGAAGAAACGAACTGTGGGGGGTCGAAACGGATACGGGGCTAAACTGGCCAATATATACAGTCGGCAATTTGGCATCGTCGTCAAGGATGGGGTGAACAAAGTGCAATATACCCAATATTGGACCCACAATATGTCGGCGTGCTCACCACCGAAAATAAAAAAGTACACGGCCCAACAATCGTCCGTCACCGTGACCTTCACCCCGGACTACCCACGGTTCGGGATGAGCAAAGGCATCGATAACAATTTCATTGAGATTCTTCGCACCCGGGTGTGGGACGCCAACGCGTGTACCTCCGCGAATTGTAAAGTGTCTTGGCAAGGGGAGACCCTCCCGAAACAAAAGTTTGCAGACTACGCCAAGATGTTTCTCCCCGACGACGTGTCCGTGTTCTCCGCCGAAGAAGACCGATGGTCGGTGTGCATCGCACCCTCCTCCGATGGATTTGAACAAGTGTCCTTCGTGAATGGTATATGCACCACCAAAGGCGGCTCACACGTGGACTACGTGTGCACGTACGTTTCCAACGGTATCATCGCGGAATTGGCCAAGAAGATCAAACTCAAACCGTCACAGGTGAAGAACACCTTCTTCATCTTCGTCAAGTGCACCCTCGAGAATCCAACCTTTTCGTCCCAGGTGAAATCAGAGTGCACGTCCAAGGTGGCCGATTTTGGTTCTCGATTCGAACCATCCCAAAAAAGTTTTTTCAAGAATGTTCTCAAAACTGGTATTCAAGATGAATTGTTATTATTGAACAAGTTCAAAGAAATGAAAGAGTTGAAAAAGACGGATGGTGGGGCGAGGAAATCAAAAATCACTGGGATTCCAAAACTGGACGACGCCAACAAGGCTGGGACGAGCAAGTCGAAAGAGTGCACACTCATCGTCACGGAGGGTGACTCCGCGAAGACCCTCGCCGTGGCCGGGCTCTCTGTGGTCGGCAGAGACCTGTGGGGCGTGTTCCCTCTCCGGGGTAAGTGTAAGAACGTCCGAGACGCCTCAGCCTCCTCCCTCACCGCCAACAAAGAATTTTCAGACCTCAAGAAGATTTTGGGTTTACAGCAGGGAAAGCAATACTCGGACGTGAGTGAGTTGAGATATGGGCGTTTGTGCATAATGACCGACGCAGACGTAGACGGCAGTCACATCAAAGGTTTGCTCCTCAACATGTTTGAATACTTTTGGCCCTCCCTCCTCAAAATTGGGTTCGTGGTTTCCATGGTGACACCCATCATCAAAGCATCGAAGGGGAAGGAAGAGATTTCTTTTTTCACCGATTCCTCTTTCAAGAGTTGGTTCAGCACGCACCAAATTCGAGGGTGGAACATTAAATATTACAAAGGTCTCGGCACGTCCACATCCGCCGAAGCGAGAGAATATTTCAAGTCCATCAAAAAACTTTTGGTCGCCTTCGATGCCGACGAACAGACGAAAGAAAGCATGGTGCTCGGGTTCGACAAGACGAGGTCGGACGATCGAAAGACGTGGCTCGTGTCCGCCGCGACGAAAGCACCGCAAGAGTTGGAGATTCCCTACGGACAGATTGAACGTTTGGACATTTCAGATTTCATTCACAGAGATTTAGTCAACTTCAGTCTGGCGAACCTTCGAAGAGCCATTCCATCCATGGTGGACGGGTTGAAGCCGTCGCAAAGAAAAGTCATACACGCGTGTCTCCAGCGAGGACTCACGAACGAGATGAAGGTGGCGCAGTTGGCGTCCTACGTCTCGGAGAAGACGTGCTATCACCACGGTGAGGTTTCTTTGGCGGAGACTATCATTAATCTGGCGAACGATTACGTGGGCTCGAACAATTTGAATCTCCTCCAACCGTGTGGACAATTTGGCACTCGACTCATGGGTGGGAAAGATGCCTCGGCCACGAGATACATCTTCACCAAACTCGCACCCCAGACGCGGTCTCTCTTCGACATTCGGGACGATCCCATCTTGTCCTACCTCGAAGACGATGGGAAAAAGATTGAACCCGAGTTTTTCGTTCCGACGCTCCCAGTCATCCTGATCAACGGCGCCGAAGGCATCGGTACGGGCTTCTCGTGCAGTGTGCCGCCGTTCAACCCCGACGTGTGCAGGGAAAACATTCGCCGTATTCTCGCGGGTGAACAATTGATCGAAATGAACCCGTGGTGGAGGGGTTTCAAAGGCACGGTCTCTCGCCACGTCGACCATTGGTTGGTGAGTGGGTGCTGGGACGAACACACGGGAAGAATCACGGAACTGCCCCCGGGTCTCTGGACGCAAACCTTCAAAGAACACCTCGAGGGCATGGTGGAAGCCAAACGCATCGTCTCCTACACCAATAACTCCACCGTGGAGAACGTCGATTTCACGGTCACCGGATGGAAGGGTGACGATTTCGCCTCGGATTTTAAACTCGTCAAAACCATCCGAGTGAGCAACATGCACGTGTTCCACCCCCACCAAGGAATCAAAAAATATAACACTCCAGAGGAAATACTCGTGGACTTTGTCAACGTGCGTTTGCATTACTACAACTTACGCAAAACGAATCTCATGGACACCCTCAATAAAAAAGCCGCCGTGCTCTCGCACAAAGCCAGATTCGTGTCTATGGTGATCAACGGTGAAATCAGGGTGTTCAACATGAAAAAGGCAGTCGTGGAACAAATGTTGACCAAGTTGGGGTTCCCGGATACGGAGTACCTTTTGAAGATTCCATTCGAACAAACCACCGAGGAGGCGGTGAAGAGCATGCACACCCAGGCTGCGGAGGCACAGAGAGAGGTGGAGGCCCTTCGCGGCATGACCGCCGTGGATCTTTGGAAAAAAGATATTGGCTTACAATAGAATGCCCGGAGAAGCCGCACGCATCGCCCTCGCTTCACTGTGTGGCAAACAGGACACGTATCTCGTCTCCAAGGCCCCGAAGGATTCACCTTTCTTCTTCAATGGGCGACAACTTAGTCACTCTAACTTTCGTAAATATCACAGAAGCAAAACCGTTTACAACCCCGCGACGGACGCGAACTGGCCTTTCGGACAACAATCCATCAAAGTGCGCTTCGACCCGATGCAAATGGGTGACCTCCTCACGAACATGTGGGTGCGAATCACCATGCCCGGGTTGGCGTCGACGGACGACACGTACGCGGATCAGTTGGGAAGACACATATTCAAAGAGGTGAGAATGCGCGTGGACGAGGTGGAGGTGGAAACGTTCTACGCCGATTGGGGGATGATTTACGATGAGTTATATTTGGAAATGTCCGAAAAGGTGGCCAACCGATTCCTCGTGAACAGATCCCTCGCCTACGATTCGAGTGACCTGAACAGCACCATCTCCACCGCGGAGACTGAGTTGCTCATCCCACTCAATTTTTTCTTCTCCCGAAAATACTCCGGAGACGAGTACTCGCAAAACGAACCCGATAGGCCTTATTTCCCCGTGTGTTCGTGTTACAAACAAAAGATTGAATTCGAATTCGTGTTCCACAAACAAACCTTCTTCACCGATACCTCCAAAACTTTGACCGTGCCAAAGTTTCACATCATCACGGAGGAGATCACACTCGAACCGGAAGAGCGCATGTATTTCATGAAGAACGCGCAGACTCTCGTGACGGATTTGGTCTACCGCCACCCATCCGCACAGACGGAGAAAGGGAAGACGAACCTTCGAACGAATCTCGTCCCCGACCAACCCGTCAAGGTGCTTCACTGGTTCTTCCGCAACTCTAAATTCGAAGACGAAAACATCACCGCGAATGGGGAAACCGACGAGGGTGAACTGTACACACAAAACAGATTCAACTTTTCGAGCAACGTGAATTTCGATCAAACGTACAGTTTCTTCGCGCCGGTGATGGACGAAGCGAAATTTTACCTAAACGGCGAAAAGTTTCCAAATTCTACACAGACGGGTCACCTGTATTACAAATATCTAACCCCCATGCGGCGCTATCTCTCTCGCCCATACAGGAACATCTACACCCACTCCTTCGCCGAGTTCCCACGGAGGGCGCAGTTTTCTGGACACCTCGATTTCTCCCAACTCAAAGGTAACAAGACCGCGGTGGAGTTCACGTTCGAACCCCTCAACGCCGCCGGAGACAGCCTCCTCGATATCGACGTCTACAGCATGCACATGTACTACGTCGGATACGAGGTCTTCGTATTCGAGGGAGGGAAAATGCGTAAACTCCTGCAGAGCGAGGAAAAACCTGTCGCGCAGGAGCAGGTTCAGGAAGTTGAAGAGGACCCAGATCAGATGCCCGAGCCGAGGACTGGGCCGATGATACCGAAGCCGATATATGCTCAAACCTCCGCCTTGTTAAACAAAGTCAAACGATTCGTCTCGATGTAATCAATAATTTTAGTGCTGATGCACCACTTTATGAAATTCAACTGCGCGACCGTCGTGTGCAGCGTCTCCCCCGTCCCAGGCACCTGGTAGTCAAATTTCTGCGCCCGCGCGAACGGGTCGAACAGGGTTTTTGAGTACCCGTTGAGCGAACTCTTGTACAGACAGTGCACCGGAACCACCTTCCCCTCCGTGGTGGTGAAACTCGTGTGGTGCTTCTTCGCGTAATTACATATGAACCACTCGATGTTTCTCAGAGAGATTCCAGATTTCTTGTTGAGAATGTTCAGTAGCGTCGTTCTGTGGGCTTCATCCGAATAAAAATTGTTGATCGACTTTAGCAAAAGTTGTGACTTACTCATTACAATAACATATCCCCCAAATCTCTAAGTGCGTCTCCATTGGGATTACACGCCGGACAACTCGCGTCGAACGGAATAGACTCCGGGTGGGTGTGCCCACTCATGCGCTGAATCACCACCGGTTCGACTTTTTTCTTTTGACAGTAGTGCAGATTGCAGTACCCCTCCAACTCCCTCTTCCCGTTTCGCGTGCACCGCTGCCCGTTCTGCTTGACACCCCGACACCTCCCGTGCTCACCCACCTCGGGCACGTCCGCCAGAAGCAACTGCATGGGTATGCTATATTTTTTGCTGATGCGCTCGAGGAACGTCGCCAACTTTTCCTCCACCTGCACGTCCACCTGCGTCCGGATCTCCATTTGCATCGCCGCCGAGAGTGAATCGGCGACGCGCTTTTTAAACTCGTCGTCCAGGCGCCGGCGCACCTCGTCGTCGATGAGTTTTTCAATCTTCTCGATGCGTGGATTCATGATGTCGTTCGTTTTGTATTACACGTGGGCACTTAAGGCAAAACGCGCGCCCTTTCCTCGAAAGCCTTGAAGAGGGAGGTGATTGTGGTTTTTTGTTTGGGTGCCCTCTTTTTTTTAGGGGGCTTGTGCCTCTCTATAATCTCTCCGAAAATTTCCTGTTTAGGATCTTTCACCAAAGGTTCCACCAAATCACAGACTGGATTGAGAAATTTATTCATAAAGTAGTAGTGGTAATCCACAGGCACGCCATGCTCCTCCACGTATTTCGGGTCCTCGGCTTTTTCGTACGCCTTGGCTTTGGGGTCATCCGTTTTTGTGAGTATGTAAGGCACCCGGTCACCCGATTGCGGCTCTGAACCCGGGGCTCGGTCTCTAATCTTGTTTCGCACTTGCACGTGGGCGAGATTTGGGTTTTTGTATGAATCCGCGAGCGATTGAGAGAGGATGAGTTCGTCGTGAGAGACGTCGCCCGTGAGTAACTCCATCGCCCTCTCCCTCGCCAAGTCGATGGCAGGTTTCGGGTCAGAGGACGCCAATATGCAATCGAGCACCTCCTTGAGCACGCGGCGGACGTGGGGGGTGTTGTCCCTTCGGACGAGTTGCAAACCCTTGACATCGATGTATTTGAACTCGACCCGTCCAGATTTTCCCTTCTCCCACAATTTGGCGGCGTATCTTTTTTTGGAATACAGAAAATACGGACAATACACCTTTTCCAACTCCAGATCGTTCGGTTTTTTGAAAAGGGCGGTGCACTCCTTGGCCGCGCGCTCACCTAGTTCCCACGAATAGTCCAACGCATCCTGACCCGTGCGCCCCTGGACGTCAAACTCCACCATCACGGAATCGGTGTTATGAACAATCATGTGTCCTGGACCAACGTGAAAATGATGCGACTCGGTCGTCAAGTCATAGACGTAATCTGAGGTGTTTCCAAGTTGCTCAATTTTTTTAATCGCCAGTGGATTACGTCGTTGCGAACCCATAGTGCACGTCTGTCGTATTATATCTGTTTTGTCCGAACGACAATTCAGTGAGACGTTATAACCAAGACGTCGAGCGATAAAACATAAACCCAAACTACCTTCTTTACCCTTCACGTCGAAACGTGTGATTGTTTGGCGCTGGTCTTTGTCACCATCGGATAGATAATAGCCATTCCAAAATGCCTCGACGACGTCCAGAGGTGCGTTGAGTATACACGCAGGCACTATCTTTTCTTTGTGTGCGTTATAAAACAATGCACGATACCGCAAAGTTGGATCTTTCATGTTGCCAACGGGCACCAATTTATACACACCACTTGACTTGAGTGTATCCAAAATTTTCGTCTCAAATGGACACGCCTGTTGCATCGCGGTAAGAATTGAAATGTTCGAGTTATTCAGAGCCCATGTATACTTTGTATCATAGTGTCCGCACGAACCATCCCCAAAAAAGAAACCCATGACCTTTGCTTCTGCGGCCGTGATGTCGGTTTGAATTTCACTCTCAAACGCGCGTCCACAATCGTGATGCAAAAGTTCGACACCCACGGCTACATCTGTTGGTTTAATTTCTCGTTTATCGACAGACAACAGGCTGTGGTCTTCGGTGACATCGGCAATCCCCGTGTGAGTCACGACTCGGTATATCTGCTTATCTGTTTTGTGTCGAATGACTTGTTTGATTTTTGTGAAACCCGTGTCACTCCAAACCTCAATGCCGTGCACATCTGAGAATTCTTTACCATCGGACCTCGACGCATACGTTGATACGAGTGCGTCTATCCTGGTGGTCATCACTATACCATTGTGTCGAATGAGGAGCGCCGAATCTGGAGTCACGGAGTCCCCGTACCTCACTTTTGCACCTGGAAAGTGTTCTTCCACGTAGTTTTTCGTCTCCTCAATCATCGACCTCCCCTTGGACGTGGTCGTCGACGCGATGGCCATGCACGGCAACATCCCCTTCGACGCACCAGTGAAACCATACATTGAGTTCATCGACACTTTAAACGCGAGTTGTTTACCGTTATACACGTCCTTCATGAACCCCGTCGCGTTGGCCATGTCTTTTTTCGC
>Ga0181573_10001430_pt1 | contig 23462 bp, 14 predicted proteins | sample 101ome_25_FD_148643 | JGI IMG/M metagenome (GOLD analysis project Ga0181573, IMG submission 148643) | Coastal salt marsh microbial communities from the Groves Creek Marsh, Skidaway Island, Georgia - 101409BT metaG (spades assembly) | ecosystem: Environmental > Aquatic > Marine > Intertidal zone...
ACTTCATAAGGGCCAACAGCATAGCGATTCGGGCGGCGGAGGGAAGTCGGGAGTGGGGAAGAAGCCGCGCTCGGGCGCGGTTGAAACTGGGATGAGGAGGGGAGGCTTCCGCCGCAATGTCGCGAGCTGGTTGCGGGAACGAAATCCCAAGCTCCAAACTTCAGCCAAGGGCGTCCACGAGCCTTGCTGGAACGTCAGCGATCAAGCCCGGCGACCGCGTTTGAGATTTGGAACTTGGAGCTTCTTCCGCCTTCGCACTGCTTCGTCGCGACAAGTTGGGATTTGGAGCTTGTGATTTGGAGCTTCGACCTCCGACGCGATCTTTTATCCGGCCAAGGAGTTTCTGTTCCCGGCTGAACTCATCCCAGTTTCAATCATGCCCGCCGCGCTCGCAAGAGCGTGGATCTGGGTTCGTCCGGTTTAACCCCTGGCCTCCGCCATTGCCGGCGGAAGGAGCTGTTCCTGGCGGGCGGAAATCAGAAGCCGTCGGTGGAGATGATCATGCCTTGGCCACCGCCGCCGGCCTCGCCGCCGCCTTCTCCGGCCGACAGATCGATGTCCAGGGAGTCATCGGCCTGGACGGCCTGGACCCCGGTAAATTCCACGAAGCCGTAGGAATCAGATGCGGCGCGGGCGACCACGCGGAAATCGCCACCTGTCCCGGCCGTGCGATAGAGCATGATGTTCTGACTGTCTGCTGTTGGCATGGATCCCATCATTGCGCTCAGATGCCACTCATGATCCGACTGCGCGCCGGCCTGCGCCTTGGCGATTTGTTCGGCGGAAAAGCCGTTGGCGGCCAGCGTCGCCTCCGCTTCGGCGCCTTGGTCGCGCCAGATGCGGCGGGCGACGGACATTTCATTGCGCGCCCGGCGCGCGTCGTCGCGGATGGACCGCGCCCATTTCAGCGCGGTCTCAGGGCTTCCTTGACGATGCCGGCGGTGTAACGCTCGGCCATGGAGTCGTAGTGCGGGTGGTTGCGATTGGCGGAGAGCCAGTTGCCGGCGGCGCGGCCGTCCTGCTGCGCCCACAGACCGACGGTGGAGCCGAGGCTGGACGCGGCCTGCTTGTCGGTCAGTCCGTCGAGCGACATCAGCCAGTCGAGCGATTCCTTGGGGGCGGATTCCGCAAGCTTGGCGGCGGTCTTGCCGATGGCGGAGCCGGCGAGCCAGGGCTTTCCATCCAGTTGATCGATCCACCGCGCTGCGCTGGCCGGATCGCGATAGAGCATCGCCTCGATCACTTCGTCGAAGGCCATGCGTTTGTAGACCTCGTTGTGCTGGTCGTCGGGAATGGAATAGAACCAGTTTTGCGCGCCGGAGACGCCGCCCGACAGGAGCGCGCGATTGAGCAGGAGTTCGCGGAACTTGTTGCGGGAGGAGCTGCGCGGGCGTGATTGGGCGTAGATGGCGGCGCCATGAAAATCGGTCGTGGACCAGCCGTCGATGAGTCCCAGGGCGATTCTCTCCTGATCCTTGTTGTCTTCGAGGGAATCGACCCATGTGCGGGCGGTGTAGGGGTCCCGGGCGGCCCAGCCGGCAAGGGCGGCCAGGACTTCGCCGGTGGCCTTGACGTCGTCGGTTCCCACCGCGTTGGCGACGGCGGCGCGGCCGTCCAGAGCGCCCCAGGCGCGGAGGAAGAGTCGGCGTTCCTCATTGAAGCGCAGGCCCTTGGATTTCGCGCGTTCGAAGGCCGCGGCGACGGCCGGCGCGTTCTCCGGGGTCAGGTCCTTGAGCAGGGCGGACAGTTCGATGGAGCGTTGCACCGGGTCGGAACTGAACAACGCCATTTCCCACATGCGCGCATACTCGTGTGATGTGGGCGGAACCGGACCGGGCAGGGGATCCGCGGCTTTCGGGGTGGCCACAGCCCTGGTCTCGGGCCCGCGGTCGAACCGGGTCCTGAACGAGACAGGACGTTTCGAGCGCGGCGTGTCGGCCAACTCGAGCGCGGCGTTGAGCTCATGACGGAGTTCTTGAACCTCGTTCTCGAGGCGGTTGTTGTCGCGCCATTTCGATGCCAGGGGGATGGCGGCGATGGCGGCGACGACGAGGGCGGTCTTGGTCTTGGTGTAACTCATGGCGGCAATGGTGTTGAGCAGGGTGGTCTTGGCGGCGACGCCGGCAGCCCCGGCGAGGGCTCCTTGGGAAACGGTTGCGGCAAGCGAAGCCGGCGCGGCCTCGGCGACCTTGGCGGCCAGACCGGAGACAAGCAGGGTGGTGGAAATGGCGACGCCCCTGCGGCGCAGGGATTGTCCGAGCTTCTGCAGGGCGCGTTCGGCCTGCTTCTGACTGGCGGCCTCGGACTTGCCGATGGTTTTGGAGATCTCCCGGAAACTGCGCCGTTCGAAGAAACGAAGCAGCACGAGTTCGCGGTCGGAATCGGGGAGGGCGTCGATGGCCTCATCCAGCAGCGGCAACGTCTCGCGCCAGACGCTCTCGCCGTCGGCGTCGTGCGACAGGTGTTCGGTGAGGTGTTTCACCTTGTCGGAGTGCGCCCTGCGTCGGCGCAGCGCGTCGGCGCATTCGAAGGCGGTTGCGCGGTGCAGCCAGCCGGCGAGAGCGGCGTGATGAACCAGTTCGTGGGACTTTCGTGCGAGGATCGCGAAGACGGTCTGCGCGATCTCCTCCGCCAGGGCCCGGTCGCCGGTGCGCCGCGCCGCGGTTCCCAACACAAGACCGAGATGCCGCTCCACCAAGGCGCGGAACGCGGCCTCCGAGCCGGTGGCGTTGAACTCGCCGAGCAGGTCCGCATCCGGGGAATTGCTGATGGTTTCGATGGCTCTCACGACTGGCTTTGACCGGGTTACCGGGATGAAGCGTCGGAATCCGACATCTTTTTTTGAAAGATTTCGCGCGGCGGCGTTCGATCTGAACTGAAGCGCGACAAGCCCGGCCTGCCGCCGCGGCCCGCGGCGCCTCCGTCCGGTGGTGGAAGGAAGCCCGGCGACTACTCCACGATCTCCAGATCGGCCATGTAGATCGCGGTGAAGGTCTTTCCGTTCTCGTCCTTCTCGTGGGAGGAATACCAGGACATGACGGCGCGCGTGGGGCTGAGTTCGAGGAAGCCGGGATAGGAATTGTCGCCGCCGCTGGGCAGGCGGGCGAATTCGTGAAGTTCGTCTCCCGCCAACCAATACATCGATGTGCGCGCGCCCTCGCCCTTCACGGCCTGACGACCGCCGACGACGTAGCGTCCGGCCCAACGCGTCAGCAACGGCCCGCCGATGTAGCGGTCGAGATCGCTGCGTTTCCAATCCGTCCACGGATACGCCGCCCGGCACAACTGGGCCGGCGAACTGCCGCGGCGACCGATGGCGACAACGCTGCCATCCGGTTCGAACTGGAAGGTCGTTTCATCGCCGTAGGTCTCCTGGAAGAGCGTCCGCGTCCGCCAGATCAGTCCGTCGTCGCTTTCCAGCATGGCGGATTCGATGAGGCTGCGATCGGTGCGCGGCCTTTCGGTGAATTCCCGCATGCGGCGGCCGCAAAGATAGGCCTTCCCGCCATGGGTGTTCGCGCGCCAGATATAGTGGCCGAAGGTTCCCTCCAGCATGACCGGGCTGTTCCACTTCTTCCCATCATCCGACCAGGCGGCGTAGCCGAGGTGGCGATTCAAGGTATATTCCTCGCGCTTGGGCGAGCTGTCGCCGCAATACCAGGTTCCGGTGTAGACGAACAAGCGCTCCTTGAAGACAAGGAAATGCGGATCGCGGGTGTCGCGCCTGGGCACGCTGAATCGATGGACCTGCTCCCAGGATTTGAAGTCGTCACTGACCATGATGATGATCGACGCGGTCGGGTGCACCATGTGCCCATCCGGGCAGCTACGGAAGGTCAGGTAGTAACGATCCTCAAACTTCACAAGGTCGGTGAAGGCATTGTGTTCCCCGTTGTGGAAGACGCGGCGGATGTTCGAGACCTTGACCTCGGGGAGTTCGGCGGCGACAGCGGAGGCCGCAAGGGCGACACTGACGATCAAAACAGCGTGGATTGATTTCATGAATGCTCCTGGGGGAATGTTCTTTGAAGAAACTGGGCGACCCGCTCAGCCTGAAAAAGCAACGGCCCCCAGTAGCGGGGGCCGGCGCCCTTCGCCGAAGCGAGAGGGGGAGTAGTCGCTGAAACATCATGTCATCTGTTACTGCTGTCAATCGTGAAACCAAGGAGGAATGTCTATATTGATGGGTTCAATTTCTACTATGGCTGCGTCAAGGGAACGGAATACAAGTGGCTCGACCTGCGGAAGTTTGCGGAGGGAATTCTGCCTGGGCACGACATCCAGAAGATCAAATACTTCACGGCTTCTGTAAAACCAACCGACGACCCGAAACAGCCTGTTCGCCAGGCAGTTTACCTCCGCGCAATTCAAACCATTGCAGGCGTTTCAGTGGAATATGGTGATTTCCAGCGCAAGAAACGCCCCATGCCGATCGCCGAAGCACAGATGACCGCGGGATGGCGGGGCAGGCTGCGCAAATTCCTGTGCCCTTGAGGGGGAAGACGATCTATTGGCACCAAAAAGGAATGCTGATGGCTCGCGTTTGGCGGATCGAGGAGAAAGGTTCAGACGTCAATCTGGCCGTCACTGCGCTTCTCGATGCATTCAACAACGACTATGATTGTGCGGCGCTTGTCACTGGTGATTCCGATTTGAAGGAAGCCGTCCGAATCATCCGAAACGATCTCAAGAAGACGGTTGGAGTGATTAATCCCCGTCCCGGCAAAGCCGCCGATTTGCAGGAACACGCGGATTTCTACAAATCGATTCGAAAGAACGTATTGGCGGCCAGCCAGTTGCCTGATCGGCTGGAGGATTCTGTCGGGGAGATCACCAAGCCGACGACCTGGTGAGTGGAGGTGTTGTCTGCGGTTGAGGGATTCCGCCGATCAGCTGTGAACTCTACGGATTCAACCGCCCATACAGCTCATGAACCTTGCCGATGATGCGTTCCTCCAGTTCCGGCTTCCAGGGGCGGCTCCGGGCCTCGTAGCCGCCCTCGAGCAGCACGCGTTTGCTGGGGATGTAGCCGGAGTAGACGTTTGAGTATCCGGCGACCCAGAGCGTCGGCTTGTCCTTGCCGTTTAGTTCGCGTTTCAGGCGCAGGGAGTAGTCGACTGTCACCTCATTGCCCAAGGTCACAATGGTCAGATCCTCGCCGAACTGGATCAGTTGCACGGGATAGGCGAAGTCCTCCCGGTCGGCGGGTTTGAATTCCAGATCGACTGTTTCCATCACGGTCCGGATCGGGCCGCGCAGGGCATTCTGATGCCGCAATGTGCGTTGCGTGACTTCCAGGGCGGCTTCGACGGCGGTGGCCAGTGAACGCCCGTGACGCGCGGCGTACTCCGCCGTGCCGCGGGGATAGGGGTTCTGGTCGCCGCCGCAACCCATCAGGAACATCGCGGTCACACCGGGATGGTCCTTCTCGAAATACTCCTGCGCGAAGCCCGCATAATCTCCGAGCCACTTCAGGTAGCCGACCGAGGTGTTGTGGCAGGCGTAGCCGAACATGACGGCGCGCAGCTTTCCCTCGGCGTCATCGACCCGCAACACCGGCACGGAATGATCGACGACGCCGTTTGGATTGGGGTGATTGCTGTAGCCGCGTTCGGTCGGCGTGCGGCGATTCATCGCGAAGCCGCACTTGGCGTGGGCATGACTGAGGCGCGCGGGTTGCAGCCCGTCCAATGCCTCGCCGACGATGCGCACGAGATTTCCGGCAAGCGCGTCGAAGTAATCCTTCGCATCGGCGCGACCATAGGAGGGGCCGCAGTGCGTGTGCGAGGCGTTCATGACCAACGCGTGGGGCGGGAGCCCGTGCTTCTCGGCGACCTGTTTTTCGACCGCGGTCCGAAGCGGCTCAATCACGCCGATCAGGTCGAGGGTGATGAAGACCGCGCGGTTGCCCTGGGCGTCTTCGATGGCCAACGCCTTGCCGAACAGGTCCTGGTCCTTGCCCTCGGCCGGAGCCTTGCGCGCCCCGTAGCCGGACATTGGCATCGGTCGCGTCGGCGTGATGACGGCGGTCGCGACGCCGGCCTTCCAGGCGGTCGGCTCAGCGGCCTGGAGGCCGGCGGCGGCGATGGAAACGAGACCGGCCAGCGCCGCGCGGACAAACTTGGTCTTGAGATTCATGATTGGAAACGGGGGGTTCGGAATCCTGGATCCGGCGGCTCAGCCCAGCTTGCGGAGCATCGTGATGCGCCCGGTATGGACCCATTCGGCGACGATGATATTGCCGTCGGCGTCGAAGCACGCGTCGTGCGGATGGATGAAGCGGCCGGCGCGCCAGTCCTTCCCCTTGGGTTGCCGGCGCAGGGCCTTGTTGTTCGCGAGCACCCGCTTGCGCCAGGCCTCGTCCTCGCCCAGGTGGATCAGGTTGTCATCCTTGTCGAGCAGCGTGATGCGCGCGCTGAGATCGGGCACCAGGAGCGTGTCCTTGTAGGAGTCCACGTTGGCGGGAAGGATGAAGCCGTTCAGGGTCTTGAGGTGTTTCCCCTCCAGCGTGAACCACTGCAGGCGGGCGTTGGCGCGATCGGCGACCACGACGCGTTGGTCGCGACCGGGGCGATTGTCGATCCAGAGTCCGTGGGGCAGGTTGAACTGGCCGTCGCCCCTGCCGTGGCCGCCGAAGTAGGATTGCCAGGCGCCGTTCTTGTCGTAGCGGTGAATCGTGTGAGAGCCATAGCCGTCGGCGAGGTAGAAGCCGCCGTCGTCATGGAACGCGTAATTGGTGGGCATGAAGGCGTCGCGCCCCCAACGGCGCTTTGGATTGGTGTCCTCGCCTTTGGGATAAAGCTTGGAGTCCATCGGCGCGCGTTTCTCCCAGACCAGTTCGCCCTTCAGGGTCAGCTTGGCGAAGTTCTTCAGATGCTGGTAGCCGGTGACGTAGACGAACTGTTCGTTCCCTTCGGTCCGGATTTCCAGGCCATGACCGCCGCCCTGAAACTGGCTGCCGAAGGAGCGCACGTATTTCCCCTTCTGGTCGAACACGAAGATCGACGGGTGGTCCTTCTGTTCGGCGCGGCCTTCATGGATCACATAGAGCAGCCCTTCCTTGTCGACGGCGACATTGTGGGTGGTCTGCCAGGTGAACCTGTCCGGCAGCTTCGCCCAATTGTGTTGAACCTCGTATTTGTGGGCGCCCTTGCCGATGACGACGGACGTTCCCGACCTGGCGGCCAGCAGGAGGTTGGGGGCGGCAAAGGCGGTCGAGGCCAACGTGGCGCGGTGGATGAATTGACGACGGGAGGCTCGGTAATCTTGCGACATGGCTGATTGCGTGGAGGCTGCGGTTGGAAAGGCTTCTTAGGTCATCCCGTGATACATTCGGCGGCGGCGCGATCGCAAGCTTCAAACGCGGGACGCGCGCGCGAATGTCGCGGCGCCTCCGGTCAACGGACCTCCAGCACGAGGTTCCTGATCGCGCCCCGAAAGCTCTCGTTCCGGTAGTCGCCGACGTGGGCTCCCTGGTCCTGACCGGTGGAAAGGCCCATGGCGGGCTGGGGGCTCAGCGCCGGACCGTCCGCTTCGACCTTCACGCCGTCGACAATCAACGCGCGCCGGCCGTTGCGGTCCAGTCGCGCCTCCACCTTCACCTCCGAGCCGGGCACGACCCGGCCGGTCGTGAGTTCCTTGAGCTTCTTGTCCACGCGGACGCCGAAGATGACGCGTCCCTCGCGAAGGTAGAGGGAATAGCCGACCAAGGCGCCGCCCTGGGCGACGATCACGCCATCGGCGCTCTCCGGCTTCAGTGTGGCGGCGATCCTGACATCCTTGCCGACCACATCGGGCGAAGCCGCGGGTGTGAACAGTGATTTTGCCTTCAGCGTAATCCGGCCTTTCAGCTTCCTGACCGGCAGCGAGATTCCTGGCGGCGGGCCGGGCCGACGGCTCAGGATCTTCTCGGTCGCCTGCCGGAGACGGGCGACAATGTCGGGATGCCGGGTTGCGAGATTGATCGTTTCGCCGATGTCCTCGTCCAGATTGTAGAGTTCCTCCGCCTGCTCCCGGTCGTCCTCGATCGCGTAGCCAAAGAAGTGGGCCTTGGGCAGGAGGTATTTCCATTTGCCCATGCGGATGCCGGCATTGTCGAAGTAAAAGCTCTCGCGGCCCTGCCCGGTCCGGCCCAGGAGCAGGTCGGTCTGGTCAATCCCGTCGATGTCGCGGTCGGTGGGGACCTTGAAGCCCGCGAGGTTGGCGAAGGTGGGCAGGAAATCGATCGTGGCCCAGACGGCGTCACTGACCCGGCCTGCGGGAACGCGGCCGGGCCAGCGCACAATGCAGGGCGCCCGATAGCCGCCCTCGTAGGGCGATCCTTTGCCGTTGCGCAGCGGTCCGGATTCGCCCCAGAAGATCGCGCCTTCCGGATGCCCCTTCTTGCGTCGGTAATACTTCGGCTGGTTCCAGGGGCCGTTGTCGGTCGTGTAGATGACCAGCGTGTTGTCCCGGAGACCGAGCTCGTCGAATTTGTCGAGCAGGCGTCCGGTCTCGAAGTCGAATTCCTCCACGACATCCCCGTAAAGGCCGCCGGCCGAGGCGCCGCGAAACTTTGGCGAGGCGTCGATGATGGTGTGCATCATCGTGTGCGCGAGGTAGAGGACAAACGGCTTCTTCGGGTCGCGCCGGTTCTCGAGCCAGTCGATCGACTTGTCGGTGTAGGTCCGGATGAGGCTGCCCATGTCGTCGGTCGCCCCCGCCTCCTCGTTGTTCTCGTGGAACTTGACGCGCCCGCCATCGTTGGCGCCCAGGGGGCCGAAGTAGTAGTCGAAGCCCTGCGCGTTCGGCATCCGGTCGATGATGGGTCGGCGATTGGAAACGTCCCACTTGCCGACGCATGCGGTCTGGTAGCCCGCCTTGCGGATGAGTTCGGCGAAGGTGATCTCCCCGGCGGGCATGCTCCAACCGCGGCTGATCTGCGGATAACGCCCCGTCAGCAACGCGGACCGCGAAGGCCCGCAGACGGTCTGGGAGTAGAAGGAGGTGAAGCGAGTGCCCTCCTTCGCCAGTTGGTCCAGTCGCGGCGTCCGGTTCTTCTTGTTGCCGTAACAGGCGAGATCGCCATAGCCCTGATCGTCAGTGAAGATGATCAGGATGTTCGGTCCGGGATTGGCGGCGAAGAGCGCGCCGGCGAAGAGCGTCATCGAGAGGAACGGGAACAGGGAGCGCATGGCTGAATCCTGCCATCGCCAACTTCGTTTGCGAACAGAATTCAGGCGGCCGCGAGCGGATGGGGGAACGCGGGGTCCGCTTCCGCTCCGGGTCAGGCCGCGGTATAGCCGCCGTCAACCGTCCAGGCGGCGCCGGTGACGAAGGAGGCCTCGTCCGAGGCGAGGAAGGCGACGACATTGGCGATCTCCACCGGCTGGGCCAGGCGGCCCATCGGATGGAGGGCCTTCATGGTTTCGTGGATCTCCGGCGTGTCCGTGACGTTTTCGGTCAGCGCGGTGTAGACGAACCCGGGGCAGACCGCGTTGACGCGGATGTTCTCCGGGGCGAGGCGGATGCCCATGTCGCGGGTGAGTTGAAGCACGGCCCCTTTGCTTTGCGGATACGGGCTGAAGCCGTCGGAAAAGGGAAGCGGGATCGGGTAGGACACCAGGCTCATGATCGAGGCGATGTTGACAATGGAACCGCCGCCGGTCGCCCGCATGCGCTCCGCCGCCGCGCGACACATGAGGCAGGTTCCCTTGGCGTTGATGTCCATCACCGCATCCCAACGCTCCTCGTAGCCCGCCACCGGGGGCAGGGTGCGCGGCGTGATGCCGGCGGAATTGACCAGGATGTCCAGTCGTCCGAATTCGGAGACGCAACGGCCGACGACCGTCTCGATGTCGCTTCCCTCGGCCACGCTGCCCGCGCAGACGGCCAATCGCTCCCGTTGATCCCCGACGGGTTCCGCCAGGGCGTTCAGGCCCTGTTCATCGATGTCGGTCGCCATCACGCGGGCCCCCTCGGAGAGAAACTTTTCGACGGTCGCGGCGCCGATGCCGGAGGCGGCTCCGGTCACGATGGCGACCTTGTTATCCAATCTGCCGTTCATTGTGCGTGTGATAAAGATAGGCGAAGGGGAAGGCGAGTTTCACCCGCCAGGTGTCAGGCCAGAAGGGTCGTGAGTCTCATGCGATCAGGAACGCGCCAATCCCCTCTGTCGCTCAGGCTCCGAGCAGCTTGCGATATGGGGCGCCTTCGTTCTGGTCGACGCGTTCGGGACGGCCCTTGTGCTGGTAGACGAGGCGGGTGTGGTCGACGCCGAGGAGGTGCAGGATGGTGGCGTGGAGGTCGTGGACGTGCAGTCGGTCCTGGATGGCGTAGAGGCCGAGGTCATCGGTGGCGCCGTAGGTCCGGCCGCCCTGGACGCCGCCGCCGGCCATCCACATGGTGAAGCCGGTGGGGTTGTGGTCGCGGCCGTCGCCTTTCTCGCTCATCGGCGTGCGGCCGAATTCGCCGCCCCAGATGACAAGTGTCTCCTCCAGCAGACCGCGCGACTTGAGGTCGGCCAGCAGTCCGGCGATGGGGCGGTCCACCGCCTGGCAGAGCGCCGGGTGCTTCTTCTCGATGTCGGTGTGGCTGTCCCACTTGCTGCCCGCGCCGCTGTAGAGCTGCACGAAGCGCACGCCGTTTTCGACGAGCCGTCGGGCGAGGAGGCAGTTGCGGCCGAAGGTGGCCGTGGTCTTGTCGTCCATGCCGTAGAGCTTGCGGGTCGCCGCGGTCTCCCCGTTCAGATCGACGACGCCGGGCGCCTCGGCCTGCATCTGGTAGGCGAGTTCGTAGCTTCGGATGCGGGCCTCCAGTTCGGTGTTGCTGTCGCGGCCGGCGTTGTAGTCGCGGTTGAGCGCGGCCAGCAGGTCGAGCTTGTCGCGCTGGCGCCGGCGATCGACGCCCTTCGGGTTGTCGAGGTATTTGACGGGCGCGCCATCGGACTTGAACTCGATGCCCTGGTAGACGGCGGGCATGAAACCGCTGCCCCAGTTGCGCACGCCGTTCACCACGGTGGACCCGCTGTCCTTGATGACGACGAAGGCGGGCAGGTTTTCGTTCTCCGTGCCGAGTCCGTAGGAGGCCCAGGCGCCGAGCGACGGTCGGCCGCCGAAGATGGAGCCGGTGTTCATCGAGCAGACGCCGCCGGCGTGGTTGATGCCGCTGGAGGCGCAGGAGTGGATCACCGCGAGATCGTCGGCGTGTCGGGCGACCTGGGGAAACCACTCGGAAACCCAGAGGCCTCCCTGGCCGTGTTGTTTCCATGTGCGCGGGCTGACGAGCAAGGGCGACTTGCCCTCGCCGGCGGCGGTGAGCGGAACCTTGAAGCTGTCAGGCAGCGTCTGGCCGGCGAGCTGGTTCAGCAACGGCTTGCGGTCGAAGGTGTCCAGATGGCTGGGGCCGCCCTCCATGAAGAGGAAGATGACGCTCTTGGCCTTGGTGAGGTGATGAGGCAGGGGCGACGTCTGCGCCGCGGCGCCCTCCAGCGAGGCCAGCGCCAGGGCGCCAAAGCCGCAGCCGGCCGCCTGCAGGAATTCGCGGCGGGTGGCGGGAAGGTCGATGTTGTTGCAGGGCATGGCGGATCAAAGATGTTCAACCACGGATGAACACTGATGGACACGGATCGGGGCATTGTCCGGACGGCGGCGGTCCGTCGTTCCAAACACGCCAACCGGATCGGACGGATCACGGCTCACTCCGTTGCGGGACGTCTGTCTGGGTGTAACTGTGTCCATCTGTGGCCAACCGACTTCAGTGAAGGTAAAAGAATTCGTTGGAGTTCAGCAATGCCTGACAAAGGTCGGTCATGGCCAGCCGGCGGGGATCGTGCGCCAGGGCGTCGCCTTTGACGCCTTCCCAGACAAAGCGCGAGCCGGATTTGTCCGCGGCGCGCCAGACGACCACTCCGTCCTCCCATTTGGCGGGATCGTCATTGAGGCGGTCGGCGGGAACGCGGCCGGGCACGACGCGGAGCGCCTCGATTTCGCCGTTCCACTGGCGCGTTGTGCGGCGCACGCTCTGGCCGCCCAGGACGATCGGATAATCGCCGTGAGCCAGTTTGGAAAGATCGTCCATGCGCGCCGTGGCGGTCTCCGCGGCCGCTTTCGGATTCTCGAGGTCGCGCAGGGTGAACGTGACTTCGCGACGCGACCCGGCGACCTGCACGACCAGGTGTTGCCGCCGTTTCACCGGGAGGCGGAGGTTGGACACGACGATCTGATAACCGCGGTTTCCGTTCTTATCCTCCCCGACCAGCTGCACGAGGATGTTGCGCGGTTGGAAGCGGGATTTCACGCCGGTGATGTCGATGCTCCAGCCCAGGCTTTTCTTGTCGCCGTTCCAACGCGTGACGAGCGTGCGCGTTTCGGCGTTCTTGTCGATGTCCTCAAGATTCACGATGGCCTCGACGGTGAAGTCGTCGCCTTCCCTGGCTCCCGCCGGCGTCACCAGGCGTTCGTGCTTGCCGCCGATCTTGAACAGACCGCGCGGCGGTTCGGTTCCGGACTCTTTGGTCTGGGCGCGTTCCTGTTCCACCGCCCGCATGCGCTTTTCCAGAAACGCCTTTGCGGTCTTCCGTTCCTCGTCGCGGGGCGGGCGGCCGAGGACCGCCAACCACGCGTCATCGACGTTTTTCGCGCGGGAGGCGATTTTGCCGGCGCGGGCGAGGACCCAGTCGCCGTTGAGCAGTTGCAGGGCCTGGGTGGGCGTGGTGGTGCTTTGTCGTTTCGAGGCGCTGGCGAAACCCGCGGGCATGTCGAGGGCGGACAACAGGTCGTCCGGGCGGTTGCGCTTCTTGCGCGTGTAGATGGAGCGTCGTTTGCCCGAGCCGTCGACGGAAGGGCCGCCGGCCTTCAGGTCCAGTTCGCCGCTGACCGTCAGCATGGCGTCGCGCGCCTGCTCGGCGTCGAGGCGCCGCGGCGGGAAACGCCAAAGGTAATTGTTCGCGGGGTCGGTCTTGGCGATCGTTGCGTCGGGTTCGCGACGCGCGGTCTGGCGGTAGGCGGCGGAGAGCATGATCTCGCGGTGGAGGGGCTTGATCCGCCAGCCGTTGGCCACGAACTTCGTCGTGAGGCGGTCCAGCAATCCGGGATGTGTCGGCTGGTCGCCGAGCATGCCGAACTCATTCGCCGAGGCGACGATGCCGCGCCCGAAATGATACTGCCAGACGCGGTTCACAATGACGCGCGTGGCGAGCTGGTTGTCCGGCCGCGTGATCCAATCGGCGAGCGCCCTGCGGCGCCCCGTCGAGCTTTCGGTCGGCGTGATCTCCGGCAGGTCCGGGGCAATGACCGACGGGAACCCCGGCGGGATTTCCAATTCGCCCTTGCGGGTGTCCAAGGTATTGGGCGGGGCCTGCGCGGCGGCGTCCGTGGCGACGAAGGCTTCCATCAACGGTTTGGGTTTCAACTTGTCGAACTTCTTCAGCTCGGCCTGCAGCGCCTGGTATTCCTTCTTTGCCTCGTCTGACTTGAGATCTTTGGTCGCGTTGAACTGACCGGCCGCAAATTTCAATTGCCGTTCGCAAAGTCCGGCGAGCTGCCTCTCCAGCGGTTTGCGCTCGTTCTCGGGCTTGAGGGTCATCGCCTGCAGGTCCTCGGGGAAACTCTTTCGCCAGGTCTCGACCTTCTTGCCGATCGCCTCGCTGGTGAGCGCGTCGATCTTCGCGCGGATGTCGGCGGTGGCGTTCTCCCATTTGGCCAGTTGTTCATCGTGGGCCCGCTTCTCCGCCGGGGTGGCCAGCTTGAGATCGACGCGCCAATGCACGGGGGTGAAGAAGGCGCGCAGGCGGTAGTAGTCGCGTTGGAGGATGGGATCGAACTTGTGGTTGTGGCAGCGCGCGCAGCCCATGCTGAGGCCGAGGAAGACCTCGCCGGTGGTGTCGGTCATGTCGGCGAGGATCACCTCCCACTGGCCGCGGATGTCGCGCAGGTTGTATTCGTAGACCGGGTGGCGCAGGTAGGCGGTGGCGATGAGCACGTCCGGATCGTCGGGCGCGATCTCGTCGCCGGCCAGTTGCTCGCGCACGAACTGATCGTAGGGCTTGTCGTCGTTGAAGGATTTGATGACGTAGTCGCGATAACGCCAGACTGTCGGACGGTAGGCGTCCTGGTTGTAGCCGTCGCTCTCCGCGTAGCGCACCAGGTCCAGCCAGTGCTGCGCCCAGCGTTCGCCGTAACGCGGGCTGGCAAGCAGGTCGTCCACGAGCTTTTCGTAAGCCTTCGGATCGGGATCGTTCACGAAGGCTTCGATCTGCGCTGCGGTCGGCGGCAGGCCGTGCAGATCGAAACAGGCGCGGCGGATCAGCTCGCGCCGGTCCGCCTCGGGCGCCGGGGTCAGCTTCCATTCGGCGTGCTTCCGCGCGATGAAACGGTCGATGTCGTTGCGCGCCCAGTTCATACCGGCCTTGGGGGGCTTGACGTTGGCCACCGGTTGAAAGAACCAGTAATCGCGTTGCTTCCGGGTGAAGCCGCCGGCGGTCACGACCGCCTGGTCGGAAGCGTCTTCGGGCCAGGGCGCGCCGATCTTGATCCACTTTTCCAGGACGGCGATTTCGGCGTCCGGCAGTTTGGTTTTCGGCGGCATTTGGAAATCCGGATTTTCGCGCCGCACGGCTTCAATGAGCGGGGATTCCTCCGGTTTTCCCGGAACGATGGCCGGACCGGTGTCGCCGCCGGTCTTGAGGTAGCCGAGGTGGTCTGTCCGCAGTCCGCCCTTCTGCATTTTGCCGCTGTGGCACTCGTGGCAGCGCTTCACCAGGATCGGCCGGACCTCCTTCTCGAAGAAGGCGAGCGCCGCGCGTTGCGCGTCATCGGCGGCCGCCGGGACGGCCGCGAGGAGCAGCGCCAGAAGGCCGGGACGGAAACGATTCAATTTGCCGGGAAAGGACGTCATAGCCGTTCAGGGCGTGTAAATCCACTCAGGGGCGTTGAGGACGGCCCAGAGGGCGTCTTCCATGCGGAGGCGCCAATCGCGTTTCAGGGCGTTGGTGGGCGGATCCCCGCGGCGGACTTCGGCTTCACGCTCGACGGCCAGGGCGTTGGCGGGGCCGTCGACGTGGTTTGACCAGCTGATGTAATACCTGCGCTCGCGCTTCGTCGGTTCGGGATTGACGCGGTCGGATTCAGGGATGACGCGATCTTGATAGCCTTCCCGCAGCATGGCGACGAAGCGTTGTTTCTCCTTCGCGGACGGTTTGCGGGTGAGGAGGCGGAGGAAAAGGCGGTCGATGAGTTGTTCGAGGGGTTGGTTCTCAAGGGCGAGCCGGGTGATGTCGTGGCGGTCGCTGAGGCGGGTGAGCCAGACGCCCATGACGCCGTTGGCGTAGATGGCGGGCTGCAGGATGTTGGGTTCCGTTTCGCGTTCGCTGCGCGGATCCTGGCGTGCGCCGCGCCAACCGAAGGCGCGCAGGACGCTGGCGACGGCGGTGACGCGCGGCAGTCCGAGGCTCGGGCGGTCGCGTTCGTTGGAGGTGGAGGCCAGCATCCAGGAACGTCGGGGTTTGCCGAGGGTGAGCGCATTCTTGATTTCGCGCACGCTGTCGATGTCGAGACTGACCTCCTCCAGGTCGAACGGGGCGCCGGTGGCGTGGAACACGGAATCGACAATCTGTTCGGCGGTCAATCGACGCGGGGCGGGGGAAACGAAGAGCGGGCTGGTTTCGGCCAGGGAAGGGTCGGCGGCGCGCTGGTAGGCGTGGGAATTGAGGATGAGTCGGGCGATGGCCTTCATGTCGTAGCCGGAACGCACGAACTCACGGCCGAGCCAGCGCAGCAATTCGGGGTGCGAGGGACCGCCCTTCTCCCAGTCGGAAACATTGGCGACGAGGCCGCGGCCCATGAGGCGGCGCCAGATCCGGTTGACCATCACCTGGGCAAAACGTTCGTTCTGCGGGGCGGTGATGAGGGCGGCGAGCCGGTCCCGGGGGCTCCCGGGATGCTCGGCGAGCCGGTCGGCGATTTTCTCGTCGCAGTAGCGCGCGAAGGGCCAGGCAGGCTTCACCACCTCGCCGGGTTTCATGCTGACCTCGATCAACGGCTTGCGGCCGGTCTGGTGCAGTCGGTCGTCGGGCACGCTGCTGGACTTGGGCAGCTTGATCGCGTCCTGCTTGAGCAGGGCGGCCAACTGCAACAGGTCCCGCTGTTTGGAGATGTGCGAGGGGGCGTCGTGGCAGCGGGCGCATTTCATTTCGACGCCGAGGAAGGCGGAGCTGACGATGATGCCCTTGGCGGCCATGGGCAGATCGTTCTGCGAAGCGGTGGCGAATCCGGCGGGGCCGCCGAATCGTTCGCTGCCCTCCATGCGGATGAGCTCGGTGACGAAGAGATCGGCCGGCTTGTTGTCGAGCAGCGACTCATACAGCCACCAGCGGAAGGGGCCCGTGTTGTTGAGGGTGGGGTTGATCACGTTGGGGTTCTCGGCCAGCGCATCCAGCCAGTAGCCCATCCAATGATCCGCCCAGCGCCGGTCGGCCAGAAGGCGGTCGATGACCTTGTCGCGGCGGCTGTCCTTCTGGAAGGCGGCAATCTCGGCCTCGGAGGGGGTGACGCCGACGGTGTCGAGCGTCACACGGCGGAGGAAGGCGAGGTCGTCAGCCGGGGGATTGGGTTTGAAGTTGGCGACATCGAACTGCGGCCAGGAGGCGCCCCCCTGAATCCATCGTTTGAGCAGGTCGATCTCTTCCGCGCTCAAGGGGTCCCCCTTGGGGGGCATGATGTCGTCCTTGTCGTCGGTGGTGAGGCGGTGGATCAGGGCGCTTTCGGCGGCGTTGCCGGGGACAATGGCGGGGCCGTCGGATCGGCCGCCCTTGAGCATGGAAGCGAGTTCGTCGATGCGCAGGCCGCCCTTGGCCTTGCCGCCCTGGTGGCAGTCGTGGCAGCGTTTCTCAAGCAGGGGGCGCACCTGCCGGTGGTAATCCACGCCGGAGTCGCCGCCCTGCCGCGATTCCCGGGCGACGGCGTCGATGCGGCGGCCGATGAAATGATCGATGGGGTTGTTGGCGGGGAAGCCTGTCGGCAGTTCGGGCGTATTCACCTCGTCCACCGCGGCCAGCCAATCCCTGGCGGCGGCGCGACGCTTTTTCCAGTAGGCGGCATTGGCGGCGCGGCGGTCGGCGCGGGCCTTGGCGTTGATGCGATCCAGTCGCTCGCGGCGTTCCGCCTCGTAAGCGGCCCAACCTTCGTCGGTGTAGGGGACCCGGCGTTGGCCGGGGGAGATCAGCGACCAGGATTCGCTGCCTTCCAAGGAAATGGCGGCGATTGTCTCGCCGAATTCGGGCCGCTGCTTGAGCTTTCCCTTGATGTTGCCCAGCATGGTTTCGAGCACGACAAAATGTTTGCCGCCCGCGCACTCGAATTCACGCCACACCTCGCGGTTGCCGGGCGGCGCGAACCGGAAGTCCGGCCCCAGGTCGAGATAGTCGTCCTGCGCGGCCAAGGGGGTATGGCCGCCCGAATCGGTCGTGCGCGGCGCGGTTTCCAGGATCTCCTCGCCGTCGATGAACAGTCGGGTGAGGCCGCGTCCCCGGAGGAGCAGTCGGTGCCGACCCTTCGGCAGCGTCACCACTGCGGCGGCGCGAACATGCGAGGGGTTCGCGCGGTCGGCGCGGACGCCGGTGGAGATGTATTTGTGCGGCGCCTCGAAGAAGCCGAATGCCTCCTCCTCATAGGTTTCCGTGACGACCGGCTCGTCGGGCCAACCGTTGGCTTCCGGCACGCCCTTCTCGCTGATCTGGACCAACACCCGTCCGGGCGGGACCATGTCCGGTTTGACCGGGGGCGGGGGGCGGACGAAACGATAGGCCTGCGCGATCTCCTGCGGATTGAAGCCGTCCCGATAGAGCGCCACGTTGTCCAGCCAGCCCTTGAAGGAGGAACCCTCTCCGCGGCTGTAGCCGGTTCCGATGACGAGGTCGTCGGCATCCTGCACGGGCGGCTGGTCGGTTGGTCCGTCGACGCTCCAGACCCCCTGGGTAGGTTTGCCGTCGATATAGCCGCGGGCGCTGTCGGCCTGGCCAAAAGTGTATTCGAACGCGATGTGATGCCAGCCGCCGACGGGAATGGCCCGGTCGCTGTTCCAGCGATGCCAGGCGACCTTTCCGGTTTCGGGATTCCGGCTGGTGAAGAGGAAGTTCAAATGGCCGCCGCCGCCCGAGCCCTGCAGGCGGACGGAGTAGTTCTGGTTGGCCTCGCTGAATTTCTCGCCATGGTTGATGTGGCGACCCTTGCCGATGAGGTAGACCCACCCGGACCCGATGGAGCGGATGCGGACCCAGGCCTCGAAACCGAGCGTGTCGCCCTTGCCAAAACGGATGTTCGCCCCGCCGCCGCGTTCGTGGTCCTTCACCAGGATCGCGCCCTCGTGGCCGGCGAAGGACATGGCCATGTTGTCCGCGCTGAAGTCGGGATATTTCGGGGCTCGCGGGCCGGCGGCGGGGACGCCGGGTTTTCCCCACCATTCCCCGGGCGTGACGTCGTCGTCGAACCGCCATTCGAGGATGGGCTCCGCGGCGATGCCGGCTCCGGCGAACGCCGCGAGCGTCAGCGCCAGTTGAAGGGAACGTGGTTTCATAAATTCAATCGCGTCGCAGCGGACTTTCCGGGCTCAGGCAAACAGGGCCTCGACCGGCCGGCCCTGGTCGGTGATCGGGACCGGGCGGGAGCCGTCGAAAAGTTCCATGCCTGGGTCGATCCCGAGGGCGGCGTGGATGGTGGCGTGGAAATCCGGAATGGAAACCGGATTCTCGATGATTGTCTTGCCGAGTTCGTCGGTGACGCCGTAGGCGCCGCGGTGATTCAGTCCGCCGCCTGCAAGGAGGAGGCTGAAGGCCGTGCCCTGGTGTCCGCGGCCGCCGCGCCCGTCGTAGGCGGCGGGGCGGCCGAATTCCGTGCCGATGGCGACGAGCGTCTTGTCGAGCATGCCCTGCGTCTCCAGGTCGGCGATCAGCGCGGAAAGCGCGATGTCCAGTTCCTTGATGAGGAGATGCTGGTTTCGCTGCCCTTCGTTGTGCGTGTCCCAACCGGTGCCGTTGATGAAGTTGAGGTTGTGCGACACCTCGATGAAGCGGACGCCGGCCTGCGCCAGCCGGCGGGAAAGGAGGCAACGTTGGCCGAACTCGCCGCCGTAGCTGTTGCGCAGGTCGTCCGATTCATCCTTGAGGCGGAAGTGACGCATGAACTCCGGGCCGGCGAGCCGCAGGGCCTCGTCCTGGGCCGCGCGGTATTGGGCGATGACGGAGCCTTCCGGGATGCGGTCGGTCAGGGGTTCGAGCAGCCGCTTGCGTCGCTCGGCCCGGGTGGGCGTGACATCGACCGGACGCGAGAAGCCCGCGGGGCCGCTTTCGGTGTCGACGAGATAGACATAGCCGGCCTTGGCTCCCAGATAGCCGGGGCCGCGGCTGACATTCGGATAACCGATGAGCATGTAGGGCGGGACCTGGGGATCCACCGCGCCGCGGACGTGTCCGATGATCGAGCCAATGGAGGGATAGGTGATGCTGCCGCTGATCAGGCGGCCGGTGTGGACGAAATTGGTGCCGAAGGCGTGTTCGTCGATCAGGTGGTGGTTGACCGTGCGCATGGCGGTCAGTCGGTCGGCAAGCCGGGCCGTGCGCGGCAGGTGTTCACAGAACTGCACGCCGGGCACGGCGGTGTCGATGGCGGCGTATTCGGAGCCGGCCACCTTGGGGGAAGCCTTGGAATTGCCGCGGCGCTTGGGGTCGAAGGTGTCGATCTGCGCCATGCCGCCGCCGAGCCAGATGAAGATCACGTGCTCGGCCCGGCCCTTGGGGAAATCGGCCCGCCCGGCGGGAGAAGCGGTCAATGACGGGCCGGCGAGGGCGGCCCCGGCAAGGGCTCCGGTTTGCTTGAGAAAGTCGCGTCTGTTCATGATCCTGCGTTCGGTGACACAATTTTCGGGGTAGTATAGCGGCAATCGAGGGAGATGAGAACCGTCCAATGAACCATTCAGGGGGCCGCCAGTCGTTGATTCAACCGTCGATCTCCACCACCAGGAGCCGGAATCCCATCCCCGGCGGCTTCTTGTAGCGGGGCCAGCGGGGCAGCTTCCCACTGAAGGTCTTTTCAATCTCGCCGGTGAAGGGATTGAACCACCGGCCAGTCATCCGCCTTCCCTGTTTGTCGCCGACCCGGACGTCGATGTGCGAATTCTCCTTGGGGACGTAGAAGATCATCAGGTTGCCTCCGTTGTGGAGACAGAAGCCCGAGGCGCTCTTCTTGTCGCCGGACTTCAGGCCGCCAAGGTCGTGTTGCTTCACGAAGTCGCTCAGGTGGCGGTAGTAGTCCAGGCGCGGGCGATCGACCGGCTTGAGGGACTCCATGTCGGGAATGATCACGTTCCAGGCCGCGCCCTGCCAGTAGTGGGTGGGATAGGTTCCCGCAAAGACGCATTGCCAGGCGCGTTCCAGACAGGATTCGGGCGAGGTGTAGTTGCCCTCGAAGACGACATAGGGACCGCGCTCGTAGCCGCCGTGCTCGATGTTGAGGATCGGCTTGCCGGGCATGTCCTTCCAGACCTGCCGCATGACGCCGTACAACTCCGATCCCCAGAGCTGAACCGAAATGAAATCGATCTTGTCCGGAAAGCGTCGGCAGTAGGAATACGCGTGGACGGTGACGAGCCGATTGAAGGAGTCGAGCCGCCGCAATCGCTCGATCCGTTCGTGAATGTAGTTCACGTCGTTGCGTCCGTAGGCGAGGGCTTCCTTGGAGACATCCCAGACCAGGTTGGGAAAGGCCTGGTAGCGTTTGACGACATGGTCGAAATAGCGGTCATCCTCGGCGGAGCCGGGCTCCGCCCAGTTCACCCGTTTGTTCCAGACATAGATCATCAGGTGGGCGGCGATGCCTTTTCGGTCCAGGTAATCAATGACGCGGTCGAGCCGTTTGAAATAGTCGATGTTCAGCCGCGAGTGATCGGGTTTCTCGTTGTCGCCGCCAAAAGGAAACGACCTGGGGCTGCCGTAATCATGATCCGGTTTCAGCTTCGGGTCCTTTGCCCAGGTGACATCGTAGGCGAAGACGTTCATGACGATCTGGTTGAAGCCGTTGTCAGCCAGATGATCCACAAATGTCCGCGTGACCGGGATATCGTCCGGATTGTCGGCGTCGAGCGCGAACAACCAGTCGGACTCGAAGGCGATGGGAAAATACTCGTCGCCGTTGGCGTATTGAAAGCGTCGCTGCGACTCCGGGTGAACCCGGATGCCGCCCTTGCGTCCTTCGCGCGCCGGCTTCACCGCCAGTCCGCCGGACAGGCCGTCCAGCGAGGCGACCGTCGACCGGGTCTCATAAATCCACGCCCCTGCCGTCGGCGGTGTGAAGCGCAGCAGGTATTCATTGCCGCCGTTGTAAAAGCCATGAACCTCCGTCTCCGCGCCGTTCCCTTTGAACACGGCGGAGAATGGAACATCGACCGGATGCGAAGACGGAAGGCCCACGGTGAACGCGATGTCGATGACATCCCATTGCCGCGCGGGAATGGCGGCGTCGGTCGTGTGGCGGGCCTTTTCGATGGCGACGGTCGATGGCGGCGCGGTGACGAGGAGCGAGGTCGCGACGATGGGGAGAATGAGCTTTCGAAGAGGGAGATTTTTCATGTCAGACGTGTTTCGAAAAGGAAGGCAAAGCGGTTGCGCTCACGAATGCATCGTTCCCGCGCCCCGTCGCTGCGAACCCACGGCTGCGTCTACTGCGCGTTGAGCTCCTTCTTCCACCAGTTGAGATAGGCGCGATCGGAAAGCTCGGGATCAAGTCCGCGGCGCTTCATGACCTTCTCGTAATACTCCCACTTGCCCTTCATCAGGTCGTCCATGTCGACGACCTTGGATTCGTCTGTTCCGCCTTGATCGCCGGTGTCCTTCATCCACTTGTCCAAGGCGCCGCGCATCTCGGCGAGTTGCCCGGCGTGTTTCGGATCGGCGGCGAGGTTCTTCATCTCATGGGGATCCTTGCGCAGGTCGTAGAGTTCCTCCTTTGGGCGGGTGTCGGCCATGAAGGGCGTGTCCCAGCGGCCTTGTTGATGCATGACCTTCATCAGGGTAAGGACCGGATACTGCAGCTTCTTGTAGCCGCTGTGTTGGAGGTAGGGGCGTTCGGGTTCAAAGTTGCGGATGTATTTGAAGTTGCGGGTGCGGACGGAGCGGATGCGATCCGGCGCGTCGCCGCAACGATCGCGGGCGGCGAAGAGCGCGTCGTGGCCTTGCCAATCGTCGGCGAGCAGGTCCAGGCCGGGGAGCCTGGGGGCTTTCACCCCGGCGGCGGCCAGGGTGGTGGGCATGACATCGAGCAGGGAGGCGAGGCGCTTCTCCACCGCGCCGCCCTCGAGCTTCGCGGGCCAGCTCACGATCAGCGGCGTGTGCAGCCCGCCGTCGTAGAGCCATTGCTTGCCGCGGACATGAGGCCGACCGTGATCTCCGAAGAAAATGATCAATGTGTTCTCCAGTACGCCCTCCTTTTTCAAACGCGCAAGGATCGCGCCGACCTTGTCATCCAGAACTTCGATGGTCGCGAGGTAGTTTGACCAGTCGGCCCGGGTCACAGGATGTTCCGGATAATACGGCGGAATCGGCGCCTTCGTCCGGGAGCGTTCGCTCTTCACAAACGTGCGATGCGGTTCGCCGATATGGACCTGCGCGAAGAAGGGCTGCCCGGGGTTGCGCTCCGACCAATCGCGGCCATCGAAGTGCGTCTTCTTGTCGTAGAGGTAGTTCACTCCGTACTTGGCGGCCCGCTTGGAGCCGGCGATCCCATATCCATGCGAGATGAAATAGCCGGCTTTGCGCATCAGATCGATGCAGGTCGGGACGTCGGCGGGCAGTTCCTTCTTGTCGCGGGTGAGGTGGTGATAACAACCGATCGATGTCTGGTAGCGGCCCGTCTGAAACGCGGAGCGGGAAGACGAGCAGACCGGAGCCGTGGCAAAGGCGCGGGTGTAGAGACGGCCGTCGGCGGCGAGGCGGTCGAGGTTCGGCGTGGCCACATCGGGATATCCGTAGCAGCCGAGTTCGGGACCGAGGTCGTCGGAGATGATCCAGAGGACATTGGGGCGGTCGGCGGCTGAGGCGACGGCGACGGCCGCGACAACGCAGAGCAGCGGCCTCATCAGGACGGGGAGGAACTGCGGGGGGCGAATCATGGCGGCGAAACTCACTTTTCCTCGATCCAGACGTTGCGGAAAGCGACGGGATTGCCGTGGCCTTGGAAATTGATGATGCCCCTTGACTTCTCCGGTCGCGAGCCGCCGGCGCCCGTGCCCTTGGGCAAATCCACATTGTCATGAATCAACACGCCGTTGTGCCGCACGGTGATCCGGGCGTTTTTCACCTTCTTGTCGCCGTCAAAAACCGGCGCGGTGAAGTCGATGTCGTAGGTCTGCCAGCGAAGGGGCGGGAAGGCCATGGGAACATCCGGAATCTTGAACTTGTAGAAGCTGCCGCACCATTGCTTGTTGCGCGACTGGGTCTT